>Ga0181573_10003061_pt1 | contig 15066 bp, 10 predicted proteins | sample 101ome_25_FD_148643 | JGI IMG/M metagenome (GOLD analysis project Ga0181573, IMG submission 148643) | Coastal salt marsh microbial communities from the Groves Creek Marsh, Skidaway Island, Georgia - 101409BT metaG (spades assembly) | ecosystem: Environmental > Aquatic > Marine > Intertidal zone...
ACGCGACGCCCCCCCCCCGCCTCCCAGGCGGCGCAGCCCCCCCGCGACCGTCTCCCCCGCCTGGAGCAGCGCCCCCGCCCTCCTCCTCAGTCCCCTGAGGTAGGCGGCCGGCCGCGCCCGCTCCGCCCGCGCGTCCCGGGCCGCCTCGCGCAGGGCCGCCAGCTGCCGCCGGTGGTTCTCGGCCGCCGCCCCCGTGACCGCCGGGGCGGCGCCGCCCCCCTCGGCGTCGGCCGCCCAGGCCTCGTCCCCCGTCTCCGCGCGAGCGGACCCCGACGACTCGGGCCCCGACCCGCCGCGGCGGTGGCGCCTCTGCGGCGGGGGCGGGGTGGCGGGTGGACGAGGGCGAGGGAGGGAGAGGGCGTGGAGGGAAGGTGTGCGGACGGTGTGGAGGGAGGGAAAGAGAGAGGGAGGGAGGGAGGGTGGGTGGGTGGGTGGGTGGGTGGAAGGGAGGGAGGGAGGAAGGGTGGGTGGGGGGGAGGGATCGAAGGAAACGGGGATGGACGGACGAGACGGCGCGGGACACCACCACGGACACCCCCTCTCGCCAGCACGAGGTTGCCGTCGGCGTCGATGTCCCCCGCCTCCCGGTCCGCCTTGGCGGAAAACGGCACGAGGGGAACGCCGCCACCGCGCGCCGCGTCGACGGCGTCGTCGGGGTCGACCTCGTCCTCCTCGATCCCCCTGCGACCGCAGGGGCCACCGCCGCCGCTGTCGCCGCCGCTGCCGTCGTCGTTGTCGTCGTCGACAGCATCGATCCCGGCCTCGACGAGTTTTCGTTTCATGGCGCGGGCAGCGCGGGCCTTGGAACCGCGGGCAGAGAGGTCGGCGTCGTCGACACGGGCACCCCTCCGAGCATCCTCGGCGTCGGCGCCGGGCGGCGACGGGCCGTCGGCGGTGGCAGGGCGGTCGCCGCCGTCGTGGTCCTCGGAGGAGCCTTCGTCGTTGGCGGCAACTCCGCGGCGGCCGAAGACGGCCTCGGGGCGCGGTGCCTCCCCGGCCAACGCCGCTCGGATAATTTCATCGTCCATTGCTTGACTGGAGATTGAAGCCGGTATGGAGAGCGAAATTGTCGCCAACGGTCGGCCGGTTCCTTTCGCGTCGGCTCGGCTGCCCTCCCGACGCGATCCAGGTCTCAGCCTCAGCTCGCCCGCCAGTCCAGCGTGGAGGCGCCCGACCGCCATGGCGACTGATGACGCCGCGGGCGTCGCCGCGGCTGCGAGTCGTTCGTGTTTTTCCGCCACCTGTCATGACGCGCTCCGCCCCGGCCGCCTCCCCCCGGACCGCTCACGTGCTCCTTTCCGCCCTATATCCAATTCGACCCGCCCTTCCACAGGCTCTCCTCGGCGTGGGAACGAGTGGGCGCGCCCGAAGTGTCCTCGCGAGCTGGCGCGAGAGCGCAGACCCGGAAGCACGGGCTGCCCGCGAGGCCCGCGAGGCCGCCGCCGGCGAGGGGGACTCCGCCGCCCGCGTCCCCGTGAAGAGCAGCAGCCAGCGCCGGGGAGAGCTCCTCCGCACCATCCGCACCGCCGAGACGGCCCCCCCCGCGGGCCGGCTTGGCGGCGACGTTCGCTATCGATCTCTGAGGGAGATGGACCCCTCGGGGGGCACTGACGCCGAGGGCGTCGAGTCTACCCTGGCGGCCGCCCGCGCTGACGCCCCGGCCGCCCCGCTGACGGCCGGGCAGTCGGCGGTGGCGGCGCTGCTGCAGTCGACCGAGTCGCGTCGGCGCATGATGCTGCAGCGGGGGGGGTCCTCGGCGGGCGGGAGCGAGCTTGGTCGTCGCGTCGCCGCGTCGATGTCGGGCGCCGCCGGTCCGGTCCCGTCCGGCTCGGGGCGCCACGCCGACGCCGATTCCGTCGTCGCCGAGGTTCTTTCGCGCGGGTCCGCACGGAATCGAGAGATGGGAGGCGGGGGCGGAGTCAGCGGCGTGGCCGGCGCGGTGCCCCCGCGCCACCCACTGCCCCGACGTGGCGCGTCGATGCGGGCGGGCACGCTTCTCTCCCTCGACGCCGTCGCGGAGGACGCCAACGTGGCCCACAGCGCCAGAGGGTCGGGCTCGGGCCAGGGCCGCAGAAGCCCGGACGCCGATGATGCGTCGACCGGGTCGGGCCTCGGCGTTTTCGCCCCCCCCCGTCCCACGGTCGGCCGCGACCGCTTTGCGAGCGCCGAGGGCGTTGAGGCCGTGGGACGCGTCTCGGACGACGGCCACCCCGAGCTCCGCGCCCTCCGCCCTCGCGCGAGCATCCGCCGGGCGGGCCCCGGACAGCTCGGGCTGCTGCCCCTGCCTCCGGGCGCGACCCCCATGGGCCCCGGCGCCGCCGACCCGGGCGGCGCTGGAGCCCTGGCCGACGCCGCCAACTTCTTCGGCGGAGGCGGCGTCGCGGAACGCAGCGTCGCGACCGCCAGGCGTCAGTCCGTGCTGCGAGATCGGGCACGCCTCGACGAACTGTCGGCCGAGGACGCGGCGCGGGCGGCCGCCGACGAGGCCCGGGTGCGGGCGACGCTGAGGCGGCAGGTGCGCGTGGCCGCGGCCTGCGTCATCATCCAGGCACGGTGGAGGGGTCGCGTGGCGCGCAGGAGATTCAAGGAGGAGGTGACGCGGAGAGACCTGGCGTCGCGACGGGCGGCGGCCGAGGCGGCGCTGGACGAGAGGATGCGGCGGGAGGAGGAGGAGAGGGCGGCGCGGGAGAAGAGGCGCAAGGAGGCCGAGTACCGTGCGATGATCGAGCGCGGCAAGGCGGCGGGGTTAGGGCCGCGGGCGCGGGCGGCAGCCGAGAAGGAGGAGGCAGCTCTGCGCGCCTCGGGAGCGCCGGTCGAACCGCCCGACGCGGCCCCGCCGCCGCCGACCCCGCCGGGCCGGCCGCTGCCCCGCAAAACGGGGAGCCTACTGCAGGCGTCGGCGATCACGCGCTGATGAGACGGTGAGGACTGCTCTCACTGACTTCAACGGTCGCGTGCGACCCACAAAAACAATCCGCGCATTCTGCTCCACGTCTCGCCCCCACCATCCCGCCCCTCCCCCCCCATGCCCGATCCCACCCACCGCCCGATCCCGCCTCACGCCCGATCCCATCCCCCCCCCTACCCCCGCCGCGATCGTCACCGACCGTCACGTCGCCGAGCAACCCGCCCAGTCCCCAGACGGGACAATCGGCTCGAGCACATCGCACGGCAGCGCGTTGAAGAGGGGCGGAGTGCTCTTGCTGATCTCGATCGGGGCCGACTGGTCCAGCGGGAGGAACGTCGCCCGGAGGAGGCGCAGCTCCGTCCCCGACGTGCCCGTGCCGAGGGCGCCGGCCCCGCCCGCCGCGGGTCGGGCGAGGTAGACGGCCCGCGCGGCGAGGATCTCGCGCTCTGGGCTGCTCGCGTAGCCGACAGCGGCCGTGAGGAGCTCGACGTTGATGCCCGCGCAGTCGGCCGGACGATCTGTGGGCGCGGCGATGTCGATCCAGTCGGTGGACACCGACGGCGCCGAGTCGCCCCATTTGCCAATCTGGAGGCCTCCCGCCGGCCAGTCGGCGGGAGGCCAAGCGCAGGCGTCGGACCCGCCCGCGACACGGCAGAGGGTCGCGGTGTCAACGCCGAAACCGACAGACGTAGCAGTCCCAGCGTCGCACCCGCCATCGGCGCCCGCCGCAGGAAGGCCGAGCCCGAGGGCGAGGACGCTCGACGTGTCGTTTGTGGCGCGGGCGCGCACGGGCAGGCCCGGACGATAGCCGGGATTGCCTGATAACGCCACAGCTGCCAGAGTGTCGCCCTCGAGCTCCCACCGGACTGTCCACCGCTGACGGAGCGGGGCCGACGTCCCTGCGACGGTATCCACCCTCGCCGCCGTCACCGCACCCGCGGTCGAGTAGGTCAGAGTCAGCTCTACGGCCTCATTGGCGCTTCCACATGCTGCCGATGCGCCTGACACCGTCACCGTCGCGGAGCAGGCAGGAGTGGTGCAGATCGACGCACCTGACACCTCTCCCCACGGGCAGCCGGACGCATTCATGCGCAGGCAGGATCCGTCTCCACCGCCCGCAAGGGTGGAGGCGTCGTAACCCACGGGAGAGTCGATGGCAAAGCCCACCGTCTGCCCACCACACTCGCCGCCGAAGGCCGAGGGGCCACCGATGGCGAGGACGCCGGACCCGCCTGGAGTCAGGAGCGGGGCACCCGCCCAATACTCCTTCTTCGGGATCGTGCGCGCGGCGTCGGTGTAGTAGGACTCGGACCGGAGCCCTCCGGGCGCTGTTGCCATCGCGTCGGTCGTCTCCGCGGCGGGGACTCGGTCCAAAGTCAGCGTCGGGGGCGTCGCAGCGAGGACAGCCGCGTTCATCGCATCCGTCGCCACGAGACCCTCCTCCGGGTCGAGCAGGAAGCTTCCCAGCTTGTTGCTGTTGTTGCTTGAGATGCAGAGAACCTGGGAGAGCAGGTCGGTGCCAGCGGCAGCTTTGGCGCCCGTCGCTGCTGTCGTCGCCGTCTTGGCGTTCTCGATCGCGGCTTCCTCCTCCGAGATGCAGTACTCGAGCGCGGGGCCGATCTCGCCGTCAGCCGCAGGGTGATCTTTATCGAATAGAGATTCCTTCTCCGCTGCGGGGCCGGAGGAGGGGGGTAGGTGGGCAGGCCGGATAAAGGCGAGAGAGCACGACGAAGTGCAAGGGCAGGCACGCTGCCCCCCCCTGCCGAGTCCTCGCCGTCGGTGCAGTCCGCGTCGCAGGCGCAGTTGAAATCGCACCCCGACCCTTCGGGATTGGAGAGCGAGGGGGCGGTGATGTCGCAGCCGCACTCTGTCGTGCCCTCGTTCACTGTCACGCGGGCCTGGGCGACGGCGATGGGCGTCGTCCGGTAGGGGTCAGCTGCCCGCGCGGGGGTCGCGACGAGGGTAGCGAGCGCTCCCACCGCTCCGACTGCCATCAACGTCGAATGCGACCACGCGACACGGCGTCTCCGTGCGGGAGCGGCCACTTTCGGGCCGGCCGACGAAGACATTTTCGACCACGGCGCGCGGGGAGCAGATCGACAGCGGGCGGCAAGCGCGGCACAACGTGTTTGGAGGTGACAGAGGCTACGTTCGACGTCGACGCGCCGACAAACGACACAGCAGACTGCTGAGGGCCCGGAAAAGGGGTGGCCGACAAACCCGCCGAGGACTCTCGAGATGAGGTCATTACTGTACGCCCCGTCCAACCTACCGGCGAGCGGCGGCGCTCCGCAAGCCGGCGTTTCCGGTATGAGCTTCCCTTTTGGTAGCGCTGCCTACGGTGGTGCTGCGGGCGGTTTTGGTGGTGCCCCTTCAACGGGCGGCTTTGCTGCCCAACCTGCGACGACCACGGCCGCGTTCGATGGACACGCTCTCCAGCAGGGCCCCTCCGAGACAGTCTCTAGGCGAGCCGAGATGGAAGCGCGGCCACGCCGCTAGCGAGCGAGGCGAAAAGGCCCCGCCCACGCAGTCCCCGTCACCCGCCCTGCCCATGTCCACTGACCCGCCCGTCCGGTCGACCGCCTCCGCAGCCTATCATGGGCCCCCAACGCCCCCTACCTCGCCGCCGCCAGCTGGGACCATAGCGTGCGCGTCTGGCAGATTGACCCCGCCGCAACAGCAGTGCAGCAGCAAAACGACGCCGTCGCCCGGCCGATCGGCCTGAAGCAGTCGGCCGAGACGGGTGGCAAGCCCCTCCTCTGCACCGCGTGGCAGGGCGACGGCTCCGCCCTCTATTTCGCGGGGTGCGCCGGCAAGGCCCTGAAATGGGACCTGAATGCAGGCGGCGGGGCGGGCGCGCCTAGCCAGGTCGCACAGCACGCTGCCCCGATCAGCCACATGGCGTGGATTCCCGGGCACAACGTGCTGTGCACGGCAGGGTGGGATAATGTCCTGCAGTACTGGGACTGCCGCCAACCCAACCCCGTGCATCGCTTCGACCTTGGTGCCCCTTGCGTCGCCCTGGGTCACCGCGATGCCCAGGCCCGCGGCGGAGGCCACCTCCTCGTCGCCGCCGCCGCCGACCGCCCCGACGTCGCCGACGGCGCCACTGGTGCCGCCGGACAGCCCGCCAAGCGCCCCGTCTTCGTCTTCGACCTCCGCAACCCCACCGCCCCTCCCATCAGCAAGGGCAGTCCACTCTCTCATCTCACGCGGTGCATCGAGGTATTTGCCGACGGCAAGGGCTATCTTTTGGGCAGCATCGAGGGCAGGGTGGCCGTCGAGTACGAGCCCGAGCAGTACGTGGCCGGCAACCAGGGTCAGGTGAAGCGAAGCTTCACGTTCAAGTGCCACCGCATCGACCGCAAACCGGCCGCTGGGGCCGCGCAGCCGACGGGGTCCTCGCGGCCGCAGGACGTCTACCCGGTCAACGCCATGGCGGTGCACCCTGGTACCGGCACGTTCGCCACCACAGGAGCCGACGGGCGGGTCTGCTTCTGGGACAAGGAGAACAAGAGCTCGCTGAACAAGCTTGGGGACGTGTCGACGGGGGCGCTCGTCCCCGTCACGGCAGTGTCCTACAGTGGCGACGGGGCGCTGCTGGCCTTCGCAAGTGGCTACGACTGGCACGCGGGGCCCCCGGCTGCGGGGGAGATGCAGACCAAGTACCCGACACGCGTCATGGTGCGGCAGACGCAAGAGAAGGATGCGCAGCCCAAGGTGGCTCCGCGTTGAGGGGTCAGGTGGTGCCGGGGGACGCGGGGGACCTGACATCGAGTTTCCGTGTTTGTGGGTTCAATGTCCCTTGCCTCTCTTTGGTCGTCTCCAGTCGAAGCCACTCATCTTCTCGTCCCGCAAGCTCTGCCGCGGCCTCGAGGGCCAACCCCGTCGTCCCGAGGAGGGCGGCCGGAGCTGGCGCTTCGCGTCGGCCCGGCAGATGCTCTCCGCGACGAGAGAGGACTCGACACCGCTCGTCACGATCAAGGACGGTGGATTGAGACGCCGTCGACGCCGCCGCGTTGCGTGGATTTTGGTTGACGGGCTTGGGGACGTCAACGTCCCGGGCGAGAGCCACGACGAGGCCGTCGCCCGCCTCAAGGCTTTCGTCGTCGCTCGCCGCGCCGCCCGCCCCTCCGCCCTCCGCCGTCCCGTCAACCCCCCCGATCCCCCCCATCCCCGCCCCCCAAGAGCTCTCCTTTCTCACCCCCCTCGAGGCCGCGCGCACTCCGACCCTCGACGCCCTCGCGACCGCCGGCGTCGTCGGCCTCCAAGACACGGCCGAGCCTGGCCTGGCGTGCGGCTCCGACACGGCCCACCTGGCCCTTCTGGGGTACGATCCCCGGGTCTGGTACCGAGGCCGTGGGGCCTTCGAGGCCATGGGGGCGGGGATCGATATGCGTCCGGGGGACGTGGCGTTCAAGGCGAACTTCGGGCTCTTGGCCCCTCGTCCAGGGCCTCCGCGGCCAACGGCTGGGGCCGGCGGGCGGTCGGAATCCGCCGACGCGCCCGTCGTGCTGCGCCGGAGGGCGGATCGGGACTTCGCCTTCGACGGCGCGGGTCAATCGCTGTGTGATCATCTGGACGGGATCGTCCTGCCGTCGTTTCCCGAACACGCCGTGACAGTCCGGTACGCCACGGAGCACCGGTGCACTGTCTGCGTGCGAGCGGCCGGGCCAACGTCGATGTCGACATCCGCTGATGGCCGCTCTACCGACGGCCGGCCTGCGCGAGTGTCAGCCCTGTCGGCAGCGGTCGGAGGGACCGATCCCCTTCGCGACCTGTTGCCGTTGCGGACACCGCGAGCTCTGGACGCCACATGCGCCGAAGCGACGCGCACGGCGGCGGTGATTGCGGAGCTTGACGTCGCGCTGCGGGCCGCGCTGGCGCGGCATCCGATCAACACAGATCGTGCCGCACGAGGCGAGGGCCCTCGGACGGACGTCGTACTCCTGCGGGGTCCCGGGGTGCGCCTCGATGCGCCGACGCTGAGCGAGCGGACGGGGCTCGCGGATCCAGCCATCGTGGCGCCGACGCGGTGCGTGGCGGGCATTGGGATCTCGTGCGGCCTGCGGGCGCTGCTCGCCGATGGCGCGACGGGCGACGCACGCACCCGGCTTGCCGCCAAGGCGCGCGCCGCCGCCGATCGCCTCACCGGCGCTGACGGGGACGGGCCGCCCTCAGACCTCGTCTTTCTTCACGTCAAGGCTGTCGATGATGCGGGGCACGACCGTGACCCATCCATGCGCGTACGGTGGCTCGAGCGCGTCGATCGCATGACATGCCAACTGCTCTTAAGGTTGGAAGCGGGCGACAGAGGAGGCAGCGACGAGGGCGCCGACAAGGGTGACAACTTCGCGGTCCTGCTCGGTGGCGACCACAGCACCCCCGTCGCCTTTGGCGACCACTCGCACGAGCCCGTGCCTTTGGTCGCCTGCCCGTCCGTCGCAGACGCGCTTCGGGCGATGGCCGCGACGTCGGACGGCCGTGCGCGCCTCGCCGAAGAGCGCGCCGTCCTCACCGTCGCCAAGGCCGAGGCCGAGGTGGCGTCCATCCCCCACGATGGCGACCCGGGGGGAGACGCGCCAGTCCATGCCGTGTGCCCGGACACTGGGCGCGTCCTGCGGGCCCCGGGGGGTGCCTTCACGGAGGCGTCGTGCGCGTCCGGGGCGCTAGGGCGCTTTCTGGGGAGCGAAGTTATCGGCCTCGTCCGGCAGCTCGCAGGGCTGAGCGGAGATGAGGACGAAGAGTAGTGGGCGGGGCGGCGGGGGTGGTGTGAACAGTTTGATTCGACACCGATGGAATGAAATACTTCCCTTCATCTTCTCACGGCTTCTTCTTGCTCCGCCGGAAGGCCGATTCCTTTGACGTGGGGCCCGGGTCGTCCTCGGCGCGCCACACTGAGGTGGGAGTCCCCGGCTCCGGGTTCCAGTCGTCGTCGTCAAAGCTGAAGGCGCACTCGTTCGCGTCCTCGGCCAGCGCAGAGACCCATGGCTCCACCTCACTTCCGATGTCGGCGGTCTCATCCCGGCTGGCCAGTCTGTCCGACGCAGCAGTGATCTCAGAGTCGCGCTGGCGGTGCGACTTCTGTGCCTGTTTTGACGCCTCTCGCAGACCGGCCTCGAAGTCGATATCAGCGGGGGGGGTCGGGGGACGCGTGGCCTCGGCGGAGGCAGTGGGGGCCTCGGCAGAAGCGGCTGCGGCCCCGGCCTCAGCGGAGGCAGAGGCGGCGACCTGAGCCTCGGCGACGACGACCGGGCCCGAGGCCGACGCCGCATCAGGGACGTCATCGTCGTAGCCGATGGGGGCAAGGGACCCCTGGCGGACCGGCGACGAAGGACGGACGGGGGCGCCTCCACCGCCCAACCTGGAGTCCACAGCCCCGACTGCATCGCTTGCCCACTCAACGAACGAGTCCCCCCGGCCCGGCCCGCCACTCCCCCCGCCCCCGCCCGACGGACCCCGCAAAGGCCCCCCCCCGGGGACGGGCCCCCCCGGGAGCCCGTCCTCGGGCCACCGCTCGATCCCGTCGGCCCCGCCCAGCGTCGCGCCGCGCAGCAGGCCCGCCAGTCCCCCCGCTGTACCGTTGCCCTCCCCGTTCGCCCCGCCTCCCCCCGCCCCCGTCCAGCCCCGCGGCGGCTCGAGATCGACCGACACCCGCGGTCGCGCAATCTGTTCGTCTCCGCCATTGGCACGGACGATGTCGAGGAACGAAAGCATCAGGTCCTCTCGCATCGCGCGAGCGGCATCCTCAGTAGGCGCCTGCAGGTAGAAAGAGATGTGCACACTCACGCGGTCTCCGCCGATGCTGTTGACGAAGACCCGGCGGTGGAGCTTGGCAAGGACACGCGGGTCGGACTGGATGGCGGTGCGGAGCTCGCTCACGATGCGGCGGAGGATGCCGCCGTTTGCGGGGTCGGCCGCATCCAGGCCAAAGTTTAGCGTCTGACGGAAGCGCCACTCATCTCCCTTCCGCGATATGTTCAGCACGACGACCTTACTGAAGACCGCGTTGGGAACGACCCACACCTCCCGCTCGAATGACCTAATCTGCGTCCGAAGCCAGCCGATGTCCACCACGATTCCCTCAACCAGCGTCGTGGGCGCGGGCTTGAACCACACCTCGTCGCCCGGCTCAAAGGGTCTAGAAGAGAGGATGACGACGCCGTTAAAGAGATTCTCCAGAATCTCGCGGCCCGCCAGCGACAGTGCGATACCGCCGATGCCGCCGATGGCCAACAGCGAGTTGACGTCAAAGCCGACTGCCTGCAGACCCAGTGTGCCGCCCAGCAGCACGGTGAGGAAGGTCACCAGCTTGTCCAACCCCTCAACTCTCCGCTGTTGACTCTTTTCCCCGCTTAGCTCGTACTGCCAGCTGGCCTCCCGCAGCAGCCGCTCCTTGACCCGGAACACGACGCTGCCCAGTGCGACCAAAAGGCACAGTGTCGACACGGTCCGCGCGATGTGGCTCACGTAAGCAGCAGGCACCGAGGTCAACGTGGGCAGGACGGCCTCGACGACAACACCGAGAGCTCCGGCGTAGAGGAGGATCTCGATAGGACGAAAGACGGATTGAAGGATGACAAAGGCCGTCGTCTTCTCCCAAGGCACAAAGCCAGGGGGCGGCACGGCAGAGTGGGCGCCGCCCCCCAGTTTGCCGCCGCCACTGCCCCAGAAAGGACCACCGCCGCCGTGGAGAAGTCGCCGGAGAGCCTGAGCGCCGGGTTCGACCCCGACTCTCAGAAGTGTGACAACAGTGACGATGCTCCAGACCTGCCGGAAAGCGCCGGTGCGGACAAGCCGGCCTGCGGCACGGGCGAGGGCTTCGGACCAGGGGCTGCCGAAGGCGACGACGCTGTAGCACGCCTGGGGGGTAGGGATGGGGTGGGAGGGGTTGAGAGGGGGGGCAGCGGCCGCAGGAGCTGGCCTCGGCGGCGAACGCAGCAGAGTTCTCTGTCTCGCCTGTCCGGCCACAAAGACAGCGAACCCGACGGCCGCCACGAGGGCGAGGAAAACGGGGTTGCTGCCGTCCTGCGGTACGATGCTTGGACTCTTCTCCGCGGGGGCGGAGAAGCCCGAGGCGGGCGGGGGCGACGCCGACGCCGCTCCGGCGCCCCCGCCGGCGCCGGCGGGAGCGGCGCCGCAGGACAGGGGCCGGCGTCGCCGGTGGCGGCCAGGCGGCGGGGTGGGACGAAAGCCCTGGGGCGAACGGAGGCACTCGTAATCTGCTTGATCCGCGCAGGGAAAGGGCGCGGAGGAGAAGTGCGGCGCGCGTGGCGAGGCTGTGGTACGTGGGGCAACGGCAACACGTCGCAGCGCCAAAGTCCGCATCGCCGTTGTCGATGGCGGCTCGTGGCCCGCCCCGACGCAGCGAAGAAGAGATGTCCGCATCGCCACGCAAAGGGAAGTGCCTGCAGGGCACGGTCGAGGCAGAACTGGAGGAGCCCGGCCCTTGGAGTCCCATGGCCCTCCTCGGACGAAGGGGGCGCTCGCGGTCATCGGTCGATGAGAAACGTGAGCACGTATCCCGCCCCGGAATCCCCCCCACTGAAGAAAGAGAAGGCACACGCCTCGCTTAGATATAGGAGGGCGTCTCCAGCCGGCCCCCGGCGCGCCCACCCCACCGCGCGGCCCTCGGCCTCGGCCGCCGCCACCCAACCAGCGTGGGCGGGACTGCCGGCGTGGGCGGGATGGCGAACGGCGCCCCAACCCCCCTCGAGGTCGGCCGGATTCTAATCGATGATCTGATGCGGCTCTTCTCCGCCCGACGCGTCGAGACGCCAAGGCCGATGGTCGTCGACATCAGGCCCCGCCGGGTGTGGCAGCGGGGGCACGTCCGCGGATCATTTTGCGTGGTGGTGCCTTCCTCGCCTCTCGGGCGCGGCGGCGGTGGCAGCGGCGATCGCGGCGACGATCTTCCCCTCCCCCTGTCTTCGGCGGCGATCGAGGACGACTCCGGGCCCCGGCTGGAGCCCTCGTCCGCACCCGGCGCGCCCCGCCGGCCAGGCGCGGCCCACGGCGGCCACTGGGGCAGGGACGTCATCGTCGTCGGCCCCGCGGGCCTCAGTCGATCCTGCCCCGCCGCCACCGCCTTGGCGCGCGAAGGAAGGTGCCGAAGCGTTAGAGTGCTCAGAGAGGGGGTCGAGGCGGCAGGCGAGCGGTGGCCGTGCCTCATCACCGCGTCGTTGAGGGCGGGAAGCGGCCATCGCGATTGGCCGACGCTCCTCGTCGGCCCGCGCGCGGGGGGGGGCGGGGGGGGGGCGGTGTTCCTGGGAACTTGGGACCCCGCGGAGGCGGGCGGGGGGCGGCGGGCCGCGTCGGCCCCTGGCGCGAGGTCGGCGTCGCGGAGGCGGAGCCCGGAACGGAACCGGCGCGACGGCCCCGCCCGACCCGCCCACCTCTCTTCCCCTCGTCTCACCCCCCCAGTCGGCCGACGTAGCGCGAGAACTCGATCTCCGTGCCCTCGTGACGCTTCACAACGCGCCGTCGACGCTGCGTCCGCCCCGCCGGCCCGCAGACCGGGGTGGGGGGACTCTGCCCCGGCGTCTGTCGATTCCACTGGTCGACGTCGAGACCGCGGCGGGCGATCTAACGGCCTGTCTCCCCCGTGTCTGCGCGGCCCTCGACGCCGCGGTCGACGGCGGGGGCGACGGCGGCGGAAACGTGCTCATCCACTGCGGTGCGGGGGTGAGCCGGTCGGCGGCGGCGGCGGCGGCGTGGCTGATCTGGCGGGGCCGGAGCGGCGCCCCCGGGCGGCCCTACTCCGACGACGACCGGCGCCGCGGCGCCGCCGGCGCGCCGTCGGCCGCCGCGGCCCTCGCGACGCTCGCCGACCTCCGCCCGACGATCGACGTCAATCCGGGCTTCCGGCGGGCGCTCCACCGGTGGCAGGGCGCCGCGGGGGCCGCCGACCCCTCGCCCCTCTCCGCGCTGGGCTTGGCCGCCGCCGAGGCCGAGGCGGGGACGGGCCCCGCCCCGGGCGCCTCCGCGGAGGACGCGGCGGCCGTCGCGACCCGTCCGCGCGACCCGCCCCTCGCCGCCGCGGCGCGCCCCGCCGTCGGGCGGGGGGCCTCCCCCCGGCCCCCGTCGCCGCCCGGCGTCCGCGCCCGACGGGAGCGTTCCCGCTCTCGCAGCCCGCCCCGAGCCGGCCCCGCCGCCGCCCCGCCGCCCTCCCGGCTCACCGACCCGCTCGACGGCGACGACCCCGTCGTCGCCGTCGTCCGCTATCGGGTCGAGCGGGCGGCGGACGCGGGGGGGCGGGCCGCCGTCCTCTCCTGGGGGGAGGCTCGGCTCCGCCCCGGTCGCCCCTTCGTCCTGGGCCGGGACGAGGCCGCGTGCGACCTCCCGATGCTCCACGCGTCGGTGTCGCGGATGCACTGCCGTCTGGCCGCCGACGCCGGGGGCGGCGTCACGCTCTCGGACCTCGGAAGCGCGCATGGGACGGAGTGGGCGCCGGCCGACGGCGCGGCGGGCGGCGCGGCGTCCTGGCTCGAGCGGGGGGGGTCGCGGCGGGTGGGGGCGGGGGGGGGAGTGCTGCGCCTGGGGGCCTCGACCCGCCGGGTGGTCCTCGAGGCGGTGACGCGGCGGGGGTGGGGCTGAACGGGGGGGGAGACCGGCGGCGGGGCGGCGTCGCCCGCGCTCCCATCGTCCGCGAGGCGAGGCGAGGCGGGCCGAGCGCTTCGAGCGTTCACACCCCTCGCCCCCCCCTCCCTCCCCCCGTGACTAGGCAGCGGCGATCCCCGCCACTCCCCTCCCCCCTCTTCCCTCCCCACCCGCCCCGTGGAGGTCGAGGAAGGGCCTGGGAACGATGTCCCAGCCGTCCTGGGCGGAGCTGTCCAAGATGGACGCGACCGCCCTGCGCAACCTCAACTCGGCGCTGGCGACCAACAACGAGCGGGCTTGGCTCGAGGCGAGCGGTTGAGCGGAAGGAAACCGAGGGCGGCCGGCACCGACTGCGCCGACGCGCCCGCAGCCGCCTCTGTCGTCCTCCCGCCGCGCGGTGGCCGCGCGAGTCCGACGCGAGCATCGGATACGGCTCTTTTTCGCCACATCTCGCCTGAGGTCCCGCCTCGCGCGAGTCGAGCGCGAAGTCGATACCCGCTTTCGCTGTCTTCCGCCCAGTCTTCGGACGCGTGGCGTCGCGCTGCGCGACCGCAGCGCGCTCCCCGCCCCTCACGCTCGCGTGGAGCCCCCGGAGACCAGCGCCGCGACCCACAGCCACCTTTCCCCCCCCCCGACCCCTCCGTCCTCCCCCTCCTCTCTTCCCCTAGGGGGTCAACGCCGCCGAGCATCGCCTCCGCGCGGCTGTCAATCGCGGAGCCTGGGGCAACGCCGAGGCCCTGAGCGCCTGGGCCGCCCGCGCCTCGGGCGGCACGCCCGCCGAGGCTGCCGCGCGCGTCGCCCGGGCCCGCGCCCTCGTCGCGGCCAACCCCCGCGCCTCGATCGCCGCCGGCGCCTTCGTCGCGGCCAAGACCCTGCCGTGGAGCGACGAGCTTGTCCTCGTCGGCCTCACCGTCGGCCTCGTCGCCATGTTCCGCGCCTACGCTCTGCCCCACGTCGCGGCCCACTTTGCGGAGACGCGCGCGGCGATCAAGCGGGGCGTGCTGTCCGGCCGCCCCGGCCTCGACCGCCTCAAGCGCTCCCTCGACGCCCACGTGCGCGCCGGCAACCTGCTCGCGGAGGCGGTGGCCGCGCCCGCGCCCCTCCGGTGGTCCCCGCCGCCCCGCAAGTCGTTCGCCCTCATCGACTTTGCCCGGCGCATGACGGCGGTGCGGCGCGACCCCTACGCGGCGCCCGGGGTGCGCCCCGCGGGGGAGTCGTGGTCCTGGTTCGTTCGCGGCGGGCACGAGGTGCCGCTGCCCAAGTGAGGGGGACGGGAGACGGGAGAGGGGAGAGGGTCGGGCGGGGGCGCGGGCGCGGGGGGCGACGTGCCGAGGGCGCGTCGCCGCGAGGGCCGTCCGGCGGGGGGCGGCCCCCGGCGCGCCCCCCCCCGGGGTGAGGGAGAGGGTCGAGGTCGGGGTCGGGGTTCAAGGGCGAGGGTCACCCGCGCGTCGCCCCTCCGCCTCGCGCTCTATCGGCGCGGAATGTCGCCGGCGACGCCGAGGCGGCCGCGGCCGCGGCGGGGGGGGCCGTCGGCGTCGGCGGGGCCGCCGCCGCCGGCG
>Ga0181573_10003065_pt1 | contig 15056 bp, 11 predicted proteins | sample 101ome_25_FD_148643 | JGI IMG/M metagenome (GOLD analysis project Ga0181573, IMG submission 148643) | Coastal salt marsh microbial communities from the Groves Creek Marsh, Skidaway Island, Georgia - 101409BT metaG (spades assembly) | ecosystem: Environmental > Aquatic > Marine > Intertidal zone...
AACGCGTGTTTTCTTTCACACACACACACATACATACACACACATACACACTCACACACACACACACACACACACGCGCGCGCGCGCGCATATTATTTACACCGAAATGGCGCGTGAGCTTCAGAGTCTGTTAGATTTTGACGTCAATTTCCCGATCGGATTCTGGTGTGGCGCTCCATCCGAGTTTGACGATATCTCCCGTCTCGACGACGAAGATATTTTTCTCGACTTTGATTTGCCACCACACAAAAATCAGGCAGACAGGTCGGTAGGTGCAAGAGTAGTGCATATCAGATCTCATAAAGGGTCGGGTCAGAGATCGATCGAGATGGAGGATTTGAAACGCGTCTCACATCTTCCGCAAGCCCGGGCGGCGGCCTCTCTCGGCCTCGGTGCCACGAGATTCAAAAGCCTGCTGCGAGAGCTCGGGCTGCGAGGTTGGCCATACAGGACCGTTCGCAGTTTGAGGGGAATGTCCGAGGTGATATCTGTCAATAGAGATCATTTCCGGAGTCCAGGAGAATGTTCTTCTCTACTCAAGAAGATCTCGAAACGAGAGAGCGCTGCCCTCCTCTCGGGTCTTGACTCTGTCTCGGCGGAGTTTAAGCTGTTCAGGAGCGCAGTATACAAGCTCAAGGCCTTAAGCAAGCACTCAAAAGAACATTAACAATACCAGGTATACGTAGTTTAAATCCCCACCCCGACCTTCCCACCCGTCAGCGTCATCGCCGTCCTCGCAATATGTGGGGCCGTCAACCCAGCCTCGTCCATCTGCTCCGCCTGCGTCCCGTGCTCGATGTACCGATCGGGCAGCGTCATCGGCCGGAACTTGAGCCCCCCGTCGAGGAGCCCCTCGAGCGCCAAGAACTGACACACGTGGCTTCCGAACCCGCCGATGCTTCCCTCCTCAACCGTGATCACGGCCGGGTGCTCCTTGGCCAGCCTGCGGATCATCTGCGTGTCCAGCGGCTTGCAGAACCTGGCGTCCATGACGGTCGCCGAGATCCCCGCCTCCTCCAGCATCGACGCGGCCTTGAGGCACTCGCCGACCGAGTTTCCGTACCCGATGAGCGCGACGTCCTTGCCCTCCCGACGAATGACGCCCTTTCCGATCTCCAGCGGCGTTCCCTTGAGGTCATCGGTGATGCCCTCGGCCGCCAGGTCGAGACCGATGCCGTTGCCGCGCGGGAACCTGAAGCACGAGGGCCTGTCGTCGATGGCGATCGACGTGGCCACCATGTTGATGAGCTCGGCCTCGTTGGAGGGCGCCATGACCACCATGTTGGGCAGGCTGGCCATGTAGGTCGTGTCGAACGCGCCGCAGTGCGTGGCCCCGTCGGCGCCCACCAGCCCGGCGCGGTCCATCGCGAACCGCACCGGCAGGTTCTGCAGCGACACGTCGTGGACCACCTGGTCGTATCCCCGCTGCAGGAAGGTCGAGTAGATGGCGCACATCGGGATGAGGCCCTCGCACGCGAGTCCGGCCGCAAACGTGACGGCGTGCTGCTCGGCGATGCCCACGTCGTAGACCCTGTCGGGGAAGACGTTCTCGAATCGGTTCATTCCAGTACCGCCTCCCATGGCGGCGTGCACACCGACCACGCGGGAGTCCCTCTTGGCCTCGGCCGTGAGCGAGTCGGCAAAGTAGTTGGTGTAGGACATCGGCCCGGCGGCCGCCTTGGCCTGCTTCCCGGTCAGCGTGTCGTACTTGGTCACGCCGTGCATTTTGTCGGATGCCGACTCGGCCGGCAGATAGCCCCTGCCCTTCTCGGTGATAATGTGCAGCAGCACCGGCCCGACCGTCTCGGTGGTGCGGATCTCCGTCAGCACGTCGATGAGATCCTGCACGTTGTGTCCGTCGATGGGCCCGATGTAGTAGAACCCGAGCTCCTCGAACAGCGTCGAGCCAGACCCGCTGATCATGCCCCGCGCGTACTCGTCGATCTTGGAGGTCGCCGTCTGGATCGACTCGGGCAGCTGCTTGGTCACCCCCTTGGCAATCTCCCTCAGCTCCCTGAGCTGCCTGTTGGACTGCAGACGCGCCAGCGTTCCCGAAAGCGCACCCACCGGCTCCTGGTTCTTTCCGTTGTACTGTGTCGGCAGCGACACCTGCTGGTTGTCGTTCAGCACGACAATCATGTTCGAGTCGAGGAACCCGGCGTGGTTCATCGCCTCGTAGGCCATGCCTCCGGTGATGGCACCGTCACCGATCACGGCGATGCAGCTGTTGTTCCTGTTCTTTCTGTCCCTGCCCACGGCCATGCCCAGCGCCGCCGAGATGCTCGTCGAGCTGTGTCCCGCCCCAAACGCGTCGTGCGGCGACTCGGCCCGCTTGGTGAATCCCGAGAGCCCTCCCGACTGACGAATCGTCGACATTTTATCGCGCCTGCCCGTCAGAATCTTGTGAATGTACGCCTGGTGACCCACGTCAAAGATGATCTTGTCGTCCGGCGTGTTGAACACGTAGTGCAGCGCCACGGTCAGCTCCACCACGCCCAGACTCGATCCCAAGTGCCCTCCCGTCTTCGCAACGGTATGAATAAGATCCGCCCTCAGCTCCTTGCACAGCTGCTTGAGCTGCGTCCCGTTGAAGTTCTTGATGTGCACCGGATAGTTGACCGTGTCGAGCAGCGGCGTCGGCGGGCCGTCGTTCTTCCACGCGTCCAGCTCGTCCATGGAGATCTTGTCCCAGGCCTGCCCGGCACCGGTACTGGCACCGTTCCCGTATGCCCCATTGCCGTTGCCGTTGCCGTTCGAGGCGCGGACGGCCGCGTGGCTCGCCCTGCCGGCGTTCCTCCTGCTCGCGGCCCTTCCCGCAATGCCGGACGGATTCCCGAGCGACAAGGCCCTCGATTGCGAAACGGCCTTCATGATTGACGTTTATCTATCCTGTCGTTCCATAACGCGAGCGCATTGTGAGCAAATCGGGCGGAAAACGCGGCGAAGAGCTTCAAGCTTCGACGACGCGGGAGATTGTTGTCAGTGCCGGTCCTGAACGGAGCGGGCGGCGGGCCGCATTCGCGCCTGACGTCCCGCATTGGAGCAAACGCGTATGCAGTACGACCGCGACCGACCGCGTCGAAGACGAGCGACCGCACGCACCGTTTTTGTAATCAGCTCGTTCTCTTTCTCGATGCTGTGCACCGAGCGCGACGAAAGGCACGAAGACGTCTCGTGTCTCGTGATTTAGACGTTGAGGTCTCGTCAAGACTAACTGGTAATGCGTTGTGCGCGGGGGCCGCGGCACGTACTGGAGCTGGAGAATGCAACAAGTGGCACCCGATCGGATAGGGAGGGAAGAATTGGCCAGGAGGGCGAGGGCGAGGTCGAGCTCGAGGGGTGCCTTTCTTTCTTCTTCCTTTCCTTTCCTTTCCTTTCCTCTCGTCTGGGTGCACGATTCGACGGGTGGCATCTCCGGTCGGACCGGAGGTCGACCGCGTGGGTGGGTGGTGGTGGTCCGCGCTCGGGCCGGCCGGCGAGGAGGCGACAGCACGCTGTTGGCAGCCGGGCGGCGCGGACACGCTCCTCCTGGGACCGAGGTCTTTGCTGTCTTTGCTGTCTTTGCTGTCTTTGCCGTCTTTGCCGTCTTTGCTGTCTTTGCCGTCATCACTGTCATTGTCGTCACGGTGTTTGCACGTACATTCAGCCCCCCCACGTTCCTCATTCCTCCTTATTAGTATCAACACGGATATGGACGGCCGAGAAACTGACTACATCAAAGTCCAGCCCAAGCGCTTCGCGCCCCGCACGAACCGCGAGACCGCGGACGGGAAATTCTTCCGTCGCCTGCGGTTTTTGGAATTTCAACGACAGTACGTCGCACTCGTCAGCATCCGTCGGCATCCGGCGCCTTTCCACAATGCATATCCGTGTCTTCCACCCGCTCCCGCGCGCCCCGCCCCCCGCGCCCGCCACCGGGCCCACCGCACCTCATGCAACGTGCTCTTCCACCCTCCCTCCCGCTCACCTCCTCCTCTTCCAACAACCAATCCCCCTTCTCGCAGCTTTGGCGCGGTGAACCACATAGACTACTGTCCCGGCAAGGGCTATGCCGTGACCTCGTCGACGCGCGTGCACCTCTACGACGAGCGGCTGCGACCGACACGGACCATCACGCGCTTCAAGGACACGGCCTATTGCGGCACGTGGCGCCACGACGGGAAGCTCGTCGCGGCGGGCGGGGAGAACGGCATCGTGCAGGTCTTTGACGTCAACAGCCGGTCTCTGCTGCGGCAGATGACGTCGCACAAGCGGGCCGTGCACAGCGTGTCGTTCGCGCACGACAAGCTGCACCTGCTCTCGGCGGGAGACGACGCCACCGTGCGGTGGTGGGACGTCTCGTCCGGGGAACAGGTGTCCCGGCTCGACGGACATACGGACTACGTGCGGACGGCGGCGCTGAGTCCGCAGAGCGAGGAGCTCGTGGCGACCGGCGGCTACGACCACATGTGCAAGCTCTGGGACGTGCGGAGTCCTACGAACCGGGGGAGCGCCGAGGTGGCCACCTTTGATCACGGCCAGCCGATCGAGAGCATCGCGTTCTTCCCGAGCGAGAGCCTGGTGCTGACGGCGGGCGGGCAGCGGATCAGCTGCTGGGACATCACCGGGCGGAAGCTCCTGCACCAGTTCAACGCGCATCAGAAGACCGTGTCGACCGTCAAGGTTGTCGACGTGGACGGCGAGCTCCGGGTGCTCACGGGGAGCCTCGACGGCCACATCAAGGTGTTCGACCCGGCCACCTTCAAGATGCTCTACGCGTGCAAGTACCCGTCGCCGGTGATGAGTCTCGGCATCGCGCGGGACAGCAACACCCTCGCGGTCGGTCTGGCCGACGGCACGCTGTCGTTCCGGAAGCGGCGGGCCGCGAAGGATCCCAACGCCCTGATGAGGTCGGTCTACGCGCCCCGGCTGACCGCGGCCAACTACAAGTACTTCTACCGGAACCAGTCGCTCCCGGCGACCGAGGAAGACCTGGTGGTCGCCAAGCAGAAAAAAGCGGCGCTCGCCGAGCACGACAAGCTGCTGCGGAAGTTCAGGTACGCCGACGCGCTCGACCGATCGCTGGCCTCGCAGCGGCCAGAGGTCGTGTTCGCCGTCATCGAGGAGATCCGGTTGCGGGGCGGATTGGACCTGGCGCTGCGGGGCCTGCGGGACGACAGCAGTGCGCTCGTCGCCTTCATGGCCAAGCACATCCGGGACCCACGGTACGGCAAGGACGCGATCGCAATCTCCCGTCTGCTGCTCGACGGGGACGGGGTGGACGTCGAGGACGAAGCCGTGGCGCACGGACTCGAGGTGCTTCGGGAGAGAACGAACGAAGAGGTCAAGGCGTGCGAGAAGCTGCTCGAGCTGGGCGGGATGGTTGAGCTGCTGATGAGCTCGAGCGTCGTGTAGTGCGCGATCGATCGATGAGAATCGAGAATCGACCTCATGCGACGGACGTCAGTCAGTCAAAGCCGCTCGTTCGGCCCGCCGTCGTCCCTTTCGTTTTCATATTTCATTCACAACAGAAGCGTAGAAGATGCAGGCGATCACCGTCCAGAAGGCCGTGAGGCCCATGAATTTGAGGAGCGCCTCGAATTTCAGGACCTCTCGCAATGTACGTGAGGCGTTGACCCGTGTCGCGTTCCCATGCGACTCTTACATTGGTGCAAAGTTCTACAATGCGCGCGGTACCGGGAAGAACGGGACGACGGCGTCGGATTGGCGTCGATTTCTGCGTTAGCGCCATGTGAGCGGGCTGTCGCTGGAGCCCTATTTTCCGCCGTCATTGGTCCTCCCGGCTGCGTGAACGGACGATATCGTCGTGAGATAATCACTGGCCGCGCGGTTTCGATGTCCGTGGCCGGTGGCTGCGCATTTCGAATCATCCTCGTCCCGCCCTTGGCCTTTCGCCGCTCGCCTCACTCGTCCCTGCCCTTACGCTCCTTTTTCAGGCCACCACTCGCGTGAACGCTGCCGCCCCGATCTCCCTGGAGAACTTCACCATGGTGGACGCCGGCCGCCTCCCGGACGAGGACCGCGCGGCGCTCGCCGAGCGTATGGGCTACCGTCAGATCGGAAAGGAGCTTCCGGACGACGTCACGCTCCAGGACATCATCAGGACCCTCCCCGAGGAGGTCTTTGAGATCAACGACGTCAAGGCCTGGTCTGCCGTCCTCCTCACCCTGACGTCTGTCGCTGCCAGCATCTTCTTCATCGCCGTCTCCCCGTGGTACCTCCTCCCGCTTGCCTGGGCCTTTGCCTCGGCTGCGTGGACCGGATTCTTTGTCGTTGGACACGACTGCGGTCACAGGTCCTTCTCTAAGAACAAGCTGGTCGAGGATATCGTCGGAACGCTGATGTTCATGCCTCTGATCTACCCCTTCGAGCCGTGGAGGATCAAGCACAACCATCACCACGCCCACACCAACAAGCTCGTGGAGGACACCGCCTGGCATCCGGTCCAGAAGAAGGAGATGGCCAAGTGGTCGCCGGCCATGGCTGCCGTCTACAAGACCTTCCTGGGAACCCCGCTGAAGCTCTGGGCATCGATCGGCCACTGGGCCATCTGGCACTTTGACCTCAGCAAGTACTCCGAGAACCAGAAGCCGCGGGTGATCATCAGCATCGCTGCCTGCGTCGCCTTCATGGCGATCGGATGGCCGCTCATCATCAACGCCACCGGCTGGGCCGGCTTCTTCAAGTTCTGGGTGATGCCGTGGCTCGGATACCACTTCTGGATGAGCACCTTTACCGTCATCCACCACACCGCGCCGTTCATCCCCTTCAAGGACGCCAAGGACTGGAACGCCGCCAAGGCGCAGCTCAGCGGAACCGTCCACTGCGACTTCCCCCGCTGGGTCGAGATCCTGTGCCACGACATTTCCGTGCACGTCCCGCACCACGTCAACTCCAAGATCCCGTGGTACAACCTGCGCGCCGCGACCGACTCTCTGCGGGCCAACTGGGGCGAGCACATGACCGAGTGCACCTTCAACTGGCGCATGATGAAGAACATCTTCACCGAGTGCCACGTCTACGACGAGCAGGAGAACTACGTGCCGTTCGACTTTGAGAAGTCCGAGCCGATGTTCGACTTGCAGCGCAAAACGCTCCCGAACTCCATGTAGGCAACGAACGTTGGTTGGTTGGTAGTAGTAGTGGTAGTAGTAGTGGTAGTGTTGATTCTTCTTCTCGATTCTTTCTCTTAAAATTCGACTCGAAGTCGGGGAGACCCGAGCGGCAGACAGCAAGGCGGCGCTGTGTGTTCGACCGCCAGTCCCTGGCGGTCGAACCAACTCTGGCCTGATTCCAGGAGAACAGAAGGCAATTTCCTTGTTACATTCAACTCAGACAACGAACCTACTACTCATCAACTCCCTCCCCGGCCGCCATGACCTTTGCGGCCATCTCCTCCGCCCCGTCATACACGCTCTTCTTGTCCTCCATCATCGCCCCCCTCTCCTCCTCCAGCACGGCCGTACTCAGGCTAATATTCGAGTAATCCTCGTCCATACCGATGATCATCGCCGTCACCGTCTCCCCGTGGTCCAGCACGTCCTCCGGGTGGTCCACGTGCCGCCCGCTGATATTACTCACGTGCAACAGCGCGCTCATCTTCGTCCCCTGAATACCCACAAACACCCCAAACCGCTCAATCTTCCGCACCCGCCCCTGGATCACCTGACCCACCCGAAGCCCCCTCAGCGCGTCGTTCTCCACCGCCTTGATCTCGGAACACACCACCCTGCGGTCCTCCCTGCCAATTTCGAGCATCGCGATCGAAATTCTCTTCTTCATATAGTGCTCTTGCAGCGACTGCGCGTCCCACATCTCCCCGTCGGCTCTCCGCAGCAGCTGCGAGATCGGGACAAAGACGGGATAGCCGGCGATAAAGGCCGTGAGACCGCCCTTGTTCACCCCGTTGACGATCACCGATAAGTTCTCCTTCTCGTACGTACAGTTGTTGAAGATCTGCTCCACCCGCTTCCACATCAGGTTCGTGTCGACGTCCTTCGCCGAGACGACCAACAAACGCTCCTCCCCCTGCTGGGATCCCTCGCCGCCCTCGCTCACCAGAAACTCCCGCTGCAGCCCCAGCGGCATCAACTCCTTCATCGTCTCATGCTTCTTCACCTTTTTATTGATCGAAATTGGCGCCTCTTGCCACGGAAGGAAGGCCTCGACGTCGTTCCCGCTGTCCTCCACCTCGACAATCACCCCGCCTTTCGCCGTCCGCTTGACAAAGCCATGCAGCGAAAGCGAGTGCGGTACCGACTCGGTGTCGGCGTCCACGGAAGACATGGCGGAGGCGTGGGTGGGCCGGCGTGTCGTTGCCGGCATTGGCCTCGCGACCCGGCAGAGAGAGAGGGCACCGGATGCGGATGCCAACGTCGCCACGAACATATCTGTATGTATGTTCAATGTATGAGCCACGTCGATGTCGATGTCGATGTCGGCAGGTCACGGTACGGACGAGTTCGTGGTATTGCCTCCTGAATGCAGCTGCTTTCGCGCTGGATGTCCCTGGTTTATGGGCGTCGTTCGTGGTGGCTCTCTCGAATGAAAGAATTATGGAATTCGTTTTCACAGATTGCGGTAGAAGGGATCCCAAAGGCGAATTGAAGAAGTTATCGTATCGTCGAGGGGGGGGAGAAACGCTAAAAGTCCTCGGGGGAAAAGCTCCGCTGCGGTCTCCATTCTCAAACCTTTCACCGGCCGTGTATTACTTATTACGCTGGGGTACAGTAGAGTACACCCGATATCACAGACAGGCGGCGCGACTGGGACACCCTGTGCACGCCCCCTTCGGAAACTTGAAATTCGGACGTGGATCACGCCTTCGGGGCCTCGTCGACTGTTCAAGCCCCCTCCACGAGGACCTGCTGCGTGCACGTAGAGAACATACGTCCGTGACGTTGATGCCGAAATGGCGCTGGCGAACGGGACGAATGGCAAGTCGCTCAAGCCGCTGGTCTTCAAGGCCAACCTGAGGCAGCAGACGCAGCAGAGCGCGAACGCGCCGGAGGCGTCGGAGGCCTCTGATGCGTTCCGGAAACGTAACTGGGAGTCTCTGAAGGCGGCCATCGACGCGATCCAGAGCGAGACGGGCGTCAGTACGTCGCTGGAGCAGCTGTATCGTTCCGTCGAGGAGCTGTGCGTCCAGAAACACGCAGAGTGGCTCTACGAGAAGCTCAAGGCGGAATGCGAGGAGCACGCGGTGCGCGTGCTGAAGGCGCTCAAGGCGGTGAGCGATAAGGCTGGCCAAGAGTCTGGTGCGGGCGCCGGAGCGGGCGCGGCGAGTCTCCCTCTGCAGGGATTGAGAGACTACACGTCCCAGCTTGAGGCCATCGGCAAGCACTGGGACCGCTATTGCGCCCAGCTCCATCTCATCCGGCACATATTTCTCTACCTGGACCGGACGTATCTGCTGCAGCGGTCGTTGCACCGCTCCATCTTCGACATGGGGCTGTCGTTCTTCCGGCAGCACCTCGAGGACTCGTACGGGGTCGTCCAGACGACCATCGTCCAGGGAATTCTCTGCTCGATCGACGCAGAGCGTCAGGGGGACGCGGTGGACCGGGCCCTGTTGAAGGACCTGGTTCGGATGTTGGCGCTGCTGAGTCTGTACGACTCGGTGTTCATGCCGCTGTTCCTGGATCGGGCGAGGGTGTTTTACGCCGAGGAGGCGGCGAGACAGGTGGTTTCTGTGTCTCTTGGCGAGTATCTAGTGTACGTGGAGCGGCGGATCAAGGAGGAGTCGGGGCGGTGCGACGCTGTGCTGGAGGCAATCACGCGGTTGCCGCTGGTGCAGACGGTCGAGGGGTGCGTGATCGAGCCGCACATCGGGGCGATGCTCGGCGGGACTGGCGGCGGCGGCGGCGATGGGCCGACGCCGATGCAGACGGACGATGCGACGGGCGACAAGGCGTCGGGGTCGCAGACGTCGGATTTCGCCAAGCTGATGGACGGGGGTCACCACGAGGACTTGAAGCGGATGTACGACGTGTTTGGGCGGGTCAAGGCGCACAAGGCGCTGTGTGCGGCGTTCAAGTCGCACCTGAAGGTTGTCGGCACGAGGATCGTGTCCGACCCGGAGAAGGACGGGGAGATGATCCAGTCAGTGATCAGCCTCAAGGCGCAGATGGATGCGATTCTGAACCAGTGTTTCAACGACATTATGTTCAGGGACGCCGTCAAGGACGGGTTTGGGTACTTTATCAACATACGGAGCAACAGGCCGGCCGAGCTGCTGGCCAAGCACATGGACTCGGTCTTGAAGGGCGGCGGCAAGAACAAGTACACGGAAGACGACGTGGAGGCGGCCTTGGACTCGTGCCTGGCGCTCTTCAGGTTCATCTCGGGGAAGGACGCGTTTGAAGCCTTCTACAAGAAGGACCTCGCCAAGCGGCTGCTGTTCAACAGGTCGTTCTCGATGGACACGGAAAGGTCGGCGATATCGAGGCTCAAGGCAGAGTGTGGCGCGCACTTTACGTCCAAGCTAGAGGGCATGTTCACGGATAGCGACCTCAGCAAGGACATCATGTCGTCCTTCAGGGGCTCGCAGGAGGCACAGGACGAGCTGGCGGTGGTGTGCCCGGGGACGGACATCGGCGTGCAGGTGCTGACCAGCGGACTGTGGCCAACGTACCCGATCATGGAGTGCAACTTCTTGCCCAACCTGGCGGACGGCCTGGAGGTGTTCCGGAAGCACTACTTGAAAAAGTACACCGGGCGAAAGCTCATGTGGCTGCACTCGCTCGGGACGTGCGTGATGAAGGTCCAGTTCAACTCGGGAGCAAAGGAGCTCGCGTTGAGCTTTTTCCAGGCGGCCGTCCTGATGGCGTTCGAGGAGACCGACTCCCTGTCGTTCAAGGATATCCTGGCGGCGACGGGCATTGAGGACAGCGAGCTGCGGCGGACCCTGCAGAGCCTGGCGTGCGGCCGCGAGCGCGTGCTCCTCAAGGAGCCCAAGGGCAAGGAGATCGAGGACGAGGACGTGCTTTCGTTCAACGCCGACTACACGTCCAAGCAGTACAGGGTCAAGATCAACGCCATCCAGATGAAGGAGACGGCCGACGACTCCAAGAAGACCAACGAGATGGTGATGCAGGACAGGCAGCACCAAATCGATGCAGCCGTCGTGCGGATCATGAAGACGAGGAAGACGCTCAGTCACAAACTGCTGATGGCCGAGCTGATGACGCAGCTGCGGTTCCCGGTGACGGCAACCGACCTGAAAAAGCGCGTGGAGAGCCTCATCGAGCGGGAATACATGGAGCGCTGTGAGAACGACGCGTCCGTATACAACTACGTGGCCTAGAGAACGATTCGGGTGACGTAGATGGGGCGTTTCTTGACGGGGTGTTTCTTCTTCCTCGATCTTGTCGCCGTCGTCAGGACGACGAGCGCCCCTCTCTCGTTCCGAATACTTGTAACGTATACTGTCGTCCAATGTGAAAAATCTGTCGACATGTCACGTTTTCTCGATGCCCGTGGCGTGACGGGGGCGACGAGCGCGCTTGCGGTGCTCGCGCTCGCGCTCGCCGCCGCCGTCGCCGTCGCCGCCGCCGTCCTCACCCGCACCCTCGCCCTCGCCCTCACCGGCACGCCCGTCCGTCCCACGGCGGGCCCGCCCTCAGATTTCGCCGCTTGCCTCTCGGGATTCAATGTGCCCGTCGTTCTCCCGACGGACGCAGGGTACGCCGCCGCCTCGGCCAGCCTCGGCGCCAAGTCCCCGAGGCATCCGATCGCGGTCGCGTACCCTCCCACCCCCCGGTCCATCGCCGACACCATCACGTGCGCGCTCCGTTCCAACCTCCCGATGACCGTTCGGAACGGCGGCCACTCTTTCCAAGGCGACTCCGTGCGGTCGGATCACGTGGTCGTCGACGTATCGAAGACCTGCGACGGCACGACTCCAGACACGACCCCGAGCGTCGATCGATCCCAGACGCCGCCCACGCTCACGATCACCGCCGGCTGCCTCCACGCCGATGTCCTCTACGCGCTTCACCGCAACAACGTCACCGACCATTTCGCCATGACCGGCGGGATGCCGCTGGTCGGCTACGTCGGGTGGGCGATGGGCGGGGGCTTCGGGAACACGACGCCGGCTGCTGGCTTGGGCTGCGATCACATCATCAACTGGCGCATTGTCCTGTTCAATGGCACTTCCATCGATGTCAACGCCGAGACCCACGTCGGCCTCTTCGAGTCGCTCTGTGGGGGCGGCGGGACCGACCTTGGCGGCGTCGTCACCCACGCGACCATTCGCATGACGCCCCATGACGATGTCTACACCCGCATCATCCTCTCGTACCCGCATCATGCACTCCCTCGCGTCCTAAATCGTCTCCAAACCCTCGTCGGCGGCCCTCGAAGGGGCTCGATGGTCCCCCTCGGCGGCCACGGTCCAACGGTACGGTGATCGCACGGTCTCGCATCGTCCCTCTGTTTCCCCTGCGCTTCACGAATTCATTCACGACCACCCAGACACTCGCTAGATCCGTCCGAACCGGTCGCCCGACACCCTCCATCACGTATGCCTCCTTTACCTCGGCTCCATCCCCCGCGCCCTCGACCTTCTCGAGGAGTTCGACCTCCTCTCCCCCGACCTATTCGGAGACGTCGACTTCGACATCGACGACGTCGACGTGAACGTCGGCGAACGCATCGACCCGAGCGGGCAACCCTGGCACCGCCGGCTCGCTTCCTACCTGCCACGTCTTCCACGTCTTCCACGTCTGGCCCCAGCCGCCTTCCCCGGCACCCCACCCCAACTCGCCCTCGTCAACCACACCCCCGCCCTCCGCCCCACCCTCTCGCTGGTCGCCACCCGCCCTTACGCCAACATCATCCTGGCACAGACCGAGACGTACCCGGAGGCCATGGCGCCCATGATCCTCGTCGACAGCCTCGCGATGGACCAACGAGGCATGTGCCGTGCTCTCGCGGAAATGGGCGGAAGCTGCAGCAGCGCCAATTTGCCTCACTTTGGAAGCAAAGTCACGACTGACATCGTTCTGAACCAGCTCATCGCGGACAGGGGAAGCGTGCTCTTCGACGTCGGGTCGAGCACGACGCTGGGCCACCAACGGAACGAGTACCGCCGAAAGTACGCCCCCGGGATCGTGATTGACGATGTGCTGGACGTGAAAACGTGGAAATCCGTGTTCGACGTCATGGAATCCCGAAGGTGCAGCTTCATGATCCCGCACGTTCTCGGCGGTCGGGTGGGCAGTCGGGAGTCCGCGAGGGCGTTTACCTGGACCAACGGCACGCTCGTCTTAGGCGTCGTGTCCAGCCTCGACGACGACACGGATGCTGGAGTCGATATGGACGACGTGGACAAAGACCGGGAGCACCAATGGACGTGCCTTCGGGCCTTGGCGTCATCCATGGCCGGAGGGCGCGGGGCCTCATCAGGAAGCGCACCTCCCGTCATCCAAGCGTATTACGGCTACCTGGGAGAGCCAGGAGGGTACCCGGGGGAGGGCGGCCCGGTGGTCCTCTACGCTCATAGAGTCCCTTAGGTCCGGACCTAGTGGATCCACTCAAAGTGGTCCAGGCGACCCGATCAGAAATTTTGCAGGATTCAGGCCGATGCGCGCCTGGGAGGAACGAAAAGGAACAAACTACCTCGTACATACCATATCCGCAGCGTCAGGCATCGACTTCGCGCTATAGAGTAACTCGGGACGCTTTCATTTTCGGCGTTCAGTAGGAGACGGATTCCGCTTGGCGTTTGGCCCGGTTAGATGAGCGCTCTCGATCTAGACACATGGCTGGAGCAGCTGACCAAGTCACACGAGTGTCTGACGGAAGACCAGCTCAAGCTCTTGTGCGAATACGTGAAGGAAATCCTCGTGGAGGAATCCTGCGTTCAGCCAGTCTCGTCTCCGGTGACGGTCTGTGGCGATATCCACGGCCAGTTCCATGACCTGCTCAAGCTCTTCGAGGAAGGTGGGAAGGTGCCTGAGACCAGCTACATTTTCATGGGCGATTTTGTCGACCGCGGTGGGTATTGAATCGTCTGTCGCCGTGACGGCCCAGACTCTCAGCGCTCGACGCTGTCCGCTCGACGGTTGCTCTCACGTCCGCTCGTCTGCGCTTTGCCCGCTCGCCAGGCTACAACTCGCTCGAGACGTTCACGCTCCTGCTGCTGCTCAAGGCCCGGTATCCTGGCCACGTGACATTACTCCGCGGCAACCACGAGTCTCGGCAAATTACACAAGTCTATGGGTTTTACGACGAGTGCACGCGTAAATACGGCAACGCGAACGCATGGCGGTACTGCACGGAGGTCTTTGACTTCTTGACGCTCTCGGTACGCGTTGCAACCCGCCCGTCCCGCTCGCCGGCTCACCGCGAACACTCACACGCTCACACGCTCACACGTTCCCACACACACAAATTTACCGCTCCAGGCTATCATTGACAATAAAGTTCTCTGCGTGCACGGCGGCCTCTCTCCGGACCTGCGCACGCTGGATCAGATCAGAATAATCGATCGGCTGTGCGAGATCCCGCACGAGGGGCCGTTCTGCGACCTGATGTGGTCCGATCCTGAGGACGTCGGGACGTGGGCCGTGTCTCCTCGCGGGGCGGGATGGCTGTTCGGCGAGCAGGTGTGCCAAGAATTCAATCACGTGAACGGGCTCGAGTTGATCTGCCGTGCGCACCAGTTGGTGCAGGAGGGACTGAAGTATATGTTCACTGACAAGAGCCTGGTGACTGTGTGGAGTGCGCCGAATTATTGCTATCGGTGTGGCAACGTTGCGAGTATGCTGAGCTTCGACGAGGGGCTGACGAGGGAGGTGAAGTACTTCACCGAGACGGAGCAAAACAGCACGATGATGGCCCCGAGGGCGGCAGTTCCATATGTACGTTGCTTTTATCGTTGCTCTTGATCGTGATCGTGATCGTGATCGTGATCGTGATCGTGGTCGTGATCGTGGTCGTGGTCGTGTTCGTGGTCCGAACCGCTCACACGTGTCGTTCGTCCTCCCATCGTCGCAGTTCCTGTAGAGACGTCGGCGTCGACGTGGGGCAGTGGTGTTGGGCACAGAGGA
>Ga0181573_10003066_pt1 | contig 15055 bp, 8 predicted proteins | sample 101ome_25_FD_148643 | JGI IMG/M metagenome (GOLD analysis project Ga0181573, IMG submission 148643) | Coastal salt marsh microbial communities from the Groves Creek Marsh, Skidaway Island, Georgia - 101409BT metaG (spades assembly) | ecosystem: Environmental > Aquatic > Marine > Intertidal zone...
GGCTGGGCCAGCGGGGCGCTCGCCGCGACGCTCCTCACCGATTACGGCCAACCCGCCGACGAAGACCAGGTCTGGAGCATCTGGAAGGGCAACGCCCGCGTGCAGCGGTAGGCTGGCCGGGGGGCGAATAAGGCTCGGAGAATTGTCAAAGCCGCGGAGGAATCCGCGGCTTTTTCATTGAAGCGCGGGATCGATCTCCCGCGCCGCGCGCCTTGGCTTGCGCCGCGCTTTCCCAGTGGGTGGAGTGATTGGAATCCGTGGGTCGGCCCTGCCATCCGTGGGACAGCCGAATCCCATCTCGCGGTTCAGCGTGTGCGAAGTATCAATACTTCCGCGAATCGATGGCCTCGGCGGCCTTGGACTGATCGTAGACCTGGTCATCCACGATGGTCTTCTTCGGCAATGTTTCGCCGGCGACGGCCTTCTCCACGGCGTCGAAGGCCAACGGCCCCAGCAACGGGCTGCATTCCACGGAGCAGTTCAGGGTTCCCTTGACCATGGCCTCAAAGGCGCCCTTCACGCCGTCAATCGAGACCACGAGGATGTCCGTTCCGGGTTTTTTGCCCGCCTCCTCAATCGCCTGGATGGCGCCGAGGGCCATGTCGTCGTTGTGGGCGTAGATCGCGGTGACCTTGTCGCCGTGCACCTTGAGCAGCGCCTCCGTGACCTCCTTGCCGCCGCTCCGACGGAAGTCGCCGCTCTGCGAAGCGATGATCTTCATCCCTTCGTGGGCCTTGATCGCCTCCTCGAAACCCTTCTTGCGATCGATGGCCGGGGCCGCGCCAGGCGTGCCCTGCAATTCGATGATACTGGCCTTGCCGCCGGACTTTTCCGCCAACCACTCGCCCGCCATGCGCCCCTCCGCGACGAAATCCGAAGCGATCAGGGTGGCGTAGAGTGAATCGTCCGAGACCTTCAACCCGCGATCGACCAACACTACGGGGATTTCCGCGTCCTTGGCCTCCTTGAGGACCTGTTCCCACCCGGTCTCAACCACCGGCGCCAGGATGATGGCGTCGACGCCCTGGGCGATGAAGCCATTGACGGCCTTGAGCTGGTTCTCCTGCTTGCCCTGCGCGTCGGAAAACTTGAGGTTCACGCCGCGCTTTTCGGCCTCGGCCTTGATGGATTCGGTCTCGGCCGTGCGCCAGGAGCTTTCGGCGCCGACCTGCGCAAAGCCGACGGTCAATGAAGATCCGGAAGGCGTGGAGGCGGATCCGTCCCCGGAGGAGGAAGGCGTCGGAGCATCGGAGCCGCCGCCGCAACCGACAGCCAGGGCCATCAGGCCGGCGAGAGTGAGACCGCCGAAAGCGGATTTCGTGGAGAAGGGGTCGTCTTGTTTCATGAATGGTGTCGTTTCAGTTCTTCGTCGGAGCGGACATGCGGCTGAGTTGGCGCTGCATGAGGATAAAAATCAAGAGCAAGACGCCGATGGCGATGCGCAGCCACCAGGAATTGAGCCGGCCATCGAAGATCAACGCCGACTGGATCGTCCCGAAAATCAGCACGCCGCCCAGCGTGCCCGCGACATAGCCGACGCCGCCGGTCAGCAGCGTGCCGCCGATCACCACACAGGCGATGGCGTCCAGTTCCAACCCGACGCCCATGGCGGGATTGCCCGAACCCATGTAGATCGTGGCGACCACGCCCGCCAACGCCGAGCAGAAGCCATTCAGCGCGTAGACCTGGATCTTGGTCCGCGCCACGGGCAGGCCCATCAGGCGCGCGGAGGATTCGTTGCCGCCGAGCGCGTAGATATTGCGTCCGAAGGGCGTCCAATGCGCGAGGGACACGGCCCCGAACAGCAGGCTCAGGAACACCAACGCCACCGCCTTCAGCCAGGCCTTCGGCCCCACGACGATCTTGATATCCTGCAGGGCGGTGTAGAACTCATGGTCGATGGTGATGGATTCCGCGCTCACCAGAAAAGCCATGCCGCGCGCGAAGAACATGCCGCCCAAAGTCACGAGAAAGGGCGGCAGATCGTAGCGTTGAATCAGGAACCCCATCCCGCCGCCGAGCGCCACGCCCAACGCCAATGCAAGCGAGATGGCAGGAACCGGATGCCAGGAATGCTCCGTCACCATCGAGGCCACGAAGGTCATGGTGAAGGCCAACACCGCGCCAACCGACAGATCAATTCCGCCCGACAGGATGACGAAGGTCATGCCGATCGCTGTGATGCCGAGGAAGGCGTTGTCCGAGAACAGGTTCGCGACCACCCGGGCAGTGAAGAACCTGTCGTACATCGCGGACGCCGTCCCAAAGAGGACGATCAGCACGGCGAAGGTGGCCATGAGGGGGAAATAGCGCCTCATGCCGTCGCCCTCCGCTTTCCAAACCAGCCGGACACCTCGTTGCGGAAGCGTTCCGACTGCAGCAGGCACACCGCCACAATCACGATCGCCTTGGGCACCGGAGCCACCGCCGGCGGCACGCCCTGCGTGATCATCGTCGTGGTGAGCGTCTGGATGAGCAACGCGCCGACAATCGAGCCCAGCAGGTTGAATCGGCCGCCCGTCAACGCCGTCCCGCCGACCACCACCGCGAAAATGGCGTCCAACTCCATCATCTCCCCGACCCGGCTGGAATCGGCCGCCTTGATATTCGACGCCGCAATCAATCCGGCCAACCCCGCGCACAAACCGGAGAAGGCGTAGACTGAAAGTTTCACCCAGCGCGTCGGCAGACCGCTGAAGCGGCTGGCCGTTTCATTGTCGCCGGCCGCCTCCACGAACAGGCCGCAGGCCGTCTTCCGCATGAGCAATGACGTCCCTCCCAGCGCCAACGCAACGATGGTCAGGGTGAACGGAAGCCCCATAAAATGGCCATTTCCGATGTAAACGAAGCCCGCATGCTCGAAGGTCACGATCTGCCCGCCCGTGATCAACATGGCGATGCCGCGCCCCGCCACCATCAGGATCAGGGTCGCGACGATCGGCTGAATTCCCGCAACCGAGACCAAAGCGCCGTTGAAGACGCCCAACGCCGCCGTGGCGCACAACGCGATCGGCACGATCAACGCCAGCGACATTTCCGACTGCGTGACCAGCGCCGCCGCGATCGCGCCGGCGATCGCCATCAGCGAGCCCACCGACAGATCGACGCCGCCCGTCGCGATGACCAGCGTCATGCCCAGGGCGAGGAGCATGGTCTTGGAACCCTGGTTCAGGATGTCGATCAAGGTCCCGTAGAGGTGGCCGTCGCGGACTTCGAGGCGGAAGAAGCCATCGACGAAGGCGAAGTCATAGGCCAGCAACGCCGCCAGTCCCAGCAGGGGCCACAACAACCCGCCGCCGGTGAACCACCGCTTCAGTTTGGCGAGTGGATCGTTCATTCGTGATGCGCCACCAGTTGCATGATGCGTTGTTCGGTGATCTCGGAGCCGGTCAATTCGCCGACCTTGCGACGGTCGCGCAGCACGGCGACCCGGTCGCAGGTGTGCACGACCTCCTCCAGCTCCGAGCTGATGAAAAGGACGGCCATGCCCTTCTCGCGCAAGGACCGGACCAGCTTCTCGATCTCCGCCTTGGCGCCGACGTCGATGCCGCGCGTGGGCTCGTCGAGGATGATGAGCTTCGGCTGCAGGGCCAGCCAGCGGGCCAGGAGCGCCTTCTGCTGGTTGCCGCCGGAGAGGTTCGATATCGGCGTTTCGGCGTCCGGCGTCTTGATATTCAGGGCCTTGATGTAATGCGCGCAAAGCTCCTCCTGTTCTGCGCGCGGCAGCAGACGAATGGGGCCGCGACTCGCCTGCAGGGCCAGGATGAGATTCTCGCGGACGGATAGATGCGGAATGATGCCCTCGCCCTTGCGGTCCTCGGAACAGAAGGCCAACCCGCTGGCGATCGCCTTGCGCGGGTTGCCCAGTCTGCGCGTTTCGCCCCCAATGCGAAGGCTGCCGGAATCCGGCGGTTCGATGCCGAACAGCATCCGCGCGGTTTCCGTCCGCCCCGAGCCCAGCAACCCGCCCAGCCCGACCACCTCGCCCTTGCGGATTGTCAGGTCCAGCGGGCGCACGGAGCCCTTCCGGCCGACGCCGGAAGCCGCGAGCAGTTCCTCGGCGCTCTCCCCGCCGTCGTCGCCGTCCGCGGCGGCGTGATCCACGATCTCGGGCTTCCGACCGAGCATCTTGCCGATCAGTTCCAAGCGCGGCAGTTCGGCGGTCTCGTATTCCCCGACCAGCGCGCCGTTGCGCAGGACAGTGATGCGGTCGCTGATCTCGTAGACCTGGTCGAGGAAGTGCGTCACAAAAACGATAGCCAGCCCCTCGTCGCGCAGTTGGCGCATGATCTTGAACAGGGCGGCCGTCTCCTGGTCGTCGAGACTGGAGGTGGGTTCGTCGAGGATCAGGACCCGCGCCTTCACATCCAGGGCCCGGGCGATGGCGACCATCTGCTGGATCGCCATGGAGCAGGAATCCAGTTGGGCGTCGACATCCAGCTCCAATCCAAGGCGCGCCAGGGCCCGCTTCGCCAATCGCCGCGTCTCGCCCCAGCGGATGACGCCGAAACGCCGCGGCTGCCGCCCGAGCAGGATGTTCTCCGCAATGGAAAGCGAACCGACGAGATTCACCTCCTGATACACCGTGCTGATGCCGGCCGCCTCGGCCTCCAGCGTGGAGCCGGGATTGATGACCGCGCCAGCCAGACTCGTCTCCCCGCCGTCGGCCCGATAGACGCCGGTCAGGACCTTGATCAGGGTGGACTTGCCGGCGCCATTCTCCCCCATCAAGGCGTGCACCTCGCCCGCGCGCAATGTCAGGTCCACGTCGTCGAGCGCGACCACGCCGGGGAAGACCTTGCGGATGCCCCGCATCTGAAGCAGGGGCTCGCTCATGGCTTTGCGTTGTTTGTTCTGTTCACCCATCCGATCATCGGGAGCCGATCCGTTCCGCGGCAATTCGCGGGCGCATCACTATCCGACAACGCGCCCCCCGGACAATGACAAAGCGGGAGAACGTTCATGGGTGCGCGTGTCCGGGGGAGCGGGGCGCGAAATTCATTCCGCTTCGATCTCCGAGAATCCGACGCTTTGGAGCGAACCATGACCCGGGTCGGCCAACGTTGAAGCGGACTAAAGTCCGCGCTCCGAAAACGGCGCCTACTCCATGCCTCCCGGTTCCGTTCACGCCTTCCTTTCCTCCCTCCCGCTCAATCGAACTCCGGGATCCAGCGTAATACACCGGCCGAGAAGTTCTTCTTCAGTTTCAGCCGCATCCTCAACGCCGAGGCAACCACCGGCTCGAAGTCGACCTCGTTGAAGACGTCCCGCCGGGTCGTGTAGGGGCTCGCGGTCTTTACCGGCCGCCAAGCCTTCCCATCGTGGTATTCCAGGCTCCAGGAGTCGGGAACGCGACAGCCGCCACGGCCGGTGTCGTCGAACCAGTAGACCTTCACGCTCCGGACCTTGCGCGCCTCCCCGAACTCCAGGGTCATTGTCTCCTCCGTGCCCTTGCGCGGCCAGAAGGTGTGCTTGGGGTTCGACTTGTCGCCGGAGCCCGCAGCCGGCGCGCTTTCGGTCAGCACGGCCTTGAGCGAATCCCGGGAATAGGCGTGCGACGCCTTGATTGTCACCCCGTCGATTTTCAAGGCGCGGGCGCCGGGTTTCTTTTGACGACCGGAGGGCCGGTCTTCGGGAAAAGGAAGCGCGTTCACCCGCTTCGCCCAGGCCGTCCACTTGCGATGCAGTTCCGCCGCCTTCGCCGGTTGGCGCGCGGCGAGGTTGTCGCTCTCGCTGCGATCGCGGCCGAGGTTGTAGAGTTCCCAGCTTCGGGCGTCGCGGTCGTTGTCGGTCACCAGTTTCCAATCGCCCTCACGGATCGCGCCATGGGTCTCGTGCTGCCAGTAGATCGCCCTCGGCGAGGATGCCGGCGCGTCTGCCTTGCGGATGAAGGGCAGCATGCTGACGCCTTCCATCGGCGGGATGGCGCGGCCCTGACGCCGCGTGGGATACTTCGCGCCGGCGATCTCCACGAGCGTCGGCATGACATCGATGAGATGAAACACCGGCTCCGTTTCGATCCGGCCGGGCTTCTCAATGCCGGCGGGCCAATGCGCGATCAACGGCGTCGCAATGCCGCCCTCGTGCGTGAATTTCTTGTACTTCCGGAGCGGCGTGTTGGAATAGGCGGCCCAGCATTGGCCCTGGGAGATCGACCAACCGCTCTTCCGCTTCCAAGTCGCGTAATTCTCCTCCCGATGCGTCTCCCAGTTCATGCCGAAAAGCCCCAATTCCCCCGAGCAGCCGTTGTCCGACAGGAACAGGATCAGGGTGTTGTCCAGGACGCCGCGTTTTTTCAGATGCCCGACGAGCCGACCGATATTCTGATCCAGGTTGTCGACCTGACCAGCGTACATGGCCCGGCGGAAATCGAGTTCGCGGCGGTCTTCTTCACTCAGCGAATCCCAGGCAGGCAGGACGTCCGTGCTCACCCCCGTGCCGGAGAAACCCTGAATGCGTTGATTCTCGAAGCCCCGAACCTCCGGCAGTTTCTGGTCTTCCGGCAGGAGCCCCATCGCCTTCATCCGCTCGAACTTCTCCTTCCGCAGGACGTCCCAACCCTTCAGGTAGCGGCCGCGATACTTCTCGATCAGATCGTCCGGCGTCTCCAGGGGGAAATGGGGCGCGTTGTGACACAGATGAAGCAGGAAAGGCCGGTCCGGTTCCTCCAGCGCCCGGTCGATGTAGTCGATCGCGACATCGGTGAAGAAATCGGTCGTGTAGAATTCCTGGTCCGGCCGATAGGGATTCTTCGGATTCTCCTGCGCCGGAATGAGGAGTTCCTGGTCGCGATAGATGTCGCAGTTCTTGAGCACCTTCCAATAGCTGTCCACATGCGCATAGATGCCGGTGAACCGTTCGAATCCGCGCACTTCGGGACGCGCCCTGGGATCCGTGTGCCCGACGTGCCATTTGCCTGACATCATCGTCTGGTAGCCGGCCCCTCCCAGCGCTTCGCCGAAGGTCGCCACCGATTCCACCAGGTTCGCGCGATAGCCCGTCCCCCAATCCCCGTAGACCATGTGACCGATCCCCGCCTGGTGCTGGTAAAGCCCGGTCAACAGGCTCGCGCGCGAGGGACAGCAGCGCGAGGTATTATAGAACTGGGTGAAACGCACCCCGTTCCCGGCCAATGCATCGAGATGCGGCGTCTCGATCTCCCCGCCGTAGCAGCCGAGATCCGAGTAGCCCAGATCGTCGGCGAGAATGACGACGATGTTGGGACGGTTCGTCGCGGCGGAAAGCGGCGCCGCAACGAGCAGCGTCGCCGCCGCAATCAGGGAGAGAAGCGGAAGTTTCATGATTCAAACAAGCAACACACGGATCGAGAACGGGCGCCGGCATATCGTGACGCGAACAAGGGCGGAGTCAATGCCGTCGGCCGGATGTGAAGAGCTGTTTCCGGAAGAAGGAAGCCATGCATTTCAAGGTTGTCCGGTTGCATTTTTCATGTATTTTGCAATTACAGATGCCGAAATACACAAGAGATTTGAAGCTGCCTGAGCCGGGTACGGAGACGTTTTTCCTGTGGGGGCCGAGGCAGTCGGGCAAGACGACCCTGCTGCGGGAACGCTATCCCGACGCCGTGTGGATCGACCTGCTGAAGGCGGAGGAGTTCCGCCGTTACGGAACACGTCCGGAACTGTTGCGCGAGGAACTGGCGAGAAGCGGGGCGAATTTCGTGGTCGTGGACGAGGTGCAAAAGGCTCCGGCCTTGCTGGACGAGGCGCATTGGCTGCATGAGAACAAAGGGATCCACTTCACGTTGTGCGGGTCGAGCGCGCGGAAATTGAAGCGGGGCCACGGAAACCTGCTGGGGGGAAGAGCTGTGCGGCGGGAGCTTCACGGACTGACCGCGCGTGAGCTTGGGGCGGACTTCGAGCTGGTCCGGATGTTGAACCGCGGCGCGCTGCCGAGGATTCATGCCTCCGAACGACCGGGGCCGCTCCTGAACGCCTATGTGGGCGACTACCTGAAGGAGGAGGTGATGGCGGAAGGCCTGGTGCGCCATCTGCCGCCGTTTTCGGAATTCCTGAACGCCGCGGCGCTGACCGACACCGAGCAGGTGAATTACACAAACCTGGGCCGCGAACTGGGCGTCTCCCGGGAAACGGTGCGGGGTTATTTCGAGATTCTGTCCGACACCCTGCTCGCGCGCATGCTCTCGCCCTACCGGAAACGCCCCAAGCGGCGGCTCTCCCTGGCGGACAAGTTTTACTTTCACGATGTCGGCGTGGTGAACTTCCTGGCGCGGCGCGGCGCGCTGGAACCGGGAGGCGAGTTGTTCGGCAAGGCCTTCGAGAACTGGGTCTTTCACGAGCTGCGTTCCCACAACAGTTACCGTGAGCGCTTCGCCGAGTTCAGTTTCTGGCGGCTGAGCACGGGCGTGGAGGTGGACTTCATCGTCAACGACATGGAATGCGCCATCGAGTGCAAATCCTCCGATTCGGTGCGCGCGCATCACCTGAAGGGCTTGCGCGAACTGGGGAAGGAACACCCGGCCGTGGGAAGGCGAATCGTGGTCTGTCGCGAACCGAAAAGCCGGGTCACGAGCGACCGTATCGAGATTCTGAACGTGGAGGATTTCCTTGGGGAACTGTGGTCCGGCGGTTTGTTTTGAAGCCATGCCGCCCCTTATTTCACCAGCTCGATCTCCAGCCCCCGGAACACAGCGTGGGTGTTGACCACGCGAAGCCCGACGCGCCCGCGGGGATAGACAGCGTCTTCCGCGACCAACGCCCGCTTTCCGTTGTGAAATGCCGTGAAGCGATCGCCTTTCACCTCGACGGCGAGGCGTTGTGGTTTCGCCGGATCGATCACGGTCCTGGCGCGGGCCAGTTCGGTCCAGTTGCGACCGTCGGTCCGTCCGATGACGATCAGGTTCGTCCGCGGAATGAGCCCGACGAAATAGCCGCGTTGGGCGTCGTAACCGACAGCCGGCCCGGTGGCGCGAAAGACAAAGCCCGCGTCGCGACTCTCCCGCCCTTCGCGGAATTCGACGCTGACCTCGACGCGCAGATCGTCCGGCACGATGCGGTCGAGCATGACCTTCTCACCGCAGCGGTAGTCATTGATCGGATCGCCCGAGGCGCGCCCCAGGTGGAGGCCATCGACCGTGAAGGCAATCCGTTGATGATGTCCATAGAGGCTCCAATCCGCGCCCGCATGCACATCCAGCGCAGATTCAAACGGCAACCCGGCCATGGGAAACAAGGGCCTGCCCGCCGGACGCTTCAGCGGCTCGCCCGGCGCCACCGGCCGGAAGAACTTCGGGAAACCGTCCGCTCCGATCTTCATCGGTTGCACGAAAACCCCGCGCCGCCAACCGTCGTTCCGGTCGCGCTTGGCATGAAAGACATGCCAAAGCTGGGAACCGTCCGGCGAGGGAACGAAGCAGGAATGCCCCACGCCGAAGGTCCGGTCCGAGGAGGTGAAAACGGGGCGATCGTGTTTCACCCAGGATTTGGGGTTGAGCGGGTCGCGGCCCGTCAACTCCAGGCGGCCCAGCTTATAGGTCGGTTTCCACGACGCGCCGCAGGAATAGGTCACAAATGTCCGCCGATCCGTCTTGAGAACCTGCGGCGCCTCGTGCAGTCCGCGCCCCTTTCCCCCGTCCAGCGTGAATTCCCAGGGAAAATCGTCGTTGGAACAGATGCGCACCCGCGGCGGAACGATCTCGGTCGGCGACTTCATGGCCGCGGCGTAGAGAAACTGTCGGTCGCTGCCCGGCTCGTCCCAACCGGACCAGAGGGCGTAGCGTCGCCCCTCGTGCTCCAGCACGGTCATGTCGATCGCCCAGACAGGTTTCCCGGCTCGGTCGCCGGTCTCGAACGGACCGTGAAGGTCGTAGCCGCCCAGAGGATCCGACGTCCTGGAAACCAGGACATAGGCGAGGTGATTCGCGTTCCTTCCGTCGGAGGCGGCGAAATAGACATGCCATTTGCCGTCCAGGAAATGCAATTCGGGCGCCCAGACTTCGCGGGAGAACGGGCCTCTGTCAGGCGCCGTCCAGACGATGCGCTTCTCGCCCAGCGAGGTGAGCCGTTGGCCGGCATGAATGGCAACGGCGCGATTACCCTCGGAGAAACACCAGAGGTAGCGATTCGCCTTGGGGTCGCGAACCACCCAGGGATCGGCGCCTTCGGCAATCGGATTGACGAACTGATTCGACGGAAGCGGCCCGGATGCGACGTCCGCGCCGCCCAGATGCGTAGCGCAGAGAATCGCCAGAGTCATCAACTGGAGGATGTGCTTCTTCATTGGATCAGAACTGTAGCGCGGCCGCGCCGAGCGAAGCGCCGTTCGTTCGTTCGACAGCGAGCAAAATGCTCGCGCTCAGAACTTCTTCTGCGCCTCATCCGGACCGGGCGCGGCGTAGTCCGGGTCCTTGGCGCGGATGTGGACCTCGCCGTTGTCGAGCATGCGGACGTCGAGCGGGACGATGGTGACGCCCTGTTCATTGATGGTCTGGGCGTTCTCACCGAGGTCGCGAGTCCGGATGCCCTTGCGCGAAACGGGCGGGACGTTGGCATTGAAGAACGCGGTGCACCACCACCGGCCTTCCCCATCCTTGAAGGGCGTGCCGTGGCCGAGGAATCTCCCGGCAAATTTGCGCGGACCGTAGGGGCCGGTGATCTTGTCGGCGACGCAGTAGTAGAGGTTGTAGGAGCCCTTGCGTCCCTGGTCGGTGGACCAGGCCGTGCCCAGATGCACGTATTTGCCGCCGACCTTCAGCATCGTCGCGCCTTCGTGACCGATGCGGTTGATCCGCTTGCCGTCCGGGCCGGGGCGACTGCCGGAGGGATCGATGCGGACCGGCTCAGCCGTGTAGCGCGAAAGGTCCCTGCTCAGCGGCGCGACGAAGGTGTTGCCCCAGAGCATGTAGACCCCGCCATCGTCGTCGGTGAACAAGGAGGGATCATGCCGGGGTTTCATGCCGCCGTTCATGGGATGCGTCCAGGGGCCCTTGAGATCCTTTCCGGCGCTCAACGCCAGGCTGGAATGGGCCTTGGGGCAATGCACCAGAGCCCAGCGGTCGCCCATCCAATGCGCTTCCGGGGCCCAGATCAGACGCTTGGGAATCTTCTTCCCGTTCTTCGCCTTCATCGTGTCGTCGACCGTGAAGATCGGGCCCAGGTTCTCCCACTCGATCAGGTCCTTGCTGCGCCAGGCGCGGACCTGATGCCCCACGATGCTCTCCTCGCCCAGGCCGATGTTGTAGGGATTCTTCGCCTCGCGCGGATCGCCCTCACGCGGCTGCGTGCCGGTGAGGTAGTAGTAATCGTCCGGCCCCAGGGTGATGTAGGGGTCCCGGATCCAGCCAGCCTTGATGTAAAGCGCGCGATCGTGGGATTTCAATCCGGCGCGGATGGTCTTCGCGTCCATCACCGGGCCTGGCTTGCGATCGGTCTTCACTTCGCGAAACGCCGCCTTGGGGAACTGGTCCGCGTTGTCAGCCATGGCCACCGGCTTGAAAAGTTGTTGGTGAATCCTGGCCAGGTCCTTGGCCGGGAGCTTGATCACCTTGCGGTCGTAGGTCATCAGGCCGTTGATCTCGCCCTCGACATCGGTGGTCTGGGTGTAGACGCCGGCGGCGATGCCCTTGGCGCGCAGGTCGTTCAGCATTTTGATCGAGGTAAGGTAGCGCTCCTTGTATTCGGCCTCGTTCTTGGGCAGGCCGCCATAGCCCCAGTTGCGACGGTCGGCGTCCCAAAGGTGGCCCTTCACCGGGTAACCATGTCCGCCAAATTCGCCCATCACCTTGATGAAGCCTTCAAAGCGGCCGCCCTTCCCGAGATCGAAGGGAAAGGTGGGATGCGGATAGGCGTGATGGTCCAGCACATCGCCGACCGGCCAGAAGTTGCCGCCGCTGGCAATGTTGATTGCGCGGCCGGGGTCGCGCTTCTTTGTCCACTTGCCGACCTCAACCGTGCGATGCTGTCCCCAGGCTTCGTTGAACGGAACCCAACTGACAATCGAGGGATGGCTCTCCAGGGAGGTGATCATGCGATCGAGTTCCAGCATGAACTGCTCGTGTTCTTGGTCGGGCCATTTCGCGTCCTCGGGATTCGGTTGCAGGCGCGTCCACTTCGGATTCGGGCCGCCGCTGACGTGATCCTGCCAGACCATCATGCCGAGCTTGTCGCAATGATGGTAGTAACGGCGCGGCTCCACCTTGATGTGCTTGCGGATCATGTTGAAGCCGGCCTCCTTGAGCCAACCGATCTCCCAGGCCATCGCTTCATCCGAAGGCGGGGTCAGCAAACCATCCGGCCACCACCCCTGGTCCAGCGGCCCCCAATGGAAGATCGGCTTCCCGTTCAGGGTGAACCGCCAATGTCCGTCGGCGTCCTTCGCCTTGCCCACCTCGCGAATGCCGACATATGAATGGACCACGTCGTCGTTGAGGCGGATTTCGAGGTCGTAGAGGGTGGGCGAATCGGGGGACCAGAGCCGGGGTTTGGGAATCTGCAGGGACATGCCCGGAGCGTCGGATTTCGTCCGGGCCACCTCGCGGCCATTCAGCGAGGCCACGACTTCAAAATTCAGCGGAACGGAGGCGAGGCCATAATGATCGACATTCAGGTTGATGTCGCCGTTCATCTTGGGCTCGGTCTTGACGCGCCCGATCCATGAATCCGGAACCTCCTCGAGCCACACCGTCTGCCAGATGCCCGAGACCTGCGTGTACCAGATGCCTCGCGGCGTCAGCGTCTGCTTGCCACGCAATTGAAACTCCTCAGTGTCGTCCTCCACCCGGACAATCAACTCGTTCTCGCCGTCCTGGAGCGCCTTCGTGACATCGAAGGAAAACGGCGTGTTGCCGCCCTTGTGTATGCCGACGGATTCCCGGTTCACGAACGCCTCGCAGCGATGGTCGACCGCCTCAAAATTCAGCAACAAACGCTTCCGGGCCTTGGTGTCCGATTGAAATGTGCGCCGATACCAGAGCGCCTCATTCGCGTCCAACAACCGCTGCACGCCGCTCAATCTGGATTCCAGGCTGAAGGGAACCAGGATCTTGCCCGCCCACTTCTTCGGCGCCTCTTTCTGTTTCGCCGGGGTGATCGCGTAGTCCCATTGGCCATTGAGATTCGTCCAATTGTCGCGGCGCATCTGCGGTCGCGGGTATTCCGTCCAGGCATTCCCGGCCGTGACGCCCTCGCCCCACTTGGTGATCAACTTGGAAACGAAAGGCTTCGTGCCGCGCTTCGGTTTGGGCAGTTTCGGAACATTGTCCGCATCCACGAGATGCACATCGATGAACTGCCCGCCGGTCGTCTGGCGGCAATGCACGGCGATCGTGTTCGCGCCCTTCCTCAGGGCGGAACGCTTGGCGGCCTCGATGGGAACAACCTTGTAATTCGTGGTGAACCCCTTGAATGACGCGATCTCCCGGCCGTTGATGAACACCTCCGCTCCTTCATCGTGATGAATCAAGAGCGCCGGTTTCCCGGGGACCGCGGACAGATTCACCGACTTGCGCAGCCAGATGTTCTGCGTGCGCCAGGTCGTGCCGACCCGCGCCCCGGGCGTGCTGCGTTCGCCAAATCCGCCAAAGCCCTTCTGCCACGACGAATCGTCAAACGCCGCGGCCCGCCAGCCCTCCGCAGGCTTGCGCAATGTGTAGCGCCATTCGTCAACGATTCCCTGGCTTTGCGCCGCCGCGGCGGCGGACAACAAGCCGCAGACCATGAATGTCAGTTTCTTTTTCATGAGTTTCCTTTTCTGATCCCGCCGGGAACCGCCAGCCAAAGCCGTTTCTCCCACGGTTCTCCGGCGGTTGTACGGCCATTAATCAACCGCGAAAGATCGATTCCTTCAAGACTCGACAGAATACGAACGCCCAGCCCACCGGCAATGAGCCCCCGCGTCTTTCTCCTAAGATATTTTGTCAGGCGATTTCTGGGGCCGCGCCTGCTTTCGGAAGGCGCCCGGCGTGTTTCCTGTCAGTTTCTTGAAGACGAAATGCATGTATTCCGGATGTTCGAAACCGACCAGTCCGGCGATCTCCTCCACCGGCAGGTCAGTGGTCGCCAACAATTCCCACGCGCGCTTGATCTGCGCCACGCGGATCTCCTCCTGCGGCGTGCGTCCCAGATGCTGCCGCAGGCGCCGCTCCAATGTGCTGCGCGAAAGCGGCGCATTCCCGACAACGTCGTCGACGCTGATGCCGCGACAGGCATTCTCACGAATATACCGCAACGCCCGGGCGGTGGCCGGATCATCGATCGCAACCACGTCCGTGGATTGTCGCGTCGCGATGCCGACGGGCGGAATCATCTCCGAACCCTCCGGAGCCGGTCGCCCCTTCATGAGATCGGCAAGCAGCTCCGCCGCCCGATAGCCGACGCCCTCCGCATTGGAGATCACGCTCGACAAGGGAGGCGAGCAGACGCGGCATAACAAATCGTCATTGTCCACGCCAATGACCGCCACCTCCTCGGGCACGGAGAGGTTTTCATTGGAACAGGCATCCAGGACGTGTTGCGCTCGGATGTCGTTGCAGGCCATGATCGCCAGCGGTTTCCGCAGTCCGCCCAGCCATCCGGCGAGGCGTTCCTGCTCAACTCCCCAGGACCGCGTGCCGGCGCCGTTCCATGGCGACGCGTAGACCTCGCAATCGAACCCCGCCTCGGCGATCCGGCCGACAAATCCCTCGCGCCTGCGATCCGACCACGCCTCGCGTTTGAATCCGCAGAACCCGAAACTCCGAAAGCCGCGCTCCAACAAATGATCCGCGGCCAGGCGTCCGATCCCCTCATCGTCCGACCTGACGTGTGGACGCGAGGTCTTCTCCTCGCGGTCCATCAGTTCAACGAACGGGACGCCCAGAGCCGTCACGGCGTCCATCAACTCCGGCGTCGTCGCGCGCGAGATGATGCCGTCGCCGTCCCATTTGGACAGCCATGCCGGCGGCTTCTTGACAAGATCGCGCTGCTCGAGAAACACGGACCAGTCGTCATGCGTCCTCATGAAGCGGACAATGCCGTCCAGCGCCCGACGGCCATAGCCGCTGGAGGTTTCGACAATGAGGGCGACCCGGCGTTTCATG
>Ga0181573_10003077_pt1 | contig 15027 bp, 10 predicted proteins | sample 101ome_25_FD_148643 | JGI IMG/M metagenome (GOLD analysis project Ga0181573, IMG submission 148643) | Coastal salt marsh microbial communities from the Groves Creek Marsh, Skidaway Island, Georgia - 101409BT metaG (spades assembly) | ecosystem: Environmental > Aquatic > Marine > Intertidal zone...
CGGGGGTTCGATATCGGGCGTCGACGACGACGCGGTTGGAAGTCGGTTGAATTGAATTGAATTCATTCAGCGAGTGGATTCGATGACGGATGCGATGTGGGACGCGATCGCGATGACGACGCCGACGGTCACGCGGGAGCGCCCGCGATCGGTCGAGGACGCGATGGAGGAACTCGAGACGTCGCCGTCGACGACGGCGGCCGCGGATGGGGTCTCGGTGGCGCTGACGATGCGGGACGACGCGGAGAAGCGGGAAGCGGGGAGCGAGGAAGCGTCGAGCCGCGCGCGAGACGAGCGGCCGAGCGAGAGAGCGCGGTGGCGGAGGGAAGCGAAACGGGCGGTTTTGAGCGATGCGAAGTGCGTGCCCGTGGTGAGGTTCGGGTCGGTTCGGGTCGGGGAGACCGGGAGGGTGTGGTTGGAGATTGAAAACGACACGGCGTCGACGCAGGTGCGCAGAGGGGAACCGAGAACGAAGCGAACGCGAGACGAAGACGAAGACGAACGCGAACGAGTGCGGACGCGCCGATGCGACGCGCAGTTGAGCGCGAACGCGCGCGACGCGTGGTGAACCGCGCGATGACTGACCCTGACGACCCGTCGTCGCCCGTTACGCGTTCGCGCAGGAGGTTACGTTTAGAGCTTCGCGCGCCGCCGAAGACGGCTTCGCGTTGGACCGAACCAACTTTATCGTACACCCCGGGACGAGCGAACGCGTGGAGATCTCCTGGACCCCGACCAAGGCGATGTCGGCGACGTATTGCGGACAGATTTGTTTCGATGTCGTCGCCGAGGCGCCGGTGGAGATGCCAGCGGTGGAGATGAAGGCGCGCGTGCGAGGCGTGGCGACGGGTGGGGCGTTGCGCGCGCTCGACAACGGGGCGGAGGAACGTTCGCTCGTCGTCGGGAGCGCGACCAAGCGACCGAGGGATTCGAGACTGGCGACGCGGCGGTCTTTAGTCACGTCACCGAGGAAACTTTCGCCAAACGTGGTGGTGGTGTGCTCGGAGAAGGATGAGATGAAGTTGAAGCAGCGACGCGTGGACAAGGAGAATGAGAGCTCGGCGTCGGCGCCCGTGGCGAGGGCGTTGCAGTTGCAAAAGAAAGAGGCACACGAGGACGCTCCGACGGCGACGAAGGCGGCGGAGGATGGTGATTTTCAAGCGGGAATATGGTTGCGTCAACAAGAGCTGGCGTTCATCGCGTGGTTGAATCACACCGTCGTTCTCGACGAAGCGGGTACGATGGGCGACGACGCCCCGGTTGGGAATCGAGGCGGCGCCGCCACGGCGAGAGAAGTGAGACAAACGGTTCGTAACAAGCTCACGTCGTTGTACAGCTACGACGACGAACTCGGTCGGGTTTTGAAAAAGACGTACAGACACGTCGATAACGCGAGGCTTCGATTAAACACTCGTCAGTCGTTCATGGATGACACGGCGCTCGAGGAGGATTTCGTTCGAGCGCTCTCGTGCTACTCGCCGTTTTGGTTACAACTCGGTGTCGACGTCGTCGTCGGTGGCGGGGTGGTTTGGAAGCGACACGGTGGCGACTTACACGCGATTCAAAAGGATTGCGTCGACGTGTTGCGTCGCGATCGAGATTTGGAGATTGAATTCGGCACGGGGCATTATCCGGGCGCGCCGCCGTACGCGCACGGATACGAAGAGGCGCTGAGTCGCAACATTCTAAAGCGGGTGCTCCTTCTCGTCTTCATCCTCGATCGCGCGGCGACGTCAGGGCTTCCGCCGAACACGCCGCTTCTCATGCGCCCGCGCGCGGCGCTGAAGAAGAGCGAGGACGTTTTGCGCGCCGCATTGCGTGGGTCCATGTACGGAGAGGGCGACTTGATTCGCAACTTGAGTCAGTGCTCGTACAAGCTGCGTTATGAACAAAATCCGATTCGCGAGTACGACTTTACTTGCACCAACCTCGCGGTGGATCTTCGCGACGGCGTGCGATTGTGCCGATTGATGGAGGTGCTCAACTCGGACGTGCTGTTTATGAGTTACGACGAGAAGAACAAAGAGTGGAAGAGGAGCTTGTTGAGCGAGGCGCACTTTCCGTGCGCTTCTCGAGCGCACAAAATTCACAATGTTGAAATCGCCATGCGCGTCATCAAGGATCAACAAGTTGGGCTTCCGGGGACGTGGAGTCGCATCAAGGCGGAAGACATTGTCGACGGTCACTTGGAGCACACGATGGGTCTGCTCTGGGCGCTCATGATGCATTACTCGGCGCCTGGATTGCTCTTGCCCAAGTCGCTCGACGCCGAAATCGAACGATTGGGAGGCCGAGTTCCGGACGTGAAGAGAATCGAGCGACTCGCCGCGGCGAAGCGCGGAGATTCCGTCACCGAGTCTCCGCAGTGCGCCATGGAAGCGCGATTGTTCACGTGGGCCAAGGCGGCGTGCGCAACGCAAAAGGTTGAGTTGAACAATTTGGGGAGCGCCTTTACCGACGGACGCGTTTTGTGCGCGCTCATCAGAGCGTACGCGCCGATGATGATTCCGAAGCGTCGCATCGGGGCTGCACCTCTCAAGCTCAATGATGCAGATCCGGAAACTGCTAAGAGCGCCCTGACGATCGCCCGCGACAACTTTGCCGTGGTATCCAAGGCGCTTCAAGCGCTCGGCGGCGTTCCCAATCCGACGTTTGACATTCGACTATCTACCAGTGGAGATGACGTCGAGTCACCCGACCCACGCGCCGTGAGCGGGTATTTGCTCTTCCTTAGCGCGCGTTTGCTTCTCCTCAGACAGCAAGAAGTTGCATGCATCCGCGTGCAACGATGGTGGAGGTGGCACAGGCCGAACAGACCTCGATTCGCCGCCGTCGCTCAAAGGTGGATTTCGGCGACGACTGTCATCGCTTCGCACGTGCGTCGTGCGCAAGCGGTCAAGTCTGCTCGAGCGCGCTCGGACGCCATCGTAAAGGTGCAAGCCTTTAGACGAGGTCGCAGCGAACGCGTCGAGTTTATGAAGAAGCGCGACGCGGCGGTGAAGATTCAAGCCTTTTACCGCATGCGCATCGCTCACTTGCAATTTGAGGACGCCAAATGGGCCGTTACAAAGATGCAAAAGATTCGCAAGGGTAGCCTGCAGCGCAAACGATTCCAGGAACAGAGACGTGCTGCGAGTCTCATCCAAGGCTGGTACCGCACCGTTGTCGCGAGAAACGAATACCTGAGCAAGGCGATTGCTGTCACGGTCGTTCAGGCGCATTGGCGAGGATTCGTCGCTCGCAAGCTCGCAAAGCAGATGAAAGAACGTCGCGCCGCGGTGATTCACGGCGCCGCGTGCAAAATCCAAGCAGCTTTTCGCAAATGCCTCGTGCGCAAGCAATTTTTACGACTGCGATGGGCCGTCACTCTCGCGCAAGCTCGTGCCAGGAGCGCGAATTCGAGACGAAAATTTGTCAACACACGCAAGGCGACGCTGAAGATTCAGCAAAATGTGCGTCGCTTCTTGTGCTTCAAGGCGTACCAGCGCCGATCGCAGATGATTCAAGAAGAAAAGCGTCGCACAGCGGCGATCGTCATTCAAAGCCATTTCCGAGGTCACATGTCCCGAGAGCGCGAATTTACGCGCTGTGTCAAGGACGCCTTCGCAACGACGATTCAAGCGTTTTGGAGAGGCTACGTGGCGAGAAAAGCTGCCAAGCGTCTTCGACTTGTCAAGGAGAGTCGTATGGCGGCGTTGGAACAAGCTTCTATATACAACTCCGCCGAGACGATTCAGCGTCACGTTCGCGGATGGTTGTGCCGCCGCGACTTGGCGCGTAAGCGCGAGTGCGCCATCGCTATTCAATCCCAGTGGCGAATGTACAACGAGCGCTTGAGTTTCAAACTTCAACGCGCGGCGAGCATTCTGATTCAGAGGCATGCGCGACCAATGATTGAAAGCAGGATGCGTGCGAAGAAGGAGAAGAACATTGCCGTCATTCAGGCTTACGTCAGAGGATGGCTCGTGCGCAAGCGTTCGGCGCCTCGCGTAGCTCTCATTCGCAGAAACATTGCGCGAACGTCAGCGAATGCCGAGCCGCGCCACTCGTTGCGAGCGCGAGCGCAAAAGGCTGCGTCGATGATAAGCGCTCCGCGTACGCTCAAAGAGTGCGTGCGAGGTTGCGCATTTTTCTCCGAGCACTGGTCGCTCTCGCCCGTGTGCAGAGACGCCGCGACGGCTCCGTCAGTTCTGCACGCACTGATGAGAAACATTCGGCAGTGCACGCGCTCGTCCAAGCAGTTTGTGCTCATCACCGCAGCGTACGACTTGCTTGAGACTATTGCCAGCGATGACGACTACGTCGACGCGCTCGCTGAATCCCGTGACTGCCTCGTCATCATCATGGAGCACATGCAAATGTTCCGCGACAGACCGTCGTTTGTTGAATCCGCCGTCGATCTCGTCCTCGCGCTGTGCGACAACAAGCGTGCGAGGAAATCAATGGCGAAGAACAATTTTGGCGCCAAGATTGAATCGATGTGCGAGGTTCTGTCGGCGAAGAGAATGGAAAACAGACGGCGAGCCATGTCGTTCGCGCAACAGGGACGCTATCGAGACGAAGAGGAGGCGAGAGAAGAACTCTTAAACGCCGAGCGTTCGCTGTCCGCGCTCAAGAGGCTGTCGCGCAGTAGAAGAGCTTAGAGAGTACTAAACAAATGTGTATTAAAACAAGCCCAGCCGCAACTTAATTTCACGACTTAATGCGCATGGTGAATGGGATACGGAGGTAGATGCGCACGAAATCCAACAAGCACAGCACTGCCATGCCGCTACCCATGGACTCCCAGAACACCTGGGATATCGGCATCGGTTTGTTCTCGTCAACTCGCAAAAACATTGGAAACGACACGAGAAAGTAAATGCCGTAAAACGCAGATCCCAGCGTGTACGCCATGTGTCTATTCTCAAACGAATAGTACGGAAATCCGCAAATCGTCAAGCTCTCCATAAACGCCGTCGTGTATGACATCGCACCCACCGCGACGCACTCAAACACAAACCTATACGCGTCATCGACAAAACCAGTGCGAATTCTACGCAAAGCCGCGTTCGATAGCACGTGATAAAACATAAAGTACGCGTGCGTCATGAGATACATGGAAATCGGAACATCGTTGAGCCGATGCGCATCAAACGTGTAATCCGCCTTTAACACGGCGTAAAAGTAATGCGTGTACCAGTAATTCCCGATGAATGAAAACACCGCAATCCACAAATTCGCCTTGATGATGTAACGGTCACTGAGTTTCCGTTTCGCATCCGCGTCGCATGGAAACATCAAAGGAACGACCAAAGCCGGCGCCGCGCACACCCCGCAATACGCCAGGTAGCCCCAACGCCCGAACGACTCGTACGCCGACGTCGCGATCACCACCACGACGCTCGCAATCCAACACGCGCTGTACTTTAAACAAAACATCTCCGCCCACGCTTTGGACGGGTTCACGCGCGCGTCAACGAACCAGCGGGCCGTCGACGTCGCTTCCTTTTTCGATGATATCGCGGACGATGCCGGTGCATTCAACCTCGTCGCTCGACGCGTCGGTCGGGTTTTCGCCGGCGTCAGCGTCGCGTACGACACGGCGAGGCAGGCAAAGATGCAGACAAAGATGCCCGTCATGTCTGTTGGGATGTCCCCCGTGAGCGGCGACATGATCGGAACGGATGCGCGGCGTTAAAGTGCGGTCAGCCGTCAGTGTTGCGCACGCGAAAGAAACGAAGCATGGCCAACCCGGGTAAAGCGCTCGCGAGCGATAGCGAAGACGACGACGATCGCGTCGAAGACGTCCCGGAGGTCGAGAAGGAGGTTGATCGCGACGAACCGGCGGCGAAAAAGGTACAGGGTTTACGACGAACGCCACGAAACGAAACGAGTGAACGAATGTTTTGAAAAATGCGTTCGCTTTTTGAAATAAGATGGGTTTCGTTTCGCGAACGACGACAACGACGACGACTGACGATAACGGCGTACCCACGCGTCGCTGCGCGCAGGTGAAGACGATGAAGAAGAAGAAGGCGTCCAAGGGTGATGATGACGACGACGACGATAGCGATGACGATGGATCTGTGGATAGCGAGTGCATCGACGACTTGTCGGGCGACGAAGTGGACACGTCGAACATCATCGCCGGCGGACGTTCGTCGAGACGCGGGCGTCCGACCGTGTTCACCGCGCAAATGTACGCGCAGAGTGGACTCGGTAGCGATAGCGATGACGAGTGAGCGGGGATTGCGTTCGTGGGTTACTAGTTGAGAAGTTTATAATTGAAAAGATGAAGTGAACATGACAGCACAACATGACGCGCCGCGCCGCGCTCGAACTGTACCGACGAATCGTCCGCGCCGCGAAAGGTTTCGACGCGATCGAAGGGGCGAATGCGATCGCCGATGCGAGAACGGCGTTTCGGGCGAACGCGAACGCGGTGAACGCTGAGGAATTGCTCGTGAAGGGTGAGCAAAGACTTGAAGTCGCGACGCACTACGGGATTTCGCACGAACGGATGGCGCACGCGGCGCTCGCGGGAGGCGGTAATAAGGACATCGAGCCACCCTCGGGGATGAGCGAGGACGCTGGGCGGTCGGCGGCGTTGCGAGAGACCATGGCCAGCCAGTTTCCGGTGAACCCAGCGGCGGCGGCGGCGAGAGCGGCGGCGAGAGCTCGACGTGCGGCGGTATCCAGAAGCGAAAGCGAAGGTTCGGGTGGGGCGTGAAGACAAACAATGCGTATCGCGCTGCGTTGAAATAGCCTAGCTCGCGCGATGTAATCTCTAGTAGCTCTAATCTAGTCTCTATCTTTTACGTCGATGGACGAACATCCTCGCGTGCCAAGGCGTCGCTCACCAAATTGACTCGGAACCGTAGTTTTTCGTTTCTCGATACGCTGGCACGGTGTAAAGGAACTGCAACACCGGTCGGTCGGCGCTGGAGGCGTTCGCCATGCCACGGTGGAGCAGTCGATAATCGTAGAGCACGCTCTGACCGGCTTTTAATATTCCATCAAACGCACAATTTAACATTGACGCCGCTTCTCCAAAGCCGATGAGCTGGCTCGTCTTGTGCGACTTGAGGAAAAACTGCGTAAATCCCGTGGTTTGATCGAGATCGATCAGAGGCATGAAGACGCACACACCGTAGGGCATCGCTTGCCCTTCCCCAGTAGCCGGGGAGCACTCGACGTCGAGATGCCTGCCGTCGGCGTGCCACTCCTGCACTTTCGCACCCGGGCGCGAGTACACCACGCTCACATTGACATTCCAACCGCCCGATAACAAACCATTAATGTAAGGGAGCCAGGGCGCGTCTGTGTGCGCCAGCGTCCGAAGATGCGACCATCGATCCGAGCTTAAATCCACGAGAGCGTCGAAACGCTCGCATCCGCGCGACCCAATCTCCTTAAACGCGAACGCATCCGACCCGTACGCCACGTGCTTGTGCGCCGTCGCGAACCGATCCTCCACATCCCGTATAAACTCGCGCACGCTCTCCCGAATGACCCCCACGCGCTCGGCGCGCACCGCCGTCTCGCACGTCGCCGCTCCGAAATCTCCAAACCGACTCGACGACGCCTTCACATCCTCCGTCAATCGCAAATCCCGCCCCATCTCCGCCGCATCGCTCCATCCCCCCAGCGGCACGTATCCCGGCGCGGTGACCAACGTCGCGCACTCCTCGACGACGACGCCCAGACCCATCCCTTCGACGCTCTCGGTCAACCGTCGAGCCAACCGAGCCTCCTCGCTCGAGCACGCCCGACACCTCCAACGCACCGTCGCGTCCACCGTCTTCGCGTCTCGCGCGTGCGTCTCCACGATTCGCATCTCCCTCGACGTCGTCCATCGCGTCGCCCGCAATCCATCCATCAAGCGCCGCAACTCTCCGTCGCCGTCACCGTCGACGACGCGCGCTTCATTCGCGTCATCTTTTCCGTAACCATCATCATCGCGCGCGCGTCGTCGTCGTCTCGCGAGCGTCAACCGCACGGCGTGCGTCGCCCCGGTTCGCTCGTCCCCGTACAGCGCCTCGTCGTCGCGCTCGTCCGCGTCGTCCGAGGCGCGCATGTCCGCCGCGCGCGTCGCCGTCGACGACGACGAACGACGACCGACGCGGTCTGGCGGGTACAAAGACGGCGGCGGCAGAGACGCCGCAAAGCGCGTCATCTCGAGACGCATCGACGCACCGACGACGACGACGACGACGCGATGAGCGACCAAGCGGTGTTGTTGCTTCGAAAGCAACTCAAAGGTGCGAAGACGACGCGACGCGATGCGCCGCCGTTCGCGGGCGCGAACCGACGCGCGCGCGCGCGGGAGAGAGAGAGTTGTCGTCGTCATCGTTTTTCTTTTCGAACGAAACGACGTTCGGGTTGTTCTCGACGACGACGACGCGCCGGCGCGCGAAGGGGAGCTCGTGGAGTTAAAGAGACGGAGGGTGATGATGCGCGGAAGACTGACGATCGCGCGTTTCTGTGATTGGACGACGCGGGACGACGCAGAGCTCTCTAGGCACCCGATCGAAGGCTTCTCGGCGGGTCTCGTGGACGACTGCAACGTCTTCGAGTGGCAAGTCACGGTGATGGGTCCGCCCGATACGCTCTATGAGGGTGGGTTTTTCACGTGTAACATGACGTTCCCGAACGATTACCCGAACAGCCCGCCCAAGGTGAAGTTTGTGAGTGAAATGTGGCACCCGAACGTGTACCAAGACGGACGCGTGTGTATTTCGATTTTGCACAGCCCGGGAGACGACCCGCACGGGTACGAGGACGCGAGCGAACGCTGGAGCCCGGTGCAAACGGTGGAAACGATCATGTTGAGTATTATTTCTATGCTTTCGTCGCCGAATGATGAGAGCCCTGCGAACTTGGATGCCGCGAAGGAGTTCCGAGAGGACTATAGCGCCTTTAAGAAGCGCGTGGCGAGATGCGTTCGCAAGTCTCAAGAGGAGTAAATTACAGAGTTAACGTGACGTACGAAGAATGAGATGCGTGATGAATGAATGAAATATGTAGTCAGTCTAGCCGACCCGAAGTAGATAGCCGCGTAGCAATGCGCTTACTTGTGAGAAACAAATGATTATGAGATGAATATTGAAAATGTCGTCTTCTACACGCACCGAATGGGATTAGGAATCGTTTATATGGCAAGCTTGGCGAAGGCTTCGGCGGCGGCGATGGCGTCTGGGACAGCGTCCACGTTCGGACCTTGACCCTGCGCGACACCATTCTTACCACCACCACCCTTACCACCGAGTGGACCACACACCGCCCCGAGCCAGCCCTTGACGTCGATGCCAACAGCCGGCGGGACGCTCACGTAGATGAACTCCTTACCATTCACGTTGGACAAGAGAGTACAAGCGATGCCTTCCGCGAACGCATGCGTGGCCGCCTCTCTCAACGCGTTGGCGTCAGTTCCGTCACTGAGCGTCGCAACGAAGTACTTACCACCGGCAGACTTGGTGTCTTCGGTGAGTTTCTTCACATCTACAATGGCTTGCTCCTTTGCCGCAGCCGCCGCCTCCTTGTTCGCTTCAACGACGCGCTTGATTTGTCTATTCAGTTCCTCCTTGATCGCTTCACGCAAAAGGACCGGGATGACCGTTTGGTCGACGACGTTCTTGAGCGGTGCCAGGCTCGCTTCAAGCTCTGGACCACCCTTGATGCCGTCGCACGCCTTGACTTCGGCGAGAAGCGCTTCGCCTCGCTTGATCGCCTCTTGCGCCGCGCCGCGCGTGGCGCCAATGATACGACGGATACCCTTGGCCACACCGCCCTCTTCAAGAATGGCAAACTGTTCGGCAAAGTTCGTCGTCGCGAGATGCGTACCGCCACAGAACTCGATGGAGTAGTTTGCCCACTTTTCGTCAGACGGATTGGCGAGGAGCTCGTCAATCTTCGGCCCGACAGAGACGACGCGCACCGGGTCCGGGTACACTTCACCAAAGACGGCGCGCAAGCCGTTGATAGCCATTGCTTGATCCAAGGCGACTTCTCTCTTGTCGACAGACAAGTTGGACTTGATTTGTTCGTTCACGATGCGCTCGACTTCAGCAAGTTGCTTGACAGTCGCCGGCTTGTTGTTGGAAAAGTCAAATCGCAACTTTTCATCGTCGACGAGGGAGCCCTTTTGATCGACGCCGTCGCCAAACACCTTTCTGAGCGCGTAGTTCAAGACGTGCGTCATCGTGTGGTTTGGCATGATGTTGTCGCGTCGGTTGTAATCCACCGCGCACTTGGCGGCGGCGCCAACCTTGACTTGTCCGGTGACTTCACCAGTGTGCAAGACGAAACCCGCAGCCACCTTGACATCCTCCACGGCGACGGAACCACCGTCCGTCGTGATGGCGCCGGTGTCGCACACTTGCCCACCAGATTCGGCGTAGAACGTGGTCGCGTTCAACACGAAACCGTACGGACCCTCGGCATCGGCGGTGGATTGGATAAATCCACTCGGAGACAAGATTGCGGAAATCGTGGCGTCGAGCGCCGGACGACCTTCGGCGTACTTGTGTTCGTCATTCGTGGTGGTGATGCCGTTGTCTTGTAACCAAGCGGTGGCTTCAGCTTCAAAGAGAAGCTGGACACCGCCGGACTTCTTACCCGCGGCGCGAGACTTCTCTTGCGCTTCGGCGAAAGCTTTCGCGAAACCTTCGTTGTCGAGGGTGAAACCGTTTTCTTCCGCCATGATTTCGGTGAGATCATTCGGGAAACCGAAAGATTCCCACAAGAGGAACGCCTCCGGACCACTGATGACACTGCGTCCTTCCTTCTTCGCGGCTTCGAGCACCTTTTTGAATTGCTCGATACCCTTTTGGAGGGTGCGGCCAAAGGAAGTCTCTTCGTCAGAGATGATTTCCGTAATGTGTTTTTGCTTGGCCTCGAGCTCTGGGAAGACGTATCCGAGTTGCTTGACGACAATCGGAACGAGCTTGCTGAAGAAGCCTTGTTCCGCGCCGAGCTTTTCGCGACCGAAGCGCACGGCACGTCGGAGAACGCGGCGCAACACGTAGTTACGGCCGTCAGATCCCGGGGCGGCGCCGTCGGCAATCGCGATGGACAAGGTGCGAATGTGATCCGCGACGACGCGGTACGCCATATCCTTCTCACCGACATCCTCCTTACCGAGGAGACCGGTGTACGGAGCAGCGCCGGTGACGCGTTGGATTTCCTTGAAGATGGGCATGAAAACATCGGTGTCGTAGTTGCTCATCTTGTTTTGGAGCACAGAGGTGAGACGCTCGAAACCCATGCCCGTGTCGACGTGCTTGGCCGGCAACGACTTCAACACGCCACCCTCTTCGCGGTTGTACTGAATGAACACGACGTTCCAGATTTCAAGGCAGTTGGGATCATCCATGTTGACCAACGAGGAGGCGTCGCGGCCACCGATGCGGTCGTAGTGAATTTCCGTGCACGGTCCGCAGGGACCGACGTCACCCATTTCCCAAAAGTTATCCGCGCATCCGAAAGGCATGACGCGGGATTCCGGAAGAAACTTGAGCCAAATGTTTTTCGCTTCGAGATCCGGTTGGAGGCCTTGAGACTCGTCACCACCAAAGTACGTCGCGTAAAGCCGATCAGCCGGAAGCTTGTACACCTCGGTGAGAAGCTCCCACGCCATGGCGATCGCTTCCTCTTTGAAGTAGTCGCCAAAGGACCAGTTGCCCAACATTTCAAAAAAGGTGTGGTGGTACGTGTCCTTACCGACGTCGTCCAAATCGTTGTGCTTACCACCGGCACGAATGCACTTTTGGGAGTTGGTCGCCTTGGTGAGCTTGGCGAGCGCCGTCTTCGGGTCAGCCTTACCCAAGAAGATGGGCTTGTATTGGTTCATACCCGCGTTGGCGAAGAGCAACGTGGGATCGTCCACAGGCACAGCCGGGGAAGACGGGAAGTAGGTGTGGCCGTACTTCTTCTCGAAAAACTCAATGTAAGTGTCGCGAACGCGCTTGGAGGGCCATTCTTCGACGTACTTGACCGGTCGCGGAAGCTGCTTCGGACCGCTCGGGTCGTACTTCACTTCCTCCTCGCACACCGGCATGGTGCCGACGGATTCGAGCCACTCTTGAGTGGAGAAGACAGTCTCAATCCAGCGAAGGAGCTTCGGGTACTTGTCCGCCCACACGCTGCGCGGGACGAGGTAGCAATACACGTTGCTCAAACCGCTCGCACCGACGATATCCGCGAGAGAAATGGCGTTGTCAACCAAAAAGACGGCGTCGTGCGCCGCCAAGTACGCCTCGACGGCGTCCATAAACTTACCGACAACCTCGCGAGCCTCCGCCTCCTTCTTCTCATCGTACACCAACCCGCGATCCCGACCGATGCCAACGATCGGGTACAACCACATCGGCCCGCACACGTCCACCGCGTTGAACGCATCCATCCACCCGTCGATTCTCGCCCGCGTCCACGCGTCCTCCGGGTACACGCTCGACCCGCTCGAACCCGCGCACGCCAAGTACCTCACGATGGCGTTGCTCTCGAACGCCGCGCTTCCCTTTTCCACGTTTTCCAAGCACGGCACCTTTCCAAACGGGTTCTTATCCCTCAAGTACTCGGCCGTTTTATTCGTCGTCCCCATGACGCACTCCGCCGTCGTCAACGCATCGTCCGACACCCCAGAAAACCGCGCCGTCGCCGCGATTCGGTGCGACCGAGTCGTCTGTCCGTACAAACGAAGCGACATCGCGCGACGCCCCGCGGTGTCCGATTCCTCCACCGCCGACCGCGTCCCGCGCGTCCCGCGATCGATCGCGCGTTCCGTTCCGGTTCGATTCGATCCGCCGCCGCGTCACAAATCCTCGGTTGGATAAACCTTTTTCCTTCCTTCGCGCCGACCACTTCCCGCGACGACGACGACCGCTTCCCACAATCAGCCAACCTCCGCGTCGCGAGCCTTCTTCCCGCGCGTCTCCGCCGTCCTCGCTCGTCGTGAACGAGACCGCGAGGCGCGTTGTGACGCGACCGGGACCGAGATCGATGATGGGATTACTCATCCATCAGCGCTCGAGAGGGTGAAAACGCGTGGGGTTTAGCAGAATGGAAGCCGGGCGCTCTTTCGCGCTCGAACGTCGGACGTCGGACGTCGGCGTGAAACGGAAAACGCGTCGTAAAGATGTGTTTAGTGTATTAATAATCGTACGCCGCGCGATGCGATGCGGACGGGGGGAGAACCCGTCCGTTCGTCAAACGCGGGGAGGAGGAAACGCGCGCGAATGCGAATGCGAATGCGAAACGCGAACGCGACGCTTTCCGGGTTTGTTGGCGGTGGCCTCTTCTCTTTCGATTTAAAGCTGGAGGTGGTAGTCCGCGGGAACCTTGACGTTCCACCCGCGCTCGTCGGGAAGACGTCCCTGTTGGATGCCGGTGAGCTCGTCGTACATGGCTTGCGCCACGGGACCGACGGCGCCGTCTTGGAAGAGCGCTTTTTTGCCCTTGTACGTGACGGAACCCACCGGAGCGACGACGACGGCGGTGCCGGTGCAGAAGCACTCGTCCGCTTCCATGACTTCTTCGATGGACACGGCGCGTTCCTCAATCGTAAAGCCTCGCGCCGCGGCGAGCTCGCAAATGGAGCGTCGCGTGATGCCCGGAAGAATGGTTCCCTGGAGCGCCGGCGTGGCGATGGTTTTGCCTTTAACCATGAAAAAGTTGCAAGAGCTCACCTCCTCGATGTACTTGTTCTCTCTCGCGTCGAGGTACATGACGTCAGAGAAACCCTTACCCTTCGCTTCTAACTGAACCTTGAGCACCGGCGAGTAGTTACCGATGCACTTGGTGCTCCCGCTCCCGCCCGGCGCCGCCCTGTGGTACGTCTCCTCCACCGTGAGGTCAATGGGAGTGAGCTGCCCACCCTTGAAATACGACGCCACCGGGGAGCAGTACACCAAAAACGTGTAGCTCGGCGCCGGTCCGAGCCCCAAAATCGCCCCGGTACCAATCAGAAGCGGTCGAAGGTACAGCGATCCCATGCCCACCGGCGGCACGTAGTCTCGGTTGGCGCTCACCGTCTGCAACACAGCCTTTTGAAACAAGTCTCGCGGCACCGCCGGCATGGACATTCTACCGGCGCCCTCTTCGCACCGCTTCGCGTTTTCTTCCGGTCGGAACACCAACAGCTCCCCGTCCGCCGTTCGGAACGCCTTCATACCCTCGAACACCCCTTGTCCGTAGTTCAACACCGCCGCCGCGGGACTCAAGCTGAGGTCTCCGTACGGCGTCACCCCTTGCACCTCCCACTCCCCACCGAGCTCGCACGTCGCCACGAACATGTGGCTCGTCGGCGTCAACCCGAACCCGATCGCGTTCCAATCGATTTCGCTCGCCGGTTTCGGCGCCGCGCTCGGCGAAAGCGCCGCCGTTCGCGTCGTCGTCGTCGTTCGCATCGTTCGCCCCATCTTGCGTGGGGTTTGGTGGCCGATCCCCCGCCCCGCGCGTTCGACGCGCGTCGTCGTCGTTCGCATCGTCGTCGCCGTCCGCATCGGTGCTCGTCCCGCGTCCTTCGCTCTGCGTTCTCGGCCCTTCGCCGGTCCGTCGTCGCTCGCTCGCGCGTCGCTCTGCCGTCGTTCTCATCGTCGTCGTCGTCGTCGTCAGCCATCCACGACGCCACGGCGGCGGTCGCGTCGATCGGATCCTACTTTAGGGTGTAAGAAATCATTAGATATAGCTCTAGTAGATAGTTCAGTACGATGTTTTGCAAACGACTCGGTTGTTTAGATGGTATGGTTTATTACTAGATGGACTTTTCATACACTATAGTACGATACATGTAGACCCTAGGGTTTATGCATAAAAACAGTGAGTGGTTTGCACGCAGTCAGTCGCGCTCGGCGGCAATCACCGACGCTGACCTCGCGTCGACGACGACGACGACGACGACGACGACGCGCTCGAGAACGGCGAAGGATGAAGATCGATGAAGTGCCGAGCTTGGCGAGGAAAGCCCGGATCGCGACGCACACGCACATCAAGGTTCGTCTCGCGTTCGGTGCGAACGGCGCGGGAAACTTGGGCGCTTCGGCGGCG
>Ga0181573_10003081_pt1 | contig 15021 bp, 9 predicted proteins | sample 101ome_25_FD_148643 | JGI IMG/M metagenome (GOLD analysis project Ga0181573, IMG submission 148643) | Coastal salt marsh microbial communities from the Groves Creek Marsh, Skidaway Island, Georgia - 101409BT metaG (spades assembly) | ecosystem: Environmental > Aquatic > Marine > Intertidal zone...
TCATGTTCTATCAAGCCACCGCGTTCTACCAGGACATCTCCGGCTGGAGCACCGCGGCGCTGACCGAGTCCACCGACATGTTCGACGGCGCCACCGCGTGGCTCGATCGGGTCGAGCACGTCGACGGGTCGGCCAACCTTGGCGGACCGATCAGCAAGTGGGTCCACAAGCCGTGCCTGGTGGATGAGCGAGTGCAGTCCGGGTGGTGCGTGCCGTGCGAACAGGACCACCTCAACGCCGCCGGCGACGACCCGGCTGCCGGCGTCGACACCGAGTGCAACAAGACTTCGTGTTGTCAGGCAAAGATGATCAGGTTCGGGTTCATCGTCAAAAGGGAGTGAGACGACGACGACGACATCCGTGCGCGAATTATCGCGTCATGAGAGTAACCCTTATTAGAGAGCTCAGCGGCGCCTTCTTCAACGGTGCGATGATCAAATGGTTGAATCGCGGTTCAGTCCACCCTCATGACCCTTTGCCCCGATACGCATCGTTCGACGCGACGAACCGCCTCGCGTCGCGCCGACGCTCCACCCTGATCACGCACCGTCCGTCCCCCGCGCCCAGCGACTCCGTCCGCCGCACCGTCACGCCGTGCCGAGCGGGGACCCGACGGAACCACGACTCGCCGTCAACCGCGCAACACGTAGCCGCGACGAGACCCGGCACTCCCTCAGCCGCGAAAAGCGAGTGGTAGAGGCACCTCGACGTCTCCATCGCGTACGCCGTCGTCTCGGGTTCGATCCCCGTCGCGGCCGATCCGGCGAACGCCTCCGCCAATCGTCGATTGCATTCGTCGTCGTCGTCGTCGTCCGGCGACGGTCGCGCCTCTGTCCACGCCCACCCCCGGTCGCCGTGGTCGTAAGCGAGTGCGCGCACGATACGAACCGCCAGAGCCGTCGGATCCCTCGTCATCATCATCGCGGCTGCGACGCCGGCGCCCAGCACGGAGCTCGCCAACGCCTCCGCGCCCTCGTGTTCCCTGATGATGTCGACCATCTTGGAAGTGTCCGGGAAGAAGGGGGATAAGGCCTGGTGCGTGGCGAGCACCCGGCACGCACGGGAGACGTGCGAAGCGTCTCTGGCGTCGCCGTCCGATGCGGCTTCGTCATCGCGGGACGGGCCTTTCATCCATGCGAAGTTACTCAGGTAGACGGCCTCCAACGATTTTGTTCGACGCTCGATTTCCGCGACGAGCGCCTCCTCCCTGCCCCCGCCACTGGTCCTGTGGTCGCCGCGAAGCCTTGCAAGCATGCCTCGCTTCCACCATGCGTGCGCGAGGTCATCGAGCCACCTTCGCGCGCCGCCGCTCAGCCAATGGGCGCCGCGAGCCATGGTAGCGAGCCAAGACTGACCAAGCCAAAACTCGGACACTCGGAAGTGCCAAAAACTCAAAATAAAATTAGTCGTTGCCACGATGCGAGTAGGCACACCCGCTCGCGCCGTCCCTATGCGGCGGGAAGACAGCGACGATGACGAGGGTTCCGCCCTAACGGTAACCCCCGGTACTACGGGCGACCTCGACGGCCTCGCCGCGGCGCTCTCAGGCATCGAGCTGGCCTCCAAGGCACCCGAGAACAGCTCCAGTTACCAAGGCGTCGGGAACCCGGGAGGCCCAGACACCATCCTCGCCCGCGCGCTCGCAGGCATCGCGGAAGATGCATCCACACCTCCTCCCCCCGCGAGCGCCCAGCCGCGACGGTCTCCGAGGCTTAAACCCTTCCCCGCGACCCCGGCGGGGACGGGCGGCGTCGGAGACGGTGAAGAGTTCAGGAAGCCCAAGCTGGTGGTGCGTTACAAGCGCGAGAATGTCACGCCAGCGGCGAGCGCGGCGAACACGCCGGAGAAGGGGACGCCGAAGGAGAGCTTCGAGACCGCGCGGGAGAGCTTCTCGGAGGTTAAGGAGGACGAGGACGGGCAGGAGGAGTCCTCCCCAGCCCCCGTGTCCGTCGCGACCCTCGCGTCGCGATACGCAGTGGTCGAGCCCGAGGTTGACGAAGAAGAGAAGGAGAAGGACCGACAACAGCCGGCGACCAGCCCGGCGATCAAGCCACCGGTGCATCGCAAACCCCGGAGCAAGGTCAAGACCAAGCCGAGGGACCCGAGCTCGTTCGCGGCGTTTCGCGAGATGCGGAGGGAGCAGGTCAAGGCGACGGCCAAGGCGTCCGACGCGGAGGAAGAGGCGGATGCGCTCGCGTCGATGTTTGAAAAGAAAGTCTCAGTCGAGGATACGCCGTCCAGGCGGGGAGGGCGAAAAGCGCCCGCGCGAGCGGTTCGCGAGGGCGATAACGTCGGCGTCGTCGGTCTGTGCTACAGCGACGTCATGGAGCTGCACGAGGGACCCAGCCACCACTTCGAGAGGCCCGCGAGGCACGCGGTGACCGTGGCTCGAATGCGAAAAGACGGGCTCGAGGAAAAGTGCCGTCTCATCGCGGCGAGGGAGGCGACGGACGAGGAACTGCTGACCTGTCACTCTCGCGAACACCTCGAGTACGTTGCCAACGCGTTCGACCGCACGAGCGACGAGAAGGTGCAGGGGGTTGGCGACATCTACTGGACCGAGCACACCGAGCGATGCGCGAGGACCGCGGCTGGGAGCGCGTGCGCGGCGACGCACGCGGTGGCGAGCGGGACGCATCACCGAGCCTTCGCGGTGGTCAGGCCGCCGGGTCACCACGCGGAATGCGCGAGGGCGATGGGATTCTGTTTCTACAACAACACGGCTGTTGCCGCGCGCGCCGCGCTCGCGGCGCACCCGCACGTGAACAGGGTGCTTCTGTTGGACTGGGACGTGCACCACGGCAACGGGATACAGGACGTGCTCTACGAGGACAGTCGCGTCATGTACGTCTCCTTGCACAGGTACGGCGAAGGTTTCTATCCGGAGACGGGCGCGATGGAGGAGACCGGAACTGGAGAGGGTGAGGGGTACAACGTCAACGTGCCGTGGACGGAGAAGGGGCTCGGCGACGCCGATTACCTCGCCGCTTTTGACCTCGTCATCGACCCGATTGCCAAATCGTTCGATCCCGACCTCGTCATCATAGCCGCCGGGTTCGACGCCGCGGAGGGTGACCCGCTGGGCGGGATGAAGGTGACAGACCAAGGGTACGCGTTGATGACCGAGCGACTCGTATCGTTGGCCGGGGGTAAGTGCGTCGCGGCGCTCGAGGGAGGGTACGGATTGACGGCGACTGCCTCCGCGGCTGCCTCGACGCTCGGAGCGATGCTGGGCTACGCGACGCCTCCGCTGAGCTCGCGCCGTCGACCGAAGCGATCGACGGTGGAGACGCTCGGGAAGATCATCGAGGTACACAAGGAGAGGTGGCCGGTGTTGGCGAGCGAGGAGCACCAGCGAAGGTTCAGATCGGCGCTCGAAATGACGAGGGTTGCCGGGAAAGAGAGGAACGCGGGCGAGTTGGAGAATTGAACCGGCGTTTACGATTACGCACGTGATGGATACCACCACCTAAATCTTAACGATACATCGGCTTGAACTTGTTCCCCTCGTACGTCCCCACGAACAGCTCCCCGTGTCCCACCCCGCCCAGCGCGAAGATCGAGGACCCTTTCCCCGCGAAAGTCTCGGAAGCCGCATCGCCGTCGTCGTCCGCCAACCCGGGAACCAGCGCCAGGTACAGGTCCGACACCGTCACCGAATCGTTGTTCCACGGATCGAGCTTCAGCAGCATCTTCTCCACGTCGCCCTCGCCCAGCTCCGGACGGGTGCGTTTGGCGACGGCGATGAACTGTTTCTCGGTGACAGTCCCGGACGAGAGGGCGTCGCGGTCTAGTCGAGCGACGGCTTCGGCAAAGGGCGCGATGACATCCTCCCTCGCGTCCAACCCGTGGAACAAACACACCTGAATGAACTGCGAGAAGGGCACGCGCCTGCGCTCGCGCTTGCGTCGCGCCGCCTCGATCTCTGCCTTGGACCTCCGCCTGGTTCCCGGCGCGTTATCCTCGGGGGGCGACGACGGCTCGCCCCGCTCGACGAGAATCTCATCCTGTCGCAATCTAACCGCGTCTACGATTGCGGGTTGCTCCTCGGGCGCGTACATGAACCGGACCATGTCGAGCCACTCGTCGTCGAACAGGTCGCCTTCCATCTTATCCCTGTGCCTTCGCGCGAGCTGCTGGTCGTTGAGGTGGGGGTGTTTCGACGCCAGGTACGCCCTCAGCATGTCCCTCACGGTGGTGGCGATTGCCTTACCCCGCCTGAGGTACTCTTCATCCACCAGGTTGCGTAACGCGCGGCCGAACGCGGCGACGTCGCAATCGTCGTCCTGGAATTTATCCGTCGCGGCGATGATCGAGTCCGCCCAGTCGTTGATGACGGATTTGACGCCGAACTTGTGGTTGAGGTAGGTGTACAGGTGCTGGCGCAACGTTTCCTTCGCCTGCCTGTGCTTGGCTCGCCTCGCGTCGTTCGAGGGCTTCGCGCCGCACACGTCGTCGATGACCTCCTTGAGCTGCTTCAGCGTCCACTTCCTCGCGCCGCTTCGGGTCCTCTCGCTGGACACCGTCGCCTTGGCGAGTTGCTTGGTGACCGACGCCGTCGCCGGCGTCGAGGGTCCAAACTGGCCAGACGACCACGGGCCCCCGGTCTTTGCCGCCGCCGCCGCCGACGCCGCCGACGCGGTGTCCATCGCCCATCTCGGGGCGGGTCGACCCTCGCTCGCGACGGGGTTCCGCCGCGCCGCCTCGGACGCCACCATCTCGGTGAAATCTTTCGGCGAGAGGGGCGTCTTGGGGGGCGTGGGCTTGACCGGCGAAGGGGGCGCGCGGCCGCGAAGGCCGAGCGCGGTGCCCGGAGACGCGCTGGACGGCGCGGTGGGTGTCGCCTTGATCGCCTCCTCCATCGCGCTCTCGTTGAACCGCACGGACAGCCCCTTGACCGAGGACGACCTGACCGTGGGGGTGGACTGGCCGCTGGGCAGGTTGCTCGTCTGCGTGTTCTCGTTGGCCATCTTCGGAGCCGGCTTCTTATGCGCGCCGCCCCCGCCGAACCACCCGCCGGACTTCTTCGCCGGGATCGCCTTCTCGTCTTTGCCGCTCGCGTCGGCGGCGCGTTCCTCCTCCACCAGCGCCCGCATCTCCTGCTTCAGCGCCGCGTTCTCAGCCTTGGCGGCGACGAGGTCCTCCTCCAATCTCTTGGCCACGGCGTAGAGCTCCGACGCGCTCGCCTCGGCAGCCTCCCTCGCCTGCCTCGCGTGCGACGCCGCCCTCGCCAGGTCCACCGCCTCCCGCCGCCCGTGCTCCACGAGCTCCCTCCAGTCGTCGCATACGTCGTCGAAGGTGTCGCGCACAGCCTCCGCGACTGCGCCCGCGTCCGGGGTGGGCGATCGCCTCAGGTGGTCCACCACGCCGTCAAAGGCGAGGAGGTAGAGGTCGCGCTTGGCGTGGAGGAGGAGGGACGAGCGCCCGGCCTCGTCTTTGGTGTGCGCAGCCTCGGCGCGCGCGTTCGCGACGATTTCCTGAGGAGTCGAAGACGGGTCGGGACGTCGGTCAGCATGGGTAACAACAACGCGGATAATCCGGGAAATCCGGCAGTGCGTGGGCGATTCGGCGGAATTGGAGGGGGGCGCGTGGCTGGGCTGCGCACCTTGACCCTGATCGCGGTGCCCTCGGACCAATCTCGAGTGTCTATGACGGACCCATCGGCGCTCTTGATGGCTCTGAACGCGTCGTACATCATCTGCGCCGCCTCCACCTCCTCCTTGAGGAACTGGTCGAGGTCGCCGAGGGAATTCTCGCGTTTGCCCAACAGCGCGTTCGCTGTCGAGGGCGCCAGGCGGCTCTTGCCGGACGAGAACATCGCGATCGCGGTGCCTCTGCGATGTTTCGGTGACTGCGCGCGATGCGTGCGCGGGCGGCGCTTCGGCTCGGTCGCCCTCGCGCGGCACTCTGTGGCCCGACCCGATCGCGAAGCTGGAGAGAATTGCCAAATCTGGGCGAGCGAGTGGACAGCACGCGATGGCAGTTTGCACGGTGGACGTTTGGCAGTTTGGTTCGTCGCCGATTCATCTTACAGGTCTACACTTGCTGCTCGGCGGGCTCACCCCACGCCTGCACCGTCCCCATGCGCTTCGCGTTGAGCTCCTCCTTCATCTTCTTCGCCAGCTCCAGCCTGAGCGCCTCGCGCTTCGCCGCCTGCTCCTCATTCGTCAGCCCCGCGGAGTTGACGCCCGGCCCTACTGGCTCAACCATTGGACGCATGCGAACTTGGCTCGCCGCGGTGGACGGCCTGGACGAATCGTCGAACAGCGGGTTCATGCTCGAGACGCTCCACTCCTGCAGCTCGCGTTCGCGCTCGGCGTTCTTCTTCGCCACCAGGAGCCTCCTCTGCTCGTCTATGAAGGCCCTCTCCCTCTCGGGCGACGCAGCCGGGGTGGATGCGCCATCCTCCGCGACGCCTTCGCCCCTGAGCATATTCTTCTGCGCCGCCGCCGCCGCCGCCGCCGCCTCGCGCACGGACGAGGAGGTGAACCCAGGGGCAAAATCGACGGACGCCGGCGCCGTGTACCCCACCGACCTGATCGCGGTCCCAGCGACGCCGCCTGACGCGGCGCCGGACGCGGTTATCTTTGGGAGGCGGCCCACCGGGGGCAGGCCCGTCTTACCGATGGCCGGGAGCTTGACAACCTGCCCGCTGCCGCCGCCCAGGGGTTTCCTCGCCAGATTGTTCTCGATCCTCTTGGCCTCGTTGACGGGTTCATCGGCGTCGCTGCCGTTAGAAGATCCTCCGTCGTAGATTTCTGATGATCGCGTTGCGGCGGCGTACTCAGCCTTCTCCAGCTCGATGGCGTTGACTCGTTGAGCCTCGGCGAGCTCCTCCGCCTCTTTCCTCGCGAGTTCATCGGCGGACCTCTTAGCCTCCGCTTCCGCCGCGAGGGACGCCGCGATGGCCGCCTCCATCTCTGCAGCCTCTCGAGCCTCGGCCTCGTCCGCCGCAGCCTTCTTCGCGGCGTCCTCGGCGGCGGAAGCCTCGAGCGCGGCGCGAAGCTCGGCGTCCTCCTCCGAATGGATCCTTCGAACGAGCTCCGCCTCCTCCTCAGCCTCGCGCGCCGCGGCTTCCTCCTCAGCCTTCGCCCTGGCCTCGCGCTCGGCGACCATCGCCGCCATTCGCCGTTGCGTCTCCTCCGCGTGTCTGTGGCTCTCGGCGTAGAACGCCTCTTTCTGCTCCTTGCGCCTGGCGAGGAATTCGTCCCTGCGCCGGCGAAGCTGCTCCATCGTCGGAATCTTCGCGCCGGAGAACATGGACGAGACGGAGGAGCGCCGCGGCTTGGGCGTCCCGGAGGCGATCTTGGCCGCCTTCGCGGCATCCTCCGCCGCCTTCAGCTCGGCCAACGCCGCCGCGAGCGCCCGCCGTTTCTCCTCGACGACCGCGTACGAGTCCGCCTCCGCGCGCCGGGACTCGTCGTCGCGCAGCGAATCCTCCGAAGCCTGGATGGCGGCGGCGAGCGCATCCGCGTCATCCGTGAGCGACCCCTCGCTGGACGTCGGCGACGGCGGTGAATCGCCGGTCGCATCGCCGGTCGCGTCGCCAGTCGCATCGCCGGTCGCATCGCCGGTCGCGCGGGTCGCCAGGGCGGCGCTCTCGCGCATCGCGACGGCTTCCTCGGCGGCTTCCTCGGACGCGGCGAGCCGATCCAATCGCCTGCGCTCGCGCTCGTCACGCTCGTGCTGCTCCTTGGACGCCTTCATCGCCTGCTCCACGGCGCCGAGGTGGAAGCCCTGGTCGTCCACGCCCGGGTCGTTCATGACGGAGGGCGGCCTCTGCGCCGGCGGATCCGGCGTGGTGGGTCCGGACCCCGGGATGGAAGCTCGGCCGGGGGATTCCTGGATGGCGATGGCTCGCGCGTTGCGCTCTCTCGCCTTTCCCCTGGCGTGCGCCTCGAGCACCTCGTTCGTGAGGTCGACGTTGCGCCGGACCATCATGGACTTGAACTGAAGGAAGTCGTCCACCGTTAAGATGGACGCCAGGACGAACTCGTTGAGTTCGGCGTGCTTGCTGCGCTGAATGACCTCCGAGAACTGGTCCACCGAGATGCCCATCTCGGCGAGAAAGTCCGTGAGGAGCCGCTCGACGAGCTCCTTGAACTTCTCGTGTATCTCGGTGTGCTCGAACTTGTTCTCCTCCTCGCCGTCGAACACCACGCACGCCTCGTCGATGAAGCCCATCAGCGGCGTGGTGTACATCGGTCCCTGCGCATCGCGTCGGCGGAAGGGGAAGTTGTTAGCGCCGAGACGGGACGTCCGTTTCGCGGCACGGGGGGAAGAGCGGCGAGGCGGTGGGTGGAGCCGCGGGCGGAGCGCGATGGCGGATGATGCGCACCTGGAGGAAGCGAATCACGGCCTCGTAGAGCCACTCGGATGTTTCCGTCGCGCTTTTCTCGTTCATGGCCGCCATGGTGGCCTCGAGCGCGCCCTCGAGTGTGGGTGCCGTGTCACCGCCAACGTCTCCATTTCTCTCGGAAACGACGCGACGCGAAACTCGCTGCTTCAGGGAAAACGAGCAGAGAGCCAGAACGGGGGACGCGGGACCATGAGCGCGTACGGGGATATCGCCGCCATGGCCACCCTGCTGGGTGGCAGGGATCCGGACAACACCGAGTCTCCCGGGCCGTCGGGCGCGCCTTTCAACCCCGGCGCTCTGCCCGTCGCCAAGGACGACGGCGTCGCCATCCCCGCAGTCAGGCCCGGGAAGAAGGACGCAAAGGCGATCTGGGACGTCTCCGAGCTCGTGGACGACTTCGACGACGACTCGTCGGAGGAGGGCGAGGACGGGTCGGGGTTGCGCATCCCGACGTACGAGTTCATGTACAAGCAGGCGATCAACACCGCGGACGCCTTCCTGGGCATGGCGCACAACAAGGACCCCGGCTCGCGCTCGTGTGAGGACATGGTCCTGAAGATCCACCTGCCCGGGACGAGGAGCATGAGGGAGCTGGACCTGGAGGTGGAGACGGACCGGCTGAGGCTGAGGAGCGCGACGTACAAGCTCAACCTGTACCTGCCGCACAAGGTGGACGCGGACAAGGGGAAGGCGGAGTGGGATCAGAAGTTAGAGACGTTAAAGGTCACGGCGAGGATACGAGACGAGGAGTACTGATCGGGCGTTGACCGCCGACGCGGTCGCGACGTTAGGCTAGCGAGGTTGCATCACGGCACCGTTCATCACGTAGGAGGGCGAGATCCGACCCTCAGTCCAGGTGAGGGGGAGTGTAGTCCGGCTCGGGTCCCCCGTCCCGACCCTCGCGCGATGAGTCACCGCCCGGTGAGTCACCGCTCGGTGAGTCACCGCTCGGTGAGTCGCCGTCGGTCGACGCCCTCTCCGCCTCCCGCCGCCGCGACCCCGACGCCCACGCCCACGCGTACGATCCCGCGCTCACCGCGAACAGCGTGTACGCCAGCGCGGGCCTGTGCGCCAGCCAGCTCGTCCCGATGACGCCGCACGCGCAGACCACCGTAGCCGTGGCAGCCGCCATCGACACGCCCAGGTTAACGACCCCCGCGGCAAATCCGCCCACGAGCGGTATCCAACGCAGGTACGACACGATCTCCCGCACCGGCGACACGATCAACGCCGATCCGATGATCATGACGATGAACCCCAGCGCCCTCAGCCCCCACGTCCTCCACGCGTTCTCCCGTTCCGCGCTCGTGATCATCTCGTTCGGCGACTGTCGGCCGTGGCTGACGATGGCGACGCGGCGACCGCTCGGCGACGTCCACGGCCGCAGGCTCCCGTTCTTACCCTGCTTCGCCAGCACGGACACCGTCTGCTTCCCCGGGACCGCGGTGAAGGACACGCGCCTGTCTCCGACGAGCGGCGACGTCGTGGCGGCCGAATCGGATCCCGAGTAGACCACGCCGCCTCGGATCCTCCATCCGTCCGGGAGCGGCTGGCGAATGGCGACGGGCATCTCCGGAAGCCTGGAGTCCAGCGCGTACTGGTCCTCCTCCTCGTCGTCCTCGTCGTCGTCGTCGTCGTCGTCGTCGTCGATGATTCCCTTGCGGCGGTGCTTATCCGCGGGGCATCCCACGTCGCCGTCGCCGCCCCTCCCCGCGATTTGCCTCGGGTCCCTGGGCTCCCACCCGTTTCTGTCGCGTTCGCTCGCGCCCATCGGCAGCAGCCGCACGTTGTGCGCCCTGTCCAGCTCGTCCACCAGCGTCGGTGTTAGCGTGAACCCGTCCCCGACGCCCACCTCCCTCGCGACGTACGTCCTCGCGTCGAAAGGGCTGGGTCCCGGGTTGGCGTGCCCGTTTGGGTACCTGAAATTGCTCGATCGTATCGTGCCTTCCCTCCACCGCGTTTCGTAGGTGTAGGAGGTCTCCACGCGGGTTCGGTGTTCGTCCTCCCGTATGCGCCGCTTGTGCGTCCTCTCCACCCACTGGTACGTCTCCGATTTGCGCGTGAGCTTGACCGCGTCGGGGTACACGACTCCAAAGTCGGGATCCGCGAGGGTGTCCCCGGACGTGGCTCCCACGACGTGCACCAGCGATCCCTTGTTCCCGGAGCTCGCGCGCGCACCCTCGGGAAGGGCGACGACGGCGTCGCGCGCCTCCTTCAGCGAGGTGTACACCTGCACGGCCTCTCCCTCGTTCCACCACAGCAGCGCGGTGGCGGCGGCGAAGAAGACGAGGCCGACGAGGAACCCGCAGCACGCGTTCGTCTCGCCCGATGACGCGCCGCCCGCGACGCCGCGGCGGCCGTATCGACCACCGCGGCCGCCGGTGAACTCGTACGCGGTCTCGGTGATGGTGTGCGAGTTCATCCCGCCGCCGCGGCGGTTGCGCAGTCCCACCGCCGTCATCGTCCGCGCGCGCGTGTTGATCTTGGAGGGGCGCGACCGACCCGCGAAGACTTTTACCCGTAGCACTAACAACGCGCGCATCGACGTGGCAGGGCACCCGTCGGAGTCACCGTCACGGAGTCACCGTCACGGAGCATGGCGGCCGGAGGGCTCGGCGTCCCCGTTCGCGGGCGAGTCGCGGTGTCCGCGAGGCGAGGAAGTCTCGTCGCCGCGCGCTCGATCCGCGCGTCCCGTCACGCGCGAGCAGCCGAAGGGCCGGACCCGCTCGCGACGACGCGAGACGAGAAGAAGAATCACGTCTCGTCGGCGTCGAGGCGCGCGTTGCTCGCCGCGGTCGTGTCGGTGCCCGTGGCGGCGTCCGCACTCGCGGTGGACCTCGAGGTGCTCAACGAGGACATCATGCGCGTCGCCGACCCGAAGAGGTACTACAAGGACGCGTCAAAGGTGGAGCTCGAGAGCCAGCTGGGCGCACCCGGTTCGCCCGTCAACGCGCCGGGGGTGGAGGAGGGCGAAGATGGGGAACGGGACGTGGTGACCACGCCGTCGGGTCTGTCCTACGCCGACGTCGAGATTGGCCGCGGCAATAGGGTCAGGGTGGGGGACCTCATCGTGGCCAACGTGGTGGGTTACACCCCGGATGGGAGGGTGTTTGAGAACACGTACACCCGCGGAACGGCGCTGACTTTCCAGCTCGGCATCCGGCCGCCCGGAGTGTGCGAGGGTCTGGAGGAGGGGATTCGCACCATGCGCGCGGGAGGTAAGAGGCTCATCGCCTTGCCGGGCTCGCTCGGCTTCGGCGAGGCGGGGGTGCGCGCTCCCCTGGGCAAGGTGCCCCCGAACAGCGCGCTCAGGTACGAGGTGGAGCTGCTGCGATGCGTCACCGACGTTCCCGGTTTGTCCGACGGTTTGTCCGATGCCGACGCGAGCGTGCGACGTCGCGAACGGGTGTGCTGCTCGGACGCGGCGTACCCGTGCGATCCCGCGCGCGCGGCGGAGGAGGGAGGGACGTCCGCGCCGATGTTCGATTAGTCGTTGGGGATTGGTAAACTTATTCAGTCTATGATATCGCGAGAGTTACGAGTTAGACCCTCTCGGCCACGTCGCGGTAGAACCGGGCGCCGCCGTCGGTGAAAGGCGACGGCGCGAACAGGATAGCCGCGCCCAGCGCCCCCACGCACGCGAACCAGAACACCAGCCACCTGTGCTCGCTGACGTGCGCGAGCACGTGAGGCTCGAACGGGTGCGCCAGCGCAAAGGCTTCCGGGTTCGAGGATAATCCCAGGTGCGCCGCGATCTGTTGGGACACCGCGATTGGCGACTGCGGCGTCTCCATGTCCACCACCAGCAGCCTGGAACCCAGCGACGACTTGACGTTCTTCACGTGTTTCGCGTACGTGTCCACCCACGCGCGTGGGTCCACCGCGGAGGTGGTGAACGTCCGCTCGTACACGCACGGGTACACGTCGCAAAAGTGGACGGATTCGCCGAGTCGACACTTGGCCGAGTCGACCCGGTCCTCGACGTCGCCGCCGCAGCCGCACTTGGCGCCCCTCAGCGCCGCCTCCTGCGCCTTGATGTACACGTTGTCGAGCCACCGGCCGGGTTCGGACTCGAACAGGAGGAACTTGGCATCCGGGTACGTCGACGCGAGCTCGTCCAACACGTTGGGCACGGGGAGCCAGTTGGCGAAATCGTAATCCTGCGTCGGCGCGAGGTCCGTGAGGCCTTGGCAAAACGACGCCCCGAGCCGCGGGTCCGCCTCGGCCCTGGTTCCGCCCCAGTATCCCTTGACGTACTTGACGTCGCCCGTGAGAGTCCGGTATCCCAGCGATTCGAACCACTCGGCGGCGGTCTGCTCGTGCGTCGGGTCCAGGCCCACCGAGAACGTCTTCACGCGCGCGTCCACACCCTCTGCGAGGGCGGGGAGGAGGGCGATGTCCGCCTGGATATCGGACGGGTCGGTATCGTTGCCGGTATCAAGGATATCTGAGCCGAACGGCATGGGTTCGGTGAGCTTGTTGGTGTGCTGTTGAGGTGTGGAGGGGGGAGGGGCAGTGGTCAGCGGTTGGGATCGGTGCGTCGAGAAGCCCGCGGTGAGGAGGGTAGAAGCGCACCGCACGACCCGCGCTCGCGGTGGCCGCAAAGGCCAGTACGAGGAGGATGACAAGTGAGCGCTGGAGCCTCATGATCCCACGTGAGCGCCCGGTGTTGTGGTGTCCCGCCGTGAGGGTGGTTACGGCCGGTTACTAATTTCACTCGCGTGTCGAATGAAACGAAACCGGAGTGCGCCGTAGAGCCAAAGCTAAAGCCAAACGACGGTCCAACCTCCTTTGGCGCCGCGAAGCCACCCGCGCAGGACTTATCGCGCCCCGGGCGGTACATGGCCGCGATCTTGAAGCACGTGTTACTACTCCAGAGAAACGTACCCGCCGCCGCCGCCTTCTACGAGCAGGGACTCGGCCTCATCGTCACCCAGTGTAGCGATTCGTACGCGGAACTTGGCGACGGCCTCGACGAGAACGGGCGGCCCGTGGACCCGAAGGACGGGAAGGCCAAACCCAGGACGGTGCTCGCCCTCAAGGCGGTCGGCAACGTGTCGCAGCTCACCACCGGGTATTCCCCGTTCGTCAACTTCGAGGTTCGGGACATGGACACGGCGGTGAACAACATGCTGCGGATGGGGGCGGAGCTGGACGGACCGATCAAGTACCCGCCGCAGGGGAAGGTCGCCGCGTTGCGAGGACCCGACGGTCACATGCTCGGCCTTTACGAGATGTCGGACTCGCCATTCGCGGGAGGTAACGTCATGATGGACATGGATAGCGTGAACGCCCTTAAGAAGGGCAAGGACTAGCCAGGCAGCTACAGGACCTCTTGCCGCTCCTAGGGATCTTCGACTAGAATTTGGGCACCCCGTCGGCGTTCATGACGGAGGATAACCGACCGCCGCCGGGGAGGCGCCGCGTGATCCTCCACGTCGACGCCGACGCCTTCTTCTGCCAGGTGGAGCGTCGCAGAAACCCGCAGTTGGCGGGGTGCCCGGCGCTGGCGGTGCAGCAGCACCAGGACGTCATCGCCGCGGACGCGGGCGCAAAGAGCGCGGGCGTGACCAAGCGAATGCCACCGGCGGACGCCAGGGCGATCCTTCGACGCGTCGGCGGCGCGTTGGTGCACGTGCACACCACCTCCGGGCAGAGGGTGAGTTACAGGCCGTACCTGGCGGCGAGTCACGAGCTCCACGGCCTGCTCGCGTCCGCGGAGCTGGCGAAGGATTTGTCGGGTGACGGATTCAACGGCGTCGCGGTGGAGAAGGCGTCCATCGACGAGGCCTACGTGCAGTTACCCACGGGCTCGGACCTCCGCGTCGACGGTGCGCGATGCGCCGACGTCATCAGGGACGTCGTCAAGGCGCGTTTGGGGATGGTCGTGTCCGTGGGCGTCGCGCACAACAAGCTCCTCTCGAAGCTCGCGAGCGCCGCCGCTAAACCCGACGGGCGCCGCGTGATCTCGTCCCGGGAGGACATCGCGGACCTTCTCGCGTCCACCCCCGCTCACCGGTTGCCCGGCTGCGGGGGCGCGATGGCGCAAAAGATACGCGCCGCGCTCGGCCCCGACGCCCGCGTCGCCGACCTCGCGAAACTGACCGAGTCGGCGCTTCGGTCCGAGCTCGGCGCGAACCCGTCTACGGCTCGCGACGTTCGCGCCAGATCCCGCGGCGAGTGCGACGATCCCGTGCGGCGTGGGCGTAACCTGAACAAGAGTGTCGGCGTGCACACGTCGTTGGCGTTGACCCCGAGGCGCATGTACGGCGTGTCCCCCGGGGTATCCGCGTCGGGGGGAAGGCCCGGGATGTTCGAGCCGCTCGGGTGCCGGGAGACGGGACGGCTGGACTCGCTCCTCCGCGCGATGGCGTCGGACCTGGCGGGTCGGGTGATGGACCTCGCGCACGCGGAGAAGCGATGGCCGAGGACGATGACGGTTTCGCTGATCCTGGTGCTCGGGCGGAGTGAGAACGGTGACGGTGAGGAGGTTCGGTGTTCCAAGCGCGGACCGTTTCCCGACCGCGGTCCCGTCGGAAAAACGTCGGGGAACGGTTCCTCGTCTCCGGACGCGGACGGGGAGACGGAGACGGGGAAAGCCGCGCACGCGACCGCGGAGGCTCTCACGCGGGGTCTCATCGCGAATCGCGGCGATGCGCTCG
>Ga0181573_10003088_pt1 | contig 15001 bp, 10 predicted proteins | sample 101ome_25_FD_148643 | JGI IMG/M metagenome (GOLD analysis project Ga0181573, IMG submission 148643) | Coastal salt marsh microbial communities from the Groves Creek Marsh, Skidaway Island, Georgia - 101409BT metaG (spades assembly) | ecosystem: Environmental > Aquatic > Marine > Intertidal zone...
CAAGTCCAACCTGTCGGTCATGGGCAGGGTCAAGTTCGAGGTTGGGAGACTGTACGACTCGCCCGGGATCACGCTTCAGGAGACGGTGCCGCTGAAGAAGACGAAGAGCGTCGGGGGTAAGATGCTCAGCGCCTTCTCGAGCGTCAAGGAGGAGAACATGCCCAAGCTGACGTACGCGTGCAAGTTCATACCGCTGGACGACGACCCGGAGCTCGAGGAGGCGCGGGCGGCGCGACTCGCGGGAATCACGGGAAAGGATCTTAAATACCCCTTCGACGGTGAAAAGTTCGACGTCGAGGACTTCTGCGGCGTCCTCCACTGTAAGCTCCTGCGCGCCACAGACTTGGTGTCGCGGGACGCCAACGGGTTGTCCGACCCTTTCGTTCGGTGCAGCTTAGGGCGGCAGATTCACAAATCCAGCGTCAAGTACGAGACGCTCCACCCGGTTTGGGACGAGACGTTTGACTTCATCGTCGGCGTCGACGACGTGGTCGATTCTAGAACGATCGAGTGCGAGGTTTGGGACAGGGACCCGTACGGCGTTCGCGAGTACATGGGCAAGGTGCGCGTCGACCTCTGCGCGCTGCTTCTGCGCGTGAAGGACCTCCCGCCCGCGGCTGGTCAGGCGTATACGAAGACGCTCAAGATCAACGAGGAGATCACCGAGGCGGCGAGCGGTCGGCTGGAGATGGAGTTTCAGTTTTACCCCGCGAAGGGGTACGCGCAGGGGCTGAGCCGGAGTGCCATCGGGTCCAAGCGTCAGCGCAGGTCGGGGAACGAAGCCGGAGGCGGCCTGACGATCGACGCCGGGGGAAGCGACCGGGTGACGCCGGCGGCGACCTCCGGAGGTTTGAGCCCGTCGAACTCGCTCCGGTCCCCCGCGAGCAAACGCGGGATGCTGGCGCTGGCGGAGGATTTCGTGGAGCGCGAGGGGACGCTGAGCGTGGACGCCACCGACGGCAAGATGCTGGACAGCGAGATCAAGGCGCTGAGGAAGGAGAAGAGGAAGGTGGACAGGGCGCGGGCGAAGAAGGAAGGGGGCGGCTGCTGCTCGTGCTTCGGCGGCAAGGGAAAGAAGGGGAAGAGCCTCAGGGGAAAGGCGCACGGGGACTCGTCCGGGAACGATTTCCTGGCGCGCATCGAGGAGGTGGCGCCGGACACGCCCGACACCCCGGCGGAGTCGGTGTTTCAGGAGCTGCCCTCGCCGCGGCCGTCGGACGGGGAGGGGGACAGGCTTTAAACTTTTTATCAGGAACGGTTACACGAAGCACGAAACCAAGCCAAGGTGACCATCCGTGCCCCTCTCGTCGTGTCGGAACGGTTTGGCATCGGAACGACCGACGATGCCGTCGTATCGCGTCGCACACGACAACCTCGGCGATACGAGCCACGACGCAAAAGACTCCCGCGCGGACGCAAGCCGCACGCGGTAAACATCGACACGACTCCGAACGCACCCGAGACGACGACAACGACATGGCCCTCCTCGTGACTTTCCCCGCGCCGCGCCTCGTCGCCTCGCGCCTTCTCGGCGCGCGCTCCCTCCGCACCGTCGGCGGCCGCCACCACTCCGCCTTCGGGCTCCACGCGCGCGCCTCCGCCGCGGACAAGCAGGACACAAAGGTAGAGTTCCGCGTCATATCGGGCACGAGCTGGCTCATTGTCGGTGACGACGCCCCCGTCGGTCGCCCCCGCCCGCTCCCTCTCGTTCATCCGCCGCCCCGTCGACCGGACGCGTCCGCGGTCCCCGCGCCGCCTTTCTTCCGAGACCTTCGACCGTATCGGATCCCAAGGAACCGTCGTTGCTCGCCCGATATCCGAGTCAGCACCCGAGCGCACTGACGTTCTAGGAACGGCCCACGCCGACATTTTTCCCAAACTCGCAGGCTCAGCAGGAGGCGGAAAGGCAGACGCAACAGGCCGAACAGAAGCCCCCCGCGAGCACCCAGTTCCGCCGGCTCGGTCCCCTCGCGCGGGGCACCGCGCTGTCCAACCTCGGAGGGTCCAGCCCGATGAACCTCTTCGGCTTCCTCGACGCGCTCACCGACGCGATGCAAACCGACCTCGCCGGTGAGTCACCGCCCCCCGCCCCCCGCAGTCCCGACTCAAACCCCGCGCGCTCGACCCTCGACTCGATCCCCCCACGCTCGAACCCCGTCCCACGTCGTCCTCACCACCCCGTCGACAACCCACCAGCGCTTCGCATTACCCGCCGCCGCCCCTCCTCCTCCCTCTATCCCCTTTCAGCCATGGCCGCGGTTCCGTTCGGACACAAAGACTCGGTTGGCGCGTTTCCCAATCACCTCGCGTTTCCGTACGACATCGTCGACAAGAGAAGCGAGTACGTCATCACCGCCGACATCCCCGGCGCGAACAGGGACATGGTGGAGGTGAGCGTGGACGAGGACCGCGTGCTGCACATCGTGGACGAGCGCGCGGACAGGCACGAGGAACGCGGCGGAAGCGACGAGGACGGCGCCAAGTACGTGGTGTACAATCGATCGTTCGGGCGTTTCGAGCGCAACTTTCAGCTGCCGGAGGATGTCGAGGACGGCGCGGTGGACGCGACGATGAAACACGGCGTGTTCACCGTGCGTCTTCCCAAGAAGAAGGAGACCATCCGGCATGAACAGAGGAAGAACGCGCGGCGCATCGCCGTCAAGGGGTGAGACGAGCGGCGGCTCGGTGAACGGAAATACGACGACGACGACGCGAGAAGACGCCCTCGGGGCGACTCGGGAACGACGCAACGCGACGCGAACGAAAAGGAGACGACTCGCGTTCAAGGCTGATGTCACACGCCGATCGGCACTTCGTGTACTCGTGTACTTCAGTCGAAGACATCGTTGAAGTGCAAAATACATCGTACTTTCGGTATGCTCAACCAATGAGCAGTACTTTGCACTTCTGTCGAGAAAGTGTCGACCATTGACGGTGTTTCATCTTGAAAATCACTCGTGTGGCATCAACCTTGAGCGCGAGGTCGGGAGTTTAGCGAACGGGACGAATGGAATCATAACGTTTCACGACAAAGATCGACGAATGCTACCTAGATATCTCTGCGCTTCGATGACGCCCCACCACCCGCGACATACGACGCTCCCGCCCACAAAAAAAAACCCGTCAAACCGCGCCCCCGAGCCCTTTACTCCCACTCCACCGTGGACGGCGGCTTGGACGTGATGTCGTACACCACCCGGTTCACGTTCTTCACCTGGTTGCAGATCTTCGCGCTCACCTGCTGCAGAAACTTCGGCTCGAACTGGTACCAGTCCGCGGTCATGCCGTCGGAGGAGGTGATGGCTCGAAGGCCCACGACGTGCGAGTGCGTTCGTTGGTCACCCTGCACGCCCACGGATTTGATTGGCAAAAACACCGCGAACGCCTGCCAGATCTTATCGTACAGGCCCGCGTCCTTGATGGCGTTGATGTAGATCTCGTCCACGGCGCGGATGGTGTCGAGGGCGTCGTCGGCGCAGACGTCGCCCAGGACGCGCACCGCGAGGCCGGGGCCGGGGAACGGGTGTCGCGAGATGAAAGCCTGCGGCACGTCCATGAGCAATCCGAGCTTGCGCACCTCGTCCTTGAAGAGCATGCGCAGGGGCTCGACGAGCTCGAACCCGAGCTCCTTGGGCAAGCCGCCGACGTTGTGATGGGACTTGATGGTGTGCGAGTGTTTCTGGTCCGAGCCCGGCGGGGGGCACGATTCGATGACGTCGGGATACAAGGTACCCTGCACCAAAAACTTGGGCCTCACGCCGGTCTTCTTCTCCACGTCGTCCTTGTACTCCTTGAAGACCTCGATGAACTGCGCGCCGATCGTCTTGCGCTTCTTCTCCGGGTCCGTCACGCCCTTGAGCTTGGCGAGGAGCCTGGCGGAGTCGTCAATCTTGGTCACCGGGAGGTGCAGGTGGTCCTTGAACATCTTCATCACGCGTTCACCCTCCTTGTACCGCAGCAGGCCGTTATCCACGAAGCAGCAGTGCAGCCTGTCGCCGATGGCCTTGTGCACCAACGTCGCAGCCACCGCGGAGTCCACGCCTCCGGACAGCGCGCAGATGACGTGGTCATCCGGTCCCACCTTCTGGTTGACGATGGCGATCTGCTCGTCGAGGACGTTTTGCATCGTCCACCCGGCTTCAACCTTGGCGATGTGAAAGAGGAAGTGGCGGATCGTCTCGAACCCGCGCTCGGAGTGCGTCACCTCGGGGTGGTACTGAAGGCCGAAGATCTTGCGATCGGCGTTCTCGATGGCCACCACGGCGCCCGCGTCGGACTTGCCCACGCATTTGAATCCCTCCGGAAGCTTCACGGCTTCGTCGCCGTGGGACATCCAGACCATCTGGGTCGGGTCCATCTCCTCGCCGTAGAGCGCGGATTCCTGGACGATGTGCACGGGCATGCGACCGTACTCGGCCTTGTCCGCGGGCTTGACCTCGCCGCCCATGAGCTGGACGATGAGCTGCATGCCGTAGCAGATGCCGAGCACGGGGATGCCCTCGGCCTGGCAGTGATCGAAGAAGGTGTCCGGGACGGAGGGCGCGCCCTCGACGTGGACGGAGTTGGGCCCGCCGGAGAGGATGATCACGGACGGGTTATGCGACGTGATGCGAGCCTGCGAGATTCGGAGGATGGGACGCGCGAGGTCAGCAGGAAAGCGCGACGGGGCCGATCCCGCGGTGCCCATCTTTTTTAAATACCCGGGGCGGGGCGGTTGGTTGGGCGGATCGAGGTTTTCCCCCGCGCCGGCGCCGCCGCCGCGCGACTCGCGCGGCGGCTGCCGATGCGGACGCGTCGCGCGACCCGGGGAGCGAACGCTCGTGATCCGAGCGGTGGGTGCGATCGAATCGGCGGCGCGCACCATGTCGGCGTCGCCCGGCAGGAGGACCGAGTACACCCCGAGCTCGCGCACGCGCCGGGTGATGAGCTGCGTGTACTGGCTGCCGTAGTCGAGGACGACGACGGTGTCGGGGCCGGTGGCGCCCACGCCGCTCTCGCGGCGCGCCTTCTTGGCGGCGGGAGAGCTCATGGTGTCGGCTGACGCTCCGACGTGAGGGTGGACGAAAGGGGTGGGTCCAAGGCGGCGGCGCGATGGACTCGTAGCTCTGCCCGCGACGCGAAGAAACAACGCTTTTTTCAAACAGCCGCCAGCGTGGACAGCCGCTCCCGCGACATTTCAACCGACCTAATAAAACACCCTCAGCTGAACACCCGGAGCGCAACCCGCTCCCAGTTATCCCTCCACCTGTTCCTCCCGCCGTTCTCCTCCAACTCGCCCCGCATCCTCACCCGCATCTCCTCCGCCACGCTGGTACCCGCGCCGAACCCCTCGAGCACCCCGCACAGCTGCGCGGCGAGCTCCCCGGGTGAACCGAAGAGGCACCCGTTTGGCGCCTTGGCCGCGCGCCGTCGTCTGTTGGGCAGGCGAACCACCGGTTTTTTCTTGCCTCTCGCGCCGCCCACCGTCACGCTCCCGCCTTTAAACCGCGCGTCCTCGCGAACCAACTCGTGTATCACGTCGTACCTCGCCGCCAGCACCGGCAACCCGCATCCGAACATGTCCACCACCTTCATCGGGAGGTCCAGCCCGCTCGAGCTGGTGTGAGCGCACACGCCCAAGTCCGCGGCGCCCAGCAGCGTCGGGTAATCCCCCGACTCGAGCCACGCCGTTCGCACCGCGACGCGGTTCAGCCGCAACGAACGCATGCGCGACTCGTAGTGCGCGCGCTGCGGTCCCTTGCCGGTGACGACCACGAGCACGTCGGGGTATCGTTCCATCGCGTCTTCGTCGGCCATCGTGGCGACTTCGTCGTAGAGGGTCAGCGCGTCGAGGAGGACGCCGAAGTCCTCGTCCGGGGTCCAGCTCGTGGACGACACCACCAGCGCGGTGCGACCCTCGCGCCAACGCTGGCCTTGTAAAGATGCGCGCCAATCGCAGCAATCGCCGGGGACCCGCGCGGGCGACGCGGTTAGCGCGGGCGCCAACCGACGCATGAGCGCGCGCGTCTCCTCGGGCGACGACGGCCTGAAAAACTCCGGCGGGGCGTCGTGAAGCACCGCGATGGCGCCCCGCTCGATACCCCACCGCTCGTGAAGCCACGTCGCCATCGCGTCGGTGACGGCGAGATGCGCGTGCCCGAGCCTACCCATCATTCGCTCGTACATCGTCGCGACGCGGACGAGCGGGGACGACGGCCCAAACTTCAGCGCCATCAGCGTGTACGCCAAGTTGTGCCAGTCGATGACGAACTTGGCGCGGCGGATGAAGCACACGAGCCAGCACACGGCGAAGGAGGGGACGCACGGCGGCGTCTGCAGCAGCACGTGCGTCGGCCGCGGAAGCGCCACCGCGACGGTCCACAGCATCTGCGTCGTCTGCGTCGCGACGCGAACGGCGAGGGCGACGACCCGGGGCACGCGACGCGACTCCGTCCACCGCGGCGGGGGCGAGATGAGGGACATGCGGATGTTGGGATGCGAGGCGACCTCGCGGCGGGGTTCGCTGCCCGTGTACGCGACGACGTCCACGTCCGCGCCGAGGGAATCGGCGAGCGACAGCGCGTGATACTGCATCCGCGGCGAGCGCCCGAAGTCCCCGAGGACGACCACCTGCACCCGCGCGGGCTTCTCGCCCGCGGCCGTGGGTACGGGGCGCGGGGTCGATGGCGCGCCGGCGTCGGTCGCGCCGGCGCGAGCGGATCGCCGCCGCGGGGGCATCGCCACCACCCGGAGCACGGCCGCGCCCAAATCTGATCTCACCACCTTGAAATCGATTTGCCCGTCCCTTCGTTTGCCGTTTCGCCTTCCCTCTTCTCGGTTTTCTCTCGGAGAGGTGCACCACCCCATCGTCGTGAGGTCGACGGCACACTCGCGGGGCGCGAATCGTCCCAACCGCGGCGATCGCGATGTCGGCGACACCCGCGACGCCCGCGTTCGATGACGAGACGCGCGCGGCATCGCCCGCCGCGGGCCTTCACCTGGCGCTCCCAACCACCACGCGGGTCACGAATCCACCGAGAGACGACGTCCCGGAGAAAACAACAACATGTCTCGACGAGGAGCCGGTGGGGTCGACGACGCCGTCGAACGCGGAGGCCCCCGCGCCCAAATCGAAGCGAAGACCTCGCCCCCCGAAGAACGTTCGGCACGCCATCAAAGCCGCCGACGACGCATCGCGCGTGAGGTCGCCGTACTCGCCCGACCCGGAAGCCTCCGCCGTCGCCGAGAAGTCGACACGACGAGGCTGGGAAAATAACACCGCGCCTCGGACTGCCGAAACTGACGCGACTGGCGACGATGCGGGAAAGTGCATCGCGGAAAGTTCAATCAATGACTGGAACCTCAGTCACGGGAGAGGCGCTAATACGAGTAAGCCGGCGGCGAATATCACCAGTATGAGCCGCGCGGGGGGCCTCGAAGTGCGCGTCGACCGCCCCGGCGACCGAGCGCGCGCCGCCGCCGAGGCGTCTCGAGCGCGCGAGTTCGGCCCGAAGGCGCGGTGGACGTGCCGCGTCCAGCGCTCGCCGCCCAAGCGCGGCGACGAGACGTCGCGCGACCGCCTGCCCCCGCGCCTCAGGTACGCGCCGCGGGTCAGGAGCCCCGACGACGACGACGACCGCGGGTCCGAGCCCTCGCTCGCGCCCTCCTCCGACGGCGACGACGACGACGACGACGGATGGGGGCCGTGCGTGGGGCTGGCGCGCAAACGGCACCACAGCTTCAACGCGGTGGCGACCGCCGCGGCGCTCTCCGCGGCGCACGCCGCGCTCGCGGCGCTCGGCGACTCCGAGGAGACAGCCCCGCCCGGCCCGACGGGGAACGAGGACAAAAACTTTCCCGCCCAGGTCGCCCGACAGGAGGAGGAACGGGTCACGGACCGGAAGACGTCCACGGAGCGCGTCGCGCGCCAACGGACGCGCGAGCGAACGCGCTCGAGGTCGCCGATACGCCAGATCCGCGCGTGGACGCCGTCTCCTCCTCGAGGCGCGTCGCCCCGGCCTTCTCGGTTTTCGCGTCACCGCGAGCGCCCGCGGGAAATATCTCCCCGGGCTTTTTCACCCAGACGGGTCACGCGCGGTCGGGGGTGGTCGCCGCCGCGCGATCGGTGGCACGACCGCGACGCGCGGCGCCGACCGTCGCGCTCGCGCTCGCCGTCGCCGCGGCGCCGGCGCCGTCCGTCGTCGTGGTCGCCGAGCCGACGCCGACGCCGCCGAGAAGACGACTGGAACCCCGCCAACTGGAACGCGTTTCCCGAAAGCTCCTCGCCAGCCCGCCGCCGCGATCCCCACGCGTCGCCGCCGCGAGCGTCCGACCCGCGGAAGGCGACGTCGTCGTCCGTGCTCCGCGAGCCGCGGCGGGAGGAGGAGCGCTACGGACACGTGGCGCTCCCGGACTCGTCGACGCCGATGTCCGACCGGTCGACCCCGCCTCCGAACTACTCGGACGCGTCCCCGCTACCCGGCTGGTCGATTCGCCCCTTCAGCACCGTCGAAGCCGCCGCCGTCCACGCGACCACGCGCGACCCCATGCGTTTCAAGTCGAAGCCGTGCGAGGAGTGGGCGCCGCGCGGACGGTGTCCGGCTGGCGTCGCGTGCGGCTCGGCGCACGGCGCGGACCAGCTTCGAGACTCGGTGACGCCGGGCTTTGACCCGTCGATCGAGTCGCACGTCAGGGCCCACACGTACCGCGCGTGCGTGCACACCGCGCTGTGCCACGTGACGCGATGTCGCGTGTGGGTCGACCAGTTCGCGGAGGTGTTTAAGCACGTTTGTAACATGAATTTGGAGTTGCCGGTACGGTTCGGCGGCGCTCCGTATTCGATGGAGGAGTACCTCGTTCGGTTCATGTCGCCGCACACGGTTCGGGTGTTTGAACGCGACGGAAGGGCGGCGGTGACGCTGGCGACGCCGACGTTCGACGAAGCACGGGGCACCCGCGACGACGACGCTTTCGGGGTTCGACGCGGGTCGCGGGGTGACGGGCGCGAAAACGAACGTCCAAGCTTCGATCCAACCTTTGAACGATGCAACCTTCGCGGCCGCGACGGCGATTTCTTCTCATCGGATTTCTCCGAGGAGAGGCCGAGGAAGAAGCCCCGGGCGATCGTCGTCCACCGACGAGACGCGTGGTTCATCGACACCAACGGCAACAACGGCCTCGTCATCGGCGCGAAGGGTAAGACCATCACGGCCATGCAGAGCCAATCGGGCGCGAGCATCGACGCCAACTCCAAGGAGCACGTCGTGAAAATCACCGGTCGCCCCGAGGCGGTGCAGAGCGCCAGGCGGATGATCGAGCACAGGCTGGGCGAGTTCCACAAAGTTTTCATCGGCGCGCCGACGATGCGGGACCTCGACGCGGCGCGAAGGCGCGAGGCGGATCGCCAAGGTACGGGCGCCGCCACGCAGTCACCGCCCCGGCATTCGCCGGCGCCTGACCGAGGGGAGGATTCCAGGGATTCCGTCACCGAGCCTTGCGCCACGCCTATCGATAACGAACAGTCACCGTCGAGACAAGAGCGGCAGTCCCCGATGAAGCCGCGGACGACGTCCTCGGCGGACGTCCTCGGCTGCGACGCGTGCGGCGGACTGCGCTTCGCGGACGAGAAAGAGCTGAGGGCGCACAAATCGAGCGAGGGACACCTCGCGTCGATTCGCGCCGCCGCGGGGTTCGACTCGCCCGAGGGTAAAAAGCCGGAACACCCGTACGTACGGCCCAAGTGCGAGCTGTGCGACGTCGTCTGCACGTCGCACAAGAATCTTCGGGCACACTACGCGGGTAAAAAACACAAAGAGATGCTCGCGCAGTTTGGGCGGCAGCTCGCCAAAAACCCGCCCATCCGATAGGGGATCGGCGCTCGGATGGAATGATCTCTCATTCAGAAGAGAAGCGGAGGATTGGAAGAAAAAAGGATTCGCGATGGAACGTCGCGGCGCGATACGCACGCACACGCGCGCGCGCGCGGTCGAGACATGCTGGAACTCAGGTTTACGATTGAGAGAACGGACGACGCGTCATCGCATCGACGGTTATTTTTGTTACACAAATCCCCAAACCCCGATATGATAGAGCCCGTCGCCCCAGCGGCGGGCGCCCGTATAATGGAAGAAACAAAACGCAGGCGATGAATCGCGCGCAATCACCAAACCTCCGCAGCCGCCGGGCTCTTCGCGGGCGGGTACGACATCCACGGAAACGCGTCCATACCCCGGGCCACTCGGTTACGAGCCTCCAGCTTCAGCTTGAGCTCGTCGACCACGGCCGTGCACTTCACCTCCTCGTCGCCGGCGTCGGCAAAGATCATGCGCTTAATCGCGCCGAGCTTCGACGAAACGTTCTCCACCTGCTCCATGAACGCGCCGCGCGGGGTCTTGCCGGAGGAGGCGCCCGCGGGGGATGCCGTCGAGGTGGCGCACTCCTCGGTCTCGTCGGCATCCGCGATCCAGGACACGTCCCCGGAGGCTGCCGGCGACGGAGCCGACGCCGCCGGCGAAGACATCTCCCTCGCCTCGATAAACGCCACCCTCACCCCGCGCAACACGTCACCCTCCGGGTACATCGCGAGCAGCGCCGCGCCGGCGACCGAGGCGAACGAGAAGAGCAGCACGGCCAAGATCGCGAGGCCCTCCGATGTGAGGGACACGCGACCGATCGCCGCCAACCGCTCGGCTTCCTCGGCTTCCTCGGCGGCGGCGGCGGCGTCAAACGGAACGGATCGCATCGCCGCTCCGACGTTGATCAAATACGTCTCCGTCATCGCGACGAACCTGGCGAGGAAGGGCGGGAAGATCATGAAGCTCCCCTTGACGACCGCGACGATGGGTTCGACCGGCGGCGGGACGAAGAGGTGCGTGAACGCGGACGTCAAGGCGCCGACGATGATGGAGAGGGCGCACATCGCGACGGCGACGGGGAAAGTCGACACGAGCCCCGCGCACGAGAGCGTCGCGACCACGCGAAGAACGTCGGGGCGCGAGACGTCCGCCACGAGCGCCTCCGCAGCCGTGAAGCCCGGGCGGTCGTCCGCGATGTCCGCGATCGGGGTGACGCAATCCTCGGGAAGCGGCGCGAGAAGTGAAGCCGGGCTCGACGTCGAGGGGTTCAAAGTCTTAACGCCCGAGGGGCTCGGCGTGAGGGGCTCCGCGAGCGCCTCGACGAGCGCCCTGGGCCGCGCCATCCACGCGGAGACGGGGGAAGTCGCGGGTTGAAAGACGGGCGCGTCGGGCGCGGCGAGCGCCTCCTCGATGAGCCTCGCAACCGCGCCGGTCGCGCCCATCAAAGTCGCGGGCGATTGCGCCGACGCCGTCAACGCATCCGGCGAGGATTCAACCGCGCCCTCTTCGCCTCCTTGCGACGCCGGCGTCTTCTCGGAAATAGGACGCGCGGGAGTCGTCGCGCGGAGGTGCCCGCCGGGCGAGATTGCGGAGAGCGCGAGGTCCAGCTTCGAGTGCACCGACGCGAACCACGACTTGACCTCCTCCACCACGTCCTCCTGCGACGCCGTCGGCGAGTGCGAATGATGAATGAGAGCGGCGGCGGGCCCCGCGATGACGGGACCGTGACCGTGACCGTCGTTCATCGTCGCCGCGGCGGGGGTGTTCGCGGGAGCTCGCGCGCCCGCGGGATCCGGCGAGAGGATCGCGAGATCGCCGCCGTCGCCGTCGAACGCGACGTGCGTAGCCTCGGGTGACATCTCCAGCTTTGTCGTCGTCGGAACCGGTTGCGGCCCCGGCCCCGCGGGTGTCACGGGCGAGCCCGCGGCGTCCGCGAGCTCGATCCTGGACGTCGTCGGAACGGTCTCTCGGGTTGCGCTCTGCGGTTTCGTCGCCGTTCCACCCTTCTGGCGTTCCGCGTTGGGGTTCTTGCGCTTCTTGCGGCTGCCGAAGGAGAGGGACGTGCCCGGGGTGTGCCCGGCTTTTTCCGAGTTGAACGAGAGGTCCGTCGCGACGACGTTGGGGGACCGCGGCGAGAGCGGGGTTCGAGCGCGCGAGCTCGGGGTTCCGCTGCTGACGCTCTTGGCGCCGGACGCCATCGCGGTCATGTTCTCCATGTTCTCCGTGGCGTTCGCGGCGGCGACGTCGAAGGTTGGGGTCCAAGACGTCTGCGACTGCGAATTGGGCACGATGCCGCTGTTGGTGCACAGCATGGACTTGTCGGCGGGGGTGATCATGCCCACCTCGTCGCCCTTGGTGTACGTTCGAGTGTTCTGCGACGCGGACGGGAAGGGGGATACGCGGGGGGATGAGCGATGGGCAAAGGGGACGGGAAATCGCGGCGAGGGGGGGGACGCGCAGTCTCCGTCTTCGGGGTTTCGGGGAGAGACATTTATTTCACATTCGTCGCGGAGGAACGCTGCCCGCGGCGCGTACCTCGAGGTTATCGGACCACTTCAGGCCGCCGCGTCCGGCGGTGCCGGGCGTGCGCGGGTTTCTCAGCGCCGATTTCATGCTCAGCGAGTTGTCCCTCTGCCGCATGGGTCGTCCTTGGAGCGCGGCGAGATTTGCGACGTCCCAGAGTTTGCCCCCCCGCACACGTGCCACGAAAAACTCGCGCCCCGAGATCGGATGCCGAAACGGTCCGAGGCCGAACGTTTCATCCGTCCGTTTCGAGAGCGCCCGGCGCGAGGCTGGCGCCATCGACAAACATCCGCGTTAAAAGACGCTCAGTCTACGCTACGTGCCCGCGCGCGCGCGTTCCCATCGCGCGTTCTCACCTCGGCATCGGGCTGCACACCTCCGCGAACGTCGGACGCCTCGCCGCCGCCGCCGCCGGCGACCCCGGAGATCGAAGATCTGATCCCGATTCGTCGCCGACCCCGCCAATAATACCGCCGTTCTCGACTCCCCCTTCACCCACCGGCGTCCGCCCTTCGACCGTCAGCTTGCGCCCGACCAGCCTGATGAGATCCCTCATCGTCGCGTTGACCCTCAGGTCCAGGTTCCCGCTCACCATCGCGCGGTCCAGAGGGCACCTGAACGGCCGGGTGTTCGCCCCCGAGCCGCGCATCCCCCGCACGCACTCGCGGCAAAACGAGTGACCGCACGGCAGCGTCACCGGCGAACTCGACTCGCCCTCGCTGCAAAAATCACGCAGGCACACCGCGCATCGAAGGTCGTCGCGGAGCCTGCTGCGGATGCGGTGCAGCGGGGTTCCGACGGGTGTCGCGGCGCGATCCTCCCGGGCGCGGAAGTTTGGCGACAGGGGCGACAACGGAGACGAAGGCCCCTTCGTCGCCCCGCGGGATCTGCCCCACGGCGAACCCCGGTCGATCGCGGTCGACGACGCCACCGCGATCGGCGGGGGCGTGGATGCCGCGCGCCACTCGCGCGCCGGTCGCGTCGCGCGGGATGCGCCGACGCGGGCGGAGCCGTGTGCGCGGGCGTCAGCATCGCCTCTTTCTCCTCTTCCACCTCCTCCTCTTCCTCCTCCTCCGTCTCCGTCGCCGTCGCCGCCCGCGCTCGATGCGGCCGTTCCGTTTCTTCTTCGGGTAGCCTCCGCGGAGATCGCCGCGCGCGTCGCGGGGTGCCGCGACATCGCTATTGGCGTCTTTCCGTCGCCGTTCCGCGCCGTCAGGTCCGCTCCCGCGGCTAACAGAGCCTCGACGCATCGGAGGTGCCCAGCCTCCGCGGCGACGTGCAAGGGGGTATCGCCCCGACCGTTGGCGCGGGAGTGCTCGGCTCCGTGTTCGAGGAGCACTAGGACCGCGTCTTCGCATCCGTGCTCGCACGAGCGGGTCAGGGCGACGCTCATGGCCGCGGACCGTATCGACCTCGTGAGATCCCGCGGCACCGCGGCGTATCCGTCGTCGAGCATGGCGCGGAGCTCATCCGTGGCGTTACGCTGCGCCCCGGAGATGAGCGCCGCGCGGAAACTGGCGACGGTGTGCTCGAACGACGACATCGAATCCTCCCGACGTATCGCGCGATTCGATGCGGCCCTCTACCTCCCCGCGCCGCGGTATCGCCGTCTGCCGCGCGCGGAACTTCTTCCCCCCGGAACCAAGCTCTCGGATATCGGAACCGCCGACGCGACAATCACAATTTTTCTCGGTCGTGTCGTGTCGACCCCGCGCGGGTTCGAGCACACAACACCCCGTCGCCACGATGTCCACCGGACAGTTCGAGATGGAGCCCGGCGAGATTGACCCGTACGGCTACGTCATCGCCGCCATCGGATTCGCGTGCTTCACGCACTTCTACGGCAGCATCAAGGTGCGATACCACACTCACTCGCGCTGAGTCGACTCCGAGAAAAAGCGATCTCCAATACCTTCGGATCTCTTCCACCCGTAGGTGAGCCTGGCGCGCAAAAGGTACAACATCAACTACCCGAAGCTGTACGCCGAGTCGTCGGATGCTCACAACGTAGAGTTCAACTGCGTTCAGCGGGCACACCAGCAGACGCTCGAGTGGCTCGCGATGTGCCAGCTCCTCGCCGCCGTCAATGGCATGGTTTTCCCGAAAGCCGCCGCGTTTTTCCTGTGCGTCTGGACGGTGGGCAAGATCCTCTACATCCACGGGTACTCCAGCGGTGAGCCGAGCGGCAGGCGATTCGGAGGGTTGGTCGCGCACATGGGGGACATTCCTCTGGTGGTCATGAGCTTCGTGTCGGCGAACAAGCTCCTCGGCGGGTTGATCCCGTAGGGAAGTTGAAGAGGCCGGGCAACAGGGGTTTTTTCAATGTTTTTGGGAGTTGTTGAAGAAATTGTTTCATGTTTTGTGAGTTGACATTGCGATGTGGCGATGTTCGCCGCGCCGTCACCTTTCCTTCACGACTCCCACGTGACGAGTGAGGTTCGTGAAGGAAACGACGGAGCAACTCACAAAACCAAAACGCAACTCGCGGAGGAGAGAGACGATGTAATACCCGAGGCAAGGCGACGTAAAGCAAAGCCGGAGTCTCGATTCACGACAACGGGCTACATACAATCCAGTCACGTCTCGGCGCACAAACTCCCCACCAACCCCGCGCCGCCGCCGCCGCCGCTCCGTCAGTTCATCTC
>Ga0181573_10003103_pt1 | contig 14938 bp, 13 predicted proteins | sample 101ome_25_FD_148643 | JGI IMG/M metagenome (GOLD analysis project Ga0181573, IMG submission 148643) | Coastal salt marsh microbial communities from the Groves Creek Marsh, Skidaway Island, Georgia - 101409BT metaG (spades assembly) | ecosystem: Environmental > Aquatic > Marine > Intertidal zone...
CGACCAGTCCGCGACCGAGCTACTCAGGTCTCTGAGCGTCCCCGAGTCATCCACCAAACCCGCTTGTTCGGTACCGGGTTCACCCCACCGCATGAGCTTCATGGCGTCTTTCCCAGGGTCTGTTGATACATGCTTGCGAGGTCGACGCCCCGCGCTTTGGCTGCTTGAAAGCCCGCAACGGTGTCGGCAATCCCCACCTTCAATGGCCGACAGTCAGGCAAGCCGATGAGCTGCTCTAGCCCGCCGCTATTGGTTTCAGCGGGGAAGGGCATCGGGTCGCCGGTGGCTTCGATCGTAGCGCCGGGATAGTGATCGCTGAGTAAAGTGAGCATCTCGGCCACGGTGGCGGGTGTCCCGTTCAGGTCAAAAACGTGGGCGCCCTCAAAAGAACGGCTGGCTGCGGCAATGAAGCGCTCCGCGGCGTCTTCTACGTAAACAAAACCCACATCGCCGGTGAAGGGAATGGTGTAGGCCTCACCCACTTCGGCGGCCATCAGCGCAATGGTCGGCGCCGCGCTCATGCCCTGATCACGGCCGGGTCCGTAAATAATGGCGGGACGAATACCGATACTCGGCACGCTCCAATCCTGCCAGTACACGGCGGCCATCTGCTCCCCACAGATCTTGTGCGCGCCGTAGAGCGTGGCCAGCCAGTCGTTGTCGCCCATGGCGGGCGCCGCAACCGAGCTGGCATAACTGAGCCGCACAATGCCGCGCTGCCGCGCCAATTCCAGTATATGGATGCTGCCCATGACATTGATGCGGGTGCTACCAACGGGATCGGCCTTGCAAAAGGGCACCTGCAGGGCGGCGAGATGAATAATGGCCTCGATGTTGTACGCCTCTGCCACATCGAGCAGGCGCCCAAAGTCCGTGATATCGCCCAGCTCCCATATCACTGAGTCGGCGTCGGGCATGATCAGATGCAGGCGCTCGCGATTTTCAGCAATGTCGAACACCACGGGGATGGCACCCAGATCGCGGAGTTGTTTGACCACCCAGGCACCAATACAGCCCGCCGCCCCGGTAATGAGTACGGCCTTGCCGGCAAGCTCGGTGCTGTCACTCATGATGGCTTGCTCCCCAGTTTGTCGCTGAAGCGCACCAGCCGTTCGATCGCCGCATTGATGCGGGCGCTGAGTTCCGCCGGCTCATCTTGCAATGAGATCTCATCCAGCAGGCGTTCCAATCGCGCCTGAGTTCGCCAGATCTCGTGACGGGCGAGCTCGGGGCAGATACCCGGGTCATCCCAGTCGGCCATGTTAAGGGTGTTGGTGCTGTCCGGCGCGTTCGCGGGCAGCACTTCAAAGGAGGGGATCATGGTGATGCGATCAGCGCGCTCGAGGAGCCGGCAGGCGCGGTGAAAAATCATGGTGCCCTGCTGCATAAAACCAAAACCCGCCTCGGGGAAAGGAATCGTCACCACCCGGTCCTCAGGCAGCGCCGTGTCGACACCCTCTTCGCCAGTGATGCCCAAGAGCGCCTGACCTTCCTGTTTGGTGCCACGGAAGTACTGGAATTCTCCCCCTTTCATGGTGGTGGGGTCGGTGATCATCATCACGACATCGAAGGCTACCGAATCGACGTGCCAGGTATCAATCGCGCGCGAGATGTCTTCTGGCGCGTAGTTGATGCCACAGGCCACGGCGGGGACAGAGTGGCGACCGAGCGAGATCCCGGCAATTGCTGACAGATGTGCAGCGAGCTCCGGGCTGTCGCAGAAGTCGCGAATAAATTGCGAGCGATACCCTGCGCCTCGCGCGTAGCTGCCGAGACGGTTGGCGCCGGTGCCTTCGCTAGCGTTACGGTTATGATAAATCTGGTCACAGACATGGCGCATGGCCGCGACGCCTTCTTGAGAGAGAATACGAAAGGCGTTACTCACCGCAAAGGTGGAGGCGCACTGGCTGAGATCCGCCTTCTGGTATCCCATGGTGGCGAGATCTGTGGTCTCGGTGGGCATTTCGAGCGCCAGATGCTGGCCCGCATCAAATATTGGCTCATCCTGCAGCGGCAGATAGTCCGACGGTCTGCCAGCGGGGAAGGGGAGTGTACTGGCGGTTGCGGTCATGACGAGGTCCGGGCAAGTACTGTTCAGGCGTCCGCGCGGGAGCGGCGACGCCGCCGCTTGGGCGCGTCACCCGATTCAACCATCTTGGCCTCTGGAGGTGCAACGACTGAAAAGAGATTCGGGAACGGATCGCTCTGATGAGGTAGCCCCATGGCGCCCACAAAGTGGGCCTGAAAGTCGTCTGCCACTGCGGTCTCGATGCGCTCGGCTTTGGCGATGGTCGCCGCGATCTCTCGGCGCGCGTTACGATCCAAGAGCGCCATGCGAGCGCCAGCCCCTGCGGCGTTCCCTGCCGAGGTAACCTGCTCGAGATCACAGTCGGGGATGAGCCCCAGGACCATGGCGTGGCTCACACTGATGTGGCTACCGAAGGCGCCGGCGAGACGGATCCGATCCACACTGGTGACACCCATTTCGTCCATGAGCAACTTGATGCCGGCGTAGAGCGCCGCCTTGGCGAGCTGGATTTGCCGTACGTCATTCTGGGTCACCAGTACATCAGATACCTCGGGATCGCTTGATGCGTGCAACACATAAGAGAAGGTTCGGCCCTCGGCCTTGATGCGCTGGGTGCGTTCAGCCAAGGCGCCGTCCACGACGCCGTCGGTGGTGAGGATGCCGGCGAGGTACATCTCGGCGACCACCTCTATAATTCCCGAGCCGCAAATACCCGTGACGCCCGTGCCCGCCATGGCGTCACTAAAGCCGGGTTCGTCTGACCAAAGGTCGCTACCAATACACTTGAAGCGAGGCTCCAGCGTGTCGCGGTCGATGCGCACGCGCTCAATGGCACCGATCGTCGCGCGCTGGCCGCTGCTGATCTGTGCGCCCTCAAAGGCGGGCCCCGTGGGGCTGGAGCACACCAGTAATCGCTGATTGTTGGCCAGCACGATCTCGGCGTTGGTGCCGACATCGACCACGAGCGTCATCGCCTCACTGCGATCGGGCGCTTCGGCAAGAATGACGCCAGCAGCATCTGCTCCCACATGGCCCGCGATGCAAGGCAGGCAGTAGAGCCTCGCCTCGGGATGCGCTTTCAAGCCCATTTCGGTAGCGCGGGTATCAATCGCGGCGCTCGTGGTCAGGGCGAATGGCGCCGTACCCAGATTCACCGGGTTAATGCCAAGCAGAATGTGGTGCATGATCGGGTTGGCGACCAGCGCAATTTCCAGAATATCCTCGACACTACCCGACGCTTGATCAGACAACTCCACGAACAGATCATTGACCGCTTCGCGGATTGCATTGGTGAGTAACTCGGCGCCTTCGGGGTGCATCATCACGTAGGAGACCCGGCTCATCAGGTCTTCACCGTAGCGGATCTGGGGGTTCATGACGCCGGCAGAGGCCAGGACTTCTCCCGAATTCAGGTCACAGAGATGCGCTGCGACGGTGGTGGAGCCGACGTCAATTGCAATGCCGCGAGGCCGATCAAATAATGCCGGCCAAATCCCGGTAATCAGATGTTCTTGATACACCGCCACCGTGATACCGCGATCTTCCCGAGTCAGCGCCGCTTGCAGTGCGGGTAACTGGGAGTCAGCCAGCGTGACGTCCGTGACATCCCATTCGCGTTCGAGCGCTTCGAACAAGAACTGCACTTCACCGCGTGGATCTTCGAGGCTGGGCTTATCAATTTGTACATAGTAGAGCCGGGTTGCGGTATCTAATCGGATGTCGCGGGATTCCATTTCCTTGCGCACAATTTGCCGGTGCACCTGGCTTTCCGCCGGGACATCGATCACGGCATCATCGAGCAAAGTGGTGTGGCAACTCAGTCGTCGCCCTGATTTCAGCGGACCTTTGCGTTCTTCGAATTTTTCCTCTGTGGCGCTAAAAGGAGACAGATGATCGACGTCTGATTCAATCTGGTGTTTGGCGAAAGACCCCGTGACGCAGCTGATCTGGCAGCGGCCGCAGAGTCCGCGCCCGCCACAGACCGAATCGATATCCACTCCCAGAGTGCGCGCTGCATCCAAGAGAGGCGTGCCGCGCGGGAAGAATCCGCGTCGACCTGAGGGCATAAAAAGGACTTTGACGTCGCCCTCGGCCAAGGGTCAGGCGCTCCTGCGTCGCCCGGCCCGGCCTGCACGACGGCCGCCGCGACCCTCACCCTCGGCGGCAGGTTCGCGGTAGGCGCGAATCCAGTTAGTGCAATCGGGGTCGTGTCCCATCATCACATCGCCACCGCGAACGGCCTGCATCACTTCGGCATGGAGCGGGCTGGTGATGGCAGACGTCATGCCTGCACCCATCGCCATCGTGAGAAAGGCTGAGTTGATGCCGTTGCGGTTAGGTAACCCAAAGCTCACGTTAGACGCACCGCAAGTGGTGTTGACCTTGAGCTCATCGCGCAGGCGTCTGACCAGCGCCATGACCTGAACCCCGGCCGTATTGATCGCGCCGATGGGCATCACGAGCGGGTCTACCACCACATCGCTGAAGGGAATCCCGTAATCTGCGGCCCGCTCGACGATCTTTTTGGCAACGGCGAAACGCACGTCGGGGTCTTCTGAGATACCCGTCTCGTCATTGGAGATGGCCACCACGGCAGCTTTGTGCTTGGCGACCAATGGCAGCACGCGTTCGAGCACCTCATCTTCTCCGGTCACCGAGTTCACCAGCGCCTTCCCCTGATAAACCGCGAGACCCGCCTCGAGGGCCTCGACAATCGAGGAATCGATACTCAGTGGCACGTCGGTAATCGACTGCACCAGTTGTATCGCCTCGGCAAGAATGCGGGGTTCGTCGGCCAGCGGAATGCCCGCATTCACGTCGAGCATGTGAGCGCCTGCCTCGACCTGCGCGAGCGCGTCGGCCTCGACCCGGCTGTAGTCACCGTTTTTCATTTCTTCAGCGAGGATTTTTCGGCCGGTGGGATTGATGCGCTCGCCAATAATGACAAAGGGCTGATCGAAGCCAATATGGACTTCACGGGTGGCGGAGCTGATGGTGGTTGTGGTCATGAGTGCAGCCTGATCTTATCGTTTATGAAAAAGAGTCGTAATACAGTTTGAGACGGTTGATTAAGCGGCTGGACACCACGGCTCACGCCCGCCGAGCGCATTCGAGCGGGTCACAATCTCGCCGATGCGGTCTTCCATCCGGTAGGCCATGATGTGTACCCCACTAACGCCCTCGATCTCGCGGACCTGCTCGATCAAATCAATACACAAATCGACGCCTTCCTGCTTTTGGTCCTCGGCGCCGGCGAGACGTTTAATCACGTCATCGGGAATATGCACGCCGGCGACGTTTTTGCGGATCCATTCTGCGGCCTTGGCGGAAGCGAGCGGGCCGACGCCGGCCAGCACGTAGGCTTTTTCCAGCAGACCCATATCGCGCACCTGCGCCATAAAGTTCCTCATGCGCTCCACGTCGAAGCAGTACTGGGTCTGGATGAACTGCGCACCGGCGGCGATCTTCTTGGCCATGCGGTGGGGACGAAAATCCAGTGGCGGGGCAAAGGGGTTCGCGGCGCCGCCCAAAAATAAACGTGGCGGTGAATTGATTTTGCGACCGCTCAAAAACTGTTCCTCATCGCGCATGTGTTTCACCATCGCCAGAGCGGAGATGCTGTCCATGTCGAATACGGGCTTGGCCTCGGGGTGGTCACCGGATTGCACGCCGTCACCGCTCAAGCAGAGGATGTTGCAAACACCCATGGCAGCTGCGCCGAGGATATCCCCCTGCATGGCAATGCGGTTCCGGTCGCGGCAGGACTGCTGCAGGATCATCGCGTAGCCGCGTCGGGTCAGCAGTGAGCAGATCCCCATGCTCGACATATGGCAGTTGGCGCCTGAACTGTCGGTGGCATTGATGGCATCGACGTAGCCATCAAATAAGGCGGCGCGTTCGTATACATCCTCCGGGTCTGCTGAGTCCGGCGGCGCGATTTCCGCGGTGACCGCGAACTGGCCCGCCCGGAGCACGCGCTCAAACCGTCCGGGGGAGTTGTGCCCGGGCAGAATCGGCAGATTCTCGCCGGGTGCGGGTTCGTCGTCGAACTTCATGATGACTCACCTGTGCGAATACGGAGGGCCCGCAACCACGCGCTGCGACCTTTTAGCCGGTTATCAACAGGGGGCTGGATGATTTTGATGGTATCTTCGGGGGCGCCGATTTTCTGGCTTCCTTCCCAGGCATTCACCCAGACACAGGTCATCTCTGGTTTGATCTCGCAGCCGCCATTCTGGCGGACGCCGCCACAGGGTCCATTGCGCAGCGTTTTCGGGCAGTTCATGGGGCAGGCCATGCCGGTCTCACCCAGCGTGCACTGACCGCAGGATTGCGAATCAAATAAAAACCCCTTTACGGCGCTTTCAACTACAGCAAAGGGTTTATCGAGGCGCTCGTGGCCAATCGCTTTCAGCAATGGGTTGATGAGTGCGAGTATGCCCTCCAATGCGGTGTAGCATTTTTTCAGCCACCGCGCATTGCGGACGGACCAGAGTCGAGCCGCTTTCATTCGCCTACCTCGGCGAAGCCCTTTTGCTTGACCAGCAGGGCAAGCTGTTCATCTGACACCTGTGCTTCAATTTCCATGCCCATACGCTCAGCGATCTCCTCGAGCGCGCCTTCTGCCTCAATGCTGGTGGTGACCCGACGCCACTCGTCGAGATAGGCATCGCTACCGCCTTTGCCAGCGCGCATGGCGGCCCTATCGACAGCTTCCTGGAAGCGGGCGCTTAGCATGTACTTGCCGCGATCACGGCCACGCTTGATGAGCACCTGCGAGGGGATATCCCGCCACAAAATATCAATGCGTTGCATGGGCCGCCCCCGTGATTCTCGAACCCGCCCGCGCGTCCTGCCAACGCAGCACCTGAGCGTCTATCGCCGTCTGTAAATCGCCCATACCTGTTTGAATGACCTCCAGCGGCAGGGCAAGCTGATCGGCCGCGCGCTGGGCGGCAGCCACCAATGCGGCGTCCTCGGTTTGCGCGAGATACACCACCCGTGTGTAGTGGGCGAAGAGTGTGTCGCGCAGTGTGGGATGCGTGTCCAGCTTCAAATCCTCGATCACCAATCGATCAAAATGCCGCACCAAAAAATCGGTGAGATAAAACGTGCCCGGCTCGGCATCAGCCAGCGCGTGAAAGACGTCGGCCGTTGCGTAAAATTCGTAACAATGGGCGCCTGGCAAACGGGCTACCTGCCAGCGCTCGAGTACGGCATCGAGCCGCCCGCCGGTGCCACAATCGGCATACGCGACAAATCGACGATCGTATTGCTCGGCGGTGCGTTCCAGGAGCGCCTCGACGCGGCCGGGGATTTCCTTAGGGCGGTTATGCAACGACGCATCCAAACACTGAACGTCGAGATGACCCCAGCCGTTCGCGGTTTTGAGCGCGCCGATTTCCCGCGCGAGGGCTCCGCAGGCGATGACCAGAATGGAAGCGGGCATCGCCGTGAAGGTCAGGCGCTCTGCGCCAGCCGGCGCTCTTCAACCATGCGCACGGCGGTGGTGGCCGCCTCGGCGGCATCGCGGCAGTAGGCATCTGCGCCCACAGCCTGACCGAACTCCTCGTTGAGTGGCGCGCCGCCGACCAGCACGATGTAGTCATCGCGCATGCCTTTCTCGACGAGCGTGTCGATCACCACTTTCATGTAAGGCATGGTGGTGGTGAGCAACGCCGACATGCCAAGGATGTCTGGCTTGTGCTCTTCAAGCGCCGCGAGGTAATCCTCTACGGCGTTGTTGATGCCAATGTCGTGGACCTCAAAGCCCGCGCCCTCGAGCATCATCGCGACGAGGTTCTTGCCGATGTCGTGGATGTCGCCTTTAACAGTGCCGATCACCATGGTGCCCACGGGTTTGGCGCCGGTCTCGGCGAGCAGGGGTCTGAGAATCGCCATTCCGCCTTTCATTGCATTGGCGGCCAGCAGTACCTCGGGGACAAAAAGAATGCCGTCGCGGAAATCGATACCGACAATAGTCATGCCGTCAACCAGCGCCTTACCCAGCACGTTCTCCGCAGACCAACCGCGGTCCAACAGAATCTGAGTGCCTTCCACGATTTCCTCGGTCAGACCGTCGTACAGGTCATCGTGCATCTGCTGGACGAGGTCCTCGTCCGAGAGCTCCGACAGAACGATATCGTCTTCTTCGTCTGACATGGCGGGCTATCCTCTCTCAGTAATCCCGGTCGGCAAATGACGCTTTCTGTTCCGTCATAAATGCCTGCAGTGCTTCATCAATCGCCGGATCGAGTTCAGGTGCCTGATACTCTGCCAGCATTTTTTTCCATAGCTTATTGGCGCGCTGCGCCGCATCGAGGCTGCCCTCGGCAGACCATTGCTCATAGCTGTTGTTGTCTGCAACGGTAGAGCGATAAAACGCGGTCTCGAAGTTTGCGAGCGTATGCGCCGAGCCCAAGAAGTGCTTGCCCGGACCGACCTCTTCAAAGGCCGACATGGCCTGACCGTTCTCCGACATATCCATGCCGCCTAGTAGCACTGCAATCATGTTTGCCTGATCGCAGTCCATGATGAATTTCTCGTAGCCCATCGCGAGCCCGCCTTCCAGCCAGCCGGCGGTGTGCAACATAAAGTTCACGCCTGCCAGTGCCGAGGTCTGCAGTGTGTTGGCTGCCTCATAGGCGGCCTGGGCATCGGGCAACTTGGAGCCACAGAGGCCGCCGCCGCTGCGGAAAGGCACGCCCAGCCTGCGAGCCAGTGCGCCCGCGGCGTAAATCACCATGCTGGGTTCCGGTGTGCCGAAGGTCGGTGCGCCGGTTGCCATAGAGACCGCCGCGGCGAAGGTGCCGAAAATCACCGGGCAGCCGGGGCGAATCAACTGCGTGAGGGCAATGCCAGCCATGGCCTCAGCCAGAATCTGGGTCACGGTGCCGGTCACTGTTACGGGTGACATGGCGCCAGAGAGAATAAAGGGTGAAACCACCGTCGCCTGATTATTTTTGGCGTAAACCTTGAGAGAGCCCAGCATGGTGGCGTCGTACACCAGGGGCGAATTCACATTGATCAGGCTGGTGAGCACGCAGTTTTGGTCGACAAACTCGTCGCCAAACACAATTTTTGCCATATCCACTGAGTCTTGTGCTCGGCGCCAATGCGTCACCGAGCCCATCAGCGGTTTGTCGCTGTACTTGAAATGGCTGTAGACCATGTCGTAGTGACGCTTGTTCACAGGCAGGTCTACGGGTTCGCATACCGTGCCACCAGAATGGTGCATGCCGGGCGCCATATAGGCGAGCTTCACAAAATTCTGAAAGTCTTCGATCGTGGCGTAGCGGCGGCCCTTGTCGAGGTCGTGCACGAAGGGCGGGCCATAGGCGGGTACCAGCACCGTGCGCTTGCCGCCGATGGTGACACTGCGCTCGGGGTTGCGGGCGTGCTGCACATATTCAGCGGGAGCGGTTGCTTGAATAATCTGGCGGCACATGCCGGTGGGGAAGCGCACCCGGGTGCCGTCGATATCGGCACCGGCTTCTTTAAACAGGTCGAGGACTTCGGGGTCGTCGAGGAAATCGATACCAATCTCGGCCAGCAGCCGGTCGGCATTGTGTTCGATCAGTTGCAGGTTTTCTTCGCTGAGAATCTCAACGTAGGGGATGTTGCGCTCGATGAAAGGTGCAGCCGCCGTGGCAGACTGACCCCGAGCCTCACGTCGTCCGGCCCGACCCCCGCCTTTTCGTCTGCTCGCACGTTCACTCATCGCGCTACTTCCATCACGAGGTGTTGCTCACCTCTTGCCTTTGTTCCGGTCTGATCGAGCCACCTCTGCGGGTGCTGTTGCTCAATGTTGCCGGGCCAAGACGAACCCCGAAAGCATTCGTTGATTTTACTGGCAAAGCCCGTAAAACGGTACTTTTTTCGCCGCCGAGCCCCCTCGCTGCATGGGCGCTACTGTGGAGCGATTGGGGCTTTCAGGATTGGATTAAACCGACACCAATCAGACCAAAAGCGACATCAAAAACTGAAAAATTGGGGTCCTGCGAGACACGATTCATATGCAGCACTGGGGCTCACTGAAACCCATTGCGACGCGCCGGTTGAGGCGGCCAAACGCTGGTCGCGGAAAGCGCTTAATGGCGCTACAGCCATCCAAGGTGTCGCGGCAGCCAGAGGCTCAGGGTTGGCACACTGACCAGCAGGCCCAACCGGAAGATGTCAGCGATGAGGAAGGGCACGATGCCGCGATAGATTTGTCCGAGAGGTAGATCATTACGCATGCCGTGTAGGACGAACACGTTGATGCCAACGGGCGGTGTGATCATGCCCAGCTCCAGTACCACAATGTTAATGACGCCCCACCAGATGGGGTCATATCCCATGCCGATGATCAGTGGGTAGACCACCGGCAGGGTAAGTACCATCGCTGCGATCGTATCGAAGATGGCACCCAACGCGAGGTAGAAAAGCAGGAGCACGCCGAGCAGGGCCCAATCCGGCAGCCCGAGACTCTGGATGCCCTGCACCGCAGCATTGGGCAGACCCGACAGCGTGGCGAAGTAGGAATAAACCGAGGCCCCGATGATAATGATGAAGATCATGCCGGTGCTGGAGGCGGTCTCCGACAGGCTTTCTAAGAAGCTGGCCCGGGACAGCCTTTTTCTGATAACACCCAGTAGCAGCGCCAGGCTGGCACCCACCGACGCTGCCTCGGGTACGGTAAAGACACCCCCGTAAATGCCACCGGTGACCGCGATGATCAGCGCGAGGACACCCCAGCTTTCCTTAAGCGTTGCCAGTTGTGTTGCCAGAGGTTTCCTCGGTGCGGTGTGGGCGAGTGCTGGCACGAGACGCACTGTGACGCCCACCGAGAAAAAGTAAAACAGTACCGCCAGACAGCCCGGCACGATGGCGGCCAGGAACAGCGCGATGATCGAGTTCTCCGTCAGCACACCATAAAGGATCAGCACCAGCGAGGGCGGAATGATCATGCCCAGCGTACCGCCTGCGGCGATAGAGCCGGCCGCCATGGAGCGCGCATACCCGCGGTCCAACATTTCGGGGAGTGCGACACGGGCCATGGTGGCGGTAGTGGCAACCGAGGATCCCGATATCGCGCCGAACCCGGCGCAGGCGCCAATCGTGGCGTAGAGCAAGCCGCCTTTGAGATGCCCAAGCGCGTCGTCTGCCAGTCGATACAGTTCGGCCGACAAGCCACCCGCGTGAGCAAGATTGCCCATGAGCAGGAACATCGCAATGATCGCCAGACTCTCCGATGCCAGGGCAGCGGAGGGTTCTATCGCAAGTAACGCCAGCGCGGGCTCAAAGCCGATCAAAATGCCGGTGCCGACGACGCCGACCAATGCCATCGCAACGCCCACCGGCACTTGTAGCAGGATCATGAAAAACAGGGTAGCGAAGCCCACCAATCCCACTGCCATATCGTCAGTCATGACTGCCCCGTGGTGGTGACAGGTCGCGAAGCCGCGAGAGCACAACGAGTAGCTGGATGGGGACGCAGAGCCACAGTATCGATGTGGCGATCATCCAGAAAAGTGCCGTGGGGATCTCGATGGTTGCTGTCGTGCGCCCGGCCGCATGGAAATCCAGGGTCATCTGCACAAATTGAAGGGCCAACAGCGTGAAGAAAATCAGCACGGCAACCGCCGCGACCAAGTCGGCCCATTGCGCGATGCTATCCCCGGTCACCCGACCCAGTACGCGGATAGTGAGATTTTTCTGCTGGATGAGCAGTGCAGGAAAGCAGGAGGCAATGATGATCGGAAACAGCAGCTCGCCGAAATCAGAAAAGCCGGTCACGCGGGGCAGATCTAGATAGCGTGCGGCGCCATCATAAAACGTGAGCAGGGCGATCAGCACCAGGCCCGTGAAGCCGACCAGCGCGATCCGGTGGGTGGCGTCGGTGGCCCGGTGGATCAGGCGGTCTAAGTGGCTCACGGTGTGCCGCCTGCTGAGACCAAGGGTGTTTCAGCCCGCAATCGGGTCAGAAATGTCTGCGCAGCGCGGTAGGTTGTCTCTCTGGCGATCGATTCGCTCATCCATGCGTTGTGCAACGCTTGCGAGCGATCGACCAGCGCCTGCCGGGTGGATGTGTCGGGTGTCATGATGATCGGTTGATTCGCTTCTCTGAGCATGCCACGGATGTGTCGATTGATGGTGGCATAGGCGTCACCGCCTCTGCGGGCAATGCCGAGTCCGCCGTGCTTCAGCATGGCGCGCTGTACCGACGCAGGCTGTCGCTGCCAGCTCTGTTCGTTAATAAGGAGCAGAAAAGGAGTTGTACCCACCGGGATATCCCATGCTTGCTTGACCAATGGAAAGGTCCCGAAGGTGCGCATGCCCGACCACCCCTGGATGCCACCATCCACAATATCCCGATCCAATGCCTGATTCAGATCGACTCCGCTCATGGTCTGAGCGGCAGCACCCAACGCATTCAGCCAGTCGGAGTGGATGGTGCCGAGGGCGCGGATTTTAAGTCCGTTGAGCTGCAGAGGCGTGGCAATCGAGTGGCGCATAAAGAGGCCGTTGGGGGCCGTGCTAAAAAAACCGATCAGCCGCACGCCATCAAATCCGGATAGCAGGCCCGCGTCATAGAGCTGCCAGCCCACCGTAGCTGCTTCCAGAGAGGAGTCAAACAAGAAGGGGAGTTCGAATAAACCCATCTCGGGAAACTGTCCCGGGGTGTAGCCCGGCAGAATCCAGGCAATGTCCAGCACGCCACTACTGACCAATTCAAACTGCTTGGCCGGAGATTTTCCCAGTGAGCCTCCCCAATACTCGACAATCGTCACGTCGTCCCCGGCGTCGGCCCGCACTGCGTCTGCCCAAGGCTTGATCACCTGTGAAATGCCGGTGCTGCGGGGATTGAGGTGAGACCCCATCCGCAAGGTGTTTTCGGTCGCAAAAGCGCTCCCCGTGATAATGCACGCGGCGATAACTAACGAGAGGAGTGGAGCGCGACGCATGGCGGGTGGGCTCAGAGTAGGGAAGGTGTGCCGGTTATGCACAGGAGCTGGCAGTCATTGCCGCGGCCGCGGCCCGGGCACGCAAGCGGATTCCGATAGGCACTCAGAGGGTGGCTCAAAATGATTTCTCATTTAATGTCGTGTCCGCATCCTATCGGTTTTCGGGATGGCCGGTAAGCTGGCTGACTGCTCACATCAATTAAGCGTTTTTGAGTGCCTCGCGATGGGATGAAGAAGGCCACTCTCATCAGCTGCAGCCAGCGCCGATGCGGACAGATTTGAGTAAATGGATTGACGCTTTTTTACGATGGCATGTAGGCTCCAAGGCATAAGAAAGGGGGGTGACATGTCGATCGATTCTCAGGCCCGAATTGTGATTGTTGGGGGCGGCATCATGGGCGTGGCGCTCGCCTATCACCTCGCCGAGGAAGGCGAAACCAATGTCATGCTGATCGAGAAGGGCGAGCTGACCTCTGGCTCGACCTGGCACGCAGCGGGACAGTGTCCGAGCCTCGTGGGTAACTACAACCTCGCCAAAATCCATGACTACGGGAATCGGCTGTATCCCACGCTGGAAGAGAAGACCGGCCAGTACGTGAGTTGGCATGCCTCGGGCGGTATTCGCATCGCTCGCCAGCAAGCGGATCTCGACTGGTTCCACTCCATGAAGGGCATTGCCGATAACGTTGGCTTCCGCATGGAGATCATCGACCCGATCAAAATCAAGGAATTGAACCCATTTTATGACACCGAGGGTGTGATTGCCGGGGCCTGGACGATGGATGATGGTCACGCCGATCCCTCCGGCCTGACCAACGCCATGGCCCGGGGTGCGACCGATATGGGCGTGAAGATCGTGCGTCACAACCGCGTCGTGGATATCAACCGTTTACCCTCGGGGGAGTGGGAGGTCGACACTGAATTGGGCAAGGTCACCTGCGAGATCGTCGTGAATGCGGCGGGCAGCTTTGCCCGCCAAGTGGCACAGATGGTGGGTGCGGATCTGCCAATCTGCAATATGGAGCACCATTACATTGTCACCGGCGCCATTCAGGAATTTATCGACCGGGACGAGGAATTTCCGGTCATGCGCGACCCCTACGCCTCAGCCTATATCCGCCAGGAACAAAAGTCGGGTCTGATTGGTATTTATGAGTCCACGGGACTTACCGAGGCTTGGGGCCCTGACGGGTTGCCGCCCTGGTCCTCCGACAGCGAATTGTTCCCTGATGATCTCGACCGCCTCATGCCCTGGCTGGAGCGCGCGATGAACTGCATGCCGCCCATGTTGGAGGCGGGGATCAAGCGCATCGTGAATGGGGCTATCCCGCATTCGGCTGACGGCCCGCCGCTGCTCGGGCCGGTCGCTGGTATCGAGAATTTTTGGCTGTGCTGTGGTTCTTCATTCGGGATTGCTCAGGGCGCCGGCTGCGGCAAGTACCTCGCCCAGTGGATGATCTACGGCGACGCCGAGATCAACATGACGGGCTTTGATCCAAGGCGCTTTGGTGACTTTGCGGATCGCGCCTACATGCATGCCAAGGGTTTTCAGGATTATGGACTGACCTATGCCACGCCATTACCCGGTGAGGAGTTTCCTGCTGCGCGGGATTGCCGACTCACGCCGCTTCACGACACCCTGAAAGCCAAGGGCGCGGTGCACACCCAGACCTTTGGCTGGGAGCGCCCCAAATGGTTCTCCCTCGACGGGCGCGAGGAGGAGCACAGCTACCGACGCAACAATGTATTCGAGGTGGTACGTTATGAGTGCAAGGCCGTGCGCGAACGGGTAGGACTCATCGATCTTACAGGCTTTGCCAAATACGACGTGACCGGCGCCGATGCCGAGGCCTTTTTGAATCGCGTCTTAGCCAACCGCATGCCGCGACGCAACGGCGGAATCGCACTGGCGCACTTCCTCTCCAAAAACGGGCGCATTTTGGGCGAGGCGACCGTCACACGG
>Ga0181573_10003104_pt1 | contig 14938 bp, 12 predicted proteins | sample 101ome_25_FD_148643 | JGI IMG/M metagenome (GOLD analysis project Ga0181573, IMG submission 148643) | Coastal salt marsh microbial communities from the Groves Creek Marsh, Skidaway Island, Georgia - 101409BT metaG (spades assembly) | ecosystem: Environmental > Aquatic > Marine > Intertidal zone...
CATGTACGGCGGATGATCGAGCCTGTCTTCGAAGCTGATCTCTACCCCGGCCGCGAAGGGATTGGAGGTGATCCCGAACACATGCGGCCGTGGTGAGGACTGGAAGCGATTGGCGTTCGCGACCGTCTGCAGGGACAGGGTAGAGACCGTCAAGATCATATCCAGATCAGCGCTCGTGACCTCCTTGGCGATCGTGTTCGAGGTAGTGATGTCCCCCTGCGCGTTGTAACGGAGGACTTCGAAGTCGTCCCCTTCCTCGAATCCCCGGGCCGCCAGAGCATCAAGCGCGCCGGCGACGCCGTCGTCCAACGCCTCCAGCGACGCGTGTTGCACTGCAGCGATTCGCCGCACGTTGCTCTCACCCTGTGATGCGCGGTCGGCCGACTGTCGAGAGCCAAGGTCGGACATCAGCAGGACCCCGGAGGCGGCCGCGATCGTCGTCATGCCGAGGGTCAGACGGCGGGCTCCATCGAGGGTAGCGTTCATCGTGCTCTTCTCATGGCGGGTGCAGACCGACCTGGTCGAGTTGCACAGGCTCAGGGGCGGCCAGACTAGACGCGGTGATCGAGGTAGGCAAGGAAAGCGAAGGAGTGCCTGGGCGGGATCATGGGTGGATCGCCGGCTTCAGGCCTCTGCGTGGACTTCTTTGCCATCGCGCCTGCCGTGACAAAGGTTGACACATCAACGAAAGACGACGACGGTCTTAGTCATGAACAATCGCTCGAGGCTATGCCACCATCATCATCTGCATCCCCATCGGATCGGGGGGGCAGCGTAACGGTGTAATTGCAGAGCATTCAACGACACCCTCAAACGCCGCCTCCTCCCGGAGCCGGCGTTCTTTTTTTGGTGAAAAGGGCGTCCTTCGGCTCGGGATAAGCGGCAGGACCGACCACCATCTTGTCTTCAAACAATCGCGCGAAACTGCGCATCGCTTTGCCGAAGGGTCGCATGCAGGACGGTATCATGCGTCTCCTGTCCGAGTGCGGTATGGCAGTGCGCCTTGGCGATCGGGCGTACCGGCCTTCGCTCTCCCTGCCAGATACGGAAGTGAAGCTTCTCAAGCCCCAGAATGTGGTAGAGATGCTCCACGCTGGTTCCCGGGATGTGGGTTTTGCTGGCGCGGACTGGGTAGCTGAGCTCGGAGCAGACGTGGTTCAGCTTCTCGATACCGAACTTGATCCAGTGAGGGTGGTAGTGGCAGCACCCGCCGGCCTGCTCACATCAGAAGGCTCACTTCCGAGGAATCGCCGCCTCGTGTTCGCTTCCGAGTATGTGCGGCTGGCCCGGGGGTGGATCGAACAGTCCGGTCTCGATGCCTCGGTGCTTCGCTCATTCGGGGCGACGGAAGTTTTTCCGCCGGAAGATGCGGACTGCATCGTCGACAACACCGCGACCGGGTCGACTCTCCTTGCCAATCAACTCGACATCGTCGATGAGGTCATGACCTCGTCGACCCGGCTCTATGCCTTCCCCGGTGCCCTCGACGACCCAGCTCGTCGGGATCGCATTGACGCTCTGACGCTTTTGCTCCGGTCGGTTCTCGATGCACGCCGTCGGGTCATGCTTGAGCTGAATGTCGAGACCACCGAGCTGGCCGGAGTCATCGAAGTCTTACCGGCGATGCGTCAGCCGACGATTTCTGAACTGCAGGGAAACGCCGGCTACGCGGTTCGGGCGGCGGTGCTGCGCAGCGAGCTTCCCGCCTTGATACCTGAGCTGAAGGCCCGCGGTGGAACGGATCTCGTGGTCTCAACGCCAACCCAGATCGTGCCATGAGCGGCGATGATCTTCGCCTGCACTGGAATGAGGGAAGGGCGCCCCGGCGGGAATTGTTCGCAGCCCTCACGGGCGCCGGTCCGGAACTCGCGCGTCGTTACCCGGAGAATGAGGGCGCTGTCCGTGAGGCGCTGGCATCACGCTTGGGAATCGAGACCGACGGCCTGTTGATCACCGCAGGTGCAGATGATGCGATTGATCGGGTCCTCAGGCTCTGGGGTGGTCAGGGACGTTCGTTGGTCGTACCCGATCCGACGTTTCAGATGATCCCCGCGTTCGCACGAATGAGTGGTACGGAGATCAGGCGGGTGAGTGACATGTGGCTGCAGTTCCCGCTAAAGGAGGTTCTTGCCGCGATCGACTCCTCCACCGGGGTCGTCGCGATCGTATCACCGAACAATCCGAGCGGGGCCGTGGCGTCCCTCGCAGATATCGAGATGGTGTCGAATGAACTCCCGGATGGGAGCGTCTTGCTGCTCGATGCGGCGTACGTCGAATTCGCGGATCATGATCCCACCGAGTTTGCGCTTTCACTTCCGAACGTGATCGTGATCCGCACGCTTTCGAAGGCTTGGGGGCTCGCGGGATTACGGGTGGGCTACGCTGCGTCGCGACCGGAGAACATCAGGTCCCTGGCGGAGATCGGATCACCCTACCCCGTCTCGTCCGTCGCATTGGCTCTGGCTGCGGAGGAGCTGCATACCGGCGAAGCCCGTATGACCTCGTACACGGCACGCATTCGTGAGGAGCGAGGTCGCCTCGAGACGATCCTGAAACGCCTCGGTCTCGAGGCGCTTCCCTCACAGGGCAATTTCGTTTTCGCGGGGACCGATCGGGCTGCGTGGATCCGATCGGCTCTTGGGTCGATCGGCGTTCAGGTCCGGGTACTCGAGTCATGGCCCGATGGGATCAGGGTCACGTGTCCGGGAGCCGAGAAGGACTTTCTGAGGCTCGAGGCTGCCCTGAATACCGTTTTGGACCCCGAGGCATTGCTGTTCGACATGGACGGTGTTCTGGCGGATGTGTCCGAGTCATACCGGGCCGCGATCCGGGAAACCGTGACGTCGTTCGGGGCTGAGGTAACCGATGACGAGATCGATGCCAGAAAGGCGGCAGGCAATGCCAATGACGACTGGGCCCTGTCTCGTGCGATTCTGAGCGATAAGGGGATCCGTAAGAGTCTCACGGAGGTGGTCGAGCGTTTCGAGATGATCTACCAGGGGTCGGACACGCGTCGTGGCCTTCGCGAACGTGAGCGTCTCCTTGCGACGCCCGACCTGCTGGAGGGGCTGGCCCAGCGCTTTGCTCTCGGCATCGTGACGGGACGTCCGTACGCCGACGCCCAGCGCTTTCTTGAGGAGCAGGGGATCGCGCGATTCTTCTCGACCGTGGTCGCTCGGGAGGATGCTCCCGGTAAGCCGGATCCGGCGCCAGTGCAGCTCGCGCTCGCCCGGCTGGGAGCCTCGTCTGCCTGGATGCTCGGTGATACACCGGACGACCTCGTGGCAGCCCGTGAAGCGGGAGTGCTCCCCATCGCGATGGTGCCGCCCGGGGCGGGGCCACGCCTCATTGAAGGACTTCTGGCGGCGAATCCGGCCGCGGTGATCAACTCTCCCAGCGAGATCAAAGGGTATCTGCAATGACTGATACGACGGACAGAGGCCGACGGGCTGAACTCGAACGCGAGACGGGCGAGACTCGAATCCGGGCGAGCGTCGACCTGGACGGCTCAGGCCGTGCCGACGTCTCCACCGGGCTGGCGTTCCTCGACCATATGATCACCCAGCTATCCATGCACGGGCGGTTCGATGTCACCATCGAGGCGTCTGGTGATCTGAATGTCGATGACCATCACACCGTCGAGGATGTCGCGCTTGTCTTGGGGCGCGTGTTTCGAGAGGCTCTCGGAGAGGTCCGATCCATTCGTCGCTTTGGATCGGCGTATGCTCCGCTCGACGAGGCGCTTGCCCGCGTGGTCGTCGACTGGTCGGGCCGACCCCTGGCCGTCACGGAGCTAGGGCTCGTTCGTCACGAGATCGGAAGGGTCGCGACCGAAAACATTCCCCACTTCTTTCGCTCGTTCGCGACCGCTGCTGATCTGACTCTGCATGTGGACGTTCTGCGGGGTGAAAATGACCATCACCGGATCGAGTCGGCGTTCAAGGCTCTCGCGCTTGCGCTCCGCTCGTCCGTCGAGCGCGTGTCAGGTTACGGAGTGCCCAGCACAAAGGGGGTTCTGTGAAGACGCCGCCTGACGTGCTCGTCGTACCCACGGGCACCGCCAACCTCGCCGCGGTCATCGCCTGCTTCCGTCGCCTCGGTGCCGAGGCCGCAGTGTCGTGCGATGCCGATCGGATTGCGGAGGCTGATCGGGTCGTGCTGCCCGGCGTCGGTGCATTTAAACCGGCGTGGACTGCGCTGTCGTCCTCGGGTGTGGCTCAGGCCCTGCGGGAACGGATCAGCGCCGATCGAGCGACGCTGGGCATCTGCCTCGGGATGCAGCTGTTGGCTGAAGGAAGTACGGAGTCGAATCGCCCGGGTGGGCTAGGCGTCCTGCCGGGACAGGCAACGAAGTTCGACCCGACCATTCGTGTTCCCCAGATGGGGTGGAACCAGGTCAACGCTCCTGAGGGTGCTCGCTGCCTGACCACGGGCTACGCGTATTTCGCCAACTCATACCGACTACCGGTACCGGACGATGCGGCTGATTGGGTCGTTGCAACGACCGATCATGGCGGACACTTCTGGTCGGCTGCCGAGCGCGGCCGAACGCTGGCATGTCAATTCCATCCCGAGCTATCCGGTGCGTTCGGTGCAGGCCTCGTTCAGCGCTGGAGCGAGGGAGCAGGATGTTGAGCGTGCGCGTGATCCCGTGTCTCGATGTTCGAGATGGCTTCGTCGTGAAGGGCGTGCGCTTCCAGAATCTCCGAAATTCCGGGGATCCGGCTGTTCTCTCTGAGCGCTACGCTCTGGACGGTGCAGATGAACTGGTTCTGCTCGATGTCAGCGCGACCCCCGAAGGACGCGAGACCGCACTCGACACGGTGCGAGCGGTTCGCGAACGGATTGCGATTCCCCTCACGGTGGGGGGAGGTGTCGACTCCGTGGAGAGGGCGCGCGCCCTTCTCAACGCAGGTGCTGACAAGGTGAGCATCAACACGGCCGCCGTGACCCGACCGCGACTCATCCGCGAGCTGGCCGACTTGTTCGGATCCCAATGCGTGGTGCTGGCCATCGACGCTGCTGCATCCCGAGAGACGGCTTCGGGCCACGAGGTAGTCGTTCGATCCGGGACCGAGTGGACCGGGATTGATGCGACGGCGTGGGCCGTTCATGGCGTCGAGAATGGCGCGGGCGAGATCCTCCTTACGAGCTTCGACCGAGACGGCACGAGGGATGGGTATGATCTGTCCCTGATTCGAAGTATTCGGGCGGGGGTTTCGGTTCCCGTGATCGCGTCGGGCGGTGCGTCGGAGCCCGCGCATCTGGTGGACGCCGTGGCTGCCGGGGCAGACGCAGTCCTGGCTGCGTCGATCTTCCACGAAGGCGAGTGGACGCCGAACGACCTGAAGCGTCAACTCGGTGAGCTGGGCGTGGAGGTTCGCAGATGATCATCCCCAGCATTGACATTCAGGGTGGTCAGGCGGTGCAGCTGGTGCAGGGGAGGCGTCTGGCGGTCGAAGGCGGAGACCCTCGGGCCGTCATGGAGCGCTTTCGGGTGGCTGGTACCGTTGCAGTCGTCGACCTGGACGCGGCCCTTGGAACCGGAGACAACACAGAGACGATCGAAGAACTGATCGCGATGGGACCGTGTCGTGTTGGCGGAGGCATCCGGTCCGTGGAACGCGCACGTCAGTGGCTCGACGCCGGAGCCCAACAGATCGTGCTTGGCACTGCGGCCCGGCCAGAGATCCTCTCTCGGCTGCCGCGTGAGCGTACCATCGCGGCTCTCGACTCCTGGCAGAACGACGTGGTGGTGGAGGGTTGGACCAGAAAGACTGGGGTGTCTGTCGAGGACCGTATCGACGAGTTGAGCGATATGGTGGGTGGCTTCCTTGTCACCTTCGTAGAAGTCGAGGGTGGATTGGGAGGGGTGCCGCTCGACCGCGTGGCACCGCTGGTCGAGCGAGCGGGTGAAGCCCGTGTGACGGTGGCAGGAGGGGCGGCTGCAGCCGACGAAATAGGCGAGATCGACCGTGCTGGTGCCGATACCCAGGTGGGGATGGCGCTCTACACCGACCAGTTCAGCCTCGGAGAGGCGATCGCGGCGACGCTCCGGGATCCCGGTCCGTCCGGGCTCTGGCCCACTGTTGTGACAGACGAGCTGGGAGTCTGTCTCGGATTGGTGTGGTCGAGTGCGGAGAGCGTCCGTGTCGCCGTCGACGAGCGGCAAGGCGTGTATCATTCGCGCTCGAGAGGTCTTTGGCGTAAAGGCCAGCAATCGGGCGCGACTCAGGAACTTGTGGGTGTGGCGTTGGATTGCGACCGGGACGCGTTGCGGTTCACAGTCCACCAGCGAGGGCAGGGGTTTTGCCACACAGGCGAGCGGTCGTGCTTCTCCAGCGATGCCGGTTGGGGCGCTCTGTTTCGCCGCCTCAGCGAGAGAATCGAACGAGCTCCTGACGGTTCGTACACGCGTGAATTGGCTGCCAGTCCAAGACTCCTGCGTGGCAAGTTGATCGAGGAGGCGAAGGAGCTTGCCGACGCGGCAACTCCCGCAGAAGTCACGCACGAGGCCGCCGATCTTCTGTACTTCGCGACTGTGGCAATGGCCCGGGCCGGAGTCGACCCGGCAACGGTACTCGATCTTCTTGACCATCGGGCGCTCGTCGTCAATCGGCGTCGAGCGTCTCTGCCAGATGAGGTAAGGTGATGAATCTGATTCCGACCCGCAGGGGTGGTGATCGACCGGGGCCGGCGGCGCCGGTGGATGCGGACGCACTCGCAGATGTCCTGCCGATCATTGGTGATATCCGTGAGAACGGTTGGGATGCTGTCATCAGGCAGTCGGTTCGACTGGGTGACGCAGATCCGTCCACCAGCCTCGTCTACACAGCTGAGGATCTCCTGAAGGCGCTCGATCGCATTGATCACTCGGCTCGCGGGGTTCTGGAGCGCACGGCCGTTCGCATCGCCTCCTTCGCTCGCTCTCAGCGTGGCTCGTTTGGCTCTGTGTCCGTCGAAGTGCCGGGAGGGAGGGCCGGTGACCGGTTGGTCGCCGTCGATGCAGCCGGCTGCTATGCTCCCGGTGGGCGGTACCCTCTTCCGTCCTCGGTGCTCATGACGGCTGTCACAGCCAGAGAGGCAGGGGTGGGGACGGTATGGGTCGCCTCTCCCCGGCCGACCGACGTAACACTCGCGGCCGCGGCGATCGCCGGTGCCGATGGACTTCTCGCGGTGGGTGGTGCGCAGGCCATTGCCGCTCTGGCGTTCGGCGCGGGCGACGTTCCGGCGTGTGATGTGGTAGTGGGGCCCGGCAACCGGTGGGTGACCGCCGCCAAGTATGCGGTATCCACATCGGTTGGCATCGATCTGATCGCAGGGCCGAGTGAACTGGTCGTCATCGCGACTCCGGACTCCGATGCCGAGCTGGTGGCTGCCGATCTGCTTGCCCAGGCTGAGCACGATGTCGCTGCACTGCCGATCCTGGTCGTTTGGGCGGACACCGGGCAGGCAGAGGTGTTCGCGGCGAGGGTGCGTGATGAACTCGAGCAGCAGCTGGATGGCCTCCCGACCGCAGATGTCGCGAGAGTCAGTCTGGAGTCTGGTTGGACCATCGAGATGGCTGATGCAGACGACGTGGTTGCCGAGGTGGACCGTCTGGCACCTGAGCATCTGCAACTCCACGCCGGAGCGGAATTGTTCTCCGACCGACTCTCTCGGTTTGGCGGATTGTTCGTCGGTGCTCGCACAGCAGAGGTCTTTGGAGACTACGGGGTCGGCCCAAACCACACGCTACCTACAGGAGGAAGTGCCAGGTACTCTGCTGGACTCAGCGTCGAGACGTTTCTCCGCCGTCCGACATGGATCGAGATGGATGGCTCGGTCTCAGGCGGAAACTCGGTGGCAGCTGATGCCGTGGCTTTGGCACGGCTCGAGGGGCTCGAGGCTCACGCGCGTGCTGCCGAGCGTCGACTTCGAGCTCCCGCGGTGACTCATGAGTGAAGGCGCTCTCGAAGATGTGAGAGAGCGACGCTGCTGTATCGGGCGACTTTCCTCTCCAAGACGGTGGGAACTTCCTGCTGAGTGGCGTTGCAGTACCTTTTGCTGCTGGAGGCCTTCTTAGAGCTCCCACCCGGGGGCAGGCTCTCGGTCCCAATGCCGCGCCCACCGACCCGTGCTGCCGAGGTTTGGACGGTTGGCCTGCAGGGCGTCTCGATCCGGACCACACCTTGGCGTTCGCCACTCTGAAGCTGCACCAGACCCTCATCGAAGGGGTCGATTCCCTGGGCTTCACCCACCCCACGCCCATCCAGGCGGAAGCCATCCCCCTTGCCCTTGCCGGAGGAGACGTACTCGCGTGCGCGGCGACGGGTAGCGGGAAGACGGCGGCATTTCTGCTTCCAGTGCTCCACCGTCTGATCGACCAACCGAGGGGCACCACACGGGCACTCGTCCTCGCACCGACGCGGGAACTCGCGCTACAGATCGTCGACGAAGCGAACGCACTCGCGAGCCTCACAGATCTCTCCGCGGAAGCCGTTCATGGCGGTGTCTCAATGGCCCCCCAGGAGAAGGCATTTCGACGGGGTGTAGACGTCCTGGTCGCAACGCCGGGCCGCCTGCTGGACCACTTCCAGTACGACTACGCCCGGCTCGAGGGTTTGAGGTACCTGGTGCTGGATGAGGCGGACAGGATGCTCGACATGGGCTTCCTGCCGGACATCCGCCGAGTTCTTCGCCACATCCCGAGACCGGAGCAGACCCTCTTCTTCAGCGCGACCATGCCGCCCGCGATCGAGAAGCTCACGCGTGAAATTCTGGATCGGCCGGTCAAAGTGGCACTCCAACGCAAAGCTGCGCCGGCGGAAGGGATCTTGCAGACCGCGTACCCCGTCCCAGCCACGCTGAAGGCCTCCTTGCTCGTCGAACTGCTCCAGCGAGGCCTCGTAAACGAGGCCCTGGTATTCACTCGTACGAAGCATCGCGCGAACCGCCTGGCCAAACACCTGAATCGGCAGGGCATCACCGCAGAGCGAATTCACGGAAACCGATCGCAGGCGCAGCGAACGAAGGCTCTCGCGGGTTTCAAGCGCGGAGACTTTCGTGTTTTGGTTGCTACCGACATCGCCGCGCGCGGCATTGATGTGGAGGCTCTTGGACACGTGGTGAACTTCGACGTACCCAAGGTGGCGGAGGATTACATCCATCGGGTGGGGCGGACCGCCCGTGCCCAGCGGACGGGCGAAGCCCTCACCCTCGTGTCACCTGAGGAGGAAGGGGATTTCAGTAAGATCGAGCGCGCGGTCGGGGCCACGATCGCCCACGTTCGTCTCGATGGCTTTGCGTACGACGCGACGCCGGCCGTATCACAGGGCCCGGGCGGCTCCGGTGGGAATCGCGCTGGCAGCCGACGACCCTCTTCGAGGCGTTCCGTCGGCCCGTCGGCTGACGATCGAGACGGTTCCGAGAAGTCCTCGCGCCCTCGCCGTCGACGTTTCGGGAAACGGCGAGGCTGAGCCCGTCTCGAAGCCACCAACGCGGCCGTTCCCCCCCGAGGCGACTCAGGTCCGGAGGGCATCGTGCCCGCGGTCCAGACGCGGTGGCCGAAGGGTGGCTCCGCGGATGGCTCTGACGATGGCCAGTGGCACCGCGCGTCCCTGTGATCGTCGGACGGAGATCAGCCGGGGCCCTTGAGCCTCATGACCCAGCCTCCCCCGCCCAGCATGCCCGCGTGCTCGGCAACGTGCTCCGAGCTCTCACGATTCAGCGTATCCTGCACGAGTTCCCAAAGCACGGCGCGGCCTTCCGAGCCCGTCCCTTTTCCCGTGATGACGTGCACGACTTTCCCCGCGGACATGCGACAATGCCGTTGCGTGAAATTGTGGAGGGATCGGCGGGCTTCGGACGCCGTGAGACCGTGGAGATCCAGGGTGGCCACCGGCATCTCGCTCAGAAGTCTGGCGATACCCGTGAGCGGAGGGTTCGGGTGGGGGGCTTCCGGCTTCTGCCGTTTACGGCGCCTACTCACACTTTGGACCGCGGGTGACGCGCGCACATTCCGTCATGATCGGTGCCTGGAGGGGTGGCCAACTCGCTGGATCGGTCTGTCGTCGCATGTCTGATTCCCAGCCTGGTCCTGAACCCGACTCGAACGTCAACGATGCAGACAAAAGTATCGGTTACGCGGCTCGGAGCGTCACTGTACGTTCGGACATGACACGGATCTTCACAGACCCGAAGAGGCACAGACCCGAAGATGCACGAGAGAGAACCGTCCGAAGTTCCGGCCCAGGCCCAACGATCCGTGTGCGGAGATCGCGGCGTCGAGTCGACGCTCTGCCCGGCCGGATGATGCGCTCTGCCGTCCGCCTCGTTGGCATGCCGTTCGCCGCGGTGCTCTTTGCAGCCTGCGGTGAATCGACCGCGACGTACTGCTGCTCGGACCCTGTCGCGGACCCGATTCGGTTCGCGTGGCCGATGCCCGGCGTTGCTCTGGAGGATTGGGTGATCAACAACTACGTCGATCTCGATCCGACGGCCGGGCTGCTCGACTATCGCGGTGGTGCCAAGGTCTACGACGGCCACAACGGCACAGACATCGACGTACCCAACTTTCGGTGGATGGATGCCGATTTCCCCATCCTGGCCGCAGCGGCCGGCACTGTGACGAGGATCCGGGACGGGGAGTACGATCGAAACACCTCCTGCACGGGCCAGTGGAATTTCGTTGAGGTCACGCACTCGGATGAAACGCGTGCCTGGTACGGTCATCTCAAGAACGGCTCCGTCGCCGTGGCGGAAGGTGACCTCGTCGTTGCCGGCCAGCAGCTTGGCGTCGTTGGCAGTTCGGGGTGTTCCACGACGCCCCACCTCCATTTCGAGCTTCGAAGTGCGGCGGGCCTCGTGATCGACCCGTTCGAGCAGGAGCTGTGGCTCGATCCCCCGGCGTACGACCCTCCCCTCACGTTCATGGATCTTCTCCTGAAGGACGGTGCGATTACCGGGGTCGAGGAGCTGAAGGATCCCCCGGCCAACATGACGGTCGGGTCGCTCGGCTCGACCCTCGGCATCGGCCTGTCCATGGCGGGTGGTGTGCCCGGCGACGTCGCCCGCGTGACGCTTCAGGATGCGGATGATGTCGTCCAGCGCGAGATGGTGCTGACCTATGATCGGGTCAGACGCCATGCCTACTGGTACTTCAACCGCCCGTCGGTGACGGGGGCCCCAGGTCTCTGGACGGTGAGGGTCTTTGTGAACGCCACTCAGGTGGCCGAGTACCCGTTTACGCTCGAATAGCGGCGCGCGAACGCCCGTCCGCAAACGGATTGAAGAGAATCGTGTCGAGAGGCCCCGGTGGAGGTTGCCCTCCCCGGGCCGTACGCCCGGCTCACAGAGGCCAGTCCGGGAGGGTCCCCTTGTGCACGAGGCTGAGCACGTCCATTTCGATGGCGATCAGCCAGTGAAGGAGCACGCCGCCCCAGATCGAGCGGCCTCGCATGGCAATCATCCCGAGGATGAGTCCGGCGAAGATTGACCCCACGCTTTCGGCAGGCGTCTTCGTGAAGTGGATCATGCAGTAGGGAAGGAGCATGAGAAGGATTGCCCCAACGCCCATCGAGCGCCTCAGAGACTGCAGGAGAAAGGCACGGAAGAAGAACTCGACTGCGAAGAATTGCACCCCGTACGCAAGCTCCCATGCGATGAGGTCGACCCAGCTGCGCCCGGCGAGGCTGTAGAACGGGTAGATGGCCTGGAAGTCGGGCCAGTACGACACCCACAGCACGAGAATCGAGGCCGGGAGGAAGAGGGCCGCATACATCCCCATGTGCTGCCCCAGGCCTCGAAAGCCGAGATAGTAATCGGCGAGTCGTTCACCGGAGAGTTTGAGGTAGACAACGGGAATCACGACATAGCCCACGACACAGGCCGCTACCCAGGCAAGAAGGTGGGCAAGTTCCCAGTACGAACCGAGGTCGAGGCCTGCCCGCTCCATTATGTACGCGACGTTCGACGATTGAGCTCCGAACTGGGCCACCATGAGTGCGATCGCCGCAGTGAGGGCGACCCCCCATTCGAAGAGACCGACGTGGCCCGTCGCTTCATCGTTCACTTGTCGGTAGAAAGACTGCCACCCCCGGAGCCACCTCACGATGCCACCATCACTTCCTTCTCTCATCCTTTCCCGCTCCTGCTCAGGCCCTGAAATCGCGTCTCAACGTGATGGCGGTCCCCTCGAGGAAGATGTCGGTACTGATTCGGCGTACCCGTCGGGAGCTTACCTGGGTAACCCTCGACAATAGAGTCACCGAGGATGTCCAGGTGGAAGACAATCTCTTCCCGGCCTGCTTCGCGATGCTGAAACCGGTTCGAAACTCGATGGCCTGCCGCTTATCCGAGTTCATGCCAAAGATGCGTTGATGTCCGTTTCCTCATCGCCGAGTCGTCGGGCTAAGCGGCGGTAGCCGTCCCCGAGCCCATGACGACAGCAGGTCATGAAGAGCCCCTCTCGTCGGGAGTGATCGCCGTGCCGTCGGCCGGGCTGACGTCGTCTAGGCGTCCCCTGCGGGCTGATCGAGGATCGTTCGGATACGGGTGAGCAGTTCCTGCGTCGTAAAGGGCTTCGAGATCAAGCGTTCCCGGTCGGCCAGGAGTTCGTCGTTGAGTTCGTCGTCGTTGACGTATCCCGACATGAACAGCACCGGAATGTCGGGGTGCGACATGTTCAGGCGTTCCGCGAGTTCGCGGCCGTCGAGGCCCGGCATGACGATATCCGTCAGGACGAGATCGACCGTCGCGTCCTCGTCTTTCAGCAACTCGAGCGCAGTGATTCCGGAGTTGGCGGACCGGACGTCGTAGCCGGCTGCGGCGAGGGCCTGCTCCACGAACTGACGCACCAGGTCCTCGTCTTCCACGACCAGAAGTCGTTCATCCCCCGCGAGGTCACGCAATGGGTCGCCGGGTTCGTGTGGGCCTTCGATCGGGTCTCCCGGGGGAAGCCAGACGGTTACGGTGGTTCCTTCTCCCGGACGACTCTCGACCTGCACCGAGCCTCCGGCCTTTTCGACTACGGTGTACACGGTCGACAGTCCGAGGCCTGTACCCTGCCCGACCGGCTTCGTCGAGAAAAAGGGCTCGAATATCCTCTGCAGAGTGGCCTCGTCCATTCCGCTGCCATTGTCGCGAACGCTCATCCAGATGCCGGCCGGTTCGGACTCGGACTGACTGGCCGGATTCGGAGACGAGCCAGAAGAGATCCAGATGGCACCCTCGCGCGAGACGGAGTCTCGGGCGTTGAGAACCAGATTCAGGAGGACCTGCTCGAGATCACCGGGGTCGATCTGGACGTCTGGAAGCCCTTCGGTCAACTCCAACTCGAGCTGGATGAGTTCCCCCAGGATCGGGGTGAGCATTCGTGAGAGCTCTTCGATGACCGAGTTGGGTGCGACCAACTTCGGCGTGCCCGCCTGCCGATTGCTGAATGTCAGCAGGCGGCGAGTGAGCCCTGCGGCCCGGCCGGTTGCCTTGCTGATATTATCGAGGCCGTCGGCGATGATACCCGCTGGCGGATCCTCGGACAGCAGGATTTCGACGTTCCCCTGAATCACAGTCAGGAGGTTGTTGAAGTCGTGAGCGATGCCGCCGGCGAGTTGGCCGATTGCCTCCATTTTCTGCTGCTGGCGCAGCTGATCTTCGGCGCGCCTCTCCTCCGAGATGTCCTGCACCACGATCTCGAAGAGCGGGTCTTCCGCCTGAGTCTCGATCACTCTTCCACCCAGGCGAACGAACAGCGGCATACCGTCCGCTCGCCGCCACGTGACTTCTGTGACGGGGATTCTGCCCGAATCGAGTGCCTTGTCGACGAGTCTCTTCCGAATCGATTCATCGTCGTAAACCGAAAGGGCGCCGCGATCGATCACGTCCTTCATCGTCGAATATCCGAGCATGTCCACGAGAGCCTGATTGACCCTCAGGAATTGCCCGTCCCTCGTCGAGATGCACAGGCCGACGACCGGGTTTTCGAAGAGTGACGCCAGTCGGTCTGTGGCTGACCGCTCCGCCTCCTCGGCCCGGTTTCGGGCCACGAGCGCCTCGTTGAACTTCTCGATGACGTCGCTGACCTCTTCGGGCATCTCGGGCGGGATTTCGACTGTGCCGCCACCCGCCGCCGCACTTGTCTGCTGGGCGAGCTGAATCAAGGACCTGGACAGGCGGGAGTACGACAGAAAGGCGAAGGCGAGCCCGGTGAGGATGATCATGAGGGAGGTCAACGCATGGTACAGGACCTCCCGACGGGCGGGGCCCAGAACGTTGGCGTAGGGAACGCCGACATAGATGATCCATCCCGACGGGAGCGTGAGCTGGCCCCACGTACGGCGCACATTGTCGATATCCACCCCGAGTGCGACCTGGCGCCCGGGGGCCACCTGACGATCAGAGCCGCCGATGATTGGCGGCAGGGCCATCCCGACGCGTTCCTCCGCCATGGCGGAGCGCGCGATGATGACCCGGTCCGCGGTGCTGACGGTCACGAGATGGTCATCGGGAACGGAGACTCCGCCAATCAGGCGACTCAACTCTACCAGGGCGACGGTCCCGACCAGCGCCCCCGCGAACCCTCCGGACTCGTTCGTCAGCGGCGCCGCGAGCGGGAGCACCCATTCCGACGTGAAGCTCGATTGCTGCGGGGTTCCAGTGGTGAAGGTCAGAGTTCCACGGACTTGATCGAACCATGGCTGGTCAAGAACCGTGAGTCCGACGGGTGCGGGCCGTGCCGAGCACACGACGTCTCCCTGAGGCGAGACTGCATAGGCGTTTGACAGAAATGGATACAGAGCGAGCGTCGCTCCGACTTCGGTGGCACACTGATCGTCGGAGAGCAGCTCGCCTCCGCGGCGGGACCCCGTGGCCATCAACAGTTCCTCCGCCTGAGAGAGGAACTGAACGACACCAAGGGCTACGGCGTCTGCCACGGCGAGGGCGTTCGCCTCTGCACTCG
>Ga0181573_10003105_pt1 | contig 14937 bp, 7 predicted proteins | sample 101ome_25_FD_148643 | JGI IMG/M metagenome (GOLD analysis project Ga0181573, IMG submission 148643) | Coastal salt marsh microbial communities from the Groves Creek Marsh, Skidaway Island, Georgia - 101409BT metaG (spades assembly) | ecosystem: Environmental > Aquatic > Marine > Intertidal zone...
GAGACGCAAAGCACGGCGAAACGAAACCGCGTGGTGAAATCCACGGCTGGCTCCAGGTCCCCACCCGGCGCCTCGTTCCCCCCTCGTTTGTGCTCCGTCCCGGTCCCGGTCCCGGTCCCGGTCCCGGTCCGGAGTCCGTCGTCCTGATTAACGTGTGCGAGTCGGCGCCAGAGCGCAAAGTTCGCCGCCGAGTCCGCGACGCGAAGGCGGAAGAGCGCCGACAAACTCCGACGCACCGGCACGTGAACCCCGGCGTCCAGCCACGCGAACCGCGCGCCCCTCGCCTGAGCTCTCAGCGCGAACGACGTCATCTCCGTCCGAGGCGGCGCGGGAACGTGCCCGAGCCCGCGTTCCAGCTCGAGTGGCACCACGACGAAGCACTCGGGGACGGGGCAGACGACCCGCTGCGAAAAGCCGTACGCCGCGCGAATCGATCCGTGGCACTCGCCGGCTCGCGCAACCTCCGCCATGGCGGGAATCCACGCGAGCACGGAGGGACCCACGCCGTGGTGGACGTCGTTGGCGGTGCGCGTCAGACCCGGGTACGCCGCCCCCTGCGCGCCGCGTCTGGCGCACGGCCTCTTCCCCGGTGAGAGCGCCACCAGCCTGCTCTCCCTCGCGCAGTGAAAGACGATGGCGTCGACGGCTCTCTGGTTCAAAACCGCATCCGTTCCCATGTGCACGATCCAGTCCCCCCAGTGCGCCGAGCTCTGCGCCGAGGCGTGCGCCAGGAGGTGGCAGACGCGCGTGCGCGTGGGCCCGTGGTGCGTGGGTTTTCGCGAGCCGCCGCCGCCGGTTTTGGATCGCGTGAGTGCCAAAGCCGATTGCGTATCCGGTTTGTACACGAATTCTCTCACGTGGCTCGACGCGACGTACAGTTCCGTATCGTCGGTGACAACCTCCACCTCCCACAGCGCGCTGGGCAGCGTGCGCGACAGCACGTCCACGCACACCTCCACCGCGCTCTTCGTCCGTCCAGGGGAGTCGCCGCGTCTTCGCAGGTGGTGAAACCTAAAGTGCAGACGGCCGCCGAGCTCCTCCAGCGCGCGGTCGCGATCGGGAAACCGTTCGCCCCACACGGGCGGGAACAGCAGGTACCCGCACAGGTTGAGCGCCATCGCGGGTACGCCCAGCAGCGCGACGCACACGCAGACGCGCCACGCGAGGTCCTGGCGCTCGTTCAGCCAGAGGGCGTTTGGGTTAACGTACGCCGCCAGCGCCGAAAAAAAGAGCTGCGCGACGACCAACGAGACGAAACCGCCGTACATCGCCGCCAACTTGACCAGCATCCACGCGTTCGCGGGCTTGTACACCCTGCGCTCAGCCTTGCGACGCAACGCGTCGCGAGCCGCGGCTTTTTTCGCCGCCTCCATGCGCCGCGCCGCGTCCGCCGCGGACGCGTCCCTCGGCTTTTTCTTCTTCCGTCCGCTCTCCGCGCCGAAGAGCGCAGCCATCGTGGCGTTCCACTCGGACTTTGGGACGACGACGGGGGCGCCGCCGTCGCCCCTGCCCGCCGCAGCGCCCACGAGCGAGTCCTTCTCGGTGCTGTCCTTGGAAGATCCGCTCGAGACTGGGGAACGAACGCGTGACGGGGGTGACGGACGGACGGTCAGACGGAGCGAAGAGTCGGGTGTTTCGCGTCGCGGGGAGAGCGGCTTGGTGTTTTGGGCGACGGGACGAGAGACGCGCGGTTGGGATGGGAGTTTGGGCGCGCGTCTCGCACCGTTCGTTCGTCCGCTCGGACCCGGCCCGCGACCGGCTTCCTCGTCGTAATCGTCATCCTGCGTCGGTGGAGGTCGGTGGAGGGAGGTGAGCGACGCGAGCGGCGCGGGTCGGGGGGCGACCTCGGGGCAGCGGGCACCCGAGACTTCTTTTTGCCTCGAATGGGAAGATGAGACGAAATGCGGGAGGGGCGAGGCGCGCGCGCACCGAGACGTCTCCCGCGGGTCCGACGCCGTATCGGTATATCTCGTCCGTCGTGTCGTCGTCGTCGTCGTCGTAGAACGAGCTGCTGGTGTCCGTCCCGTTCCTGACGCTCGCGGACCTGCGCGCGGGTCGGGGGATCGGAGGAGCGCGGTGAGCGAGGCGGCACACGATGGACGGGGTGGGGGTTACAGGGACGTCGACCGCGGGCGCGGGGAACGGGCGAAGCGCGCGGGGACTCACTCGGCGCCCCACGTCCACCTGTTGTGGCCGACCTGGCGTCCCCGCATGGGACGCTCGTCGGTGGACATCGCCGCGCCGCGTGCCCTGACGGTACGCCGCGCGACGTGCGAGAGGCCGCGCACTCCGCGCCCTCCTTTGTGCCCGAGCGGCGGTTTCGCGCAGGCTGGGTGGCAATCGCTCGCTATCCCTACTGAGATGCCGTGGGAAATAAATAATTATACGAGGTGATGTCACATTTCCAAATCATTTTTGTTACAGAACAAATAATGTTTAGTATTAGCGTGGTCGGTTGTGAAAAGACGTATCCGACCGTCACAACGACCGTTGCAAAGTGTGGTGTCCCGCGAGGCGACGCCGCCACTGCCGAGGACGCCTCGGTCTTCTGAACAGGGACGCGCACGTCCGCTCCTGAACCTCGCCGGCCCGATAGCGTCGCGGGTTGGCGCGAAGTAACCGGGTCACACCGCGGCTCGGGGCGCGATGAAGGTCCCGAGGCCCGGCGAGAGGATGCGGTCGCACCCGCTGTACCGCAGGAAGACCAAGTCCAAGGTGGTGTTCGACGACCAGCGACCGGGTTGGGACTCCACGAGCCGGGATCTGACCAAGTACAAGCTCACCGACGAGCAGATCGAGGTGAGCGCCGTGCCCGCGGCGCGATGCCCAGCCTCACCCGTCGCCTCGCCCGACCAAAAGAGAGGACGTTTTCAAATTCATCCGCCGACTCGACGCTGACCGCCCGCCCGAATCGCCCCCCCCGCACGCAGGCGCGTCGCCAGCAATTCGTCAGCAAGAACCTCGCCAAGGCTAAAGAGGAGCTCCGCGCGCGTGAAGACCCCGCGACGCTCGTCGTCCACCCCTGGAACCCGCCCCATCGCTCCCCGATCCACCCCGCGCAATCCCTCGGCCGGATCGTGGACAAGGCGAACGGCGGCGACGGCCCGAGGGCGGACGAGTCCCCGTCCCCGCCCAAGGTTCGCGGCCGGAACATGGCCGCGAGGGGCGGCGGGCTCGGCCCGGTGCGCTTCTCCCCGATGAAAACCTCCGGCGGGCAGCACACGCGCGCGTCGCTGGATCGAACGTTCGAGTCCGTCCCGACCAGTCGCCAGTCGACGCCGAAGAAGGAGGAGCCCGCGAGGTCACCCGCCGAACCGAACAGGCCGACGCCCTTATCCCACGAGGCCGAGACTTGTGGGTCCGCGAGACGGCTGGGGGAGCCCCCAACGCAGCACAACCCGCGCGCCGAGGTTCCCTTCGCCAAGGCCAAGAGCCCGATCACCAAGACGCAAAAGTCGGACGCTCTGAGCCGAACCAAAAAGGCGACGGATCGAGCGCGACGGTTGGGGTTCCGGCCCACTCGCGCGCCCGAGGCGTTCACGAACCCCAACGGGACGGGTAAACCGACGACGCACGCGGGTAAAGACGGGGTCCTCCCGCGGTCCGGTCCCACGGTGCCGTTCGAGGAGGAGGTTGAGAGGTTCCGGGTGGGCAGGCTGCGTCGCAAGATGGAACACGAGGAGGACAAACACGACGAGGAGGCGTTCGAGGACGAGGCGTTCGAGGAGCCCGTCGCGTCCGATTCCCCGCGCAGGATCCACGTGCGGGACGAGGACGACGACGCGTACGATCCCGACGTCGACCCGTTCGGATCGGGCTTGAGGGCGCGAGACGCCGAGGACCCCATCCAAGCCGTCCGCGACGCGAGGATCGAGGTTCGCGCCAACCGGGCTCTGAGAGCGGCAAAAGAGAGGAACCGGGTCGGGTGGAGCGACGGTTGGATGGCGGGCACGTCCACCGCGGACGTCCGCGCGAGGCAGCACGAGCTGATGGCGGCGCAGGAGGCCATCAAGCGGCAGTTTGGGGAGCAGACGGAGGGAGGGAGCCCGGGGTCGGCCGACGCGGCGCCCGTCTCTCCCGAACCTCATTCGGATCATACGGAGGCGGTTCGACGCGCCGCTTTGGCCGCGGCGAACATGACGCCGATCGCGAGTAAAGAGGAGGCCGAGGAGATGGCCAGGATCCTGCGCGTTCCCCCGATGCCGACGCCGCGCGCGTTCAGGCCGGATTTAAAACAGACGGTCGAATCAGCTCGGGGAGAAGGGTCTTCGGAGCCCTCCGTCGGGACGCCGACTCGACGCGCGCGAGACGAAGGTTCGTTTTCGCGGTGGGGCGCGCCGCGGCCCACGAAGGTTCCGCCCAACTTCAAGCCCAACGACTGGATGACCAAGACGGCGAACGACACGTTTCAGTTCCCTCCGCCGCCGCCCGAAGAGCGCGGGTTGATGACCTACGCGGCGATGCGCGACGCGCAGACGGCGGCGTTTGCGGATCACGCCGTTCGAAGGTCGACGGAGGCGGAAAATTTGGAAAATTTGGGCGCCGACACCGTGACAACCCCAGCCAAGCCCGGGCGTGTGGTTTTGGCGGAGGTTGGCCTCGGCGTGCGCCACGGGTTTCCCGAGCCCATCAAACCGTCCACGACGCCGGTAAAGTTGCCCTTCGAGGCGATGTACGGCGACGACGTCGACGGCGTCGCCAGGCGTCACGTGGAGGATGCCTTCGTCCGGCTCTCCGTCGGCGACGAGAACTTCGCGGCTCTGCGGGCGCGAGAGGCGGAGGCGACGCGTCCGCGGCCCGGGATCGGGGCGAGCAGCGCGAGGTTCGGGGCGACGACCATGCCGGACGCGCTGAGCGCGCTGTCGCGCGACGGCGACGTCCGCCGGTCCTTCTCCAACGACGAGCGGCTGCAGTTTGGGCTCCGCGACGAGGCGCTGGCGATGAAACGGCTGGACGCGATGAGAACCGCCGCGCTCAAGGGCGTGGACGCCAACATGGCGGCGACGTTCCCGGGGATTCGCCAGTCGCTCGAGGCGGAGGGAAGGATTAAGGTCGAGGATGGGACGGGGGAGTTTGTGCGGGTCCCGAGAGACGCCGGGGGCGCGACGGGGAAAGGTTTCGGGGGCTTTGTCCGCGTCGGGGCGCCGCCCACGTCGTCGGGTCGGGAGCCGCCCGCGTGGGTGCGCGTGACGGACGCCGCTGGGGGGGGTGGCGTGCCGACGCCCTGGTTCGCGGCGCGCGAGTGAGCGAAATAGCCCCCCGTAGCCCCGGGTGCGGAGAAACCCGTGACGATAGATATAAATTCCGTGCCGGCGTGTCTGCGATGAATCGTCCGCGCCACGGTCCCGTCTCCAGCCAGGCGCCAAACTAAAGAAAGAGCTCACGATTCTTGCGCGAGACCTAGCGCCATTCCCCTTCGAGCGCCCGGGGCGTCACGAAGTGAGGGGGTCGAAGGTTCGTCACCTCAGAACCGCGAGCGACGCGCGTTGCGTGCGACTCGATCGGCGTCCCCTCTCTTCGCGAACGGGCTGCGAGCGCGGGGAGAATCGGTCTCTCATACCCTAGCACCGAGCGGGCAGTTTTTCCGCGTGGATGTGCCGCTAAGGGGAGAGGCCAAACCCGCGCTGTTTCAACTGGACCGAGGCGACCATGAGCGATCGTCTCGCGTTTCTCTGCAAGGTCCTTCGCGGCTACGCGGTCGAGGTCACGGTGCGCGCCAACCCCCCACCCCCGCGCCAATCCGGCCCGCTGCCCCCCGGCAAAAAAAGCAAAACAAGTCCCGACCGAGACTGACGTCGCGCTCCCGATCCCGATCACGCCCGCCAGCTCTCCTCCGGCGCCGTCTACGAGGGCGTCTTCAGCGCCGATGCGGCCACCAACGATAAGGTGAGTGCCCGAGATGACCCGCGAACCGCGAACCGCGCGCCGCGGCTCCCGCGTCCGCGCCGATCCGCGATCGATCACGGAGCCACGACAATCGATCGCGCCCGGTGACGAGCCGAAAATGATGAGACCACCTCGACGCCGACCCGCCGCCTTACCGAACCCGCTGACGTCCCCCCCGTGCCCCACCCTTCCCCTACCTACCCAACAGCTCACCAAGGATACGTTCGAGGTGGTGCTCAAGATGGCCGAGCTCAAGGTGACGACGAAGGGCGAACGCGCCGCCCGCGCCAAGCCCGTCGAGTCCATGTCCGTGCGGCTCTCCGACCTGGTCGCCGTCAAGGCGTGCGACGTGGGCATGTCCGACCTCGCCGTCGGCCCGTCCCGCACCGCCGGCGACGGGTTCACCGACGCGGGCATCTCCCGCGGCGAGAGGTTCGAGCGCGAGCTCGTCGCCTGGGCGCCCGCGGAGGGCGACGGGTTAGCGGATGCCGGCGGGCTCCTGGAAGATCCCGCCGCGCGCTCCAAGAACGGCAAGGGCTGGAGCGGCGGTCAATCCGGCGCCGCGGGCTGGGACCAGTTCGCCGCGAACAAGTCCAAGTTCAACGTCGACACCACCTTCGACGAGAACCTCTACACCACCGCGATCGACAAGAACGCCGCGGGCATCTCCGAGGCTGAGGCGGACCGCATCGCGCGGGAGATCATGTCGCAGGGCTCCACCAACGTTCACGTCCAGGAGGAACGCGGCTTACGCGTCACCGCCGACTACGACGAGGAGGATCGATACGGCGCCGTCATCGGCACCGGAGCCGCGGCCGGAGGTGCCCACAGCGCCAAGCTGGCCGCCCCCAAGGCGCCCGCCTGGGGCGGAAGCGGCGCGGGCGTCACCGCCATCACCGGGAAGGCGGCGCCGCCCCCCAAGCCCCACTCGCCGCCGCCGCCGCCAAAGGCGAAGGAGGACGAGAAGAAGCCGCTTCTCGCGGACGGCGAGAAGCCCAAGAGCGCGCTGAACCCCAACGCCAAGGCGTTCACGCTGAGCGCCAAGGCTGCGGAGTTCAAGCCGTCGTTCATGACGAAGAAACCCGCGGCGCCCGCGATTCCCCCCGCGGGTGCCTTTCCCGTCGGGATGCCCGGCATGATGCCCGGCATGATGCCCCAGTACCCGATGGGCGTGCCGGGCATCCCCCCGAACATGATGCACATGCCCGCGTACGGCGCTCCCCAGTACCGCGGCGCTCCACCCCAGCAGTTCCAGGGCGGCAGGGGCGGCCGCGGCGGGCGCGGCGGGCAGCACGTGGGCGGCTTCTCACCCCAGCAGCAGGCGGCGATGGCCGCCGCCGCGGCTCACGCGGCGCACGCCGCCGCGAGCGCGGGGATTCCCCCGCCTCCCGCGGCCCCCGCGCCTCCGCCCGCCGAGTCCGCGTGAACGCCGCGTAAAAAGCCGACGGCGTCGCAGTGACGATGAGAAGACTTAGCAGTTGAGCTGCGTGTAGAGAGAATCGTTACTTGCGTTGCGTTGCGTTGCGTTGATTTCATTAACCCCACCGCCTCCGCGTCACTACCACTCCTTCGCCGCTCGACCTCGCACCGACCCGACGCGACTATGGCGTCGGTGTGTAACGTGCGCTGCGCCGTGCGCGCGCTCCTACGCCACGCGCGCGTGCCTTCGACGCCCTCGACGCGCGTTCTCTCCTCGGCTCGCGCGTCCGCCGCCGCCGCCGCTGGATTTAACGGGTTCATCACGCGCGTCTCCCCGACCCACCGCGGTCGACCCGCTCAAACGAGGCTCACCTCCACGCTGAACCCCGAGGGCACCATCGACGCGAACCTGGGCGGCGGGAGCGTGGACCAGGTTCGCATCACCCGCATCGACGGATCGAACGTCGGCGAGCTGTCGGACGTCCTCCTCTCCCTCGGCGCCACCTGCTGCAGCGTCGAGGATGCCGATCTGGGCACCGAACGCGAGACGGAGCTGTACGCGGGGGACGACAAGGTTTGGCGCAGCTGCGACGTCACCGCCATGTTCGCCTCGGGCGTCGACATCGACGCGGTCATGGCCGACGCGGTGGACATCCTGGGCGTGAAGACGATCGAGTACGTCGTCGAGACGATACCGGACAACGACTGGGTGAACGTGGTGATGGACTCGTTCGTCCCGATCAAGGTGGGCGACGGACTGTGGATCGTCCCGGAGTGGGCCAAGACGCTCCCGGAGGGCGAGGAAGAGGGACTGTCCGTCGTCCTCGAGCCCGGGCTGGCGTTCGGCACGGGCGAGCACCCCACGACCCGGCTGTGCCTCGGATGGCTCAGGGACAACGCAGACGAATGCGTCGAGGGGAAGCACGTCGTGGACTTCGGGACCGGGTCCGGGGTGCTCGCGATCGGCGCACTGCTCATGGGAGCGAAGAAAGCGACGGGCGTGGACGTCGATCCGCTGAGCGTGAAATCGGCTCGAAGAAACGCGCGGCTCAACGGTATAACCGACGACTCGAAGAAACTGGCGCTCTTTTGCGCGGATGGATCGGACGACGGCGAAAGCGAGCTGCCCGCGGACGAACTCGACGGCGCGGTGGACTGCGTGGTGGCCAACATCCTGGTCGGGCCGGTGACGCAGCTGGCGCCGCTCTTCGCCAGGTACGCGAAGGAGGGCGGGAGCGTGTGCGTGTCGGGAGTGCTCGTGACGCAGGTTCCGGCGGTGAAGGAAGCGTACGGCGAGTGGTTCGACGATTTGTCGTATAAAGAGGAGGGCGGGTGGGCTGTGGTGAGCGGCGTCAGGAACTCGACGCCGGCGTGAGCGAGCGAGGTGCGGGTTATGTATGGGTCACGTACGAGAGTCGGCGGATGTGGACGTTATCATGTACGACGAGTAGGTTTTAAAAAGCCGATTCGCGACGACCGGTTCGCGACGACCAGTCTCTCTTCTCGAAACCCCCGTCATCGAATCATCCGTCTCTCCCCCAAAGATCAATCATCCCTACGTCTCTCGAACGTTCGCGTCTGTTTCACATGTCGACGTCCGTGGGACTCTCCTCGCCGACGCCATCCTCGGGCACGAACGCCGGGGACACCCCCTCCTCGCCGTCCTCCTCGCTGTCGTCCCCGCCGTCCTCGACAACCGCGCGCGCCATCGTCGTCGGCCCGTTCTTGTGCATGGACACGTGACCCAAGGACCCGGACACGGCTCGGTGCTGCCCCTGCAGCGTCTGGTTGCCGGTGGTGGTGTCCCGGTAGACGAACCCGCCGGCATGGAGCCCGCCGTTGGAAAACTGGGACTTGGCCGCTGGGACGTCGCCGCCACCGCTGAATCCGCGGCCGCTCCCATCCGCCGGGCACGGAAAACCGGGATTGTCACCATCGCTCGGCCCCGAGAAGGGATGGCTGCCATCCGCGGGCCCCGCGCCGCTCACCGCGGCGACGGCGGGGACGTTCGGCGCGAACCCCCCAAACTCGAATCCCCCGCTGGGCTGGGGCTGGGGCTGGGGCTGGTTCCCGCCCGAGTGTAAACGGTTCGAATCGAACAGCACAGCCGCGCCGCCGGCTGCGCCGCCCCCCGACCCCAAGCCCCCCGACGACGGCGCGCCCGAGTTCGGTCCGCTGTCGCCGCCGCCGCCGCCGATGCTCCCCGGTCCGCTGTCGCCGCCGCCGCTAAGCGAACCGAGCCCTCCGTCGCCCGAGTAGGTCATGTCGCCGGACGCCAACGCGGGGGCGTACCCGTGCTCCTCCGAGTGCGCGGGTACGACGTAACCCATCGGGCTGTTACCATCGCCGATGTCCATCCCGCCGAGGCCCGGGTTGGTGAGGCCGTCGCACTCGCCCTCAGCCTCCTGCGTCTGCGCCGCCCTGGCCGCCGCGGCGGTGCCGGGGGGAACCGGCGAGTTGATCCCGCGAACGTGCGGCGGAGCGGCGTTGAACAGGGGCACGGGCGGGAGGACGGAACCCCCCTTGAGCGCCGACCCCGCGGGCTTGGGCGCGCCGAAGGACCCGCCCGGGCCGCTCTGGACCTGACCCGCCGGGGCGCCCGCCGCGACGAGGGGAACGTCCGTCGGTTGGGTTCCGCCCATCCCAATCCCGGACGACGATCGCCCGCCGCCGTTATTACCGCCGCGTCGCCCGCCGCCGCGAACCCCCCGACGGTCCGTGCGCCTCGAACCCGCGCGATCGACGATACCCCCTTCTTTGCCCGGCACGAACGAGACGTCGCCGGTCAATCCACCGATCGTATCGCCCAATCCGCCCCCTGGTTCCAATCCGCCAAACGCGAACGTACCGACTTGAACGTCGCCGCCGGCCGGACCCCCGAAGGAGCCGCCCGCGCGCCCCGTTTCCGCGAACCCGTCCCCGATTCCACCGATGTTACGACCGAACCCCGGGTGCGAGTCCACCGCCTCGCCGCCCCTAAACGAGCCGCCGCCGTCGCTCAGGAAGGAACCGCCCCCCTCCACCTCCTCGCCGCCGACGGAACGGCTCGGCGACCCACCCCCGGACTTGACGTGCTGCGCCTGGGTGCTGTCCGCGGGCCCGATCGTCCCCTCGCTCACCGCCGCGGTGTTGGAGTCGCCCGCGGAGTCCTCCTTGTCGACGCCCTCGCCCGCGCTGTGCCCGCGGCCGACGGTGGACGTGGATCCCGTGGCTCGCTCCACCCATCGGCGGGCGGTGAAGACGGAGTTTTGCATCGAGTGCGCGGGCTGCGGGTTGGCGAGGGGGTGGGGTTGGTGGGCCGCGCCCTGGGTCGACGCCGCGTTGGCGGTCATCCAGACCTGACCGTCGGCGTCGTGCAGGAGCGCGTGCGTGGTGGGGGGCGGGTTAGACGCGAACGGGGGAGGATGCGCGTGATGGGGGAGCGCCGCGCCGGGCGTGGGTTGCGCCGGCGCGCCGCCCGGACCCGCGAGCGCCGCCGCGGCGACGGGGTTGGCGGCGATCGGGTTCGCGCCGTGTCCGTCGTCGGCGGTGGCCGCGTTGGATCCGCCCGCGGAGTCCGCCGGCGTCGCGACGTGACTCATATCGAGACGCCCCGGGATTGTTGTTACCTCCTCGAACCTTGGGAAAAAAGCGCCCCTGTCGGGGTCCCTCGGTTGGACCGCCGCCGTGCCGAGGGGGGGGTCGGGGTCGCCGGGGGCAATCCCACGCCCTCGATGAGTCCTAAGGATCGAGCGCGCGCCGAACCCGGGGCACGAAGACGACCCCGTAGCCAGGTCACGAAGACGGGGCTCTCTCGGCGTGGCTCAGAATGACCGAGGATTTTCTTTTTGGCGGAGCACCTATTTCAACATCGAGCCCATCGAGGCGCCTGTAAACGTGCACCAACTCATTCAAGGCGGGGTTGAAGGCCTCGTCGCGGCGGTTTGAGTCGAAAAGGCTCGCGCGTCGTCGAGCGGTCGCGGTCGCGCGTTCAAATGTTAGGCTACGATGCTATGTTCCCACCGCTGGACGCTCACTCGTCGTCCATGGACTCGTGCCCGAGGTTCGGGTGGTGGTGCCGGTCGCCGCTGGGATGATGATGATGTTGATGATGGTGGTGGTGGTGGTGGTGGTGCCCGCCGCCGCCGCCGCCGCCGCCGCCGCCGCCCGAACGCGTCACCGGACCGCCGCCCGCGGTGGTGAACGCCTGCCCCAACTTCTGACCCAAACCCGTCTGGTGGTCGCCGTGCGTCGTCGCGTTGACGTCTATCGTCGCCAGTTGGCATCGTGCCGTGGTCGACGCGTTCCTCCCACCCCTCGGCTGTTGCGCGTGATGATGATGCTGCTGCTGCGCCGCGAGGCCCGGGTGGTCCACGCCACCTCCGACGCCGTCCGCGGCCGCCTGAAGCGCCGCATCCTCACCCTCCAGCACCACCAGCTCCGCCTGCAGAGCCGCGGCCAGGTCCGCGGCCGACAGCTGTCCCTCGCCGTGGCCAAGCGCCCACGCCAGGAGCCTCTCCGTGGCGTGCCTCGCGCCCGCGTTGAACGCCCGCTTCTGCAGCGACAGCGACGACGTGTACAGCGCGCTGATGCTGTTGGCGGCGGTGCGGAACGTGCCGTACAGCTGTCGGTCCATCTCGTCCAGGCCGTTAGCCTCGGCCTTGCGCTTCTTGGGCATGGCGCGGCGCGCGTTCAGAGACGGCGCCTCCGACTGCAAGGCGGAATTTTATCTCCCGGAGCAGCCGCTCGGACTGGCGCGCGCGCCGGGTTCGGGCGCGCGGTGGCGGGTTCGCTCGCGGGTTCCGTCCTCGCGATCGGCGCGACGGGCGCTCGCGACGGCGGTCGTCCAAGTCCTGAACCCGCGGCGTGCGGGGAGACGGGGCGAAGTGAAATCTGTGGCGAGCGGTCCACGGCGAGAGAGAGAAGGGACGGTCCAGAGTGACCAGACGGAGACTCGTCGAATCGTGACTGAATGCGCTGTGCGACTCCGAAACGCACACGAGTCGCCGGCGGAGACTTTTTTCCCGGCTGGACTTGTCGGCGTAGATTGCGACGCCGGAGACGGCGCGCACAAGCGATAGCGCGGCGCCCGACGGGAGTCCGCATTCACCGAGTTTGATACGACACGTTTGCGAGGCATTTCAAGCGAGCAATCACGGGTACACCTCACGTGACACGCCCACACGCCCCGTAAGGCATCCCGCATTCCAGCGGCGACACAACAGCACACGACTTCGACGCACCATCATGCCCGGCGACTGGGCTGACGACAACGATACCCTGCCGCCCGCGCCCGGCGGCGGCGGCGGTGACAGCGGGTGAGTGACCCGCGCGCTTACCGAACCAGACGCCGGCCGTGAACGCCTCGCGCGGCCGTCGAACCCTCGCCTTCCGCGCCACCTCCCAATCGGTTCGGGGTGCGCTGTGCGTTGAGGCGGAGCGAAATCCCGCGCGCACACCCCGCGTCCCGATCGCCGCTGACGCCGCCCTTCCCCGCTTCTCAACTCCGATTCCGCAGCAAGCCGGCCTACGTGCCCCCTCATCTGCGTAACCGCCCCGCGGGAGACCGCGACAGGGACCGCGGCGGCTTCGACAGGCGCGACGACCGGAGAGGAGCAGGTGCGTGTCCGCGACCCATCGGGTGCCTTTTTTCCACCCAGCCCCACAGCCAGACACTGCGGAAAAGACACGCGACCCGCGAGTGCCCGCACCGCGCAGCGGAGGGCCACTCGCCGCCCACGTCATCGCGGCGGACGCGAGCCGATCGCGCCGGGACCGCGCGGTTTCGGGTCGCATCGCGGGTTCACCATCCAGTCATCGGATGCGGGGGCGCCCGCACGCGTCGCGGCGCCCGTCGCGCGCGCGTTTCCGCGCGTGACCCGCACCGGAAACCCTAGCGCGCCCCGCGAACCCCGCCCGCGTGTTTGGGCGAGAATATTCTCCTCCGTCGATGTTTTCTCCTCGTCAATCTCGCGGTTTGAGATTTGAAGCACGCCTCGCTGACCTCGCAAACCTCCCCTTCCCCTTCCCGAAAACCCGACAGGCGGCGGTTCTTACGACAGGGGACGCGGCGGCGACTACGGCGGCGCGTTCGGCGGCCGCAGGGGCGGCGACGATTACGGCGGTCGCCGCGACGATTTCGGCGGGTCTCGCGGCGGCTGGGGCGGCCGCGACGATCGCAGGGGCGGCGGCGGCGGCGGCGGCTGGGGCGGGTCGTCCCGCAACTACCGCGAGGAGGACCCGTTCGCGAAGCAGGAGGCGGAGGACCGCCGCGCGAACGAGACGATGGGCGAGGCTGGGTCCATCGCCATCCACAAGCCCGGCGAGGATGCGCCCGTGTACGGAGAATCCACCGGCATCGACTTCGACGCGTACGAGGACATCCCGGTGGAGACGTCGGGGCACGACTGCCCGGAGCCCATCAAGCTGTTCGCCGACATCGACTTTGGCGCCGCCATCAACCGCAACATCCAGCGGTGCAAGTTCAAGAACCCCACCCCGGTGCAAAAGTACGCCATCCCGATCTCGCTCAAGCGCCGCGACCTGATGGCGTGCGCGCAGACGGGCTCGGGCAAGACGGCCGCCTTTTGCTTCCCCATCATCCACGGTATCATCGACCGCGGGCTCCAGGCCCCCAGGGGGGGACGCAAAACCTTCCCCATCGCGCTCGTGCTCTCCCCCACGCGTGAGCTCGCCATTCAGATTCACGAGGAATCGCGCAAGTTTGCGTACCAGACGGGCGTCGCGTCCGTCGTGGTGTACGGAGGCGCGCCGGCCGCGCAGCAGTTCCGCGAGATGGAGAGGGGTTGCGACATGCTCATCGCCACCCCCGGCCGGTTGATCGACCTGGTGGACCGCGCGAAGATTTCCCTGGAGCGCATCCAGTATCTCGCGTTGGACGAGGCGGATAGGATGCTGGACATGGGCTTCGAGCCGCAGATTCGGCAGATTGTCGAGCAGAGGGGCATGCCCCCGCCGGGCGACCGCCAGACGATGCTCTTCTCCGCCACCTTTCCCAAGGAGATTCAGAGGATGGCTTCCGATTTCCTCCAGGATTACATCTTCCTCACCGTCGGCCGCGTCGGGTCGTCGCACACGCTCATCACGCAGACGATTGAGTACGTCCAGTCGTACAACGACAAGTGCCAGATGCTGATGGACCTCGTGCACGCCGTGCAGGGTTTGACCTTGGTGTTCGTGGAGACGAAGAGGGGCGCGGACCAGCTCGAGGACTGGCTCAGCCAGCAGGGATTCCCGTCGACGTCGATTCACGGCGACCGCACGCAGCAGGAACGCGAGTGGGCGCTCAAGTCGTTCAGGTCGGGCAAGACGCCCATCTTGGTCGCCACCGACGTCGCCGCGCGCGGCCTGGACATCCCCCACGTCACGCACGTCATCAACTTTGACCTGCCGTCCGACGTGGACGATTACGTGCACAGGATTGGACGCACCGGCCGAGCGGGTAAGAAGGGTTTGGCCACCGCGTTTTTCACCGACAAGGATTCCTCCCTCGCCCGGGGTCTCGTCGAGATTCTCTCCGAGGCTAACCAGGACGTGCCCTCGTTCCTCAACGGGTTCGCGTCCCGCGGGTTTGGCGGCGGCGGCGGCAGGCGCGGCGGTGGCAGGCGCGGCGGGGGTGGCTTCGGCGGGCGG
>Ga0181573_10003108_pt1 | contig 14925 bp, 13 predicted proteins | sample 101ome_25_FD_148643 | JGI IMG/M metagenome (GOLD analysis project Ga0181573, IMG submission 148643) | Coastal salt marsh microbial communities from the Groves Creek Marsh, Skidaway Island, Georgia - 101409BT metaG (spades assembly) | ecosystem: Environmental > Aquatic > Marine > Intertidal zone...
GTATCCGACGGAAAAAGTACTCATGGCGATGGGGATGCGTGCAGGTTGATTCTACGAGTGAAGGGGAGGGAAGATACGGGCTGCCTTGCATAGTAGGCGTGCTCCCCTCTCCCCATGCGGCGCTGCTCCACATGCTGACGGGAAAAACGCCTGGAGGGTTCGGGAATTGCTATATTTGTGGTGTCTTTCGGCCGGTCAGCACGCAGAGTAAAACCGGCCGGATCGGCATGCAGGACAATCCTCCATTTTCACCCCTTTTCAAAGGCTGTATACTGTGCCCACAATTGCTTTCGAGTTGACGAGTCCACCCCAAAGACAAGAAGAGCTGGTCGCGTGGCTGGATGAGGAGGAGGTTTCGGGCATTCTTCAAGAGGAGAGTCGTGTCACCGTTTACGCGGATGAAGTCTGTGCCGATCGTGTGCGCGCCTTGCTTCATGAGGCCCCTGACGGCCTTGTCGAGGGAGGGATTACCGAAGAAGAGATTGCTGACAGGAACTGGAATGCCGATTGGGAGCGCACCATCACGCCCATCACTGCGGGTCCTTTCCGGATCCGCCCGACATGGGAGACGTCGGCACCGACGCAGGGGACTGTTGATATCCTGATCGATCCCAAGATGTCCTTTGGCACAGGGCACCACGAGAGTACCCGATTGTTGTTGTCCAGTCTTGCCGGCAAGGTAACAGAAGGGTGCCGGGTTCTGGACGCCGGTACTGGAACAGGGGTGCTTGCGTTCGCTGCCCTTCATTCGGGTGCCGATCACGCGGATGCCTTTGATTACGACCCGCTGTGCATGGAAAATGCAGCTGAAAATGCGGAGCTCAACGCCTTGTCCGATCGCTTTCACGTCTTTCAGGATGATGGAACGTCATTGTCGGCCTCCCTCGGCGATTGCGTCTATGACGTGATAATAGCCAATATCAACCGGGAAGTGCTTCGCTCCATGCTGCCAACCCTGTATGCCCGGCTAAAGGAGGGAGGACGATTGGGATTGGCCGGTTTGCTGATCTCGGATGCAGTTATCATGAGGGACGAATTGCATACACTGGGACTGGACATCATGGAGGAGAACGAGGAAGGAAGCTGGTGGAGTGTCTGGGCGCTGCGGAGGAATGATGCCTGAACATCGGATAGCAACAATTGACATCGGAACCAACACCGCTCTTCTTTTCGTGGCCGGCTGGGAGGATGGGCGGCTGAAGGATCTGCACGGGGCATCAGGATTCGTTCGCCTGGGCGAAGGGGTGGATGCCTCAGGGTGCGTGGGCCAAGCAGCCCTTGAGCGACTGGAGTCCGTCTTGACCCATCACATGAAGGAGATGGCGCCATGGCACGTGGAGACGGTCATCGTAACGGGCACCAGTGCCTCACGGGATGCGGCGAACGCCGACGACATTCGGTCTGTTGTCAGGCGCATAACGGGAAGTGACCTTACCATCCTCAGTGGGGAGCAGGAAGCCGCTGCGACGTTCGAGGGAGCGATGGCAGGCTTGGAGGATTTCGATCCAGCTTGGCAGGGCTTGTCTGAGGGCACTCCCGTAACCGTGATCGATGTGGGTGGCGGATCCACTGAGTTTGTGCAAGGAGGTAAGGGGGCGGGCCGCCCTTCGTTTGCCCAGAGTCTGAACATGGGTAGCGTGCGGATGACGGAACGGCACTTCCGGACGCAGCCGTCATCCAGGACAGAACAGGCCGCAGCATCGGAGGATATTGCCGGGATGATGGACCGGGGACTGGTTGAGGCTGGAAGGACTCCCGTTTGTGTCGGAGCCTCGGGCACGGCGGTCATCCTATCCTTGGTTCATCACGGCGCGGATTCAATGCGGGATATGGCCCATGGCAGCCACCTGGCACGAGAAGACGTGCGGGCGTGGAGGCATCGATTGCTCGCGATGACGTCCGAGGAGGTTCTCTCACTCATTCCTCGGCACGGAAAGGGCAGGGAAGACGTCTTTCCCATGGGTGTCTTGATCCTGGATGAAGCCATGGATTGGTTGGGAGCGGATACGCTGTTCGTATCGCCCTACGGGGTCCGGCAGGGTGTAGCCATCCAGCATTTCAGAAAATCCGGTTGATATCCTCGAGCCGTGGAACAGGTTGCGCGGCCGTCTTTTTCACTTGGGTCACCAACGCACCGAATCGCCTACCCGATGTCTGCTCCAACCCTTTCCACCGTCCTCGACGCCCTCCGAACTGTTACCGATCCCGTAACTGGAAAGGATCTTGTCCGGTTGGGATGGATTCGCGAATTGACCATCCAGGAAGGGCGTATCGGCTTTACCCTGTGGATGGATGATCCGACGCATGATTTTGCACCGCGGGCACCGGAAGCTTGTCGCAGGGCACTTGAGCAGGCTTTCGGTCCAGACATGTCCTTTGATATTTCGTCCGATTCGGACATGATCGGTCTTGGTGACGATCTCTCGATTGACGGTCAGGAAGCTGGCTCAGCCCCGGGAGATGGGATCACGAATATCATTGCCGTGGCTTCGGGTAAAGGGGGCGTTGGCAAGAGCACGGTGGCATCCAATCTGGCCGTGTCCCTCGCGCAACAAGGATACGACGTTGGCCTGGTTGACGTAGACATTTACGGTCCGTCCATTCCCACCATGTTCGGCCTGGAGAGCGCCAAGCCACGGGTCAACGAGCATCGGCGTATCCTGCCGGTGACCCAATTCGGCGTGAAGCTGCTTTCGATGGGTTTCCTCGTGGATCAGGACAAGGCGGTCATCTGGCGTGGTCCCATGGTGACCAGTGCCGTGAGGCAGTTCCTTGGTGACACGGAGTGGGGTGCACTGGATTTCCTGATCATGGATCTCCCCCCGGGAACGGGTGATATTCAGCTGACCATTGTCCAGACCGTACCCATCAACGGTGCTGTCATTGTCTCCACGCCCCAGCGTGTGGCACTCGCGGATGCCCGTAAGGGAGTGGCCATGTTCGAGCAAGTGCAGGTTCCGGTGTTGGGTATCGTGGAGAATATGGCGTACTTCACACCCGCCGAGCTTCCGGACAACAAATACTATCTGTTTGGTCAGGGGGGAGCGAAGGCATTGGCCGAGGAGTTGGACGTGCCGCTGCTTGGCGAAGTGCCGTTGGTACAGGCCATCCGTGAGAATGCTGATGACGGGACGCCGATCGTTACGGACAAGGCTTCGCCGGTCGGAGCCGTGTTTGCCGGTATCGCCCAGGGGGTCGTCCGATCGGTGGAGGAGCGCAACGCTGTTCGACCTGCCACCCGCAAAATTGATATTTTGCACGGAAAGTGAGTGCGAACCTGCCAGCCGGTGCAGAGTACCAAAACGGGTCCGGCGCCGGGAGCTCGGCGTCTGCCGGGCGGCTCCAATTTTTCATGAGTACGAACATGACGACGTTGCAGGATCTTCCTGATATTCAGCGGCAGGTCGAGGAGGCCCTCGACACCATGCGGCCCTACCTGGAAGCCGATGGAGGGTCCGTACGGCTGGTCGACATTACTCCTCAAGGGGTCGTCGAGCTCGAGCTGTTGGGTGCCTGTGAGACGTGCCCCATGTCATCGATGACGCTGCGGGCGGGTATTGAGCAAGCGGTCAAACGGAGTGTACCGCAAATCACGCGGGTTGAGGCGGTCAACGTCTAAGACCCGGAAGAAAACGCTCTCGAAATGCACAGCGGGGCGGCGCCAGTTGGCGCCGCCCCGCTTTTTTACAAGGGCCCACGAAGGAAATCGGCCAGAGACGGCAGCCTAGTTGAAGCCCTCACCCGTGACGGCCGGCCGCGTATCCTGATTGGCCACCTGCCAGGCCGTGGCAAAGATGACATGGGCAATCTTGGCCATCCGCTCGTACTCGATCTTGTCGGGCTCATCGTCCACGCCGTGATAGTCATCGTGCGTGCCGGTGAAGAAGAAGATGAACGGGATATTGTTCTTGCCAAAGTTCCAGTGGTCGCTTCGACGGTAGAACTGGTTCGGGTCATCCTTGGAGTTGAACCGCTCATGCAGCTGCACCTTGGAGCCGAAGGTTTGGTTGGCCCGGATGTTGATATCGTGCAGTTCCTGGGAGACGAGGTTGGAGCCGATAATGTAGACATAGTCGGTGTTCTCGTCGGGATGGGTCGGGTCGATGCGACCAATCATGTCTATGTTCAGGTTCGTCACCGTTCTATCAAGCGGCACAACGGGTTCCCTGTCCGTGTAGTAGGCAGAGCCAAGGAGTCCTTTCTCTTCTCCTGATACATTCAGGAAGACGATGCTCCGTCGGGGACCGTATCCATCCGCTTTGGCCTGTGCAAAGGCCTCCGCAATCTCGAGTACCGTGACGGTACCTGATCCGTCGTCATCGGCACCATTGAAGATGCCATCTTCGTCCGCAGGTTGCATTCCCACATGATCGTAATGGGAAGAGATGACGACGTATTCATTCTTCAGGACAGGATCGGATCCTTCGATGAACGCTACCACATTTTCTGAGGAGACTTCCCGTGTCGTATTGACAACACGGGTCCTCAGCTTTGTTTCGGATTCGAACACAACGGGGCTCAGATCGGCATCAATGGATGCCTTGACCGCGGCTACATCGCGCCCGAGAAGCGTGGAGGCCAGGTCGGCAGAAACACTGAGCACCGTCGGAAAGCGACTTCGAGACGTGCCGCTCGGTGGGTCAAGCGACAGGTTGCCGATGTCACCTGCTGCGCCAGTAGCCTGGGCCATGGCTGCCTCGGACACGGTTCCGCCACGTGGGGAAAGGTCGCCGACCATGAGGATACCTGCTGGTGTGCTCTCCTCGTTTCCGAAGAACGCCCGCAGTTTGTTGAAGCGCCCCGTGGTCCATGTGGACAGCGTGCCCCCTTCGGTCGGCAGGAGACTCGTTTCTGCATCCGACATAGGTTCATCTGCCAGCATCATGACCCATTTACCATCGTAGTCGATACCGGCCTCTGCCAATGCCGTGAAATCGTTGTAGCCCAGATCGTCATCCCCGATACCGTAGCCGGCAAAGACAATGGAGCCCTCGCTTTCTCCAGCCCCTCCAAACATGGTCATGAAGGAGCCGTCCGTTGCATCGCCCCCGAAGACATGAGCCGGTGCACTGGCCGAACCGACGAAGAGTTCAGCCTTCTCGAAAGCCGACTCGTAGAGGGGAAAAGGTTGCAGGTATGCCTTTGGACTGCGTGGATTATCCGTTTCAACGGTTCCCTTCGGTGCAACGCCCATTTTCCGGTATTGGGCTGCCAGATACTCGGCAGCCATCTTCTGACCCCGGGCTGTGGTTTCGCGTCCCTCAAAAAAATCGGAGGCGAAGAAATATAGATGGGAGGCCAGATCGTTGGCCGTTATGGTCTGCAGGTATCGGGCAACCAGATCTGGATTCTCAAACGTTGTCGGCGTGTCACCCGGCTCTGCAATGCCACCAATCTGATCAGTTTGCTGAGCGGCTGCGGGCGGGATGAGCAGGAGACACAGCAGCAGTGTCATGCTCTTGATATGTGCGTTCATCTGCGTGGATCGGAATGCGACGTTTTTATTGGTTTTTACGTGGTTGCGGTTCCGGGGTTGGGTTTCAGGCAAGCCGTTGGCGCTTATTCAGATAGGCAAGCAAGGCCGTACTGTAGGGTTCGGCGGTATCCAATTCAATGAAATCGATACTTCGCTCGCGGCATTTTTCGCGGAAGCGGGAAGTGAAAGCCGAAACGGCTTCGGCATAGTTTGCCTGCAATTGGGACGGCTGCAGACTCATCTCCTCGCCCGTCTCCATATCCACGAACTGCATGGGAACGTTCGGGAAGCGCAGGTGCCGCTCTGTTTCGGATTCGAGGACATGGAAGACCAATACTTCGTGACCACGGTAACGAAGATGCCGCAAGGCATTAAGCAGTTGGTCGTGCTCGGCAATATTCTCGAATAGATCCGTGATGATGACGACCATGCTTCGACGCCCGATACGCTCGGCCACTTCGTTCAACACCGATGCGGCACTCGTGCGTGCTGGTCCTTCGGAGGGCGATGAGAGGCGTTCGAGCGTCGTCAGCAACTCGCGGACATATCCTTGCGTGCTTTTCGGAGGGCGCAGGGTATGGATGGTCTCATCGAAGGCAATCAAGCCCGTGGCATCGCGCTGCCGGGCCATGATGAAATGCAGTGCGCTGGCCAGGTAGGCCCCGTACTCAAGTTTGGTGAGTGCTGCCGAGTGTTTGTACTGCATGGAAGCAGACGTATCCAGGACAACGTAGTGCCGCAGGTTGGTCTCTTCCTCGTACTGCTTTACGTAATGCCGGTCTGTTTTCCCGAAGACCTTCCAGTCCACATGACGTAATTCATCCCCGGGGTTGTAGGGGCGATGCTCCGCGAATTCCACCGAGAACCCATGGTAGGGACTCTTGTGCAACCCGGTAATGAATCCCTCCACGATCAATCGCGCCCGCAACTCCATGTTGGAGATCTGACTGACAAACGCAGGATCCAGGTACTTGAGGGGCTTGTCGTCGGTGCTCACAGGGTGCCTCTGATTGGGAATACGCCTACGAGGTCGCTTTCCATGGGGTTCCAGTCGGTCTGGAGAGCGGCGCATACGGGTGCACATCATACATGTGGACGTCTGTCCCTCGGCAGGCATTCCCGCATCCTGCACGACCCTCACTTTCCTCTCACGGCTGGAATGGATATCATGGGCAGGCCGTCACGGGCGTAAAGACAGCCCGAGCGGGTTTCCATCATCAGGATCAGGAAGGACATGCGGACAACGCTGCGATGGGGAATGGTCGGGCTCGGGCGCATCGCCCACACGTTCGCCCGGGATCTCGCACGCTTTCAGAATGCGTCTCTTGTGGCGGTCGGATCACGCTCACGGGAGAATGCACGCGCGTTTGCTGCGGAGCATGGCGCCCGGTGGGCGTACGATTCCTACGAAGCCGTCTACACCCATCCGGATGTGGATATTGTGTATGTGGCAACGCCCCATCATCAGCATGCCGAACTGAGTCGAGCAGCGCTCCGTGCAGGGAAACATGTCCTGTGTGAGAAGCCGGCGGCCATCAATGCTGCACAGATGACGTCGATCATCAGCGCAGCCAACGAGGCTGATCGGTTTTTCATGGAAGCCCTCTGGTCGCGATTCAATCCAGTCCTGGCGGAGGTTATCCAGCGGACACGGGATGGTCAGATCGGACCTGTCCGCTTTATCGAGGCGGACTTTTCATTCAGACTGCAGGCCTCTGAAGGAAGCCGGACCCACGACCCGGCTCAGGGGGGCGGGGCCCTGCTCGATGTTGGCATCTATCCGATCTTCCTGGCCTACACCCTGCTCGGTGTGCCCGAAACCGTTCAGGCCTCCATGATTCGACATCCATCAGGTGTGGATGAGCAAGTGGCTGTCATCATGGCCTACGAAAAGGCCTTGGCGACAGCGTATGCTGGCTTTGCATCCCCTTCGGGTTTGGAGGCCACCATCAGCGGCGAGGAAGGGCGGTTCGTAGTGCACCCCCTGTGGCATGAGGCTGAATCCTATACCTACTTCCGAAACGGAGAGTGGGAGGGCGAGCGCCTGACACGACCAAAGACGGGGCATGGACTCTGGCATGAAATAGCTGCCTGCCAGACGGCCATCGGAAGGGGGGAGACCGAATGTGCGCTCTGGACCCACCAAGATGCCCTGAACCTGATTACCATTCTGGACCGGGTGCGCGATGCGATCGGCCTGGTCTATCCATCCGACATTGGAGGCTCCACATGACCGTCCCCATGCGCAGAACCCTGGCTGCGGCACTTTCTGTGTCCCTTGGAGGGTTTCTTTTTGGATTCGATGCCTCGGTCATTTCGGGTGTCATCCGATTCATCAAACCCGAGTTCGGACTGTCCGACCTGGAACTGGGCTGGGTCGTGAGCTCGCCTGCGTTTTCAGCCATGTTTGCCATGCTGGTAGCCGGTCCGCTCTCCGACAAGGTGGGCCGCAAGCGGGTCTTGACGGTTGTGGCCTTTCTCTACGCTGTATCCGCTTTGTTGTCTGCCCTGGCGCCCTCGACATGGGTACTGGTGGTGGCGCGGATGCTGGGAGGTGTGGCGTTCGGAGCGGCGCTTATCCTGGCGCCCCTGTACATCGCCGAAATATCTCCTGCCAAACAGCGGGGACGATTGGTATCGGTACAGCAGCTCAACATCGTACTCGGATTCTCGGCAGCCTACTTCAGCAACTACTTCATCCTGACGGCGATGGATGGCTCTTCCTGGCTAAGCGAAGAGGTGGCCTGGCGTTGGATGCTGGGCATCGAAGCCATCCCGGCATTGGTGTACTGCGCGCTCGCTTTCATCATTCCGAACAGCCCCCGCTGGCTCCTGATGAAGGGGCGGTCCGAGGAAGCCCGCCGGGTGCTGGTCTGGCTTCACGGAGAGGAGGGCGCACGGACGGAAGAGGCGGGTATCCGGGCTGCAATGGGTCATAAAGAGGGGGAGGTTGTCCGTCTTAATGTGTTGCTGAACAGGGGGTTGAGGTATGTTCTCCTGGTTGGCCTTCTGGTCGGTGTATTGCAGCAGATTACCGGTGTGAACGCTATCTATTTCTATGCAACTACCATTTTCGAACAATCGGGGATCGGAGCCGATGCCTCGTTTGCCCAGGCCGTCTGGGTCGGCATCATCAATGTCGTGTTCACCATACTGGCCATGCTACTCATTGACCGGCTTGGTCGTAAGCCGCTTCTGATCATTGGTCTTTTGGGTGTAGCCATCAGCATGGGCATCACCTCCCATGGATTCAATCAGGCCACCTACGAGTGGCCCATGGAGCATGCAGAGCAGCTGGACGGCATTACGGTAGCCATGGTGGCTGATGTTACCGATCGCACCTACGAGAATGACATTGTATTCAAGAACGCGGTACGGGCACGACTTGGGGAGGCGATGTACCGTGAACACGAAGCCGCGATCATCGAGGTCTCAGCCCGGATGAACGCCAGTCTCATCCTGATAGGTATCCTGGGTTTCGTTGCTTCGTTCGCTTTTTCCCTGGGGCCCGTGATGTGGGTCATGCTCTCGGAGCTGTTTCCGAACCGGGTTCGTGGCCTGGCCATAGCCCTGATTGGATTTGTCAACTCGGCCGTCAGTTGGTTCGTTCAATTGGTCTTCCCCTGGGAGCTCTCGCATCTGGGTAACGCCCTGACATATCTGATTTACGGTGTCTTTGCGCTGCTGGGGGTGGTGCTTCTTTCCGCGTTCCTGCCCGAGACCAAGGGCAAGTCCCTTGAAGAGATCGAGCAGGAGTATGTAGGTGCCGGGTAGGCCCTTGGCCTTCGTCTGGCAGCAATTTCGACGACACTGCAAGATGGACGTGTCGGAAGAGTCCGAAAAAGCCGTACTTTTGAACCATGGAGCCGCAAGATACCATCAAGGCGCAGTTGCTTAATGCACACGATATGGAGCGTATGCTTCATCGTATGGCGCGGCAGTTGGTGGAAACGTTCGAGCTGGACGAGGACCACGCTGACTCCTTCGGACTCGTAGGCATGCAGACTCGCGGTGTCCATCTGGCGCGTCGTCTGCAACAGATCATCCGGGACGTGGATGGCATTGAGGTGCCGCTCGGCGTATTGGACGTGACCATGTATCGGGATGACGTCAGGATGCGTCGCAGGCAGCCAGAGGTGAAAGAGACGCGCATCGACTTCCCTGTGGATGGCAGGCACCTCGTACTGGTTGATGATGTACTCTTCACCGGCCGCACGGTGCGGGCAGGATTGGATGCACTGACCGATCTGGGTCGGCCTGCGTCTGTTCACTTTCTCGTAGTCGTGGACCGCGGCCACAGGGAATTGCCCATCAAGGCCGATTTTGTCGGACGTAAGATCCCGACGCTACCGGGAGAAGAGGTGCGGGTTCGTGTACAGGAACTCGATGGCAGGGAAGGGGTGTGGCTCGTGGATCGCCGACAAGCCGCCTCAACCGATGCCGATTCCAGTGCTGAAACGGCGCTGGATGCTTCTCGGCCCACCGATGGATCGACCGGTAACGGTCCAACGACACAAAAGGATGACTGACACCACGTCGACAACCACTTCCGAAGCAGGTTCTCAGGGACTCAGGCATCGTCATCTCCTGGGTCTGAAAACCTATTCCTCCGATGAGATAGCACTGATCCTGCAAACGGCCCGGCAGTTCCGGGACGTTCTGGATCGACCGATCAAGCGGGTACCGACACTGCGTGGAGTAACCGTTGTCAACCTGTTTTTCGAGCCATCCACCCGGACACGGATTTCCTTCGAGTTGGCCGAGAAGCGGCTCTCCGCCGATACCGTCAATTTTACGGCCTCGGGTTCGTCCGTGTCGAAGGGAGAAACACTCAAGGACACTGCGCAGAATATTGAAGCCATGAAAATCGACATGGTGGTTGTGCGTCACGTCTCGCCCGGAGCTCCCCACTTCCTGACGCAGTGCGTGGATGCTGTTGTCGTCAACGCCGGCGACGGTGCCCACGAGCATCCGACTCAGGCACTGCTCGATATGTTGACCATCACAGACCACTGCGGTCCACTGGAAGGTCTCAATGTCTCCATTATCGGGGATATCCTGCACAGCCGTGTCGCCCGATCGGGAATCCACGGATTGCTGTCCATGGGCGCCAACGTCACCATCTGTGGGCCGAATCCGTTGCTCCCACCCCACCTGGAAGCCATGTCGCCCAACGGCTCGGTCCGAGTCACCCACCGTCTGGATGAAGCTCTCGAAGGGGCTGATGTGGCCATGGCCCTGCGGATCCAGATGGAGCGGCAGGGTCGGAATCTGTTCCCCAGCACGCGGGAATATCATGAACAGTACGGTATCAAACTCGAGCACCTGGAGCGTCACAAGGATTTGAGGGTCATGCACCCGGGACCGGTCAACAGGGGTGTTGAGTTGGCCTCTGAGGTTGTGGACCATGAGCGCGCGGTTATCCTGAACCAGGTTACCAATGGTGTTGCCGTCCGCATGGCCGTCCTATATTTGCTTTCCGGTACCACGGCTCCCGCGTCAGAGTAAACGTTTCTGTCGCGCCGGAGCGGACCACCATGCACGCCTCGACCCTATGCGGGACCCCGTTCGCCAGAAACATGTTGCCGATACGCCGGAGGAGCGGGTACGACAGGCACTAATTCGCTTACTCAAGGAGCGCGGAATCCCCGGAGCGCTGCTGGCCGTAGAAAAATCGGTTCGGGTGCAGGGTGCTGTCCGCCGGCCTGATATCGTGGTCCACGACAGGAAAGGGAAACCCTGGATGGTCGTCGAATGCAAGGCTCCGAACGTACACATCGCGCAACAAACCCTGGATCAAGTAGCCAACTACAACAGGTCGCTCGGTGCTCCCTTTGTCCTCGTATCGAACGGGGTGGAGCACTTCTGTGCCCGGGTGGATCAGGCGTCCATGATTTTCCTCGAAGACCTGCCGGCGTGGCCTGATCGATAGGTTTCATCATACCCAAAGTCATTCCGACATGTCCTACGCTGCCGAACGAGCCGTCGCCTTAGCTGCCGTCAGGGAGGCGGCTGCCCTTTGTCAGGGTGTACAGGCACAGATGAGTGTCCGCTCCATTGAAAAAGCGGACCAGAGCCCAGTGACCCTGGCAGACTATGGCAGTCAGGCCCTGATCTGTAGCCGGCTCAGACGCGCGTTTCCGCAGGATGCGATCATCGCGGAAGAAACGGCCGATATGCTTCGCTCCGAGGATGGATCAATGGCCCGAAGCGGGGTGTGCAGGGAGGTCTGGAAGCTCCGCCCGGATGCAACCGAGGAGGAGATACTGCAGTGGATTGACTACGGCGACCAGAAGGCGTTCGTGGAGCGATATTGGACGCTTGATCCCATAGACGGCACCAAGGGTTTTCTGCGTGGCGATCAGTATGCCATAGCGTTGGCCCTTGTCGTGGATGGCATGGTCGAAGTAGCGGCCGTGGCCTGTCCCAACCTGACCCTCTCGGTATATCCCGAAGTGGCAGGATGCATGGCCATCGCAGTTCGGGGACAAGGCGCCTTCCTGCATGCACTCGATGACGCGAAAGAGGTGGGTCCCTTGCACGTCAGTACGGTCATGCGCCCGGCAGAGGCTCGCTTTTCAGAATCGTTCGAGTCGGGTCACACCTCGCATTCGACCTCGGCCCGCATCTCCGGATCTCTCGGCATTACCAAGGCTCCCGTTCGCATGGATTCACAGGCCAAATATGTCGCGGTGGCAGCGGGTGATGCTGATATGTACTTACGCCTGCCTTCCGGACGCGCCTACATCGAAAATATCTGGGACCACGCCGCAGGCATGCTGGTGATGACCGAGGCCGGCGGTCGGGTCAGCGATGTGCGTGGAATGGATCTGGACTTTTCCCAGGGCTTTCAGTTGTCGAACAACACGGGTGTTCTGGCTTCGAATGGGAAGCTGCACGAGGCTTTGCTGGAAGCTGTTTCCGAGGCGCTCTGACGCATCTGGTCGGCTGCGTGAATCGATTCAGGGATGGATCGTCAAGCAGGTGGGAACGCAGCCTTCAACCGTCTGCATGCCTCCTCCAGAACGGGATATTCCTTTGCGAAACAGAACCGAAGACAGGCGCTTCCGTCAGTTTCGTTGGCAAAGAAGGAACGTCCTGCCACCGTGCCTATGCCGGCCTTCTCCACGAGCGTCCTGCTGGCTGCCATGTCATCTTCGAACCCTTCGAAACGTTCCCTGAGAGGCGAAAAGTCGGCCAGCACGTAGTAGGATCCTTGCGGCCAGGGTACCTTGAAGCCAATCTCCTCGAGCGTGCTGCACATGAGGGTTCGCTTCTTTTCGTAGGCGGTGGCCATATCCGAGAAGTACGCGTCGCTCATTTCGAAGGCCTCGGCCACGCCGTGTTGCAGTGGGGTGGGAGCGCATATATAGATCAGGTCCGAGAGCAGGCCCATTTTGGAGATGATGGCCTCCGGTCCAACCGCGTAGCCCAATCGCCAGCCGGTCATGTTATACGTTTTGGAAAAGCCTGAAAGAGTGACCGTACGATCATAGGCGCCCTCAATGGAAGCCAGTGAGACATGCTCTCGATCATCATAGAGCATGTATTCGTAGATCTCATCCGTAATGGCGTAGAGATCATGCTTCACGATCAGGTCCCGCATGCGCTCCAGCTCATCCCGGCTCCAGACTTTGCCGGTCGGGTTGTTCGGTGTGGTGACGATGATGGCTTTCGTTTTCTCGGTTACGAGCGACTCGACGTGGTCAAAATCAATTTCCCATCCCGGGGACGTGGTCCGAACAAACCTCAACTCAGCCCCCATGACCTTCAGCAGGTTGCAGTGGTACCCGTAGTAGGGCTCGAAGACAATGACTTCATCGCCTGCGTCCAGCAGCGTGAACATGGTGGCCACAAAAGCACCGGTCGAGCCGACGGTAACCATGACATCATCCACGCTTCGGGCAGGGATCCGATTGTAGGAACGCGTCTTTTCGAGCAAGGCTTCGCGCAGCTTGAGGATACCGCCGTAGTAGGAGTAGATGGACTCATCGCCATCGATGGCTTCGTGCGCACCCCGTTTGATGGGCTCAGGCGTCGGCATATCACAGATCCCCTGGCCCAGATTGATGCCGTCCACATCCTGCAGCATGAGCGTGATGGCCCGGATGTTGCTTTGTTTCAGTTCGGCAGTGCGTTCAGCTAGGGGCTTCATATCGTCCTTTGGGTGGTTTCCGGTGCGGCGTCATTCACGGCTGCTTTTGGCGAAAGATACTTCGCCAGGACTCGAACTCTGTCTGGTAGGAGAGGCCGACGCCTGCGGTGTTTGTAAGCTGGGTAGATTCGAGGATATCGCTTTCGCGACGGAAAAAGATCTCCGCCGAGACGTGCGGTCCGATACGGATTTCGACAACGAATTCGCCCTGCAATCCATCCGAGGTTCGAACGCTCTCCGTCGAGCGGGCTCCCTGATAGACGCCTTCCCCCCGAATGATGAGTCTCTCGTTCAACAGACGGAGGGCCACTCCGTAGGTAACATCCAGATCCTGGGCCGACTCACCCTGCAGGCCCAGGGAGACGTCCACATTGGGAAGCGCCGATTCCAGAAAACGATTCAGCTGGGCAGTGACCAGCTGCGAGACGCTGTTGAAGGCCAACTGCCCTCCGGAGTCGGTGGTAATGCTCTCCGTGGTAAGCTGGAAGGAGTTCAGGATCAGTACAGATGTAGCGTACTCCGTTGCTCGGTCCGGTTGATTGAGCAGGGCCTCCAAGGCTTGGTATTCTCCAATGACATTCTGATTGGATCGGTCAATGGACAAGGTCAATTCGACGTCGGGCGACTCCACGGTGCCGCCGATCTCGAGGTCCACGATGAGGGGGATTACTCCGGGCCGTTCTCCCTCGGCTCCGGGCAATCCCGCACGGGAGGCCCTCGTCCGATAGGAGGCCGGGATGGAAAGGGCAGCATTGATGGGATCCCCACTCCACTCAATGAATCCGCCCGGATTGATCAGAAAGGTCTTGATGAAGAGTTCTCCCGCCGTGAACTGATAGTCACCGCTGGTGACATCGAGTCGACCAAAGACCTGAAACTCATCATTTTCGAGGACGAGCTGGATAGTACCCGTGGAGACCGCATTGATGACATCTCCCAGCAACGGGTCAATGACCAGGTGGACGATGGATCCGGCGGGAGCATCGATATTGAGGTCCAGGTTCAGTCCGTCAAGAAACTGCCTCTCCGAGGTGGGGCGTTTCTGGAGGATGGACGAGCGCGACTCAAGCTGTCTGAAGTCAGGAATGACCCCTGGGGTTTCCTCGAAAACGACGAACGCCTGATCCGTATCCCTTGTATCCTCCACGATCGGGATGAAGAGTTCCGAGCCGGACGTCGTGCGGCCGTTGGTGGATACGAGACGGGAATTGAACAGGGGACCAGTCAGCGCAACATCCCCGGATGCCCAAAGGAAGCCATAGAAAGGTAATTCGTCTGACTCGGCCACGTTCAT
>Ga0181573_10003116_pt1 | contig 14895 bp, 14 predicted proteins | sample 101ome_25_FD_148643 | JGI IMG/M metagenome (GOLD analysis project Ga0181573, IMG submission 148643) | Coastal salt marsh microbial communities from the Groves Creek Marsh, Skidaway Island, Georgia - 101409BT metaG (spades assembly) | ecosystem: Environmental > Aquatic > Marine > Intertidal zone...
ACTGCGCTCTTTTACATGGAGCGTTTGCTACCGAGAGCTCGTGCCCATGCCGGGGCGATTGATGCGCCAGGTGAGGGACTAGCCACCTTTGCGTTTGACTGGTTTTAACGCAATGGCTTCGTTCACAACGCCGGATCTATCGGATTTACATCCCGACGCCGGGCTCTTGCCATACCAGTTTCGACAGTTTGGCCTGCGCGAGCGGTTTGCGGGCCCTGTATCAACGGTTTCATGCCATCTGGATAACTCCCGCGTCGCGGAGGCAGTGGCTGAAGAGGGAAGGGGGCGCGTGTTGCTGGTGGATGGCCGGGGGGCGTTAGAGCGTTCACTGCTGGGTGATCGGCTTGCACAGCTCGCGTCAAGTAATGATTGGGCCGGCGTGGTGGTGATTGGCGCAATTCGAGATGTTGAGGTGATCGACGCGATCGATATCGGAGTGCAAGCGCTGGGAGTGTGCCCGGTCAAAACCAACAAGCAAGGTGCCGGCGAGCGCAACGTGCCGCTCGTTTTGGGAGAGACCCATATCAGTCCGGGTCATTGGCTGTATGCGGACCGCAACGGCGTGCTGATCAGCGCATCGCCGATCCACAAATAGTCCGAGTCACAGATTGATATCCAGCGCGTCCGCCCCTTGGCATGTGCGTAGCACTGTTTGCCGTATGCGTTGAGGGCTATCCTGAAGGCTGACGCATCAGGTGCAAACCTAGTACTTTCGGCCTACTGACGATTGAATTGAATGAATCCTCATCGATAGATCCAGCGCCGTCACGTGTTTGGTCAGCGCGCCGATCGAAATCAGATCCACTCCGGTTTCAGCAATCGCTACCAGCGTATCGTCTGTGACATTGCCGGAGGCTTCCAATTCTGCGCGCCCAGCGGTGATCTGGACGGCTTCACGCAATGAGCTCAGGGAAAAGTTGTCGAGCATGATGCGATCAGCGTTGGCAATTAACGCTTGTTGTAGCTCAGCAATAGATTCCACTTCGACCTCTATGGGTTTGCCGGGAGCCATTTGTCGAGCCGCTGTCACCGCTTGGGCGATGCCGCCCGACGCGGAAATATGATTCTCTTTTATCAGGAAAGCATCGAATAACCCAATTCGATGGTTTTCACAGCCTCCTTGGGTGACCGCATATTTCTGCGCCAACCGCAGCCCGGGAATCGTTTTTCGCGTATCGAGGAGTTTGACGCGAGTATGTGCGACGCGATCTGCATAGCGCTTGGCAGTAGTCGCAGTGCCCGAGAGCAGCTGAAGAAAATTAAGAGCCGTCCTCTCCGCGGTAAGCAGTGCCCTAGCAGGGCCGGCAATGTGGCACAGTCGCTCGCCTGCATTCAGGCTATCACCATCCTGCATCGCCCAATCCAGACGGCATGTAGGGTCAACTTGCCGAAAAGCCTCTGTCGCGAAGGCGGTGCCGCAAAGAACACCGTTTTCCCGGGTGGTTATGGTGGCACTCGCATGCTGGTCGGGTGCAATCAGTTGTGCAGTGATGTCACCTGATCCAATGTCCTCATCAAGGGCTCTTTGAACGTGTTCCGAAATCAAGGTGGCGGTGATCATAGTGTTCAGCGTTTTGGAAGCAGATGTGGCAGGGGCTTAAAGGGGCCGAGGAATCGCTCGGACCTGTCCCGAGTGAGATGCAGTAAGATTAACCTGTGACGATGACGACTGACCATGGAAATTTTGTCGCGGGATGGCTATCTCTCGTGCGTCAGGTACCGTCACCCAACTGCGATCCCAGGCCCGAGGGTGTCATCCCGGAGCTGATTGTGGTGCATGGCATTTCACTGCCTCCCGGCGAGTACGGTGGACCGGCAATCGAGGCGCTCTTTACGAACACCCTTGACCCCGGTGCGCACCCGTATTTTGCGAACGTAGCGCAGATGCAAGTCTCGGCACATTTTCTCGTCAGGCGGACTGGAGAGGTCGTGCAGTTTGTGTCGGCGGAGTCACGTGCGTGGCATGCCGGCGTATCGTGTTGGCGCGGTCGTGAGCAATGCAATGACTTCAGCATCGGGATAGAAATGGAGGGATGCGACAACGAAGATTATGAGGAGGCTCAGTACCTTGTGTTGAACAGTTTGGTTTCGGCCCTGAGAAAGCAATATCCCAGTATCGCTCACGATGCTATCGTGGGTCACAGTGATATCGCGCCAGGCCGGAAGACCGATCCCGGACCGTCCTTCGATTGGTCGCGACTCACCAGTCAGTCAGTGGTGTAGAGAGGATCTTTGCAGGTGTCTTACCTGATTTTCATCGTCGCGGTAGGGCTGTTTGCGCTGTTGGGAGCGGGCGGGCTACTGCATCGAGATGCTTGGTTCGAAGCGCTCAACCGGCGCCTCGACGCTATCGAACTTGATCTGTTACCGGGTCTTGCGCTGAGGGTCGGTGCGCCCCTCGTGGCAGCAGGTATGTTATTGGTCGCGACGCGGCCAGTGATGGGTGGCTTGGCAGAGGCACTGATTGGTACCAGCCTTTTATATTTTGCTTGGGGCCGCGGAGATTACCCGACAGATCTGGAACGGTTTTTGGCTCGGGCCCGTGTCGGCGATACCCCCGGTGCGAGCGCGCTACTCAGTGAGTTGGGCGCGCAACAATCGCACGATGACGAGCGAAGCTCACTTGCGATGCGATATTTCCTCTTTCGGGGGTTTTCTAGATGGTTCCCGCCGGTGCTGTATTTTTGGCTCCTGGGTCCCTTCGCCGCTGCAGGCTATCGCCTGGTGGAATTGGTGAATGTTCGCTGCGGTGGTCAGTTAGATTCGATGCAACATGCCCTCGATTGGCTCCCCGCGCGGGCGGTTCTGCTTACATTTGCCGTGCTCGGAGATTTTGAACGTACCCGGAGCTTATTGACCGCAGACGCGTTTGACAGTGATGTTGCCAATGAGGAATTGCTCGCGCGTGGCGTCAGGCAAGCTTGGCAGCTTGGCGATGCGGATGGAACGGAGGATACGGTTAGAGAAGTTGAGACTGTCCGAAAAGCCATCGATCGCGCCATGGTAGTGTGGGTGGTATTGGCTTCCTTTGCGGTGCTTCTATAGTGACTTTGTTATGGGTTACGCGCCTCCTTGGTGTCACATCACCTGAGCTAAGGCAGGTTAAAGGCCAACGGGGCTGCGTCTGAGGCCATAAATGTTACAGAGGATTATCTGCAGCGCGAGGCTCGACTCGCATCCACTGACGGCGTGCCCGACGTGAGAGCGATTCTGGCTTCTTCAGGGGCGTTAGTTCGGCGGTAAACCTCGCTCCAAGCCACGCACTGAATCATAAATTTTGCTGAGAACAGGGGTCGGAGGAGGGTCCGAGACAAGTTCCCTTAACAGCCAACCGACAATGGCATCGATTTCCGTACGCCGGCCCATTTCGAGGTCCACTCGCATAGATGAATGGTTACCGGCTGTCTGGGCGCACACAGTTTTTACCTGTCCGGAGAGCGTTTCGGCAATGGCATTTTCACCGGCTGCGTAAAGCAGGGTCTGCACCTCAGCAATCACTTGCTCTGTGATGTCGCGAAGCGGGGGTGCTAGCAGCGCGCCATTGGCGACTTTATTGAGCGCGGTGAGTGGATTGATCACCGCATTGAGCGCCACTTTACCGAGCAGAACCGAACGTATATCAGTTGTCCAGCTGAACTCTGGCACGCCTTGTTCCCAGTTTGAGAGCCAATCTGGCGGGTCGCATGGACGATTAATAGCGCCAAGCAGAGTTTTTCCTTCGCCAGATTGAATCAGCTGATTTTGGCTCGCTTTACGACAGCCGGCAGTGGTCGAGCCCAAGACCAGTGTTGAGCCCTTGAGAAGCGGCGTTACATGCTCCGCCAGCCCCATACCGTTGCACAGCAGTACGACCGTGCTCTGATCCGTGAGCCTCTCAGCGACGGACCTGATCGCTTCGGAGGCTGCCCAGGCTTTGGTGCAGACCAGTAAGTGTGTGATCGCGGATACTTTTGGCGAAAAAGGCGATGTAGTTGCGCGTTCTTGGGCGAATGTCATGGTCTTGATGCGATCGGTTGTCAGCGTCAGATCGCGTGTGCTGGCAGGATCGTCGCGAGACAGTAAGGTGACATGGGCGCCTCCCTCCCTCAACCGAAAAGCAAACAGACCGCCAATCGCGCCCGCGCCCAGCACGTGCCATGACTTCTTCATTAAGAACGGTTCCTCGCGAGCCAATCAACGGGCTGCGGAGCTAGGTTCGGCGCAAACAGGGTTTGCCATAGAGCGGTAACCAGACTGGCAATGCGATTTCCGGCTCCGATCAGATAGGTATCTGCTGCGCCAGCAAAAACGGTTTCTATCATCTGATCCCATTCCCGTGGCAAGAGATGCTCGCCAGCGATCGCCACATCGAAGTAACGGCTACCCATTGCGGAATACTCCCAGTCAATTGCTATCAGCTGGTCGGCAGATTGCATCAGGTTATCGGCGGTCAAATCGTTGTGACACAGAAATTGTTCGTCCGATTCCAGCGCGGATAAGAGAGCGCTGCAGTCCGCGTGAATCATCGCGGACCGCCAAGCATCGCTTTGCGCCATAGGCAGTAATTCAAGATACCGGTTGATATCTGATCGCAGTGATAAGGAGTAGCTGACAGGAGCTAATCGATGGATATCTCTGCACAGCGCTCCCAGTGCGTGGCCCCGGACAGGTCGGTTGAGCGGATTGGCTCGGTGACAGATCACGACTTCCATTTCCGCGTCGGCATAAACGATCCCCGGCGCGAGCCGCCATCGGGATGCCAGAGACCAGATATCAAATTCCTGCCGGAAAGGCGTGGTGTGGCTCGATCCAGACACTTTCTTGACTCTTCCCACCAGAGGCACACCACATTCGATCTGATATACCGAATGACCGCTCCCTTCAGCTAATTCAGGGCCTAATCGCGGCGCTTCGCCCAGCGGTGAGGGAAGGTCCCAGAATTGCCAGTGGCGGAGCGCTTCGCTCAGTCGATCTGCTGGTGCCATTGAATCCGCCAAGTGCGATAACCCAGCCAGGCCAGAATCACGTAGCCTGCAAACAATGCTGCGGTGAGCGCAAGATCACGGGATAAATACAAGCCAATCGACGCGAGATCAATCACAATCCAGTAAAGCCAATTTTCAAGCAGTTTTTGCGCCACCATCCAGGTGGCCAGTAGCGCTGAGACGGTCGTCGCTGCGTCGACAAAAGGTGAAGCCGCGTCGCTCCAGGCGCTCAAGGCACTGCCCAGAACCGCACTCACTATCATCACCGCAAGACACGCCAGAGCGTGATGGCCGGGAGGCCAAGTCCGTATGGGAGCCGCCTGTGTTTCAGTGTTGCGCCAGGCAAGCCAACCGAATATTGCCATGGCGATGTAGAACACCTGTAGCGCCGCCTCGAGATACAGTTGCACCTGCCAGAAGACGCTGATGTAGAGTGCGGAGCTTGCGAACGCAGCGATCCAGCAGATGCGTTGCTGATAGATTGCCAGCACCACGTAGGCCAGCGCCAACGCAACTGCGCAGCCCTCAATCGCAGACATGTCAGCCCTCCGGGCCGATGTCCGCGAAGTGTTCCGGGATGAATTTGGCAACTAGGACCTGACGACCGAATTCCTCGTAACTCGCCCGAAGGGCCATCTGAATGGCGCTAAATACGTCTTCATCCTCGCCGCTGATTTGTGTGCTCATCGAGTTGGTGACGGCGACGACAGCTTGTCCCTGAAGCAGTCGCTCGATAAAACCCTTTACCGCTACCTTAAAATCTTCTCGCAGGGGATAAACGCTGAGCTCCGCAGTCATCTTCATCGCATTGTCTCCGTCAGGTCAAAGCTTAGAGTCACGCCTACGATACGAGGTTCTCCGTATTGGCGATAGGGCTCCAGCGCGTATTCCTTGCGTGGGTCGTTGCCAAATGTGCCAAAACCCCTAGTGAAGGTTGTCTCATTGGTGAGATTGCGGCCCCAGAGTGTCCACCGCCAATTTCCTCTTCCCCCGGATAGGCTGGCATTGAGTCGGTGAGCTTCAGGTGCGCGTACGTTGTGGCGGTCGGAGAAAAAATAGGAATCGCTCCCCGTCACCTCAATCTTTATGGCGGCTAGGTCGGATACCGACCAAGTCAATCCTGCAGAATACTGCCAGTCTGGCGATTGCGGTTGGTCTCTGTTCGAAAGATCGGCACCCGATGCATCGATGTATTCCTCAAACTGCGCTTCCAGCAAGCCAATACTCCATTGCATCAGTAGTGGGTCACTGGCTTGGTACTGAACCTCCCATTCGAGACCGCGATGAAGGCCCTGAGCGGCGTTATCGGTGTAATCGATAAAAGCAGTGCTACCGTCCTGCCGCGCTATCACCACCGAACCTCTCGCTTGCTGGTTTTCCCGATCCATGGTGAATACGGCAAGCTTCGAGCGCAGGTTGTACTCGGGCCAGTTGGCCTGCCAACCGATTTCTGTACTGATCAGTTCCTCCTCATCAAACTCCCCCAAGTAATCTAGGGGGCCTTGGGCTTGCTCTGGCAGGGCTTTGATACTGGCCAGTAGGCTTGCATTGGCGCCTCCAGCGCGGGCGCCTCGAGAGACTGTGATGAATAGCGATTGATCGGCATCGTAGACCCAAACCAGACCCAAGCGGCCAGTCCAGTAGGTATGATTGAAATCTTTTTCGACATCAGCGCTGTCTCGATACTGACTGTCTCGATGCTCCAGCCTTGCTCCGGCAAAACCCGACAGACGCTCGGTGAAGACCGGGTTGACTTGACCGAATAGTGCCGAGGTTTCAGTAGTGATTCGACTGGTGAACGGAGTGGAAAGGTAGGTATATCGCCGTCTGAGGTCTTCCGCTTCATCTCGGAAGTAAGTGCCCACGACCCATTCTGTTTCTCCGGTTGACTGCAGACGCCACTCGAGGCTGTTCATGGTTCGGTTGCGACGGTATTCGTCGTAGGAGCTGTATTCCCAACCGGGGGCAATGCCAACGTAGCTCCAGTCTTCGTCATAGCTATAAAGGGTGTCAGTGCTCGCATGACTGATCTGAAGCGTGCTATCCACGTGGAAAAGCTGGGTCTGCCAGTTGAGGCGCCCCGCTCTCAGCGTCAAATCATCGTCGCCCGGCTGGTCAGAGAGCGTTGCCCGAGTGTTATCCAGCGAGAAAGCGTCATAGCCATTATCCACCCGGGTGTAGTAGGCGGCAGCCTCAAAAAACTGCGAGGCGCTTTCCCACGACACTGCGCCGCGTGCAGTCAGCTCTTCGCGCGCGTTGGTGTCGCTGCGACCTAACCACTGGTTGTCAAGAAAGCCGTCGCTTTCGTAGTGTTGCGCTGCAATGCGAGCATGAAGCCCGTCTGAGAGGTTGCCGCCTAATCGCAAACCCAGTCTACGGCCGCCGTAATTCTCCACTCCTATGCTGACATCGCTGATCGCTGAATCGGGGGGATTACTGTGTAAGGCGATCAGCCCCGCAAGCGCGTTGGCGCCCATGAGAGTGCCCTGCGGGCCGCGCAGGACTTCCACCTGCTGCAAGTCATAAAGCGTCAGCGCACCGCCTGCACCGCTCAAATCGATGCCGTCGATCAAAATACCGACGGAAGGGTTAATCGGTTCTACAAATTGACTGCGTTCTCCGATGCCGCGGATCTGGAAAAATCGGTTGCGGGATGCGCCGGAAGATTGGGCGACATTGGGTGCAATTGAGATCACGTTCTCCAAGTGCGCCGCGCCTCTTTGGCGCTGGACACGTTCCGTAAAGATAGTCGCGCTGACCGGCGAGCGTGCCTCATTAAGCAGTGTCGCGGTGACCCTGACTTCCTCAAGGAGAGCGATATCTTCCTGAGCGTTAGCGAGCGATGGGAGACAGATCAAGAGCGAGATCGCGACAGCACGGGCCGAAGCTGGCCGGCCGAACGTGATGGTCCGCCAGAGAGATGAGTAAAAGCGAAGCGAGATCGCTGAAACGCTGTTCAAGGTTTGGCCCCCTTGTGGCGACGGGAGCCCACAGCGTTCGGTCATCTAGTGAACCGTTCACCTGGTCCCTCCGCCGGCATGATCCGGATCAGGTTCGACGGGTTTGCCATGTGGCATCTCAGGTTTAGACCACCCCGCAGGTGGGGACAGTCTAGCACACCGGCGAGCTCCGCTACCGCGAGAAATGGCTTCTTCGCGGGGGGAGCAGCACTTGCAGTGTCACAGCTCCGTCACAGTCAGTTTGTTAGAGTCTCGGGTTACGTCATAGCGCGGGTATTTGTCATGGCTCCGAAGTATCATTAACGCTGAGCAACCATGGGATACAACGAACAATCGTGAACAGCGGTAACCACATTGGATGGCAGGCGCGTGTTGAAAACGCATCGTCTTTGGTTCAGACCCACTTTTTGGCGATTTGGCGGAGCTATGCTCGAGACGCTGATCGCTTGGCGCGGTTACAGAACGTGCTCATCGCGCTTCTCGTGCTTTGGTCGCTTCTGAGTGCAAGCCAATTGGTGTGGATACCATTCCGGACGCACGACATCGCGCCGCCGCCGGGCATGGCGCTTAACCCGCCCACGCGGCCATCGCAGGCCAAAGTGGTGGCGATCGACACCAGCTCGGTCATCGGTTCTGGTCTTTTCGGCGGAGCACCGGACATGCTCGCATCCGACTCTGATGTGACGGTCGCGACTAATGACCGCGATGGCATCGAGCAAAATGCCAAGGAGACTCGGCTAGCCTTGACGCTCACGGGTATCGTTGCCTTTTCCGATGACGGTCTTGGAAGCGCGGTCATTAAGTCTGGGTCTGTTGAGCAGGTGTACGCAGTGAACGACAAGTTACCGGCCTCTGGGGAGGTAGCCTTGGCCAAGGTCATGCCTCAGCAGGTTGTCATCGACAATAACGGGACCTATGAGCTGATCAAGCTTTATGAGGGACCTGGCGTCGTCATCCCCGTGCGTCCTTCTGCGCCTAGCGCCTCGCCACAGCCTGTCAGCGCCCTCGAACGGGATGGTGCTACCTCTGAAAGCCGCGCGCGCAATGCGCTCGCTGGCGATTACCGCGATAAGCTATACGATAACCCTGAATCTCTGGCTGCAGCGGTAACTGTCGCGCCCGTTCGCGAGGGGGACCGCGTTGTCGGTTACCGCATTGCTCCAGGTGCCAACCCAACCGCCTTTGAAACCTTGGGATTTGAGTCAGGTGACGTCGTGACTGCGGTGAATGGGCTGGCGTTGAGCGATGCCAGCAATACCATCAAGCTTTATCAGATCATGAAAGATGCTGATGAGGCGACATTTGACATTAAGCGTGGTGGTGGCACCGTGACGATCAGCGTCGACCTTGCTAGCCCCTGACAGGACTGCCGTGAAAACCGTTTCATTACTCTCAACCTGCCTGACCTTCTTCCGCAATGCCTCGATGGCGCTGCTACTCGTGCATTCGGCCGGTACCGTCGCGCAAGAATACACGGTCAACCTGAAGGACACCGACATTCAGGAGTTCATCAAATTCGTCGCCGATGTGACGGGCACGACGATGGTGGTGGACCCCAATGTCAAGGGCAAGGTCAGGGTGATCTCTTCAAAGCCCGTGACCCAGTCAGAGCTTTATGATTTATTTCTGTCGATTCTCGATGTGCAGGGTTTCACGGCTGTTCGCAGTGGTGAGGTGATTCGCATCGTGCCGAGTAAAGACGCACGATCCTCCCCCGTCCCGCTAATGGATGAGCAAAGTCCGGCGGGAACCGCCGAGTACGTGACTCAGGTCATACGCCTCGACAACATCTCCGCGGCCAAATTAATCCCGGTGCTACGGCCGCTTGTCCCCCAGCAAGCCCACATGGCGGCCTATGCGCCCAGCAACGCCATCATCATTTCAGATATTCGATCGAATATCGGCCGCATCGTGGACATCATCGAGCGTATGGATCGATCGGCAATCCAGACCACCGAGGTGATCCGGTTGAAGTACGGCGTAGCAGAAGACGTAGTCAGTATGCTGAATACGTTGGAAAAATCGCGGCAGGGCGAGGGCGCTGAGGCTGATAAAGAGGTCGTGCTGGTTGCAGATAAGCGAACCAACAGCGTCGTGGTTACTGCCGATGAGTTATCGGTCGATCGTATCCGCAAGCTCGTATCTTACCTCGATACCCCTCTAGAGCAGTCAGGCAATGTTCGGGTGGTATACCTCGAGTATGCGGACGCGAAGGAGGTAGCGGAGGTGTTGACCCGCGTGATGCAGAATATCTCGAGGCTGGAGGATGGCGGCAGCAACAAGCGCAGCAACAACAGCAACTCCACGATTGAGGCTGATGAGGGAACAAACAGCCTCATTATCACTGCCGACACCGATGAGATGGCGGCGCTGGAGGCGGTGATCGCTCGGTTGGACATACGACGAGCACAGGTGCTGATAGAAGCGATTATCGTTGAGATGGAGATTACAGAGGGCAAGGAACTCGGTTTGCAGTGGCTGTTTTCCAACGACAGTGGCCTCTATGGCAGCAACATTAGCACCAGCTCCGCCCAACAGGCGCGGAATAGGGCAATCGCAAGCGCCATCGTCCCTGAAGACGGTTCAGAAAATATTGGTACGCGGGAAGTGGCGGGGTCACTCGCTCAGATACCGGGCACGACGCTGGGCTGGGGCGTCGTAGACAAGAACCTCACGATGACGGTCATTCTCAATGCCTTAGAGACTCAGGGTAATGCCAACATTCTGTCTACTCCCAGTTTGCTGACACTGGATAACGAGGAGGCTTTTATCACCGTGGGCCAACAGGTTCCCTTTGTCACCGGCTCTTACACGAATACGGGGGTGGGTAATGGGGCGCAGAACCCGTTTCAGACGATTCAACGCCAGAGCGTTGGCATCACACTGAAAGTCACCCCACAAGTCAATGAAGGCGACTCGGTAGTACTCGATATTACGCAGGAGGTGTCGAGCATCTCGGCTCAAATTCTGGCCGCCTCAGACGTGATTACCAATGAGCGCAAGATCGAAACCAAAGTGCTTGCCAATGACAGCGACATCGTCGTGTTGGGCGGGCTAGTGAAGGACGACGTGCAGGACTCGACGCAAGGGGTTCCGCTCTTGTCAGACATCCCGTTGCTCGGACGCCTGTTCCGGAACGATGTGGTGACTGTCACCAAATCTAATCTCCTGGTATTTATCCGTCCTACGATCATCCGAGACGATGAGGATCTTGCGGGAGCTACGGCGGAAAAATATCGTTTTATCCGTGAGCAGCAAGTAGAGCGCCGAGAGCGCGGGCTGATGTTCTTGGACGACGGCAATCTGCCGGTTCTGCCAACATGGCAGGAGCAGATTCAACAGCTGCCCGAGGTTCCCTCAGACGCTGCTGGTGATGAGTGAGTTGTCATGGATGAGCCGATACGGGAGACATCAGGCGCGGTTGATGGGGCAAGCCCCTATCTAGCCTCCGGCATTCCATTCACTTTTGCCCAAAGTCGAGGGGTTTTACTGGAACGATCCGCATCGGCTTTAACACTCTATTACCTGCCGCCACTCGCTACAGATGTATTGCTGGAGGTGCGCAGATTTGTTGGCGAGGCATTTACTCTTGAAGCGCTGTCTGAAGAAACGTTCAGGCAGCGGTTGACGCTAGCCTACCAACGCACCCAGAACGAAGCGGCACAAATGGTGGAGGATTTGTCATCCGATGTTGATTTATCCCGGATGATAGATGAGCTCCCCGACGTCGGAGATCTGATGGATGCGGAGGATGACGCGCCGATTATCCGGCTGATCAATGCCATCCTCTCACAGGCAGTCAAAGAGAAGGCCTCAGATATTCATATTGAAACTTTCGAGGAGCGCTTGAGTGTGCGCTATCGGGTGGACGGGGTGCTGAATGAAGTCTTGTCTCCCAAACGCATGCTGGCCCCGCTATTGGTTTCCCGTCTGAAAGTTATGGCTAAACTCGATATTGCGGAGAAGCGGATCCCGCAGGATGGTCGGATATCGGTTCGCATTGCGGGCCACGGCATTGACATAAGAATGTCGACGATACCGTCGGCATATGGCGAGCGGGTTGTGCTCAGGCTGCTGGACAAGCAAGCAGGTCAACTCAACTTGAGCGAACTCCGCATGAACGACAGGGTAGAGACGGCCTATAGAGGCGCACTCGCCAGCCCGCACGGCATTATTTTGGTTACCGGCCCCACGGGTTCGGGTAAAACGACCACATTGTATGCGGGACTGTCCAGCATCAATGAAAGTTCAAGAAATATTCTTACTATTGAGGACCCCGTGGAGTACATGTTGCCCGGGGTGGGTCAAACCCAAGTTAACCCAAAGGTCGATATGACTTTTGCCCGAGGTCTTCGCGCTATTTTGCGGCAGGATCCGGACGTGGTCATGGTGGGTGAAATACGCGATCTCGAGACGGCGGAGATCGCGGTGCAGGCCTCCCTGACGGGCCATCTGGTGCTCTCTACACTCCACACGAACACGGCGATTGGCGCAGTGACGCGCCTTCAGGATATGGGTGTAGAACCTTTTCTACTTTCTTCGAGTCTGTTGGCTGTCATGGCACAGCGCTTGGTGCGCCTGTTGTGCGTTGAGTGTCGAGAGTCTTATGAGCCAAGTGACGCGGAACGACTGCGTCTGGATCTGAGTGACGAAGCAGTGCGACTCTATCGCGCTCACGGCTGTGAGCACTGCAATATGACCGGTTATCGCGGAAGAACCGGTATTTATGAGTTGATTGAGATAGGGGATGCATTGCGAGACGCGATTCACGAGGGGCAGGGAGAGCAGGCTCTGCTGAGGATTGCCCGGGAGGAAAGCCCGGGGATTGATGCGGATGCCCGTCGTCGGATTGTCAGTGGTGAGACCAGTCTGGACGAGGTCCTGCGAGTGACAGCCGTAAACTGAATAATGACGGCATTCCATTACAAGGCCCTCAACGATCAAGGCAAGCTCGTCAAAGGCGTGCTGGAGGGGGACTCGGACCGTCAGGTCCGGGGGACCCTGCGGCAACGGCATCTGCGGCCTGTCGAGGTGGTGGTGGCTACCGACACCGCTCGTTTAAACCGGCCGGCTCGGCTCAGCATATTAAGCAGAAGGTTAGGAGCGGGTGACCTGGCACTGATCACCCGTCAAATGGCAACGCTCGTTGCGTCAGCATTACCGCTCGATGAGTGCCTGCAAGCCGTTGCGGATCAGAGCCGCAAGCCTGTGATCAAGTCGATGATGCTGCAGGTGCGATCCAAGGTGGCGGAAGGGCACACACTGGCTTACGCCCTGAATCAATTTCCGCAGGCATTCGGTGAAATGTATCGCGCCATGGTGAATGCGGGCGAAGAGGCGGGGCAACTTGCGCCAGTCCTGGAGCAGTTAGCGCATTACACCGAGACGCGCCAGCATACCGCGCAAAAACTTCAGATGGCATTGATTTACCCCTTTGTCCTGATTGCGGTGGCGGTGGCAGTGGTCTCAGCTCTGATGATTTTTGTCGTACCTGAATTGGTGGGCATTTTTGCGCATACCAAAAAAAGCTTGCCGCCCCTCACTGTCGGACTGATCTGGGTCAGCGATTTTATGAGGGACTATGCGCTGGTCTGCATTGCATTGTTCTTAGGCGTAATGTGGATGTTTCGCCGGGCGCTGCGTCATCCGGGGAGGCGACGGCGGTGGCATCAGGCGTTACTGCGTGTACCTGGTTTGCGGACGGTGCTGACCGCATTGGATAGCGCGCGTTTCGCGTCGACTTTGAGTATCCTGATGGCTTCGGGTGTCCCCTTGATCCACGCTCTGAGTATTGCCGGATCCGTGATGACCAATCTGGTATTACGAGAGGCCAGCAAGGCAGTATCAATCGCAGTGCAGGAGGGTGCCAGCCTCAGTCGCGCTTTGTCGCAGCAGGCGTTTTTCCCGCCAATGATGATTCACATGGTTGCCTCCGGAGAGGCCAGTGGCGATCTGGAAATCATGCTGGAACGATCGGCGACCAATCAGGAGCGCGAGCTGGAATTGACGCTGGGAGCGATTATGGGCCTGTTTGAACCCGCGATGGTGGTATTGATGGGAGGGCTTGTGCTGACGATAGTATTGGCGATCCTGTTGCCGATTTTCGACTTGAATACGATGGTGAGGTAGCTGAGGGTGAACAAACAAAAGGGATTTTCCCTAATCGAGATTTTGGTGGTTTTGGTCATCATGGGGTTGCTGATTAGCGTTGTGGCCCCGACGGTGCTCAATAGTGCCGACGACGCGCGGGTCCAAAAAGTTCAGGCAGACTTTAAATCCATTGAGACTGCACTGAAGATCTATCGCCTCGATAATTACCAGTATCCCACCACGGAGCAGGGTCTTGAGGCATTGGTGAGGCCGAGCACGTTGGAACCCGAACCAAGGAACTTCAAGCGAGGCGGATATCTTTCAGAGCTACCCGTAGATCCGTGGGGACGGCCTTATTTTTATTTGTCTCCCGGTGAGTATGGAGAGGTTGATATCTATTCGCTGGGAGCGGATGGACTGACGGGTGGCGATGATCAAAATGCGGACATCGGCAACTGGAATGAGGCGGATCCCTGATCTCCACCGCTCGATGATGATGCCTCAGGTCAAGCGCGTCCTCTTAAAGCAGCTAGGTTTCAGCCTCGTTGAATTATTGGTGGCGGTATTTGTCATCGTGTTGCTAACTGGCTTGGTGAGCCTGAATGTCGGGCGCGGCGGTGCGGATTTGGCGCTCGAAGGAGAAGTGAGACATCTCGCGGGGCTACTGGGCTACGCCAGTTCAGAGGCCGGTCTTTCGGCAGTTGATCACGGACTTTTTCTCGGGAGATCTGTAGCTGCCGAATCATCAGGTTACAGAGGCATATGGCTTAGGCGTTTTGATCAGGGCTGGGCTGCGCCGCGCTCCAGCGCGCAAGCCCTCGCGCCGATCACATTGGCCGAGGACTATGAACTGAGGTTAGCGCTGGATGGGCAGCCCGACG
>Ga0181573_10003117_pt1 | contig 14890 bp, 10 predicted proteins | sample 101ome_25_FD_148643 | JGI IMG/M metagenome (GOLD analysis project Ga0181573, IMG submission 148643) | Coastal salt marsh microbial communities from the Groves Creek Marsh, Skidaway Island, Georgia - 101409BT metaG (spades assembly) | ecosystem: Environmental > Aquatic > Marine > Intertidal zone...
GACGAGAACGCGGCGCCGGAGAAGGAGGCGAAGAGGCTCAAGAACGGCAAGGCGGTCGACTGCGAGGCGGAGCCCGTGGGACTCAGGCTGGAGTGAACTTCTTTGCCTTTGGGGGGCGAAAAGACGCCCCGACTGACCGCGGATCGTATTCTTTGACACCATAAACTCTTAGATGGTCTACGAGATTTCACATACTGTAGACTACGCACATCTGACGAGTTGACGCCGAGTGCAAAGACGCCCGTGCAAAGACCCTTACGCGTTGAGGAGCGGGTTGGGAATGAGCTTGGGGTCGATGTACTCGGGGAAGAAAGTGTCTTTGACGACCTCGAGGACGACAACCTGGGGGTTATCCACGAGCTCCTTGACCTGGTCGAACGGGGGCGAGTCCGCCGCGTTGAACTTGTCGGCGAACGCCTGCGCCTGCTTCAGGTTCTTATGCACGTGCGCGACGGTGATGGCTCGGTACTTGGAGGTGAACTCGCTGCCCTTGACCTGGGGACCGACGATGTTGCTGTAGATGCCGGCGCCGTCGTGCAGCTGGTCGCTCTCGGGGGACGTGAACAGGGGGACCCACTCATCGTACGGCATCTTGAGGCCGAAGGTGTAGAGCCCGACGCCGCTGCCCTTCTTCCAGTCGTCGGGGTACCCCGTCTTTGGGTTGGCTCCTCTGAAGAAGCTGAGGTTGTACGAAATTTGCGTGATGTCGGTGCCGACCCATCCGGCTTCCCTTCCCTCCTGCCAGAAAGGGTTCGCGCCCGGGCCGGTGTCCACGAAGAACTTCTGGATCGCCTCGCGCGCGCCCTTGGCGGTCGGGTCGCCGTTCTCGTTGGGAACGATGAAGAAGACCGCGACGGTCTCGCCCCCCGGCGAGTCGGGGTTGCGGCCGCGGAGGATGGTGGCGTTGATGACCTTGGCGAAGGCGGGGCCGGCCTCGGGGCCGCCGACCTCGCCGGAGTGCAGCCCGACCTCGAAGGGGGAGAAGACCTCCTTGTACCACTTCTCGTAGGTGTAGGAGCCGAGGCCGTGATAGACGCAGATCAACTGCGATGGGAGGGGGCGGGAAGGGGATCACGTTCATTGTTAGTTTCAGCGTAACACTTATCCAGCACGCGTATCCAGTCAGATATTTTTGCGTGTAGAACGGCGGTCGGGTCGGGCGTTTGCTCACGTCGGCGATGTCGGGAACGTCCTGTTTTCCGGAGATGATCTTCTTGGCCATCGCGGGGTTGACCACGGTCATGTCCGTGGCCATCAGTGAGGCCAGAGCCGCGGAACCGAGGCCGAGCTGCCTGCGAGAGAACATCGCGCGATCGTCGTCTGACTTGGCATCGGAGGACGCGTTGATGCGGACCGCGGCGCGGCGCAGGGCGGTCTTGGGAGCCTTACGCGCGCGGAGGGGCGCAGCAGTGGGGGCGATAGTCGCCTGAGAGGCGAGGGCGAACATGTTGGAAGGGGTTCAGCGGTTGGATGGTCCGCGCGGTGTGCGGTAGCGTTATGAATGTGTTGAATCCTGTCGGTGAACTTTCTCGGACTTTCTCGCCCCTTTCCAGCTTGAGATCGCACTTGTGGGGTGCCCACCACCGCAGCGGCGGGTGACGCGACCATGAGCCGGAAGGGGGGATGGTACGATAAAGACGACGACTACTACGATTACGACGACGACGATGACTACGACGACGACGACTACGACGACGGCTACGGCGCGTACGACACGGGGTCGCTCGCGCCAAAGCCCAAAGCCGGTGGCAAGGGCGCGGCGCAAACGTCGCGCAACAGGCCGCAGCAGCCTCGGGGTGGAGGCGTCGGCGGCGTGGGAGGATCGTCTCAGCCGCGGAAGCCCCATTCCGCGATGGCGAAACAGATCGGATCCACCCCGAAGGAGAAGGGCATCGCGACGGCATCCTCCGCGACCGCCGGCTACCCCGCCCGCCCCGCCCCGCGCGCGCCATCCGGCGGCGAGCCCCCGCCGCCGGGGTTCGACTTCGCGACGCCCTCCCCCGACGAGGCCGTGATGGCGCGCAGGGTCAAGCCCTCCGGCGGCGTCGTCCCGGGGTTCGCGTCCCTCTCCATCGACGATCCAACCAAGTCGAACGCGTCGATGTCGTCATCGACGTCGAACGCCCCGTGCCGCCGCCCGACCCGACGCCCGATGGACGAGTACGTCCCGACCGACGACGAACTCGCGCGCGCATCCTCATCCTCATCCTCCGCCGGGGCCGGGGCGCGAGACATGCACGTGGTCGTGCTCGGGCACGTGGACGCGGGTAAGTCGACGTTGATGGGACGCGTGCTCCACGCCGTGGGCGCGGTGGACGCCAAGCGGCAGAGGCGGAACGAGAGGGACGCCGCGGAACGGGGTAAGGCTTCGTTCGGCTGGGCCTTCGCGCTGGACGCGACGGAGGAGGAGCGATCGCGCGGGGTCACCGTCGACGTCGCGCAGGCGAGGTTCGTGACGCCCGTAACGCCCGGCGATGGACGTGAACCGACGCGCGTGACCCTGCTCGACGCCCCGGGGCACAGGGATTTCGTCGGTAACGCCATATCGGGCGCGGCGAGGGCGGACGCGGCGGTGCTCGTCGTGGACGCGTCGCCCGGCGGGTTCGAGGCTGGCTTTCGCGAGGCGTCGTCGGGCGCGAACGGACGGGGGGGATACGAAGCGTCACCACAAAACGCCGGACGGAAGCTCGGCGGCGTCGTCGGGACGGGCCAGACGCGCGAGCACGTCCGTTTGGCGCGCTCGCTCGGCGTGTCGCGCGTCGTCGTCGCGGTGTCAAAGATGGACTCGTGCGATTACTCGATAACGCGATTCGACGAGATCAAAAACGCGTTGGCACCGTTCCTGGCGCAGAGCGGGTTCGGCGACGGGCGCGTGTCGTGGGTGCCCGTGTCCGGGTTCGAGGGCGTGAACCTCGTGCCGAACGGCGACATTCCCGTCCCGCAATCGCTGTCGCGGTGGTGGACCGGCGGAACGCTCACCGAGGCCATCGACGCGCTGCCCGCCGTCGACCGCGGCGCTCCCCGCCCGTTTCGCATGCCGATCGCCGACGTCGTCGTCGGAAACTCCGGCGCGAACCGCGCGCTGGGATCGTGCGCCGTGGGGGGTAAGGTGGCGGCCGGGTCGGTTCGTAAGGGTGACGCGGTGCTGGTCATGCCCGCGGGGGTCGTCGCGAGGGTTCGCGCGGTGGAGCGCCCGACCGGGGACGAACGCGCGGATCAAAACGGAAGATCCCCTGCCGACGCGGCGTTCGCGGGGGACGCCGTGGACGTCGGCCTCGACGACGTGGACCCCGCGCACCTGGCGCCCGGGGGTTGCCTCTGCCACGTCGACTTCCCGTGCGTCCCCGCGTCTTTCATCGTCGCCGAGGTGGTCACGACGGAATCGGTCCGGGTTCCGCTCCTGGTCGGGACGCGGGTGATCGTTCACTCGCAGTCGTACGCCGGGGAGGCGACGGTGAGCGCGATCGTCGCCGGGTTCGACCCGGCGCGGGGCCCCGCCCGGGAGGCGTCGAGGGCGTCGAGGGCGCCGCGGTGCCTGACCAGGAACCAGGGCGCCGTGGTGGAGCTGGCGATGAGGACGAGGCCGATGTGCTGCGAGAGGTTCGACGACGTGGAGTCGATGGGAAGGGTCGCGCTGCGAAGGGACGGCGCCACCGTCGCGGTCGGGGTGGTGCGAGAGGCGCGCGCCGCGGATGAGGAGACGTGATGCGGTGTTGATCGACATCGGTGACTCACCGTCGATCGTCGTCGTGAAGTCGCGCGCGGGTTAGGCTGGCTAGTACCTTCTAAGAGTTTGGATCTTTGTCTGCCTTTGAAAGCGTCGCGATCGGGCCAATCTCGGCCGCCGCGTCAGTCGACAGGCGGTGGTGTCTTGGAGTAGACCACCTGGTTCGCGCCCTCGAACGCGAGGTACGCCACCTCGCCGCGGGTCTTACCCGCGAGCCACCGCACCAGCTGCCGCCGTTCCGTGACCGGCTCGAAGGAATCCGGCTCGAAGGAATCCGGCTCGTCGTCCCCGACGCCGGCTGCCGCGCCTCCGTCTTTTCCCTCCAAAACGACCTCCCGTCGCACGCGCCTGTCGGGAAACATTGCGGGAAACACGCAGCACGGCACGACGGCGAAGGGCTTACCGCGGGCCCTGGCGAAGTCCACGATGGCCTCCGTCGCCTCGTCCGGATGCATGCCGATCACGACGCTGCACTCCTCGAACTTGTGCCAGTTCTCCGGGGTGAACATCTCCCGCACCTGCGCGCACAGGACGTTGGCGTCATCCGCGATCGGCGCGTCCGTCCGGCGTGAGGGCGGCGTCGCCGCGTCGGAACCGTTCCCGGCCGCCTCACCACCGTTCCCGGCCTCACCACCGTTTTTGGCCTCCTTCCGGCCGTTTTTTGCCTCCTCCTTCCGAACCCGCGCCTTGAGCCACTTGTGCTGCATCCGGTTCAGCTTACGCGGCCGCGGCTCCACCAGCGTGCACGGCACTCCCCGTTTCGTGTGCAGCTCGAAGCTCACGTCGCCCCGCCCGCCCGCCACGTCCAGCACGCCCGACCCGCGCGACAACGCCTCGGCTCCGAAAGTTTCCACGAGCCAGTCGACAAAGACTCGCGCCCTGGCCGCCTTGGTCTTGGCGCCCCCGCCCTCCGCGTGCGGATCGCCGTCCACCGTCGCGAGCGCCCTGCGTCTGCGTTTACGCTCGGAGATCCACGCCGCCCGCGTCTCGCGCGACGCGTGGGCGTAGGCGCACAGGTCACCCTTGTGGCAGCGTCCCTGGTTCAGCCAGTACTTGCACGGCGCACGCTTCGTTCCATTCGTCCCGTCCATATCCCCGTCCGCGGTGGTCCATCCATCCCCGGCGTCCGTACTCGCAGGGTGCCGACTCGAGGGTGCCGACCCTTCCGCGAGTTCGTCGCGGTGATCCTCCGCCCTCGATCTGTTGGCGTCGTCGCGTTGGAACACCATCCCCGGGTTGGCCTCCGCCCATCGCCGCACGATCTCGATCGACTCCACGTCCTCGACGCACGGCTCTCCGCGCTTACCCGCGAGCCACCGTCCTCGGACCCGCACCACGTTCCCGAGCTTGAGCGCGTCCCTCTGCGTCGCCGCGAGCGACGCCTCGTCCACGAACAGGGGCCCCGCGCCCGCCTTGCAGCAGAGTTCGGCGCGTGCGTCGCGATGATGCGGGCGAGCGGCGGTGGCGGTGGCGCCCGCCGCCGCCGCGTCGCGGCAGCGCGACAGGACGTCCGCGGGCTCCGCGTCGGCGATCTCGCGCAGGTCGTAGAAGGCGAGGCGCTTCGACACGCGCCTACGGCCGACCACGCGCGCGGTCACCGCGCCGGTCAGGACGAGGTCGCCCCCCGTCGCTGCCATCGCCCCCCCCGCGCGACTCGCAGTGAACGGGGATGACCGTACGCCAGCGGCACGACCGAGAAGTTAGGTCATCGTCGGTCCCACTTGGACGCCGCGCCATGGCCTCCGCGTCCCTCCTCGCGTCGACGATCCCGCGTCCCACCGCGCCCGGGGTTTCCGCCCGTCGCCGCTCGCCGAACCGACCGCGGATGCTCGCGCCCTCCGCGGTCGTCGAGGCGTCGCCGAGGGACGGCGACGACGTGACGAGGCACTTCCCCGACGAGATGCGATCCGCGTGCGAGGCCGTCCGCCTCGCGTCCATCGTCTGCGTCGAGACCCAGCGCACGCTGACCAGCGGCGAGAAGGTGAGCAAGAGCGACGACTCGCCCGTCACCGTCGCCGACTTCGCCGCGCAGTGCATCGTCACCAGCGTGCTCCGGGAGTCCCATCCGGACATCCAGATGGTCGCCGAGGAGAGCGCGGACGATCTGCGGGGCGAGGCGAACGCGCCGCTGCTCGACCGCGTGACGTCCCTGGTGAACAAGGTGATCCTGAGGGCGGACTCGGAGAAGGAGAAGCCGGAGGACGGGAGCATGGTCCGGCTCATGTTCAACGAGGAGGTCGCGGACGCCATCGACCGCGGAGGCAAGACGGACCCGTCCAGATCGGGCAAGTACTGGATCCTGGACCCAATCGACGGCACGAAGGGATTCATAAACAAGAGGCAGTACGCCATCGCGCTCGCGCTCATGGACGACGGCGAGATCGTCGGCGGCGTGCTCGGGTGCCCGAACATGCCGAGCGAGCCGATACCGCCGGGCAGCACCGAGATCCCCTCGGAACCCCCCGGAGTCGTCTTTTTCGCTTTTAAAGATAAAGGCGCCTGGACGGCGCCGATGACCCACAGGGATCCCACCGGCGCCGTGGGCGACGGACGCGTGACGTTCAGGGCCACGGACGAGGGCGCCGTCATGAGGATCGCCACCGACGCGACCCACACGCACGGAAGGGACGCGAGCTACATGGAATCGTGGGGAGATTCCATCGTCGCCGCGCACGACGCGACGCGAGAGTTAACTCAACGAATGGGAGTCGTCAACCCACCCGTGCGCATCGACTCCATGGCCAAGTACGGCGCGTTGGCGCGCGGGGACACCGACATGTACCTTCGGTTCCCGCCCAAGACGTACAGGGAGAAGGTTTGGGATCACGCGGCTGGCGCGGCGGTCGTGACGGAGGCGGGGGGGATAATCACCGACGGCGCCGGGAACGGGCTCGATTTCGCGAACGGTCGGTTCCTGGACATCGAGGGCGGAATCGTGGCGAGCAGCACCGCGGAGCTGCACGAGAAGCTGCTGAAGCAGATCGAGGCGCAGGGACTGTTGGAGAAGTGATGAAGCTCGCTTCGCTTCGTTCGGCGGGCGGATTTGATTTTATACAATTACCGTACGCTCAAAGCTCGTCGTCCTCGGCCAGCAAGTCGGCTCCGACGGATTCGTACGTCGGTCCGTGCACCAGCCAGTTCACCCGCCCGATCGATCGCATCGCCCCCGCCGCCAGCGCCTTGACGTCCCCCGCCACGGCCACGCCGATGTCCCCGTCCAGTCCCTGCGCCGCCAGCGCCGCCGCCAGCGCCGCCGCCAAGACGCCCGCGTCCCTCCCACCCGTCGCGGCTGAGACGGCTGAGACGGCTGAGACGATATCCGGACCCACCAGCAATCGCGTCGTCAGAGCCGCGCGGACGGCGTCGAGGAGCGCCGCCCCGCCCGGCGCGGACGGGTCCGTCAGTCCCCTCAGTTCCGTCTCCGCCGACGACACGTCGAACGACGTCGGCGGACCGTTCGGACCGTTCGCACCGTTCGCCCCATTCGCCCCGCACGCCGCGTGTTCGTTCGAACCGCACACGGTTATTTCTGCGTACGTCGGCGGCGGCGTTTGCGCCGAACTCGCCACCCGCGACGCGATCTCCGCCGCCAGGTCCGGCACCCTGACCGTCGGATCCGCGAGGAGCACGTCCAGCCTCCGGCGAAAGTCGGGAAGGTTTCCGATCTTGGCGTCGCGGCGCCCCGTCTTGGCCCGAACGCTCTTTTGCGCAATCTTAACGCAAGCCGCGGACACCGCGATTCTCTGAAACTCGTTCTGGAGCGTCGCCAATCGTTCGGCGTCGAACTCGAGCGTCTCCGGAAGCGTCCCCCTATCGGCGGTGTGAGGATTCGGATCGGCGATCAACGACGCCAGCGCGACGCGAACGCACCCCTCGGGGGTGGACGCGTTCGTAGGAGCCCAGGAAACTCGCAGCGTCTCGTCGTCTCTTCTTCGCTTTTCCGAGAGGAGTCGCGCGGCCTCGCCGTCGTTACTCGCCCCATTCTGCCCGTACGCGCTCATCCGCGGCGCGTGAACCCTCCCCGCGCGGATGAACGCCGGCGTCTCTCTGGCGGACGGGGAGGGACCCGGCGTCGGATCGTGGGACCCCGTCGGGGAATGGGACGCGGCTTTTGGGATGTTTTGGGACCCACCCTTTTTTATCGCGTCGGCGCGGCACCACTCCTCCGCCGAGGGCATCCGCGGCAGCGACGCGTCCGCGCGATGCGCCAGGGGGATCGCCGCGGCGAGCCACGCGCGCGTCACCGGCAGCGCCGCCGACGCCGCGCGCGCGTCCACCTCCACCTTCTCCCGCCCGTCCACGTCAAAACACGAATTCGGCTCGGGCAAACGACGCCTCATCGCGAACCGGTGCCGCGCCCACCGAGCGCCCTCGGGCCCGACGGCGAGGGGAGCCAACGCCGCGAGCGCCGCGTTGGCACCCCCACGTCGCACCCGACGCAGCTCCGCGAAGCAGAACCGCAGGGATCGCGTCATCGCCCGCGCCATCGCCCTCGCGGCGCGCGGGTAGTCGCCGTTTTTGGCGTGCGACGTGGCCGCCGCCGTCTCCGCCGACGTCGACCGTTCCACCTCGTCGGCTCGCGCGTCGGCGGCTCGTCTGTCGAAGATGGCGCAGCAAGGGGACTCGTGGCGCCGTATCATCGCCACCGCGCCGCGCATGGCGCCGCCCAACACGGCGCCCGCGGCTGGCGGGTCCCTCGCCGCGAGCCTGAGCGCCGGGGCGATTTCGTCGTCCCTCAGCGCGTCAATCGCGGCGGCGTCCGCGCTGGTCACGCGTTGGTTTTGGCTTTGGCTTTGGTTTTGGCTTTGGTTTTGGCTTTGGTTTTGGCTTTGGTGACACTTCGAAGCTTCGTCACCGACACCGGGCGGGTGCGCGGCCGCGAGCGATCGTAGCTCGGCGCGGAGCTCGGCGACGGGCGCGAGAGCCCGGTTCAGCGCGTCGCGATCGCGGTCCCCGTCGTCGTTTTGCCCATTCCGCCCGTACGCGGCGACGGCGGCGATAGATTCGACCGCCTGCGCCCAGAACGCGCGTTCCATCTGTTCGCGGACCCGCGATTCCAGCGAGGCGGTTTCGGGGTGTCCGGGGGTGTGCGGCGAGTGTCGTTTCGCCCATTCCGCCCATACGCGACTGTTCCGTTCGTCCGGCGCCGAAGACGTCCCGAAGAGGTTGGCGTCGCTCGGTCCACCCAACCTCCAGTCCGGGTCGATGAGCAGCTCGTGCATCATCGCCTCGTTCGTCACCGCCCCGGAGGCGTCTCGGTCGGCGCGTCGATCGCCGGATGAAACGGCTGAAACGGCTGAAACGGCTGAAACGGCTCGCTCGGCGACTCTGCGCCTGAACGACGCGGTTCTCGCCTCGCGCATCGCCGCGCGCGCGTCCATTCTCCGCGCGGCGCGCTCCTTCCTCCTCCGCGCCGCGTCGTCAGAGATATCACCGGACGACGACGACGACGACGACGACGCCTTGTCCGCGGCCCTATCGTCCTCCTCCGCCTCCACCTTGGCGAGCGCCGACGCCATCGCCGCGTCGAACCGCGCCACCGCCTCGGCGCCGCCCAACGCCTCCACCTTGGTTCGTAGCGTCGCCTTATCGCGGTCGCACGCGTCACGCACCGCCGCCTCGTCGGAGGAAGGGTGGAATGGTTGTTGGCGGCTGTCCGACCCGCACGTTCGCAGGTGCGACGTCTCGAGCGCGACGGCGGCGGCGACGAGCTCGCGCTCCAGAGCCGCCGCGTCGTGGCTCTTCCACGCGCAAAAGTCGGCCAAGTAATGGTCCCACGCGGCGACCAACGCGTCCAGGTTTAGGCGCGACATCGTACGCCCGTCGTCGTTCGCGGCGTCGACCGCGGCGTCCACGGCGGCGACGAGACGTCCGGCGGAGGCGTGGAGGGCGCCGTCGCGGCCGCCCCACCGCCTCGGGGTGGAACGGGGTGGAACGGGACCCGTTCCTCCCGGTTCCTCGTGAGATTCCTCGCGAGACTCCTCCTCGTGAGACTCGCGTAACTCGCTCCCGGGCGACAGCACCGTCTCCGGGTGCGCCACGATCATGTACGCGCACAGCACGACGCGCGTGGGGAACGCCTCGTCGACGGAGTCGAGCGAGTCGCGTCGATCGAGCGCGCCGTTTGGGTTAACGTCCTTGGCGGACCTCGGCGCGAGAAACCGCGGCTTTCTCGTCGCCGCCGCGCCCGCGCGATCGCCCGCGGACGGATCCAGCCCGCGCGCGGCGAGCCTGTGCTGCGCGCGCGTCAACATCGCGCGGGTGGCGCGCAGGACGCTCGGCGTGGACAGTCGATCGGCGAAGGCGTCGAAGTCGTCGGACGCCGCCGCGGTCGACTGGGACAGGCCGAGATCGCGGAATTTTGACGCGACAGCCTCGGTCGTGCCGCCCAGGCGCCTGAACGAAAGCCACGCGCGGCGTATCGAGTCCGCGGCGGCGTCGGGGGAAGGGGCGGGTGCGCGCGGCGATGATGCGTCGTCGTCGTCGTCGTCGTCGTCGTCGTCCGCGCGGGGTCGCGCGCCCGCGGCCAGGCGCCGCGCGACCGTCCGCCGGCGCTCCAGGAAAGAAGATCGGTTCGCGGAGGCTGCGTCCATCTTCCGGCGGTGCGCCTCGGCGAGTTCCGACTGGTGCCTCGCACGATTTACCGCGGCTCTGCGCACGCGAAGGGACGCCGCCCTGGCCTTGGCGCGCGTCTGCTCGAGCGCCTCCTCCTGCGAAGAGTGGGTGCGCGGGGGTGAGCGCGCGGCGTGCGAGGTGAGAGAGGAGACCGTCGCCGAGTCCCGTATCGTTTTTTCGGGGCGACCGAGGCAAACTGAAAGTCTTGGTTTTCTTGGGTTCGGAACTCGAGAAACGTCTTGTCTCGCGACCGTTTTTCTTCCGGTGCTGACTGGGCTCACTCGACTACGGTGGCGCGGGACCTGGCTTTTTTGTGCGGGCACGTACCTCCCTCTTGCGCTCCGCCGCGGCGAGTCTCGCGTCGACCCGCGCCGCGATGTCCTCGGCGGGCAACTCCTGCCTCTCGAGGCGCATCTTCAGCCGCTTGGGGAGCGGAGAGCGCGCGGGCGGTGATCCGAAGGGCCCGGGAGTGTCGGGCTTATCGATGCCGCCCTCGCGGTCTTCATCTTCACGTTGCGGCCTTTCCGACGAGCCGAGGTCCAACGAGACGCCTCGCTCGCGCTTTTCTTTCTTGCCGTGGATCGCGTCCTTGTCCGCGGCGGGCGCACGGACGCGTACCGGCACACCCACGGGAGCCATGTCGGAGCGACGCCTCCGCTTCGATGCGTTCGGGGCGCAGAAAGGACTGCCCGGGGAGGGATGTGCAGGTCAGGTCAGGTTTTTTATCGCGACGAGGGTAAAATTTTGGCACGCGGGATGCGATTTCCGTGGCTCGCAGCCGCAGCCGCTGGATTTGCCGCGCGAATAGGCGGCAATTAGGGCGAATCCGTGACCTTGGCGCCATACCCGGATTCGCAAACCGAGGGACTGCTGCCATGAAAGAGCTGGGTCGGTGACTGGATCAGTCCAAGCTGTGACGGCCATGAAAATACCGTCCCCGGTGGCCACGTTGCGCGCAGCCCCATTTATTTTGGCACGATGCTCGCGTCGACGACCGCGTCTCAGCGCACCTCGCCGACGTCGACGTCGTCGGCGCCGCGTCTTCGGTCGCGTCCCCGCGTCGACATCACCCGTCCCGTTCGCTCCCGCGCTCGCACCGGGCGGCGCTCTTCAACCCGCGCGCTCTTCAACCCGTTCGACCCGGAGTCCACGGACGATCCTCTGCTCCGGAGGGCGCTGCGCGAGCCCGTCGCGTTCTTCGGGGGCGTGTTCGCGGGGATGCTGGGGTTGAGCGTGGACGACGAGCCGCTGCGGGAGTGGGTGGACAAGACGTCGGAGGCGGCGGGGATGACGCGGGCCGAGGAGGCGGCCGTCGAGGAGGCGGCCGCGGGAGGAGGCACCGGGATCATCGACGGGGATGATGACGGAGACGTAAATCCGGGAGGAGGGGACGCGACGGCGCCGGCGAAGGATCCGACGCCCGCCGCGGCGACCGAGGAGGACGGGGAGGATCCGCAGTCGGTCGCGGCCCCGCGATGATGCCGCTAATCTCATCGTATCGTATCGTATCGTATCGTATCGTCGCGCGTTCGAATCCGGCGTCGTTCACTCCGTTCTCACGTACGCCTCCACGTGGAAGTACAGCGGCTTCACCGAGAGCAGGCCGAACTTGCGGCACCGCAGGTCCCTGGGTTTGGCGTAAATCTCGAGCGCCAGCGTTTGCGACTCCTCGTCCGGGTCGAGGTCGCCGAGCCTGAAGAAGCTCCACCCCCGGGTGCTGATCTTCCGCTTCTTCGGCTTGTAGTGCTTAAACTCGAGGATGACGGCGGCGTCGTCTGGGAGCTCGTGCAGCGGCGTCTGCGTGTGCACCGCGATGCCGTCGAAGATAACCTTGTTCACGTCCCGTCGGTTCACCACCGGCGTGTCCTGCGTCGCCTCCACGAGGTTACCCGCGCCGTCCACCACGGTGACCGTCACGAACGGGTCGATGAACTCCCCCGAGTCCTTGCACCCGAAGTGGAGGATCCGCGTGACCAGCGCCTGGTCGCCCCTCTCCCTCAGCCGCGGCGGCGGCATCAGCGACCCGCCCTCGCGCTCCGTCAGCGTCCCGGTGCCGCCCGCGCCGACTCCGTCCTTCACGCCGTCGGGTATGAACCTCGGTTCCCTGTGCCCCCCGCCGCCGTTTCCGCTCGGATCCCAACCCGGCGTCGATCGATCCTTCGCGTCGTCGTCGTACGACGACGACGCGACGGCCAGCTCCTCCATCTGAAGCTCCACCGGTCGTTCCCCGACCGCCTCCGGAGCCACGTCGAAGGGAAACTCCGCCTTGGGGTCCAGCAGAAACGCGTTCATGTACTCGCGCAGCTCCCTGCACGCGCTCGGTCCGATGCCGAGGTCGTCGCCGCGCCGAAGCTCCTTGGTGCGCAGCGACAGCATGGCGGTGAGCTTCGCGATCTGCTGGGTCTCGAACGGGGTCAGGCGGACGTCGCGCGCGTTGCCGACGACGTCTCTCTTGACGGCGTTGTTGAGCTTGCGGTACGTGTCCTCGGCGGCGTCCACCTGCGAGTCGCGCGGGGTCGATCGGGGGCGGTGAGGGGCGAAGAAAAACGGCACTCTCCGGGCGGGGCGCGAGTCGGCGGGTGCGAACGAGGGTCGGGCGGGGTTGAGCGACGCACGTCTCCCCATCCGTCGCACTCCAGCGCCTTCTCGTAGAGACTCTTGATGCCGTCGTGGAGGAAACGGCGCTCCGCATCGGACATGGCCTCGTCAGGCGCGCGGACGGTGAGCGCCCCGAAACTCTGCGCAGGCTGCTCGCTCGCAACGGACGAGTTTCTGATCAAACATGCGGGCAGGGCAGTGATCACGTATCCAGACAGTCTGAATTTTCCGTCTGTCTGAATTTTCGGGCGTTTTGTTCATTCTTGAGACTGATTCGTCGATGCGGCACAACCATCAACGTTTTTCAACGTGATAACGCTCTGAAAGGTCGGCCCTGGTTCTTCCATCAGTTTCCACCGAGGAGGATCGCGCGCGGGACGGCAGACGCCCGTGCCCCGCGCGATGGGACCCATGGAGCGCGTGTGGGGCTCCCTCGCGTTCACCCGCGCCAGATGTCTGCAGAACGAGCGCGCGCTGTTCGACCACCTGCTCAAGGACACGGTGCGTACACACCCCTGCCGGCCCGAACTTCTCGCGTCCGCCCTGAAAAGTTCGGCCTTCGCGGACGCGCCACCCCGAACGAACGAGCCCACGTTCGACCTCATCCGCGCGATGCCGACCCCTTCGCGCCCCGTTCCGTCTCATCGCAGGGGCTCCAGTGGCGCGCGCACGACACGCGCGTGAGCGACTCCGATCCCGACGACGTCGTCCACAGCGTCGTCGTCGAACCAGCACCCGCGAGCGGGGATGAGGAGAGTGGCGCGAAGAACGTCGCGCGCGCTTCGCCACCGAGGGTCGATCTGGTGCTCGTGCACGGCTTCGGAAATGGCGGCGGGTGCTTCTTCCGCAACGTCGCGTCGTTCGGCGCGATGGGGCGGACGCACCTGGTCGACTGGCGCGGCGCGGGCATGAGCGGCCGCCCTCGATCCTTCCCGCCGCGCACGTACGACGAGTGCGTCGACTACCTCGTGGACGGCCTCGAGGCGTGGAGGGCGTCGCGGCTCGACGAGCGCACGCGGATGTGCCTCGTGGGACACAGCATGGGCGCGATGATCGCGACGCACTACGCCAAGCGATACCCCGCCCGAGTCGCGCACCTCGTGCTCACCGGCCCGGCGTCCGTGCGGGACGACAGCGACCCGGCGAGGCTGGCCAACTTTCTCCAGGGTTCCCTCCTGCGAAGGCTGGCGTTCAACGCCGCCGTGCTGGCGTGGCGCGTCGGGGTGACGCCGCAGGCGGTCGCGCGGTGGCTACCGGCATCCGTCGCGATGCGCTTCGCCGGGCGGTACACTCGCCAAAGGTGGCGGAGCGGCGACACGCTGGACGAGGACGGTCAGGAGGTTTTGGCGCGATACGTCCTGGGCGTGGTGCGCATGCCGGGGTGTTCGGAGCGGGTCCTGTCGGTGTTGCTCAGACCGATCGGTCGCGCGAGACGAGCGCTCGCGACGGTGCTCGAGGATGAGCTGGACGCGCGTGTACCGGTGACGTTCGTGTACGGCGAGAGGGACTGGATGTCCCCTGAGAGCGGGAAGGAATGCGCGGGACGCATGCTTAGGTCAGAGCAAAGGTCAGAGGCGAGAAACGTCGAATTTCATTCGCTGCCCGACGCGGGTCACTTCGCGTTTGTCGACCGGGCGGCGCCGTTCGAGGCGATCGTGAGGTCCAAGTGGCTGGGGTGAAGGCCCCGGGGTTGGGTCGTGCACAGACGACGGCGAGGTTAACGGGACGTCGACGAGGCGGGAGAGTGCGTGGCTGCGCGGGTCGCTGTCGTCATATTTGTGAATTAAAAAGAATGAGGCGTATCCGATAATAATGTGGCGCCCCCGGTTTCGAGGTCGCCGCTTGAACGCCGCCGCCGCTGCAACAATATTTTTTCGCCGACCGGCCGGCTCAGTCCCAGGCGCTGCCGCCGTAGCCGCCGCCGCCGCGAGAGAACCCCCCGCCGCCGCC
>Ga0181573_10003119_pt1 | contig 14888 bp, 6 predicted proteins | sample 101ome_25_FD_148643 | JGI IMG/M metagenome (GOLD analysis project Ga0181573, IMG submission 148643) | Coastal salt marsh microbial communities from the Groves Creek Marsh, Skidaway Island, Georgia - 101409BT metaG (spades assembly) | ecosystem: Environmental > Aquatic > Marine > Intertidal zone...
TAGCGGTGGCGAGAATGCGACATCGATGACGATGGTCGCGACGACGAAGAGAAACATCTTTGCTCGATTCTTTGGCGCGTGTTTTGGAGGCACAGACGCGTCGTCGTCGTTCAGTAACAAAGACGGAAACACGAAGCAACAGCGAAATATACGGGAAGACGCGAAAGCGCCGCTCAGAAAGGAAGAGAAAGCGCCGACAGTTGCCGGATGCGTTCCAGTTCCGTGTCTAAAACCACAGTTCTCCAACATCGTCGGCGAAGGATTTACTTTACACACGGGCGCGTACTTTCTCCCTGCACCGGAAACGTACAGAGACGCGAAAAGCGGCAACGCGACGAGCAAGCCATGCTTAGTTCTCGATTTAGACGAGACCTTAGTCCACTCGTCGTTTCGACCGGTGCCGAATCCGGATTATATAATCCCGGTTGAAATCGACGGCAAAATTACCGACGTGTACGTGTTGAAACGACCGTGGGTGGATTTATTCTTAGTCGAGATGGCGGAGAAGTACGAGTTGGTCGTATTTACTGCCTCGTTAGCGAAATACGCGAATCCTTTAATGGACAAACTGGACGTCCACGGTGTCGTTCAACACCGATTGTTTCGAGATGCGTGTTACCCGTTCCAAGGGAACTACGTCAAAGACTTGACCTGTTTAGGCCGCGATTTGCGCAAAACCATCATCATCGATAACTCCCCTTACTCCTACATGTTCCATCCACAAAACGCTTTACCTGTGTCCTCGTTCATCGACGACCCAGCGGACGACGCGCTGTTTGACATGCTTCCCCATTTATACGAACTCGCGGAGAGCGAAGATGTGACGGTGACGCTGTACGAAAACGAAGCGTACATGCCTCGCGCTCGATTTTACCCCACGCGCTTAGATAAACCACCGCGCTACGATAGGTTAGGCAATAAAATCTAGCATTGAAAAAAGTGCATTCGTAACATGTAACAAGAACAACAAACAAAACGAATCGGAATTATTACACATCCCCTCGAGCGCGCGCGCGCGTGTGTGAGTGTTTGTCAAAATCCCAAAAAAAGGTCTGAAAAATCTCTCATCACACACCGCGAAAAAAAAATAAAAACTCATCCTCTTAGCGCCGCAGAAAAGAAAAGCTCCACTGCTCATCAAACGTCGCCTCCACTCTTTGGTCTTTCTGTTCCGCCTTCGTCGCGTTATCTTCTCTTCGTTCTCCTCTTCGCGACCGAAAGAGAAAGTCAGAGCGCACGCGCGCGCGAGAGAGAAGTGAAAAAGAAAACGAGTTTGGATATATAATTCACTTTTCACGACGACGACGACGACGACGACGACGAGAAGAAGAAGAACAAGTCAAGAAAGAACAAGTCGAGAAGGAAAACGAGGAGTTTTGAACGTTGAGTGCGCGGCCATCGCTCTTTGCGGAGTTAACGATTGATTGATTGATTGATTGGTGCGAAAATGACGACGTCTGGTGATGATGGTAGCATACTATTGGCTGCCGAGGACGCTCGTAAAGAAGAAACTGTCGTCGTCCAAGCAAAAGAGGAAGTCGAAAAGACTCCCTCCGCGTCGACGCAACAATATCAACATCAACAAAAAATCGACCCAGCGGTAGCGGCTGAAATTCCAGAAGACGTCTTGAGAGCAGCTCTAGGGGAGGATCCTTCCTCGGCTGGCAGACGACGCACTTCTCGCGTGACTAAAGCGAGAGTAATTATGATTGATGGGCAACCGGTGTTGCGCTCAAATAACTACGGTCTAACCGAAGGCGAACCGAGCGTGTTTTCGAGCGAGTTGGGAGGACGAGATGGGAGTCCGGCAACGAGCGAAGGAGGAGGTAGGGAAATGCGCCCAGGACGCACATCGTACGTCTTCGAACAAAAGAAACCGAGGAAACCGTACACGAGGACGAAACCAAGGGCACCAAAAGTTTTAACGGCCGACGAAGAAGCGACGGCGGTGAACAAGAAGGATATTCAAAAAGACATCGAGTTGGCGATTTCGAAAAGAGCCAAGTACTTGCATCAACAAATGTCGCATTTGAAGCCGTTCATGGAAGAGAAGGCGGTGCAGGCGTTAGAGGAGAGAGCGGAAAAATTTGAACCGAGCGATAAGCTGTTGATGCCAGTCGAGAATCAACCGGCGTCGATTACGGCAGTGTTGAGAGAATATCAGCTCGAAGGTTTGCGTTGGGCGGTGCGAATGTTCGATCAAGGTTGTTCGTGTATCTTGGCGGACGAGATGGGCTTAGGTAAAACATTACAATCGATTTCGTTTCTCGCGTGTATCAAAGAAATGCGTGGGGTGAAAGGACCGCACTTGATCGTCTGTCCACTCTCGGTGCTGAGTTCGTGGATGGACGAACTCGCCAAATGGTGTCCAAAATTGAGAGTCGTGCGATTACACAGTACCGATGAAAACGAACGTCAAAGACTACGAAAAGAAGTCGTTATCAACACAGAAATATATGACGTCGCTCTGACCACGTATGAAATGGCGTGTAATCCGTCGTTTGCGCTCGCTTTAACGCAAAAAGTGTACTGGAGATGCGTCATCTTAGATGAAGGGCACAAGGTGAAGAACGAAGAGACGACGGCGCATCAGATTTTGAAGCGCATTCATCGACAGCACACCGTTCTTTTGACTGGTACGCCGGTGCAGAATAACTTACACGAGTTATACGCGCTCCTATCTTTTCTTCATCCAGATGTGTTTACTTCCTCGGAGCCGTTCGACCGTGCTTTTAATTTGAACACCAAGGAGCATAAAGTTGACGAAAAATTACTGGAGAAAGCGCACTATTTGATGCGCCCTTTCGTTTTGAGAAGAGTCAAAGGCGAAGTAGAAGTTTCGTTGCCACCAAAAGTAGAAACGAAAATCATGTGCCCTTTATCCGCGGCGCAAACATTTTGGTACAGGCGGTTGCTCATGCGTGAGTCGAGCGCGTTACAATCTCTCGAAGCGGCGGCTTCAGAGAAGGACAGAAAGCTTGCCGGAGTCACCGGCGAAGGTGCGAAGGAAAAAACTAGTAACAGTGGCGGCGATTGGCGCAAATTGAACTCACTATTGATGCAACTGCGGAAATGTTGCAATCACCCATACTTATTTTCGCCTGATATTCAAGACGAAGGCGTTACTTTAGAAGATATGATTGAAGCCTCGGGAAAGCTGTCTGTATTAGATCGAATTTTGACGAAGTTGAAAGAAAATGGTCATCGAGTGGTTATTTTTTCGCAATTTACGTCTATGTTGGATATATTGGCGGATTTTTTGCATTTGCGCGGTCATCAATACGCTAGACTCGATGGTTCTACAAATCGCGTGCAGAGGTCTATAGATATTGCGGCATTTAACCGTCCAAATTCCCCTTTGTTTGCATTTCTTTTGAGTACTCGTGCGGGTGGTTTGGGCGTAAATTTGCAAACGGCAGATACGTGCGTCATGTTTGATAGCGATTGGAACCCTCAGGTAGATATGCAAGCGATGGCGAGAGTCCATCGCATCGGTCAGAAGAAACCGGTGCACATATATAGATTAGTTACTGCTGGCACCGTAGAGGAACGAATGACCCAACGTGCAGAGAAAAAACTATTTTTAGAACAAATGGTATCCAGAGGCTCAACCGCCGCCGCAGAGTCTATGGAAGCGCTTGACAAAAACGATTTGTACGCGATGTTGCGATTTGGAGTCGATGCCGTTTTCTCCAAAGATTCTGGCGATCCCCCGACAGACGAAGAGTTAACCGCGCTCATGGACCGAAGCGAGGAGGGCGAACGAAAACGAAAAGAATTACAAACGCTCAAAGAAGATACGCAGTTTACGGCGACTGACTTTGTTGAAGGTAAAGCTGAGGAGACGCCCATCTCAACATTCATGATGCCGGCAAAGATTGCCGAATCCGTCGGCGATCCATCTTTGGTGCAGGTGAAAAAGAACACGTCTTTGAAAGAGATCGCAAAGGAATTTCAAAACAACATACTTTCCGGTAAGCGCAATCGAAAGACGACGACTATGCAAGTCGACGGCGGTCATGGTCTCGGTATGGTCACCGTTTTGAAGTCAAACAATTATGATTTACAATCAGGCGAACCTTCCGTAAATGCGAAAGAGTCGAGGTTAACTCAAGCGCAATTACAAGGCGGAAAACGTTCCCGTGGTCAAGTCGCTGGGAGAGATTACGGCCATTCCTACACGTGTCAAGGATGCTGGGACGGTGGTCAAATCGTATGTTGCGACTTGTGCCCAGTTTCCGTACATCCCGAGTGCATCGGATACACTATGGAAGAAATTGGACGCACGGCGAGATGGTCGTGTCCGCACCATTCATGCTACGAGTGCGGTCGCAAGTCTGCAGCCGTCGGCGGTTTATTGTTTCGATGCGAGTGTTGCACTCGCGCCTATTGTGAAGACCATTTACCTCAAGGTGCTGAGATCATAGGAAAATGCAAACGATTTGAAGCGTTGGGACAAATACACCCGGCGCAGGCATGCTTTATTCGATGCGACGCGGATTGTCAAAAGTTTGGTGAAGAACACGAGGAAGTGAAAAAGTACGACGCCGGTGGCGAAGGCGGTGTAAATGCGCCCGGATGGAAAATGAGTAAGAAAGTAGCCATCACGGACGTATGGATCGAAGATCGCGATACAGAGCTCGAATTGCCTTTAGTAAATGGGACCGTGAAAGCGCTGGCGTACGCCACGTTTACGGATCTCGTTCACTTCTTGTTGCGAACAGAAGGTCCAAAAAAGAACCAAAAGAAAGGAAAGAAAAAGAAACCGGAAGACGCAGAAACTGATATCACTAATGACACGAGTATAGAAGAGGGAGAAGAGGAGGATGAAGCTCCCGAGGCTGGCGAGGATGCCGTGATTAGGGGCGCTGTTGCCTATTACACGAAAATGAATGAAAGCGTCGAAGAAATCGCCAGAGAGCGGGGACTGGACGCGCGTGATATTGTGGCCTGGAACAAAGCGGAATATCCAAGCATTTCACGAAAGTCACAACTATTAGAACGCACAAAACTTTGGATGCAACCGCCGCCACCATCAAAGACTTTAGAAAAATTGACCGAGAAAGAGCAGGCGCAGCGCTTACTCGAACAGCGCAAAGCCGCCGAAGCGGCTGCGGCTGCTGGCTTAAAAGTAAAGAGCAAGAATGAAAATGCAAACGTGCAAGATGCAAACATCAACCCGAAAGATCCGTGCGTGTTTGGGCGACCTCTCAAACTTTTACGACAAAAAGATCTTGATCCCGCCGAACGTGATAAAATCATGGCCGAAATGTTTCGACGCGTTCGTCCTCACCTAGAAAGAAACAAAGAAATGGCAAAAGCGCGCGAACGCGAAAACGCGGAGTTGGCTAAGATTGAGCAAGAAAAGGAACGATTCCGTACGAATGAACGCAATCGTCGCTTAGAAAGGCGCGAAACTGGAGCGCCTGTCTCTGGATACGATCTTTTGAGATCCGGATTAGCTTTTGGAGCCGAAGGCACTATAAACAGAAGAGGAGCGCCTCTTCCCGTAGTTTTACCACACAAAGGTCGAATAGACGAAGAAAAAGTAGCGAATATTAGAAATGCCATCTTAAGAACACTCGGCGAACGCAGAAGAAGAATGAGTGCCGCCGCGACGAAGACGACGAAAAAGAAAGAAGATGAGGAAGAAGATGCATACATAACTTCTACTGAAATGAAAGTATTGATGGCGAGAGCTTCTCGTGCGCACGATGCCGCTGCTTTAGATCACGCTCGCGCGATGTGGACCCACGACGAATTTGGGGATGCCCTCGGATACAATTTGGCGATTGTGACTTTAGAACGCGATGGATATATAGAATCGAAATTACACGCAAAGTGGCCGGAAATTCTCGATTTATGCTCTTTACGTTTACGAAAGGATGCTCAAATACCGGAAGCACTCAGCGGCGAATGTTCAATCGAACCTGTTGATGAAGTTGAAGCGACAGATGGCAGCCAGGAAGATGAGAAGAGAACGGGGGAAGCAAACAAAAGTCTTGTCATGGAGAAAGTCCCAGTCAAAGTCCAATGCGGAGGAATGGAAGGATTTATGCGTCCAGGAGCTCGAAGAGGCGAGGAAAACGTCATGATTTACAAGAAAGATGAGAAAGGCAAGGTTACTTCTGAGGAACAACTCGTCACGGCTCTCGAATTTGAGCGCTTAGGTGGACGCGGCAACGCGCGAAAATGGCGCTCATCTATTCGTATACACAGCGGTCACCCGATTGAGGAACTCGAGGCTGATGAATCGAAGAGAGGTGTGCCTATCGGTAAATGGTTGCGTGACGAAGGTGGCACGTGGCGTTCAAACGTAGTTGGACGACCTGTTGAAATCTGGTCCGACGCTTTGCAAGCATATAAATTTTGCGAGTTTGTGGGGTACAAAGCTGATTCTGGCGAACATGAAATTCGCTACGAAGACGGCACTCGGCAATGGTTGTTCATGTGTCTGAATAAATTTCGATTTCCAGATGGTCTTCCGGTGAAGTTACCGTATGAAAGTATCCCATCGGCACGCAGTCGTTCGCGAGCCAACGCTAATAAGGATGCATCCGGAGGAGGAAGAGGTGGACAACGGGGCATCGGCGGCGCATGGGCCTTAGATGGAATCGATATGAACGCGCGAGGTACTCTAAACGGAGAAGAGGCTTTGGAATCCGGGTACAGAGTGTACTATTGCGCGTCAGGTGATACCATTGATGGAGTTGCTGCTGCCATCGGTGTGAACGCGAACGAGTTGTACTCGTGGAACGCGCCTTTTTACGAAGAAGGAGAATTGCCGCAATCTGGGCCGTTGAAAGAAAAGACTCGATTGTTCGAACAAATCCCACCCCATAAAGACGAAGTGCTTGCCGGAGCGGTCGCATTTGACAACGTCAAACATTTTCCTGTCAAAGCTGCTGCTGCTTTAGAGACGGAGGCTGACGATTCGGTTGAAAATGAAGAGGTCTGCGAGCAACACAAGCTTAGTCCTAAACCGGGATCAAAGCGTAAGAGCCCAGATGAAGAAGACGATGTCGATGAAGATGGGAATAGCAACGAACAAGAAGACGAAGAAGCGAAGCAAGGGCGCCAAAAGAAAAATGCGAGAATAAAAAAGCGTGATTTTGTCGCCGAGGCGATGCAAGCCGCTGTGGATCTGGAAGCTGAGTTGGATGCGCAATGCGTCGTTCGAAATGTTGCCATTCCTTTCGAGTATAAGGGTAAGTGTGGTTCCTTGTGCGATGGTGGACGAAGTGTGTATGCGAAAATGAGCGATGAAAAGTTCAGAACGCTCAAAGAGCAACGCGATCGCGCCGTCTCGGAGCAGGAAGAAGCGTACTTGAAAGCGAAGCAAGAGTATGCGTTGGCAGAAGAGACGTTCCAGGCGCAAAGTAAAGCATACGCCGAACAGCAAGAAGAAATTCAAGCGGAGAAAAAAGCGAAAACTGCGGCAAAGATGAAAAAGGAGCTCGAGGCTGAAGCAGAGCCATCGTTGAAAACGGAGCAAGAAAATGCCAGTGAAGATGTTACTGTCACTACTACTCCGACGACGACAACGGCGACGACCGCCATGGATATCGACGAAGAGATCAAAACAGAGGAAATCAAGACAACAAAACGCGCGCTGATTAGAAAGCCAAAACCTCCGCAGCCTCCTGAACAACCGAGACCAATCGCAGAGTTAGATTCGTATGAGATTATTCCTGTCGAAGAGTTTGTCAACGACGATCCGAAATGGCTCGAAACTGCCAAGCGCGCAGGGTCTCAAATAGATATCAGAGATATTCTGAGATTGAAAGGAGCGAGTATCGGCGACGAAGCCGTCGGGAAATTCATTGAAATTCTCGTTCCGGCGCGCGGATTATGGCGACAAGCTACGGTGACTGCGTTCGACAATTTCACCGGAGAACACGAAGTGACTTTCAAATATCCGATGCCGCGCAAAAATCCAATCCTTTTTCCTCCATCCTCTTCAGACGACAACGACGAGGGGGCGAAAAGAGAGGAAAATTTGACGCAGCGTCTCTTCTTACCTCTATCAACGGTAAGATACTTACCATCCATCTGGGAACCTTACGAAGGGATTCCAGAACCGCCTCTAGAAGATGGTGGGATGGTCTTTGCTTTACCTCCAATCCCGGTTGCTGTAGGTGGCATGCGAGGTATCTTGTTACCGCAAGGACGCCGAGGCGAGGAACTTATTCGATATGCGGTACTTCGTCGAGATTCTGGTGACATAAAGTGTAGAATATCCGAATACACGTGTCCGGCTACGGAATTTGAGCGCTTGGGCGGTAAAGGATCTGCGAAAAAGTGGCGTCAGTCGTTGCGTTTAGTTGGAAAACACACAGTGTCGCAAGAAACGATGGGAAAATGGCTCAAGACTATTGGTGCTCAAACCGGCGAGGATTCCGTCGGAAGATTGGTTGAAGTTTTTTGGCCTATCCATGATACCTTCTTCAACGCCGTCATTGAATCGTTCCGCCCGGATACAGGTGAACACGAGCTTTTATACGACGACGGAAGCAGAGAAACCGTACAGTTAAGCATGCAAACCGTTCGATGGGGGGGTAAGGAAAGAGTTCCGGTTAATCCTCCCAAACCTGGATCGAACAAAGGCGGCAAAGGCTCGAAGAAAGCGAAAACGAGCAACAACATACCGCTGAATTCTGGTAAAAAGGCGACGAAAATAATCGTCAAACAAACGTGGGTCCAGTGCGACAATTGCGCCAAATGGAGACGCGTTCCTGAAAAGTCAATCGCCAATCTCGGCGACGATGATAAATGGGTCTGTAAAATGTCCGTGGATTTAACGTACAACAAGTGTTCGGCGAAGCAAGAAATGACTGATGAACAAATTGCGAAAGAATTTGAAACGTTGTGACGATGACGCCTGCAATGATAGCGAAGATAAACGAAGCGGTCGACCGCGACTCCGAGGCGGAACGATATTTATTTATTTCTTTTAATATGAAAAATTCTTTTTGTCTCTTTTCTTCTAATACAACATGTTCTTTTTAACTTTCTCAAAACGATAACACGGACCCCGACAACAACGTCGTCGACCGTACTATTACTGTTATGATTATTATGTGCCCATCGCTCTCGCTTTTCTTCTCTCGCCTCTCCCAACCGCGGTGTAACCTTTTTGAATGTTCGATACCGATCTAGATGCTCCGCACGACTGACACCTACAATAACTCAATCTGGTCGTCGCTTCTTTCACTAATTGCGTGTCTGAACTCTTACACATGTTGCAAATGACGTAATCGATGAAGTAGTGTCTCAAAACACCCTCGAATACTTTAGGCAAAAACCTCCCTTTGATGATCAACCTTTGCTGACCGTCTAAAGTCCCAGTCGTCCCGAGTTCTGCCATCATGTACTGCGTCACGTGCTCGTGCGGTCTGTGCATCGCGTTGCAAATCTCCATCAAGTTTGCAAACACCGTCTTTTTCGTCCCTTCTCTCGCAATTTGCGGCGGTTTAATAATCGTTTTCGTCTTCTCCGACAGCGCCGGGTTTTTCTCTTTGAGAATACCAAAGACGCGACCGAGGAGTTCGTCGTAGTGGTAGTCTCGATCCGACCCGTCCCAAGGGAGACCTAACCCGGATTGGACGCCACCACCACCGGACGAGGTCGTCGCGTTCTCGCCATCGTTCTCCCCTTCTTCGTCGTCAGAGAGCGCGAGCTTCTTCTTCTTCTTAGACTTTTTCTTCTTGCCAAACTCTTCGACTGTTATTTTGTTATTTTCGAATGTTTTTGTTTGTTTGTTCGTTTGGGAACGATGAGGACGAAAAAGAGAGAAAAAAAGAGTGAGTGAGATAAAATTTGCTCTCAACGAGAGGGCAAAAGAGAGAAAAAGAAAGAAAGAGAGAAAGAAAGAAGAGAGAGAAGTGCGCGCATCCATCCATCGATCGAGAAACCATGAAGAGGACGAACGAAACCTGTGCTCTTTCTTCGAACGAAGGCATCGAAACGACGACGACGACTTCTCTCGTTGCTTTCAAAAGCGCGCGCGTAAACGAAAAACAAAAATGAGAGAGGGCTTCTCTCGAAAAATGAACGCAGTAGAAAAAACTTCATCATCAAAATCAACGCGCGAGAGAGAGAAAGAACACACGAAACGAAGGAACGCACGATCCAAATCTTCTATTTTCTCCGCGGTCGCCGCGACGCCGTCGTTGTCGTTTCCGCCGGCGGCATCCTCCTCGAAGGCGTCGAAATCAACCTTCTTGGATTTTTTCTTCTTCTTTTTTAAGTCAAACTCCTCGTCCGACATTGCTCCTGTGTCTCGGTTTTTTTTTGTGAGGAAACACTGAGAAAAGAAAATTTACGCAGAGAAGCAGAATGGACGTATGGACTTGTGTGTCAGAGTGTGGGGTGTGTGATAACATTTACGCTCGTTATTCGTTTTAACTACTCAGTCGCAACGCCACGGCGAGATCGGTCTGTGCTTCACGCACGTCGAGACAGGACCATCGACGTCGGTATCGCACTCGTAGATTTCGTTGAAAGCGTCCGCGCCGAGAAAGATGTCGTTCTGTTCGGAAGTCGCCGCCGGTCCCATCCACGCGCTGCCGATGTCGTCGTTGAAGTGAGCCGCGTTTAGAAACATCTCGCGCATGTTCGTAACTTCTTCAACGTCCCATGTCTTTAAACCGGTTCCTTTGAATTTCGTAGCGTTCAAAAACATTCGAAACATGAATTTAACGTTTGAAGTGTTCCATTTAGAAATATCTTGGTTAAACGAGCGCGCGTTGCGGAACATTTTCTCCATGCTTGTCACGTGGCTAGTGTCCCAATATCCGATTTTTTCGTTAAATTGTTCGACTCCGTCGAACATTCGCTCCATTCTTGTAACGCTCGAAACGTCCCAATATTTGAGACCTTTGCCTTTAAAACTGGGCAGAAAACGAAACATGTATCGAGTATCTGTTGCATTTCCCATATCCCAATGGCTCAAATCCGCGTCGAAGAGTGATAGCGAGTGTTCTGTGACTGCTCCGCTGCAGAAGCTTAAAAGACCGCTCGCATCAAAAGCTCTCCCAAAATCGTGAACGCGTGAGACGTCCCATTGCGGAAGGACTCCATACTCGCTCTCGCGAGCAAACTCGGTGCAGATACCATGAATTGGTTCTTCGCTCAAGCAATCGCAAATTGCAGTTTTAAGTTCGGTGTTACTATCTGGGAAAACTTTGTTACCGAGAGCGTTAAAAAAGTATGGTTCCTTCAATTCGCACGTGTCCGGCGGGCCGCTCGTCGATGTTTCGCACACCCACTTGTTGTTAAACGCGAGGGCTCCCGAAAACATGCTTGCAAACGTGATGGAGGAATGCGGCGAATCTACGTCCCATTTGCTCACGTCACCCGCAAACTTGATCGCGTCTTGGAACATGCCGGAGAAATCAACAACGTTGCGGACATCCCATTTTGAAATGTCTTGATTGAACGATACTGCGCGTCGAAACATGTCCTCCATACTGGTCACACTTGAGGTATTCCAATGGCCTATCGGTTTGTTGAACTTGCTCGCCCCGGCAAACAAGTCCTGCATGCTAGTGACATGAGAAACATCCCACAAAGCTAAATTTGAGTTGAATTCTTCGCATTCGGAAAACATACTTGCCATTCGTTCATTTCGAGGCGTTTTCCAGAGAGAAATATCGGCTTTGAATTTTCGCGCGCGAAAGAACATGGACCCCGTGTTGCGGGCATTCTCCACGTTCCAGAACGATATCGCTTCCACGAAAGATGCGCAGCCATTAAACATTTCCTGAAAATTTTCAGCGCGAGAAACGGTCCAAAACTTTAACCCAGTGCCCATAAAAGCAGATTGATCAAAGAACGTATTGAAAAAATTCAACACGTTCGACGTGTTCCATAGGCTCAAGTCCGGATTGAATTTTTCTGTGACTTCAGGTGGTAGCAATGGTGAGCACAGAAACGGAACGTGAACGGGTGTGTTCGTCAGCCGATCTCTTGAAAATGCAAAGGACATATCCGTTATCTCAGACGTATCCCAATGCGATAAAACACCGTAAATGTCGCCATCAGAATTTCGCTCCGTGTAGCCCACTTCGAGGCAATTACCTTTCACCGGATCTTCTCTCAAACATTCGCAAATGAGATCAAAAAAATCCTGCTGTGGCACTGGTATCTTTTTGCCATACTTATTCAAAGGCGGCGGGCTCGGAGGCGGTGGGCTCGGAGGAGGCGGTGGGCTCGGAGGAGGCGGTGGGCTCGGAGGAGGCGGTGGACTCGGAGGAGGTGGACTCGGAGGAGGTGCCGGCATTTCTTCCCAGCTCCAAACCGACAGCCCATGCGTGCAAACAAGCACCAGTGACGCGCAGAACAGCGTTCGAAGACGCACCATCCGTAACGTCATGGTATCAAATGGTTTCTTTTCGTGCTCGTATTCGGTTCGAAATTAACGCTCCGTGTTAATACGAATATTTTCTGAAGCTTTCAAACCTTTTTTTTATTTTTTCGTCAGTTATGCCTCGAAGTACTTCCCCAAGCAACTATACGCATACTCTCAAATCGCAGAAACTTTTTGTTTTTAACATTTTCCGATAAAAAGAGCACTTCGTCGCTCTCTTCTACATCGCGTAATTTGTAAATCATTTCACGCAATCGGAATCCCAGGCGAATTTCTTCCTCGTTTTCACGGAATCCCAAACTTGCAACGCGTGCGACAAGTACTTTGAATTGAAGAAGTCCTTCTCGAGCGTTTTGTAATTTTCTAATATCCGTTCCTCCGAGGACGCTTTCACGACCACCGCGCCGCACACAGTTTTATTGTTGCCTCTGTTTGTTCGTCCTCCTCGCAATAAACTCCACGCTAAGAGAATTTGGGACGGTTTCCACGCCTGGTCGTCGACGATATCAGTCGCCTCTTCTCTGTCTCTGTCTCCTACTTCTACTCCTCCTTCTGCTACTCCTCCTTCTTTCTCTCGCATCGAAACGAATGCCTCATCCAGCAAAGGCGCGCCACCACCGCCAAACGGCGAATATTTCACCACCGTGATACCGTTTTGTTCGCAAAAATCAATCAACTCTTCCTGCGGCCACATCGGATGCACTTCGATTTGGTTCACGCTCGGCTTGATCTCGCAATAGGACAACAGTTCCTCCAAATGTCCCACGTGATAGTTCGAAACGCCAATCGCGCGAACTTTACCTTCTTTCAAGCACTTTTCTAATCCTTTGTACGCGTCTTTCCTTCTCTCTTTGTGTATTTCCGAATCTGGCGAGACTTTCGATACCCCCGGCCAATGTAACATGAGTAAATCAATGGAACTCAGTTTAAGGCGTCCTAAAATTTTGTCCACCGCTTGTTCGACCAACAGTTGCGAATGCATCTCCGCCGGCGCGATTTTACTCGCCAGAAACGGCATCTTCTTCTTCTTCTTCTTCTTTTTGTTTTGTTTGTTCTCGTTCTCGTTCTCGTTCTCGTGCTTCATCATCCATTCTTCTAAAACCTCGCCGATTTCGTTTTCGTTTTTATAAATCGACGCCGTATCGATGTGTTGGTAACCAACTTCCAACGCTTTTCGGAGAGCGCGCCGACAGTCTTCGCCTTTCAATTTATACGTGCCGAACGCCAAGCGAGGCATGAAGACGTTCGGAGAAATCTCTATGATCATCTTATCATCGTCGATATCGATATCGATATCGATATCGAGAGACGACGACGACGATGACATAAGTGGAAAAAGGTTCGTTTTTTTATGTCGCGCCCTCCGCTTGCTCACACTACTTCATTTTTTTGTGTGTCTCCGTTTAAAGATGGGAAATCAACTCTCCACGAACGCGCCGAGAGTGCAGGTAAACACACGCGTGTATCCTCTGCGCGCGCTCTCGCTTCTTTCTCGCATTTGTTTTGTTTCTTCCAACGACGTTGAGATTTGAACGCGGCGTTGCTTCATAGCAGTAGTAGCATTCGCGCGACTTTTGGAGAACGAATCGAATCCTCTTTTCCTCTTTCGAATTTGTGCGTAACTAACGCGAGTTTTTCTCTCGCGGGCATTCTTCTCGATAACGATAAAACAGGTGTCGGATTTAGTGCAAACGGACATCCCGGAGTTGAAATATAAAGATGCTCTGGGTGGTGGACGGTTTTTTAAGACCCATCGGTGCGAAACGTCGTCGGTATCAGCAGTCGAAGAAGGAACCGAAGAAGAAGAAAAATCAAACGTCGAGAACAAGAAGACCAAATTTGACGTAGGGGATGTGGTGGTTAAAGTGTACGTGAAGCGAGGACAGGTTCCAGATTTGCAGAAACACGAGAAGCGAGTGAGAGATATCGGTAAAACTCTGTTGAAGTACCCAAACTCGGAAGATATCGTGCACGTATGGCCGTTTCAGAAGGCGTTGGAAACAGAGAGAGCCGTGTATTTGATGCGACAGTATTCGTTTTCGACTCTGTACGATCGGTTAAATCAACGGCCGTTTTTGTCGTTTGTAGAAAAGAAATGGATTTGTTATCAATTATTGCACGCGATGAAGTTTACACACGAGAGAAATGTCACGCACGGTGACGTCAAGTGCGAGAACGTGCTGATGACATCGACGAATTGGGTATTTTTGTCGGATTTTGCGAGTTTTAAACCAAAATCAGTTCCGGCAGATAATCCAGCCGATTTTACTTTTTACTTTGACGCTGGAGGGAGGAGAAGGTGTTATCTAGCACCGGAAAGGTTTGTAGATAGTAGCGCGAGTAGTATTAATATTAATAACGATAGCAATAGTAATCTTCAGGAGTTGGAGAAGGAGAAGGAAAAGGAAAAGAGAATCCAGAATAGCGCGCGAGGAGATGGAGTAGGGGACGATGAGTTCAGTAATGAATATACGATCACGAGAGAGATGGATGTGTTTGCTTTAGGTTGCGTAATCGG
>Ga0181573_10003122_pt1 | contig 14887 bp, 8 predicted proteins | sample 101ome_25_FD_148643 | JGI IMG/M metagenome (GOLD analysis project Ga0181573, IMG submission 148643) | Coastal salt marsh microbial communities from the Groves Creek Marsh, Skidaway Island, Georgia - 101409BT metaG (spades assembly) | ecosystem: Environmental > Aquatic > Marine > Intertidal zone...
ATGTTCGCCGCCTCGTCAACGGCACCGAGACGTACAATCACCGCTTGTTTACGGCCTACGAGACCCACTTTTCTTTGTCGGTGACAGTTTCGGGTGAGGGCTTGGCCAACGCCACGGTGACGAAGGACGTCGTCCTCGAGGGCGGAAATGTGGCGTGGACTGGGAACACGTCTTCGTCCTCAGACGCCTTCATGTCTGTGTCCGCCAAGGTATCTGACACAAACCACACTCACGTGGCGAGTGGGCACCGCCTCGTGACCAACGCTACGACCACCATGCTGATACCGGAGGACTACTTTGGCGGCGAGATCAACAAGCTCGGGCTGACGTACACCACTTTCAACGCACAGAAAAACGACACCCTGTGCGGGACAAACTATGACAACCGGCCGGCTGCCGGAAAGAACATGCAGGTCGCAGGCGGAGCGCTGGGGAACCAGATGGACGCGTTCCAGGCAAACCGGCTGTACGGACTCCCCGCAGAGTGCCTCTTTCATCCGACTGTCGACGGCACCAACACCAGCGCGGCGATCTTCTGCGGCTTCAATGGAACGCTCTTCATGAACGTGACGCTCTACAACACGTCTCAGTGGCTGACGACAGTGGCCCCGACGCCTGCGCCGACTACAGTGGCCCCGACGCCTGCGCCGCCGACATTGGCCCCGACGCCTGCGCCGCCGACATTGGCCCCGACGCCTGCGCCAACAAAAGCAGCCCCAAAGCCGGCCCCGACGCTCCCTCCAGGAGTGGAGACTTCGCTTGTACCCCCAACGCCCGCGCCGCCGTCGGTGGATCTCGCCGCCTCTCTCCAGGGCCTGACGCTGTCCGAGTTCATCGCGCCGGAGACGAGACTGGCCGTCGCCTTTGAGGAGCTCGTGGGAAAGGCGATCGGGGCGGCCAGTGTGAGCGTGACGTGCGCGTGTCCTGAGAGCTGTGCGACCCAGATCGGCGTCGACCTGGGCGGAGTTGCGTGCGGTTTAAACACCAGCGACGGGGGTCATGCAAGGAGGACCCTGGGGGAATCTGCTCGGCCGCTCGAGGTGCGATTCACAGCCGTATTCGCGAGCGAGGCGGACCAGCTGGCGGCGGAGGCGCTCCTGGACGACCCGAGCGTATACGACCGCTACGAGGGTCACGTGTTCAACACCACAGGAGTGGAGGTCGAGGCCAGGACAGTGGCGCTCGATCCGAACGACTCTTCACTGCGGTACTCGTCCGCCTCGGCAGTGGAGAGGTCAAATGCGGGCTTCTTGAACGACATCCAGAGCCCCGCCGTTCTTGCTGGGATCTTGCTCTCCGCCACCGTAGCGGTTTGCTTTGCTCTGCGCGCCTTTTGCTACGGGGGCACTCAACTAGCAGAGTCTCCCGTGGACCTCATGGAAGGGGACAGGGGCGAGGAGGCGAAGAGGGATTGTGAGGAGGTGGAAGGGGTCCTCGCGGAGACCAAGGGCGGCGGTAAGGGTCCCCTCTCCTTCATCCCGCGCATCTACAAGAAGCTCCGGGGCGCGGGCGATCGCGACGACGCAGCATGTGAGAACCCCTCCCCCTCCCTGCTGCCCTCGGGCGCAGCGCCGGAGCTGGTCACTGTCGAGGTCGACGCAAGACTGATCAGCGAAGAAAAGTCTGCTGGTGGATCCGAGCCACTGCCCACCGGGTGACCGCCGGGCAAAGGACGAAGGGCCGGCACCACGTGGAGATTGACCTTTCCGACGTGGAGATTGACCTTTCCGACGTGGAGATTGACCTTTCCGACGTGGAGATTGACCTTTCCGACGTGGAGATGCATCTCTCGTTCGCCCCGGCAATGTGTTTTTCTGTTTTTTGTCAGTGAATACGCTATTGATAGCAATATTGAACCTTGTCGTTTGAGATCTCGAGACGTTCAGCCCGGCGTGGCCGCGGACTTTTCTTCCCGGGGGGGCGTCAAAGAGAGAGAGAAAGAGAGAGGGTAGATCCAAGGGGGGGAGAGAGGGTAGATCCAAGGGGGAGAGAGAGGTTAGATTCGAGGGAGAGTGGGGAGTGGGAGATCGTGGGGTCCCGAGCCGACGGGACGCTTGGGAGAGTGCAAGAGTGGGTGCTTGCTGCAGTTTGCCTGCTGCAGGCCAACTCTGTTTATGGGGAAGAGGGTGAGACGCCGGGCACAGGCCCCTGCGGTCAAGCAAGATGCTCCGGGCATGCAGCCCGTGCAGTGTCGGTGGGCGCGTGCTCCTATGTCTCGGCTGCGCCTGACGGCATTTCGGGGAATGGGGTGCCTGACGACGTTGGCCCACGTCGTCGGTGTCTCTGCGGCGGTCTCTCCCGAGCTCAGCGTGAGGGGGTGCAAGGCGGGGGAGGGGTGCGAGTACGTGCTCACGGCGCGTTTCACGGACGCGAGCGTGGACGCCGCCGAGCCGTGGAGCGGCATAGGCTCGGTGGACCCCGGGACCGTTGTCGCAGACGCCTCGGGCGGCGCGGACTGGGTGGCCAACGACGCGGTCTCCTTCAGGGTGTCGCTGGAGGACGCGGTCAGCCTGGTGCACCTCGACAAGGGGGAGACCACCGTGCGCGGCGCAGTGACCAGCGCGTCGCGGTACGCCAACGCGCCGACGCCGACGTGCGCGATGGCCATCGACTCGTACGGCCTGCCGTGCTGCTGGGAGGGGCCGGACGCAGTGTACCACATGATGAGCAACACGGGGCCGGCGTACACCATGTTCACTGTGGCCGACTCTGGATCCGCTGCGGTATTCAACGTGACCGCGTCGGTGGACACGGCGGTGCACGGTAACGAGACGGCGTCCGGGTCCGTGGAGCTCCCAGAGATAGTCGGGGCCGCACTCGCCTCGGCGGCCAACGTCTCGGCGTCCGGTGCGTCCGGCGCGATGGGGGTGTTCCTGGAGGCAATGGCTGCGTCGGGATCTGCCCATGCCACGGGCACTCTGGATGGGTACATGCTCGCCCGTGACGCCTCATCCACGCTCTTTGTCCCCTCGCGGTTCTTCGAGACCCCAGCCACAGGTCCGGCAACCGCCAAACTAGGCGTTACTTCCGAGGAATGGCTCGCATACTTCAAGTCCGAGTCCCACGGGCCGTCGGTGTGCGACCCGTCGGTGGACCAGAGCACCTTTCTGCAGTTGGCCAACGGGACGCTTGGCGATCAGTGGGCCGCCTTCAAGGCGGATCCTCTGTTCGAGCTCCCAAGCGGGTGCGTGCCCCTGTCTGGGGACGGCACGTGCGTGGACCCGGATGCGTGTGCCGCCCACGGCTACGCCCAAGCCATGACGTGCGGAATCGGCCTGGCGTCCATCAACGTCACGATTACCCTCACAGACGCCCGCGTGAGCTTCGCCCGGGTCACGCCGGAGCCCACCCCGGCGTCCACGATGGCGCCAACGATGGGGCCCACACCATCGGCGGCTGATGAGGTCAACCCCTCTCCTACCCCTGGGAGGCCTGAGCCGAGCCCGTTGGTGTCCTTGACTGACAGCGACGGCGACCCCGCGAAGGCGGACAAGATGATCATGGTTGAGTCGTCGTTGACGATTCGGGGCGGCCTGACCGTGGCCATGTTTACGGACAAGGCGCTTGGGCTCGCACGCGCATTTGAGGTGCACTTTCGCAATGTGATGAGTGCCGATACTCTGAACATCACGTGCGTCTGCGAGGGGAATTGTGACGTTCTGGGCGGGGTGGACCTCGACGGCGCCACGTGCAGAGGGTCTTCCTCCCTGAGGTACCTGCTGAAGACGGCGAACGAGACGAATCTCGTGGAGGTGCACTTTGTTGCCCGGTTCGCCGACGCAGAGAGGGCAGAGCATGGGAGGGACGAGCTGACCAAGGACTCACACTATGACGACTACGCAGTGACGGTCGAGGAGATCACGGGGGTCACGGTAGAGGTGGAGCGAGGCATAGAGGTCAAAAAGCAGAGCGAGGACGAGCTCGAGGAGATGGCCATCAAGGGCGGCACGCTGGCGCTCCTGATCGTCCTTGGCACAGCCATGTGCGTGACGTTCCTGGCGTGCGTCATGGGCAAGTACGCCGGGCTCGAGAGATCCATCCTCGGCACGCGCCCCCGGGGTTCATCCTTCTGGGGCCGACCTTCGTCCGACGAGCGGGAGGAAGGGGACGAAGGAAAGGACGGGCCCGAGGCCGCGTGGCGGCCCAAGCGCAAGAGCTCGGACCCCCTGGGCCTGGCTGATGTCCACGTTGACTTTGAGGGGGTGTGCCCAGCCTCGTTTATCAGCATCGATTTGTCCGCGCCGGATGGCCCCGTGCCGCCCTCCCCGCCGACCACCAGAAAAGGACGGGGCCAGCGCTGACACCGTTGAAGCAGCGTGTGGACCTCAGCCGTTGACTTGAATGGATAATGTAATCATGACATTGACGCAGCAGCACGAGCATGAGCATGAGCAGTGGCAGCGGCATAGGGCGCGAGGCCCCGGCGGCGGTCGCGCTGGAGTTTGAGAGCGTCGCACTGGCCCGAGTGCCGGCCCCAGTCTGCGCGCTGGCACTGTGGCCCGCAATAGTACCTGGCGCGGCAGCCGGCGCACCCGACGAGGTCCAGCGCCCTGCGCCCGCACTCAGGCGCTCCGCACTTGCGCCCGCCGTCGCGCTCCAGGTCGCCCAGCCCGAGCAGCCCGCCGACCGCCACGCGCACCAGCGGGCCGTAAGCGGACACCTCGCGCAGCTCGCGCACGAACCGCCCCGCCTTCTTTGCCAGCCGCGCCACGTTCCCACGCCTCCCCACGGGGCTCGCGGCGTCCACCGCGCACAGCGCCAGGTAGCTGGAAGCCACGGCCGCGCACAGCCGCGACAGCACCAGGTTCTGCAGCGCCAGCGTGCAGGGTGTGCTCACGCCCCGCAGCCCCACGCAGCCAGGCTCCAGCCGGAACCACGCCTCGCACTGCTTCACCTGGGCCAGCGCGTCCCGCAACGCCCGCGCAAACAGCGGCCGCGCCCTGGAACGCTCCTCCGCCCCCGGCGCACCCGTCACCTCGGCCCTCGCCCCTCGCTTCTCCAGCGCCCGCCTGTCCCCCTCTGGGTCCAGCGCCAGCAGGCCCAGCTGCAGCGAAGCCAGCGGGTGGCCCTGGGCCTGGGCAACTTTCAGCGCCGCCAGCGCCTCGGTGACCCGCGTCGGGTTCACCTCTTCTTCCGGCACCTTCAAGAGAAGGACAAAGAGGAGAAAGGCGGCCTCGGCGTCCCTGGCCAGAGCGCCTCTCCTCAGGGCGTCGAGGCCTCTCTCCAGGGACGCAGCTCGTTCCGGCCCCCCCAGAGGATCCCCCAGCAACAAATTCAGGCCCTGCATGGCCCTGAGTGCCCCCAGCGGCGCAAGGCTGGGCACGTGCCCCGCCCTGCTGGACGCCTCCAGGTGCCTTTCGGCCTCACTCAGCGCCCGACCCGACCCCTCCGCCCTCGACAGGCACACGCCCAGCCGCCCCAGACTGCCCCGGGCGGCCACGCTCCCCAACTCCGCGGCCACCTCCCACCAGTGCCGCCCCGCGTCAATCTCCGGCCGGATCCCGAGCCGTCGATCCCCCTCGGCCATCAGATTCCCCAGATTGCAGGCGGCCGTCCCGCTCCTCCCCTCCGTCGCCGCCTTCTTCCACCACCTCACCGCCTCCGCCCCGCTCCTCGCCACCCCCGCCGCACCCCTCGCGTGCAGCGCCCCCAAATTTATCGCCGCGCTCACGTTTCCCCTCTCGGCCGCCTTCAAGTACCACCGCGCCGCCTCCCCCGTGTCATTGCCACCGCCGCCGCCGCCGCCGCCGTCCCCTTCCCCGAGCCGCCCCGACGCCAGCAGGAACCCGGCATTGTACATGGCCGACACGTGGCCCTGCTCCGCCGCCCTCTTGTACCACTCCAGGGCCGACGCATCCGACTGCTCCACGCCGTGGCCCTTGCGGTACGCGTACGCGACGGCGTTCTGCGCCTCGACGTGGCCCTGTTCCGCCGCCTTTCGGACCCACGACGAGCCGGACGCGAATGCGCCCGTCCGCTGAAGGTGGCGGCCCCACCGGTACGCGGCAGCCACGTCCCCGCCCTCGGCCCTCTCCTGCAACGACTTGGACGTCGACGTCGACGCACCTGCGACTTCCGGGTCCTGCTGCTCCCCTCCGCACGCGTCCGCCGCCATTTCCGCTTCGTCCCTCTCCTCCTCGTCCCCTCGAGAACGACCGGCGGGAGGCGACGACCCATCAAGCGCGTCACTCGCTGACCCGCTCACCTCCATCCCCCTCCCCTCCGCTCTCTCCCACCCGCCACGAACAAATTGAATGAACCGGCACGAACCCCGCGAAGCGAACCACCCCCAGAAGCGAAGCACTTGAAGCAAAGCACTCGAAGCGGAGCACTCGAAGCAAAGTACTCGAAGTGAGGTGTCCTCGGAGCAGGCTCTCGAAGCCTCCCAAGCGGCCGCCGTCCGGGAAGATCAAAGGATTCTGAAAACCTGGGCTCGACCATTTTCCCAATCAAATTCCATACGATGCCGACTTTTATGTTCTCGAAGCCCGGGCTCCAAACCACGGATGAAAAATGATTGTAAATGTATTGTGGAAAATGGTGATGGATGTTATAGGGTCAATTGCGCTTGGAGCGTGCGGAGTCGCGAGTGTCGCGACAAGTGGGGACCTGCAAGGGGATGGGGGGAGGGGAGGCGACGTCTGCAGCGGGTGCGCTGGGTGTAGGAGAGGGGGAGGTGGAGATGGGGCAGGGCGGAGGTGGCAAGAGGGCATTTGTGGGTTGGTTCGCCGGGTTGTGCGGGTTCTGCACGTTTTGCATGGTGTGCTACACGTGTGCGACGGACGGGGGCCCATTTCGCAGGGAGCTGCTGACCCCTTGGATGGTGGCGACGCTGGTGGACTTTTACGCCAACGTGGCGCTGATCGCGCTGTGGGTGGCGTACCGGGAGCGCGCGTCGCCGCTCGTCGCCGGCGCCTGGCTCGCTGCGCTCGTCTGCTTGGGGTCCATGGCCTCTGCGGCCTACGTCGCCCACGCCGTCCTCACCCTGCCCGCGGGAGACCCCGTCTACGCGGTGCTCCTCGCGCCCCAGGACATCGCCCCTCTCGCCTCCGGCCGCCGCACCCCGCTCCTCGCCAACCCGTCTCCAAGGGGGGCGTGGCGCCCTGTTCCCGGGCCCTAGCCAAGAGGCAAACGCCAAGGCGTCGACGGAAGCGTCGACGCCTTACTTTGTGCGACCGCAAAAATGCCTGGGGCTTTGCGATGAGGAATTCGAGGCGTCGACTGTCGACCCGTCGACCATGTCGGTTCGGACCTCCCCCCCCGGGAGGCAAGAAAAGGGGGCGGGGCCGGGGCCGGGGGCGCAGGGCGAAGGCGACCCCGGCGGGAGATTTTGGCCGAGGGGCGCGGCAGGGTGATGGCGCGGGGGTGGCGGGCCCTGCTGGTGTCCCTGGTGGGTTTCGTGGCCCCCTCGGGGGTGGAGTCGACGGGCGGGCCGGTGGACGCCGTCGACGTGGGATCTGGTTCTGGATCCGGATCCGTCTCCGTGGGGCTCGAGGTGTGCGGCACTGGGTCCTGGTGCGCGTATGCGCTGAGGGCGGAGGTCGCTGGGGACGGGTTCGACGGGGATGTGGCCGAATCCTCTGGCAGGAGGCGGTACGAGTTGATTTCTGCGGGAGCCACGGTTGTGGACGACGACGGCCTGCCGTGGGTCTCTCAGGACGCACTCGCCCTGGAGGTCTCATCTGGGGTGGTCTCCGTGCGGCTGGACGTCGCGGAGCCCAGCGTGACCTCGTTCCAGACGGCGTACGAAATGAGGCGGGAAAGACAGGTGGAGCCGGGCAAGGAGGCTCTTTATGAAACATTTTGCGCCTTGGCATCGCAGATGATGGATCCGGATCCGTGCTGCATGAGCGAAGACGGCACCGTGATGCACCAATTTTTTCTGTTTCACAATGAAACGACGTACGCCGCGTACGCAACAGCAAAGACCACCGCGGCGTATTCATTGAATGTGTCGCTGGTGTCGACGTCGAGGTCGTCGTCTGCGGCCTTGTCGGGTCTCGTGGAGCTCGGGGCTGAGACGGGGGCGGGCGCCGGAGCGTTCTTCTTGCAAGGCGGCGGACAGGGGATTACTGTCCTGGGAAGCGTGGCATTGTCGTCGAACGGGTCGCTGACGGCTCCTGGGGAGCTGCGGGTTGTGTGGGACACCTCTGGCGCTGGCGAGTCCAGCCGTGGAATTTTGGTGCCCGCGGCGTTTGTGGGCCCCGAAGCAAATGCCTTGGGGATCTCCCCCGCCGCGTACAATTCCTCGTTCGCGTGCGGGATGAAACCAGGGCAAGTGACGAGCGTGGCCGGCGGTGACGGGTACAACCAGCTGGATGTGTTCGAGGGTGAGCAGCCGTATGGCATGCCCGGGGGGTGTACCGTGAATGACGGACTTTCAGGGGACTTTCAGACGCTCCGTGGCGCGTGCGGCGCGCGCCTTGCAGTGACCCTCACTGTGGTCGCCACGGACGCCGAGGTAGCTCTGGATCCGTTGTACGCGGAAACGGCCGTGGAAAGCGCCAGGGTGCTGCGGTCGGTGGAAGGCGTGTCGCGCCTCTCGGTCTCGGCAACTGTCCGCAACTCCGGCGGCCACGTGGGGGGCTCTGTGGGTGTGTCGGTGATCGGGTGCACACTCACTTCGGCAGTCTCGGGCACTGCCCCGCCGTCCGGTATGCTGGACGCCGTTTCCTTCGGAGACACTTACGCCGAGCGTCTCCTCCCCAACGCAACGCTCGACGTGCTTTTCAACGTTGCCGCCAGCCGTGCTCTGTGGAGGAGCGACGCCGTCCAGTGCACGCTCGGGTTCACGCAGCGCGGCGTGAAACAGAATGACTGGACCGGCCGCTGGCCTCTCTCTGACGTCCTCTACGATGAAAGCGACATGCAGAGCGGCTCTCTCGAGGAATGGCCGGCATCAAACAGGAAATGCACAGCGGACGAGGCCGCAATTTTTCTGCCCGGCGGTGCCTTGGCGTGCCTGACCGCCGACTGTGCCGCCAAGTACGGGACTAGTGAAGCCGTCTTCGACCCCCGCGAAAATATCTGCGTCGTTGCAGATGCGAAAGGGACGCGCGTCGCCGCGTGGACTGTCCTGGATGTGCAGTGCGGTGACCACGGCCGCTGGGACGGGCGCAAATGTCTGTGCGACCCGGGGTGGTCCTCTGAGGGGCATGGGGAGGCGGCCCTCGCCGTCTGGGCGGCGCCCCACTGTGGTGACATGAAAGGAGAGGGCGAAGGAGAGGGAAGCCCCAGCCGTCAAGGCCAGGGCGAGGCCCCGATGGAAGTCCCCGAGGGCGCCTCGTTCAACACTTCTTCTGACTCGGGGGACGACGACTCTGCTCGCTCAGCTTTGCTGGAGGAATTGCGGGCGCAGCGCGAGCAGGTGTTGGTCGGGGTTGTGGCGGTCCTTGGGTGTCTCACGCTGGGCGGCATTGCCGTATTCATCCACTCCCGCGCCTGCCCGCCGACCGAAAAGAAAGAGGTCCCCGAAAACAGGCTTGCGTCCAGCGAAAAGCGCAGGAGGGCAAAGGACGCGTCAAGGAGCTCAGGGCAGAGGTTCCCCTCGCGGTATCTGCTCGATAGCTCCTCGGAGAGCGTGCCAAAGGGGGAGCACGACGGGGACGGGAACTCGGCATTGGGCAGCTCGGACGAGCTCCGCGTGCCGTACCCGCGGCTGTCAGACGCCGCGTCGCCCGTAGAGATAGAGCCATAATTGTAAATGCATCTTTTGTTATGTACGAATGAATGGATTGAATGACGCCTAGAGCCTGGCGCAGTCGACGAGCTCGAGGGAGCTGCGCGTCAAAGGCAGGACGCCGCCCTCGCTGCCTGCGTCGCTGCGCTGGTCCTCGAACGAGGAGCGGCCCGAGGAAGTGGGACCGTCCTGTGGGTCTACGGCAGTGAAAGTCGGCAGCAGGGACTTGGTGCCAAGGGGGGCGCGGCCGTGGGAGCTCACGTCGTCGTCGTCGTCAGAAATTAGCCCGGGGAGCCCCTGATCTTTGGGGTACCACCCTAGGAAGGTGCCGAGGGCGCCTACTCCTAGGTGGGCAATTACAACGACGCTGCCAAATATCAGGGGCCAGCGGTTGGTGAGGGCGATGCCGACGACACAGCAAGCCACAGGCGCGGCGATGAAGGCGAGCATGCCGGCCCTGGACGACACCCAAATTTTATACGGCCGATTGCCGTGGGGGTCGACGGAAAAGCGCAGCCGGTAGAGGGCCGCAAACTTGAGCAGAGTGGAGACGTTGTAGAAAAACATGTTGGCCTCTGTCAGGGTCGCAAAGAGGCTCGACATGGGCTGACCCACAAACGAGCTGAAGGCAATGCCGAGCACAATGGCGACGAGGCACGTCAACGAGTTCAAGAGAATGGCGACGACGGGGGTCTCAAAGCGGGTCGATGCCCGGCCATAAAATTCAGGGAGGACGCCCGAGGCGCTCATCCCCACAACCAGCCGCGACGAGGTGCATATCAGAGCAGTCAGTAAACCAAAAGAGGACGCGCACGCGGCAGCGCTGAGCCACGATCCGAGAAAGGTGCCGCCCCACGAGCTGTACCGCGACCCAATCTCGCTGGCTACGTACCCAAACGTGCCGTCTGTCCACCTGTGCAGCGGGATGTGCTTCACTGCGCCCACCCCAACAATGGACGGCAGTAGATAGTTGACCGACGTCAGCGCCACCGTGATTTTCAGAGCCACGGGAAAAGCCTTTCCGGGGTTTCCCACCTCTTGGCTGATGCTACCCACACTGTCATACCCGCACGTGTTCCACAACAGCAGCGACACAAACCTCCCCCACTCAACACCCCCTTGAGGCACCTCTGCGATCCTACCGAGGTCCACCTCGGGCAGCCCCAGCACCACCATCACCACGAAAGGCAGCATCGTCATGACCGTGAAAATCACGCTGGCGTTTCCGACCAAATCAATCCCGAGCACGTTGAAGCAAAGAGCGAGCCCAACAATCACAGCGCACATGACCCAATATCCAAACGCATTCAACTCCAATCCGGGCCACAACTCCTGGAGGTAATCTATACAAAGCACGGGGTACATGGCGTTGTCAAACACGGAATTGAGAAACACACAGAGCGAGTGCTGCCGCGCCCACCACAGCCCCAGTCCGGCCTTGACCCACAGCACGTGACCGCCCGCCCCAGGAATCAGATTCGACAGTTCCATGGTCATCATACTCAGGGGAAGACTCCACACAATGCATAAGAATGCCACCCCGACGCTGCTCAGGAGTGCGCCCCCGGCGCCGATGGCGTCCTCGAACCCGAACGGGCCCCCGGACACCGCGAAATACGTCATTCCCACCAGCTGCCACACCGTGATTCCGTGGCTGCCAACGGGAGTGCCAAGAAACGGGACCGCAGGCGAGTCTGGGGGCTCGTCCCCCTGCATCCTCGAGGAAGCGCCCGCCCGATGACTCGCCTCTTCGGAGGGCACGCTCGCGAGGAGCCCCGCCTTCGAATCGTGCCCCAGTGTCCCAGACACTGAAGCCCCCTTCATGCGCCCTGCCGTCGACGTCGACGTCGACGTCGACGTCGACACCAGCCCCGACCCGTCCACCACCTCATCCTCCGACGAAAACATTTATGATTGTGTGGTGGGCGGGCCCCACCCCAGCCCAGCCCCACCGAATCCCAACCTGAACACAAAAACCAGCCGGAATCAAATCAATCCCAAGCCAAGCGCGTCAAGGCAAACACCGAAAGTAACAGCCGTCGACACGCACAACCCCCGCACCCCACCCCCCCGCCCCACCCTCGAAATCTATGAGCAGCACAGGGAGGCAAGGGCGCCTCCCTGGCCCCCCCGTGTGGACCACGGACGGACGAGTGGGGGAGAGGGGGGTGGGGGTGAGTGGCTGCCTCCGGCCGCGCCACCTCCGACTCCCAACTCTGAGAAGGAGCGACGGCGAGATGTCCACGGCCGTCAACCGCCTGGGTCGCACATAACTCTTGCATTCGTCGGGGGTGGCCCCGGGGCCCCGGTGAGAGGTTCGGGAGACGTCGAGGCAGGATGGACGAGCGGTCCCGCGGGGCGGCGTCGAATCTGGTGGACGGGCGGTACGTGTCGCAGGGCTTCGAGTCCGGGCTGGGCGTGCGGCGCGCCCAGACGGTGGCATTGTTGTCCTCCCGCCGCCTCCCCGACCGCGGGTGGAGTGAGTCTCAGGTGGAGAGTCTGCTGCTGGACCTGGCGGCCATGGACTCCAACAATTTCCCCGACAATGTGGGCGCCGGGGAGCGCGAGGCGCGGGTGGTCTCTGCGCTCGTCCGCCGCCGCCACTTTGGCCTGGGGCACGGCGTCGGCCGGAGCGGCGACATCGGGGCCGTCCAGCCCAAGGCCGCGGGCTCCTCGCTTCTGTACCGCCTCACCAACCTCCTGGCGCGGGACGCGCTGCGAATCGCGGGCCTCGACGAAATTGGACCCACCCTCGTCCTCCCGCTCGCCACGGGGATGACGCTCTCGCTGGCCCTCGCCGCCGTCCGCGACACGAGGCCCAAAACGAACAAACAGCTGGCGGTCATCTGGCCGCGGGTGGACCAGAAGAGCTGCATCAAGGCCGTCGGCCTCGCCGGCCTGCGGCTCGTGGTCGTGGAGAACGTGGTGGAGGGCGACCAGCTGCGCACCGACGTGGACGGCGTCCGCGCGGCAATCGACGCGGCGGGGGGGGCCGAGGGCGTGTGCTGCGTCCTGACCACGACGTCGTGCTTTGCCCCGCGCGCCGTCGACCGCGTCGTCGACGTCGCCCGGATCTGCGCCGACCTCGGCGTTCCGCACGTCGTGAACAACGCGTACGGCGTCCAGAGCCGTCGTTGCATGGCCGACCTCACGTCCGCCATGCGCAAGGGCCGCGTCGACGCCGTCGTGCAGAGCACCGACAAGAACTTCCTCGTCCCCGTCGGCGGCGCGATTCTTGTCGCGCCCAAGTCACGGGACAAGGACAAGGTGGACGTGGTATCTCTCGTCAACGCGGCGTACCCCGGGCGGGCGTCGGCGGACCCGATCATCGACGTGTTCGCCACCCTGCTGGGCCTCGGGCGCGACGGATGGGCGGCGCTCCTCTCCGAGCGCGAGGCCCTGGTCCCGTACTTTGCGTCGGTGCTGGAAAGCGTGGCGGAGCGCCACGGGGAGAGGGTCCTGAAAACTCCGGACAACCCCATCTCCTTCGGCGTCACCCTCGACACGCTGCGGCCACATGGGAACGTGACGGCACTCGGGTCCATGCTCTTCACGCGGTGCTGCTCGGGCCCGAGGGCGGTCCCCGTGGACGACTGCCGCACCGTCGAGGGCCACGTCTTTCGAGGGTGGATGGCCCACGCCGCGGGGTACCCGCACCCCTACCTCACCGCGGCGTGCGCCCTCGGCGTCTCTCGCGAGGAGATCGACACCTTTGCCGCCCGCCTCGACAAGGCCCTCGCGCACGCCAAGAAACAAAAAAGTTGAACATTGACAACAAGAGTTGGAAACATTAGGTTGTTACAGCCTTGCAAACTCCTTCCGGATGGCGTCGACCTGGCTCTTGGCCGCGTTGTGCTTGGCCGTGAGCTGGTCGAGCTCGCTCATCTGGACGCGCGGCATCTGCGGCCCGTCGTTGAACCCCCACCCGTCGTCGTTGCCCGCATCTATCCGGTACTGGTCGGCCGAGTTGTCTTCAAAAAAGTTGGTCGCGTCGGTGACCTCGCGTGCCCCGCGCGCCCGGAGCTTGCGGATAGCCACCTCCCGCTTCGACACCGGCTTGGGCACATTCTTCGCAAACTCCCTCGCGCGCTCGCGCGCCGTGGGCTCCTTGACCCGCGGGCTCGTCTTCTGAGCCGCAGGCTCCAGGTTGGCGAGGCGGGCGCGGTTCTCCTCCTCCACCTGCCGCGCGTACTCCTTGGCGGCCTGTTTCTTCATGTGCTTGGCCGCCAGCTCCGGGTCGTCCGTGTTCTTGCCCAGCGTGCCGAGCTTCCAGTACTTGCCCTCCCCCTCGGCCGCCCGCACCGCGCGGTACTCGGCGATGCCCTTGGGCTCGTAGTCCACCCGCCTCGCCCCCTTGCCGTACACCAGCGGATTCATCTCGGCCAGCTGCGCCTGCCGCTCGCGCACCGCCGCCTCGCGCGCCTCGGCCGCCAGCACCTCGTCCCGCTCCGGAAAGATGGTCTTGCGCGTCCCCTTGGACGGAGCCACGCCTCCGCCCGCACTCGCCCGCGCCTTGCCCGCCCCCCTCCCGGCCATCCCTCCCGGCCTCCCCGCGGGGCCCGCCGTCGCGCTCCGCGCCGCCGCGATCTGTGCCAGGGCAAAGCTGCCCCGTACACGGCCGCCCGTGCTCGCCGCGTGCTTGGGCACCGGCGCCGGGGCGGGCGACGGCGTCGACATCTCGAGGCTCTGCCGCCGGCTCGGCCTCCGCTGCCCCGTCGCCGACGCCGCCGCGTACCCGCCGCGGGCCGCCCGCTGCGGCACCTCGGGCTCCTCCTCCTCAAAGTCCTCTTCATAGTACTCCCTGCCCCCCCCCGCCGCCGCCGCCGCCGCCTCCTCCTCCTCAAACGTCGGAAACACGTCGTCCTCCTCCTCGTCGCTGTCCGGCATGAACGGCGCGCGCTCCGGCACGCCCCCCCTCGAGTACGTGCTGCGGGGCAGAAAGTCCGGGTCCTCCAGCAGGTGCAGCGGCGGCACGCCCCCCTGCCCCGCAGGGCCCCTGGGCCTCACCACGGGCGCCGACGTCGAGAACATGGACGCCCCGAAGTCGTCCGCCCCCTCAGCCCGCTCCCCAATGGGCCGCATGGGCCCCTGCCCCGGCCCCCCCCCGCCGCCCCCCCCCCCCCCGGCCTTCCGCCCCCCCGGGGGCCCCCGCCCCCCCCCCCCCCCCCCCCCCCCTCCCCGCCCCCCCCCCCCCCCCCCCCCCCCCCC
>Ga0181573_10003123_pt1 | contig 14885 bp, 10 predicted proteins | sample 101ome_25_FD_148643 | JGI IMG/M metagenome (GOLD analysis project Ga0181573, IMG submission 148643) | Coastal salt marsh microbial communities from the Groves Creek Marsh, Skidaway Island, Georgia - 101409BT metaG (spades assembly) | ecosystem: Environmental > Aquatic > Marine > Intertidal zone...
CATCGATGTCGCGTTCTCGCCACCGCTATCGTTCGCGCTATTTCTACCATTCGCGTTGATGTTTCCTACACCGCTACTACTCGTTTCCGCTCCTCTGTTGTTGTTGTTGTTGTTGTTGTTGTTGTTATTATTTATCATCGCGTGTGGTTCCTCGTCTCCTACAAACTGCGTGATCACGTCTTCGCCTCGTTCTGTGTTCATCTCTTCTTCTTCTTCGTCTCGCAGTTGGTGACTCATCAATCTGGATTTCACTTTCATCCGGACCCCTCCTAAAACGGGCGTGCCGCTCGGACTGTCTCTCCGTGGGGACCATATGCTCCCTCTCGCGGGAGTTCTCTTCGTAGTCGTCGATGATGATGATGTTGATGTCTTCAAAGCGATGGACGATTTCGGCGTCGATGACGCGAGCAATTCGTGTTCGTCCTCCGTTTCTTCTTCTTCTTCTTCTGCTCTGATGTTGTTCGCGTTGTTGTTGTTGTTCTCGTTGTTGTTGTTGTTGTTTTTTCTCGACGAAAAGACGCGAGACAACAACCTTTTCCCGGCGGTTTTAATATTATTCTTTTTATGATGAAGATGATGATGATGACTCATCGAAGACGCGTACGCGTTCGATGATCGACCACCAATACCAATACCATCGTTGATCATCGAAGACGAAGACGAAGAGGAGGAGGCGGTCAATACGGCCTCCTCCGTTTGTCTCTCGAGCTCCAACGACGCGTACGGAAGAACGCGTCCTCCTCCTGGACCATCGCCTCCTCCTCCTCCGGTCGAAGAGGAAGACATTTTTCTTTTGTTTTTTTTTCTGACGCGTCGAACAACTGTCGAAAAAGAGAAGATTTTTTGTTTGTTGTTGTTTCGCGCGCGACTTTTTTTTCAGCATTTTTTTTCTTCTCCAAAAGAATGCGCTTTTTACTGCTGCAACGCTCCTCTTCCTCCTCTTCCTCCTCCTCCTCTGCGACCACCACCACTAGCTCTCTCCGCTGCCGCTACTATTACTCCACGACGCTTTCCCGGAACGCGTCTACTGTTTATTCTTCTCGTTCTTCTTCTTCTTCTTCTTCTTCGTTGTCGTCGAGAATGAAGAAAAGCGTCGTCGGCGCTACAACACGTATCCTATTACCTTTTTCAGAACGAAGAACTGGTACGACTCTCGGGACAGTTACGAGAACAAGAACGAACATCACTCGCTCTGCCGCCGCCGACGCTTTTGGAGGAGGAGAAGAAGAAGAAGAGAAGGAAGTAGCGATGGTAAAAGAAGAAGAAGAAGAAGAGGAGGAGGAAAAGAAGAAGAAGAATACACCAACGCCGTCGTCGTCGTCGCCGCCGCCGCACTTTGACGGACGAAACTTTCGCAAGAAGCGAGAAGAAGTGGACGACTATAAACTCGTCACCGAGGAAGAAAAAACAAGTCTGCGAGAGAAGGTGAAAAATCACTTGTGGTTGGCGCCTTTAACGAAAGGAGGCAACTTGCCGTTTCGACGTCTGTGCGCGAGTTTTCAAGCTAAAGTGCTCGTGTCGGAGATGTCGTACGCGAGATTTTTGAATCGAGGGAGTCCGGTGGAGAAGACGCACCTGCGCAGACACGACTCGGAGGAGATTTTTGGCGCTCAAATCGCGACGAATATCATCGACGAAGGCGTCCGGTCCGCGAGAATGGCGTACGAGTTCAACGCAGATTTTGTGGATTTGAATTGCGGGTGTCCAACCCACGAGGTCACGAAAAGAGGGTTAGGTGCGAGATTGTTGAGGAAACCAGCAAAATTGGCGAGACTGGTGGAAGGATTGGCGAGCGGATCGCCTTTACCGTTGTCGGTGAAAATAAGGCTCGGAGTGGAAGACGACAAGCCGGCGTTGAAGTTAGCGGAAGAGATTGAAAACGCCGGCGCGAGCGTATTGATCGTCCACGGACGGACTAAAGAGCAACGGTATACGAAAAGCGCGAACTGGAATTTGATTGGCGAGATTAAAAGCCGAAGTAAGATTCCAATCATAGGGAACGGGGACATATTAACCTGGTACGAAGCGAGAGATAAAATGGCGCTGTCTGGAGTCGACGGCGCGATGACGGGACGAGGCGCTTTGATAAAACCGTGGATATTCCAGGAATTTTATACGAACACATCGATTGAATACACCGCGAAAGAAAGGGTAGAGCTCGTATATTTCAAATTGACGACGTACATGAAAGAATATTTCGGCGCCGATGCGATCGGGAAGAAGAGATTTGATTTATTTATGCCGTGGCACATCGGTTTCTTTTGCAGATATCGTCCATTGGACGAAGCCGTGTACAGAGAAAAAGCAAAATTGAACCCTTTATTACAGACGCGATTAGATATAGCCTTAGAGAACGAAGGGACGATTGAAGATTTAGAACCGCTCGAACGCCTTTTGCGGTGCGTATCGGAGCAGGCGCACGTTGACATCGCGGAGATTTTATTCCAAAGCGAAACGAGCGAGGAAGCGATTGAAAAGTTGACGCGAGTAGCAGAGTCATCAAAATTAGCCGAATACGAGTTGAGCGTTTCTTCTCCATCCTCCTCGTCTTCGGATAGAGATGGCAGAGATGTGGACGATATGCGCGGATAGTATCTATGTAAAAACTATGATGAAATCTACATCTATAAATCTATTCTTCTAAACGCCGATTCTTTTCGGCGGCGCTAAATTTACCGCGGAGCCTCCCGGATACCCCATTCGTCGGGCGATTTCGTCCACTTTTTGCTGGTCGAATAGCGTTTTCCCGGTTTCTCCAGCCGAGAATGGTTGGGACATGTGTCGCATAAACGCTCGAGACACCGTCAACGCCATGTCCGTGCTCAAATTTAAGAGCTCTTCGGTCATGTGATTGGATATCCATTTCGGTAACTTGGATCTTTTATCGTGCGAATTGTACCGTTTATCCGCAAAGACCATCAACCCGTAATCGGCTTTGGAACGAATGACTCGACCGATGCACTGCGACGCTTGTCGAATGGCATCAAACGTGAGAAAATCTTGCTCTTTAATTTGCAATGTCTCTCTCAAGTACTCCAATCTCGCTCGCAAAATTCGAGACAACGTGTATTGGTACGGGACGCCGTACATGACTACCGCGCGACCGTAGTGTCGATCGAAATCGATACCTTCGGCAACTTTACCTCTCGCGACGGAGAGAAAAACGGCACCTCGACCGGCGTTACACGCTCTGCGGTAATTATCCAGAGCCAAGGTCGTTTCGACGACGTCTTGCGTCTCCATGAAAATCAACTTGTGTTGCATAATCTCTCGCAAAATTCCGGTATCGTGCCATTTCGAAATGATATTTTCCATGTACGAATACGAGACGAAAAACGCGACGATACCATCCGGGATGCTTTGCGCTAATCCCACTAAAACTTTCCCGTAATTTTGAATGACGTTTGGATCTTCTCTCATGTCAAACTTCGAGGAGATGTGCTGTTGATCGGCGCCTCGGGTGATGACCATGGGACACAAACACTTGCGAGTCAACGTCATCATGAGCGACTTCATGACGTTTGGTCGAAATTTTAACAACCGCGGGTATAAATCAATCGGCGATAACGTCCCGCTCGTGATGAACACGGATTGATACTTCTCGAAAACTGGCTTTACCGCTAAAGACGCGTCCAAACACGCGAGCTGTAAAACTGGATCGGGAATGTGCGGGTACCTCTCATCATACGGTTCCATGATGATGGTGAAGCCTTGATCGTACGTCCCGATTAGAGTTGCAAAATCGGCGACGCTAGACAACGCGCCAAACTCTTCGGTGTCCACAATCTCTAAAGTTTTCAACAGCGACGTCAAACGATCGTAACAGAATTTTAACGTTTTCGCGTCGACTCCACCGCCAGCTTCGGATTTCTGTATGAACATCCTCGGTGCAGTTTGCACCACCGATGGCGCGCGCAACTCGTGCCGTAAAAACTCGACAAACCGGCGCATTATGGCCACGAAATGTTCAGCTCGTCGAATGTTACCCGGAATGACTTCTTGCACGACGTCTTCGGAAATGACTGGATTTGCCATTAAATCTTCGCCTCTTTGCCTTGAAATTGCGCCTTGGTTCGCTAAACCTGACACCAATCGCTCGTATTCATCTTGTAGCCGTTGTCTATCCGTTTGCTTCACTTCTGCTATGCGCGTGTTCAACGTCGTGATGTTTCTCTGCGCCGCGTCCAACGTCTGCGAACGCAAATTCACCGACAAAGCTTCAATGCAAACGTTATCGATGTTATGCGCCTCGTCGAAAACGACAATCGCGTTATCCTCGAATTCTCTCGAAACTAATCCAGCAACTTTCGGGTCTAACAGGTATTGATAGTTATACACCACCACGTTCGCTTTCTGTAACGTTTGCCGAGCGAGAAAATACGGACACCATTTCTTCTCTCGTCCAAACTCTTTCAATTCTTGCAACGTATACACGCCATCCGGCACCTCCGCGCTTTCACCAACCGCTTCTAAATCTTCGTAAAACTCGCACAGTTTGCTATTTCTAATCTCGTTCTTTTCTAAAACCGTTTTTGTTTTCTGTCCGCCTTCTTCGTCTTCCTCTTTCACTTTATCGCGCACCCAGCTGGCGGTTAAGTTTCTACACCTCGCGTCCACGCTCTCTCTCGATCCTTCCTCGGCAACTTTCGGATTCACGCACAGATTCTTCCTCGACGATAATCCTAGCGCTAAAATGTGCGTGTCTTTCTCCTTTCCTTTCTCCACGTGCTCCTCGCGATATTTCTGCAAAACCTTCAACTCTGCGAGAACTTTCTCCATCTCCGGCACCGTTCGAGTGCAGTAAATCAGTTTCCCGCACGAGTTTGGGTATTGCAACTGATAACTGGTAATCAACGAGAGCAACGTGATGGTTTTCCCAGTCCCGGTGGGCATCTCCAAAGCCCCATGACCTTTTGCATCCAAGGCGTGTTTCAGTTCAATCATGTACTCGTATTGTTCCTATACGTGCACATTATTGCGTGAGTATTAAAAACGAAATTTTTACCGAAAGAACCGAAGAAGAAAACGAAGAAAGACGAACGAGCGGAAAGAGTTAAAAAAAAACAGCGTCGCGAGAAAGGAAAGAAAGAAGAATCCCTGACGAAAGAAGAACGCACCGGGTACAAGTACTCGTACGGGAAGTACACCGTCAAACCTTCCAAGTTGAATATCATCTCTCTCTCTCTCTCTCTTCCTCGGTCGCGGTTTGTGTTTTATTATTTTTCTTATATACTAATATGAATAGCGGCCGAATTTTTTGCCGAAAAAAGTTCCGAAAAAAACAAATATGAATGCGTCGCCGGAATAAACGCGCGTATCTTTCGATCCCGGGGTTAATAGCGCAAGAGGACCGAAAAAAACAAATGGAACACCTAGGTAACTAGATACCTAGATAGCGATCTTACCTATAGCAGGATATTCAATTGCGCTACGAACGAGCTAATTTTTATTAATTTTGGTGCACATTTAGATTTTTGCTGTGTTTTTTGTTTGTGTACATGTCTCTGAATTATATGAGTGTCTCTTCTCCGCTGCTCAATCTTCATTCGCATTGCGTTGACTTTGTGCTACTTTCGTCTTCTTCTCAGCGGGCGATACTTTTGTCGGCGACTTGGTCGGCTTTTCTTTTCTTTTCATCGTCGCCGCCGCCGCTTGCTTCTTCGTCGCCGCCGCCGCTTGCTTCTTCGTCGTCGCCGCCGCTTGCTTCTTCGTCGTCGCCGCCGCTTGCTTCTTCGTCGTCGCCGCCGCTTGCTTCTTCGTCGTCGCCGCCGCTTGCTTCTTCGGCGCCGCCGCCGCTTGCTTCTTCGGCGCCGCCGCCGCTTGCTCCTCCGGCTTCGCCGTTGTTTGCTTCTTCTTCTTTTGCGCGTACTCTTGAATTTGACTGAGAGCCATTTCGATCAACGCACTTTTTTCTTCTGCTTGATTCTTGATCCAAAACTTGATCAAATTTGCGACTGAATCCCCAAAGCCGGATATTTTTTTGACGTCCACCCCGTTCACTACACCGCCCTTCATCATCGCGTCGACCATCGCCTCAGTGTTCACGCGGTGAGGGAACTTCCTCATCTCTATCAAGCCTTTCTTCACAATCGCAACTGTTTTCGCATCGAGCGTTGGCGCCACGTTCTCTTCTTCTTCTTCTTTCTCTTTTGCTGCCGCGACTTTGGCATGTGCCTCGAGCTTGGAAAGGAACTCGACGATGGCATTGTTCTCTTCGTTGGCGACTTTATCGGTTCCAGCTTTGGGATATTTTTTCAATATTTCGTCAATCGCTGGTCGCAAACGCAGAGAACTTCTCCTTGTATTTTTGTGGAGCACTTCGGCTATGAAAAATCCAACGGCGGTTTTGTCTCCTCCAACAACCAGTCCTTTCGATTTTATCATCGAGCAGATGGCAACCTTCAAATCTTCACTCTTAATCTGTTGCCGGTTAAACTTATTTTCCAAAACTTGAAACTCTTTCCACTCATCTTCCGATAAAGACGCTTCTAGAGGCTGCTTTTCTTCCGTCGTTTTTGTGCGCGTTTCTTCTCCTTCTTTTTCTTTTTCTTTTTCTTTTCCTTCTTCTTCTTCTTTTTCTTTTTCTTTTCCTTCTTCTTTTTCTTCTTCTTTTTCTTTTTTTTCTTCTTCTTCTTCCCACGCAGGCCTCTCGATTTGCGCCAACGTCGAGACGAACGGGCACTTTTGGAAGCTGTTGGTTGCTCGGTCAAAGCGTCCCGGGCATCGGACTTCGCCGTTTATCGTCGATTTGTCGAGTTTGACTGACAACCCAAAGCGTTTGCAATTCGGACATTTGGGTAAACCCCCGTGCTTTGAACCCTCCAAATATTTTTGAAGCAACGCGTTGTAATCGCCGGACATCGCGAAACCGTTGCGCGCGAGACCACGTTTCAAATCGCGATTCGTCTTCTTCTTCTTGAGATCTTTTAATTTTTCCACGTCCGGTTGTTGCTCTTCTTCTTCTTCTTCTTCTTCTTCTTCTGCTGCTGCTGCTCCTTCTCCTTCTTCTTCTTCTCCTTCTTTCGGTTTGTTTTGATTCATATCTTCCTTCTTCTTCATCTTCTTTTTCGTGAATTTCTTTTTTTTCCTCTCCAAAGCTTCCTCTGATCTCTTTCCAAGCACCACCTTTTTCACTTTGTCTAACTTCATCGGAGCCTTCTTCTTCGTCGTCGCCGTCGTCGTCGTCGTCGTCGTCGCCGCCGCCGTCTTTTTATTCTCCGACGGAGCAGTTGTGTTCTTCTCCTCTTCCTCCTTCTCCTCTTTCTCCTTCTCCATTTTGGAAGAGATCTTGACTCAAAAAAAAGACCAAGTAAACGCTCTCGCTTTTTTTGATCTGTCGACGCGACACGCTTAACCTGGACGAGAAAGGGTGTCGGCGCGCAAAGGTGGAATATTCTGATTTTTCGCGCGATGAAGCGTCGTTTCACGCGCGCCGGTTTATATTTTTCTTTGTGTGGGATGTGTCTCAAATCAAACATGTTCCAATCTCTTCTTTTTCCTCTCTACTCTTATATTTAGTGTTTTATATTTGATTGGTGCGTGGAAGAGAGAGACGACAAAGGCAAGGAAACTTGAGCACCCCCAAACCTTTATAAACGCACTTTTCTCGATTCATTCTTTTTCTCCCGGCTGAATTCCACGCTCGTTCGAACGACCGGACCGGGGTGCATATATATTTCAACGCGTTGGGTTAAAAGCGACGCTCTTCTTCTCTCTGTTTTGAGATAAAGAGACGAAATCGCACGTTTTTGACGTTTTACAGAAAAATCGTGAGCACCGATTCGCCATTTTTGCGTACTTAACACACACTTCTTCGACTAAAATTCGGATCGTTATCGCAAGACTCGCTAAATTAATCCTTTGTCTCGCCTTGTGTGTAAATTTTACTTTCAAAACGAAACGAGTGGGGACGCACGAGAACGCGGAAGTTGAAGTGCGAAAAACGAGAATTGGCGAATGTTTGTTCTGCGTTCTTGCTCCACAAAAAAAATAGTCAACGCGCTCCCAAAAAAGAAAAAAAAAATCGAAGGACGAAGAAGACTTTTTCTTCATTTTTCTCCGCGCGCGCGCGCGCGGATCGGTTTTTGTAGTTTGAGATGGCGTTGCAACTCATCTTACCTCCCGGCACCGTGCCTCCGCAGCCTCCACCGAGTGGACGTGGATCTCGCGATGAGGGAAAAGGCGATGGGGAAGGAGGCGAGAAGGAAGAGTTGGAAGAAGAAGATGAGGAAGTCAAAGTCGTTGAAGACGATTCCGTCCTAGATATAGATTTCGGAGTGTTGACCGGTAAGGCGACGGAAGATTTGTTTAGAGGCAAAAACCTCGGAGCGGGTCTTCCTCGCAGCGTTAATGTCATCATCTTTGAGGACAAAACGAGGAGGATTTACGTCGATGGGAAGATTGGAAAAGGTTATATCGTCCAGTCTGGGTCAATCCGACACGACCTGGTTGGAAAGAAGAACATGTGGCGCGTGTTCCAGATTCCCAGCCAGTTGCAAGACGCGAAGGATTTCGCGCGAGATCCGAGTAAAGAACAAGAGCGACAGAAACAGGCGGCGAGACAAACGAAAGCGAATAAAAGAGAAGCACGCAGAGCAGTTTACGGCCCAAACCGAACTTTCTGGAATGAAGAGTTCAAGAACGTTTACGCGATGGTTCCGATCCCTCGCGAAGCGTTTGCTGATGCCGAAGGACAACAACAACAGCAAGGACAGCAAGGACAACAGCAAGGATCCGATCCGATCAAAGGACAACAACAACAGCAAGAACAGCAAGGACAACAGCAAGGATCCGATCCGATCAAAGTAGAAAAGGCGTTCGAGCAGCTCCGGTGCGACGCTCGCGCTGAAAAGGACGATGGCGAGGATTACTCGCATGCCACGCTCACCTTAAAAGGTGTGTTTTTAGAGAGCGAAATGGAAGATTTCTGCTGTCGTTGCGATCGCGCTCACCGGCAGTTCTGGAACGCTTTGTTGGGGCTTTTTAAAGAAAACCAGGAAAAGTATCTCGACTTTAAATGGGGAGACGTGCCCGCTCGCTTCTACCCAATGAGCTTTACGATGTATTTGAAGCGAGAAGTCTTGGGCAATGAAGGCGAGATTACGGCAGGGGTTAGAAATTGCGCGAAGCACATACCATTGAATGGTCGAACGCGCGAACAAGTGCAGCGCGAAGTTGCACAATTGTGGCATTCGATACCAAAAGGGGTCTTTTGGAGCGCCGTGGAGCAATTGAAAAACGCGTTCGATTCGAATTTCAAGAAAATTGCACTCGCCAAGGAAGAAAATCGCCCGGTGAAAGGCTTCGATATCAAGTTCCGAAAGTCTGGCAAGAAACCAGAAGTCATCAACTTACCGGGGGGTCCTCGTGCATTCATGACGTTTAGAGAAGAAGCGAACGAATCGATCGAAGATACGAAGCAGAAGAGAAAGAGTAAGAAAGACCAAAATGCCGAGGAAAGGAAAGTACGCGCGGAGAATCGAGCGGAAAGGAAGGCGAGGTTTATAGAAGAGGAAGTCAAGTCGCGGGATAATTTTTCGAGCTGGGTTTACTACGAGGAGGAGAACCAGTACTATAGATGTTATGGGGGTAGAGAAGAGATAGGGGAGGGAGTGCTCAAGAACAACGTGCGCACTGCGTCGCATCGGGTCAAGATCAGTGAACGCATAGCAAGACGTGAACTACGACAGCAGCAGCAGAACGCCGCTTCTGCTCCGGCACCAGATGCCGCTCCGGCACCAGATGCCGCTCCGACGCCCACCGCTCCACCGACGTCCACCGCTCCACCGACGTCCACCGCTGCACCGACGCCTGTCGCTCCACCGACGTCCACCGCTCCACCGACGTCCACCGCTCCACCGACGTCCACCGCTGCACCGACGCCTGTCGCTCCACCGACGTCCATCGCTCCACCGGCGTCTGTCGCTCCACCGACGTCCACCGCTGCACCGACGTCCATCGCTCCACCGACGTCCATCGCTGCACCGACGTCCATCGCTGCACCGACGTCCACCGCTGCACCGGCGTCCATCGCTCCACCGACGTCCACCGCTGCACCGGCGTCCACCGCTGCACCGACGCCTGTCGCTCCACCGACGTCCACCGCTCCACCGGCGTCTGTTGCTCCACCGGCGTCTGCCGATGCGGCAGCCGATTCCGACGTCGAGAGAGTAGGAAAGAAGAACAAGGCGTTTATAATCGGACAGTTCGGCCCAAGAGTCATTGGTGCAAAAAAGAAGGAGATTAAACTGTGCGGATCTGCGAAAAGCGGCGACGAAATTCTCGCCGAGAACGGCAAGAATATTTGCCATAAGCGTCTTCGTTACAACACGAAAACGAAAGAGCTTTACGTTGATGTCATCGTCCAGCGCACGAAAACGAGCGACGAGGCAAATAAAGACGAGATGGTTAAGAAGAAAAAAGAAAAGGGGGCTAGCGAGGAAGAGATAGCAGAGCTGAAAAGAATCATCGTCGCGGCGATTGATTTAGGCATCAATCCTTTTTTTGTCGCGGTCAACACGCTCGGCCAAGTTTTGCGCTCGAATAGCGACGTTCGGATCAAGCTTTTGGAGCTAAAAATGAAAATCGACGCTTTGCAATCGAAAATCGCGAAGCGCGATCATGGTAGGAGTAGTCGCGAGCAGGGCAACAAAAGAACGCCATCGCAGTATAGAAAAACGACGAGAAGGTTGCAGAAAAAGTTAGAAAAGATGCGCGCTCATTTGAAACGCGCGGTCAAGGACTGGCATTATCGCGAAGCGAAGGCGCTTTTCAAGTTTTGCGATGTTCTTGTCGTGAATAACTTGAAAGTTCAACAGATCTTGCAACAATCGAAAGAAGATGGTTCCTTGAGCAGACATGCGAGGAAGAACACGTTAACTTTATCTCCGGGATATTTTGTGGAGGTTCTCAAACACGTTGCGCGCCGAACACCTGGCAAGAAAGTTATCTTCGGGTGCGGGGAGCAGTGGACTTCGAGAACTTGCACGAGATGTGGTGAAGTGAACAATGATTTGGGCTTGTCGAAAACATTGGAGTGCCAAAAGTGTGACCTTCATATCGACCGCGACGTAAACGGCGCGTTGAATAATCTCAAAGAAGTGCTGAACAAACTGTTTGAAGCGAACGGTGAGTTTAAAGTTCTCCCTCCGCCGGCGCCGCCGAAAAAGCCGAAAGGCAGGCACCAGCGGAGAAAGGGACAGCAGCAAAACGTCAGTGTCGATGAAGGAGAAGATGTCCAAAACAATAACATCGACGAACAGTAATAACGTTTGATTGAAATATATCATTGAAAATACCGTTGTATTTGGTATTTTCGCGCGGCGCTGACTTGTAGCGATCGCGGTGACCGAACTTGAAAAAGGGGAGTCATTCGAAGCATGCTCATGTAACGACGATTGGAATATTTTCGGCAGATATGAATCCGGGAGCCCGTGGTGGTCTTCTATCCAGAGTAGTCTCGTGCGATGAGATGGAAACGGAGGAGATGGAGAGAACGTAAAGCTTGTGCGACGGTGTGTTCTGTTAAACACCACAGGAAATATTTAGGGTTGGGAGTTATAGTTGAGTTGTAATACTAGTTTTCAATGACGATGTTGGTTGTTTCTCTTCTGCTCTTCTCCATGCTCGCTGGGGAGAAAATTCAGAATTGAGATTTCGCATTTCCGCACGCAGAAAAAAGTCCAAAAAAAAAACGAAAGCCCACACTCGTACTTCATAAAACAAAACACGCGCATCCGCACGTACATATTATATAAATAAATAATAATAATCAAACATGGCCCCAGCAGCAAAGAAAGGATCTAAGAAAGTCCAATCGTTCGTCGTCGATTGCACCCGACCGGTACGCGATGACTCTTTCGCGCGCATCGTTTTGGCGTCGGAATCCGGACCCTCCCGGCTTTTCGCTTTTTTTTTTCTGAAGCCCTCTTTTTTTTTTCCCTCTCGCGCGGAGTGAAAATTAGGCTGATTTCGCGGATTCGTCTTCCCTCGCTTTCGGGGTGATGCGAAGCTAACACTGACCTTTGCGCGCTCATTTCTCATCCCGCATATTTCATGCTTCCCGTTTCACGACGACGCACAGGTTGACGATGCCATCATGGACATTGCCTCGTTCGAGCAATTTCTCACGGAAAGAATCAAAGTTGGCGGCAAAGCGGGCGCTTTAGGCGACGCCGTCTCCGTGTCCTCGGACAAGAACTCCGTCACCGTCTCCTCCGAGTCCGCCATGAGCAAGAGATACTTGAAATACCTCACGAAGAAGTACTTGAAGAAGCACAACGTCAGAGACTGGTTGAGAGTGATTGCCTCGAACAAGGATAGAAACGTCTACGAGTTGAGATACTTCAACATCGCCGAAGGTGGAGACGAAGGAGACGAATAAAAAGAGGTGTGGTAATAATAACAAGAAGGGATAAATGCTTAAGCGCATATATACGTAGTAGGATAATAAATTAGTATATTTTGAACGTCTGGGGTGATTCTCTCTCTTAAAGCGAGATGATGAAACCATATAAACGTGTGCGTTCCGGGGGGGTCACTAGGACCTGAAACCGAATTTATACTCTAGAGTAAAAAAAAAAAGAAGAGCGCGTCGTCGGCGTCGATGTTTAGATTTTGTGTGTTGTGTAATAACACATACTTTGTTGATACATGATAATGATGACACAGTAATGATGACAACTTTCTTCTTATTCTTATTGTTTCTCTTTTTAGTAGTATATATTATAGTCGCATTTTACGTACTATGATACCGCCACGGCGGTATATATAGTCGTAATCAATCCGAGACTGATAACGCTACCAGCGAATTCGAGACTTTCTTCGACAGCTCTTGCACCTTTTTATTCTTCAAGAAAACTTCGTTTACGATCGCCGCGCTGACGAGAACTATTCCAATCCAGACCGGGAAAAATTCTGGTTTAGACGTAAAGACAAAACCGAATAATTTATTCGCTACGACTCTTTTGTAGAATATCTGACCGATTGGTCCGTGTAAGATGTATATGGGGAAGGAAATCGCCCCCAAGTACGTCAACGGTTTCCAGGACAACACGCTCGAGACCGAAAACTGGCTCGCTGGAGGACTATCACTGACTGTTTCGCGATGAATGTTCATGGTAAACCACGCGAATAAGGGCACGAAAATGCACCTCGCAATCGCATCGGACATGGAAACGATCGAGTATCCTCTCCCGACGATCAAACCAATCATTAACAGTAATGGAATGAGCGGTTTCTGAAGAATAGAATTTTTATTCACCTTCTCGAGGCCGTCAATCATGACCAATCGAGCAGAAACCGCGCCAATTAGCACGTCAATCGTCGAAAACAGCGGAGAAAATCTCACCGAGTTCCAAAATAACCACGACGGGTGCGTTTTCGGCGGCATGGTGCCCTCAAAAAATCCAAACCCAGAGACGTCGTAGCAATACGCAAACTTCACCAAACACGTCAACAAAATCAACTTCACGAACAATCTCTGTAACGCCTTGCGTTTTAATTTCGCGATAGAAGGCAACGCGTACGGTAAAACCACGAAAGCAAACGTCAACGCGCTGAGAAACCACGTCGGCGCGTTCCACAACTCGGCGTGCGACGGGAACCACGATTGCGAGAGCGAAAAAGTCAAAGCGGCGTGCAAGGTAGATTTGGCCCACCCGTTGTATGTGACGTCGGCAATCAAAAACACCGGCAAGAACAGGATTTGCGTCGCAAAATACAGAGGATAATACCCCATGACTCTTTGAATAGTGTACGCTACTTTCGTCGGTAAAAATCTCTTCTCCGTGTGTTCGTACTCGTTCAACTCCGTCGCGGTGTACGCGGCGACGTATCCGGAGAGGACAAAGAAAGCACCAACCACGACGTTAACTTGCGATAATAGTTTTAACAACAGCGGATCTTTCGTCGCGCACGCGATGAAGTGACCAATGGCGATGTATCCAATCAGAAAGAATCGCATCGAGTCCATCGCGGGTAAACGCGGTTTTTTTATTGATTTCGTCGTATTTTCATTTGCTGAAGAAGACGCTTTGATTGTGTTTCTGTTGTTACTGCTGCCGGCGGCGGCGGTGATGATGGTGGTTCTTGAAGAAGAAGAAGAAGAAGAAGAAAGGTTGTTGTAACGCTTGTTGTTGTTTCTTCTCTTAACTGTTTGCATCTTCAACATCGTCGTCGTCGTTTTATTACTATAGAAAAGCGGTGATGATGACTTTCTCGAAACTTTTTTTATTACCGAAGATGATGACAGTAGTGGTGGTGCGATTGTTCTTCCACCATTTATAAGCATCATCATGGACGTCGACGATATCGATGTGGTTATTATTATTTACTATTATGACGTGGAGACGTTTTTTTTTGACGAAGAAGTTGTGAATGTTGAGGAAGAGGAAAAAAAGTGTCAGGGGATCCCTTAAACTAAAAACTAAAAGCCCTAAATTATATTTTGCAATTCATATATAAACTACTGAACCCAATAGTCTCATGGTTCCTTAGCAAAGTGGATAATGCGTCCGACTTCTAATCGGAAGGTCGGGAGTTCGATCCTCCCAGGAATCATTTTTTTTGGATAATAGATTTTTAAATAAAAAAACTCTCGTTTCCCGCGCTCAAACTGTACGGTGCCGACGCGACTCGTAAGATGAACGGTGGTGTCGGTGTGAACACTCGCGATAAAAGAAAATATACATAACTCAGCGCGCGTTTTTGGTCTCTCTTTGTGTGTCTGTGTCTGTGTCTGTGTCTGTGTGAAAGAGAGAGAGACAGAGAGAGAGAGATAAAAAATAGATGAAAACGAAGACGCACATAATAGATGCCTTGGATGAGTTCTACGGCGTGCGACGACGACAAGAAGAAGAAGAAGAAAGAGGAGAAAAAATAGGAGG
>Ga0181573_10003128_pt1 | contig 14876 bp, 7 predicted proteins | sample 101ome_25_FD_148643 | JGI IMG/M metagenome (GOLD analysis project Ga0181573, IMG submission 148643) | Coastal salt marsh microbial communities from the Groves Creek Marsh, Skidaway Island, Georgia - 101409BT metaG (spades assembly) | ecosystem: Environmental > Aquatic > Marine > Intertidal zone...
CACACCCCCGAATCGCCGCACACCCCCGAATCGCCGCCAACCTGGTCGACGCCCTCCCTGTCCGTCCTTCCCGACGCGTCGACGACGTGAACGAGCACGTCCGCGTCGCACAGGTCGTTGAGGAAGGCGTTACCCCGGCCCCGACCCGCGTGCGCCCCGGGGACCAACCCGGCGACGTCCTTGACCAGCACCTGTGAACAAAACACGATGTCAGACTAATTGCCCATACGAAAATAAAAAATAAACTCACCGGGATCCGTCGGCAGTGCTCCCCGTCGACGTTTTCCGATCCGTGCGCGGGGTCGCACGTCCTAAGGAGCCCCGCGGCGGCGCAAGGGCATCGCACCGGGGCGAACGCGCGACCGACGTTGGGCTCGATCGTGGTGAACGGGTGGGGCGCGCACCTGGCGGCGCCCCGGTCCGTCTCGGCCAGCTCGCGAGCGGCGTTGAAAAAAGTGGACTTGCCCGCCGACGGCTTACCGACGAGGCCGACGACGAACGTCCATCGACCCCCGCCGGGGCCGAAGGAGGGCACGTAGGGCGCGTCCGTGCCCGCCGCGCGTCGCAGTCGCGTCTCCACGTCGAGCGCCTCCATCGTCGCGGCCTCGACGAGCGCCGGGTCGGTGTCCTCGGACTCCCACCACCGGTCCGTCCCGACCTCCTCGTCGTCCGCGTCCTCGTCCTCCTCGTTGTCCTCCTCCTTGTCCTCGTCTTCCTCCTTGTCCTCGTCGACCTCGTCGTCGTCCCTTCGTTTCCCAACCGTGGCAAAGTCTCCGGCGGCGACCGCGCGTCTCGCCGCGCCCTCCGCCCACTCGCGCACCTCCGACACGATGGAGAACAGCGCCGGCCCGCCCCCGCACGCTTCCCCCGCCACCCGAGCCGTCGACTCCAGCCCCATTCGCGACATGCGATCCGCGACTTGACGCGGGACCCCACGCAAGGACACCGCGGGGAGCGCGGCGGGGTACTCCCGGGGTAAGACCAGCACCAGCCTCGGGTCGTAGCTGGACGGATCGGTCGGGTCCATCGCCTCGGCGACGCCGGGGAGGGTGAACGACATCGTCGTCGACGACTCGGTTCGCATCTCCTCGTCGAAGATGGCGGCGAGGGCGGCCAACTCCTCGGCAACCTCCTCGGCGACCTCGATCCCGTCCCCGGGGACGAGGAAGGTGCCGACCTCGAGGGTGCCGACCTCGTCCGCGTCGAAGAAATCAGCCACCGCGCGGACGTCGCGCGACTTGGCGGGGAAGACGTGGTTTCCCGGGTGTCTGTAGACGGTGGTGGTCGATGGATGGACCCGCGCCGCGCACGCGAGCGTTTCAGTCGCTGGGACGGCCTCGTCCGCGTCTCCGGCGATGAGCATCACGCGCACGCGGCCGGATATCGCGGCACGATCGATCGCGCCGCGGGACGGGACCGCGTACCCGGCGCATAGCACCGCGCACCGCAACGACGCGAAAGATGCGTCGGCGGCGTCGGCGAGCTCGCACAGCCTGAGCCCGGCCGCCGCGCCCTGGCTGAACCCGACGATCCCCTGGAACGGCCCGCGCGACGTCCACACCCCACGCAAGGCTGCCAACGACTCGTCCCAACCGCTCGTGCCGGCCCCGTCGCCGCCCTCGCGGGTCCACCACGTCCTCATGGGCACCTCGTCCCCGGGACCCATCGGCACCTCGTGGGGTGCGTCGACGAAGAACACCCGGTGACCGGCATCCTCGAGGCGCCTGACCACGGGGTCGAGGCGGGTTCGAAACACCTCCCCATTCTGTCTGTTACCGTGCAGCGCGAGGATTCGCATGGGGCCCGCCGCAGAGGCCGCCCCGGCGCGCCCCGCTCTCTGCTCTCTGCTCTCGCCCGTCATCTTGTGCGGTTTTTCGGGAGGCAACTGCATTCCCCGTCGTCACAGAACCGCGCGGAAGCGCGGGCAGACACCCGGGAGTACCGGACGATGGCGGGGTCGCGCGCTCCACCCGGCTTCGCCGCGGCGATGCTCGCGTCCCTCCTCCTCGTCCTGGCCGCCGCTCCGTCCCCAACGCGCGCGTCATCTTCGTCGATCGGTCCGACGGAGGTGGACGCGTGCGACGCGTGCGCGGCATCAGCCTCGGCGTTCCACGACGCGCTCGAGCACCGCCGCGCCGAGCTGCACGCGAGGTACGGCGACGGCGGCGGATCCCTCCCCGGTCAGAACCCTCCCCGGACGCACCCGAGGTTCGGCGACTTCCCGGACGCCCCGGCCGCCGCGAGGGAGGCTGTCCAGAAGGCGTGCGGACCCCGCGGGAGATGGCTCCGATTCTCGATCAAGTCCGTGGGCGTCGGAGACGGCACCCCGGGCGGCGGCCTCGCCTTCCTCGTCCTCTCGGGACCCGGTTTGGACGCGGAACACATCCCGGGGATCGCACGGCCCGCGACCGACGCGGACACCGAGGCGCTATCCACGCACTTAAGGCGTATGTGCGTCGCCGAGGCGGAGCGCGTCGGATTGGAAAACCTCGTCGACGCCTTTGACGCGACTTTCGACGCGAGTAGGGACGAGTCTTCGTCCCGGTCGGGATCCGAACGGGACGAATACACGAGTGGTGCTAATAACGACGAAACACGTGAGGGGGGTTTCGTCGGCGACGATCCCGCCGCGGCGTTCGCGGCGAGGGTGTGCGTCGAGGGCCAGGCGGGATCCGACGGTAAGGAGATCCGAGACCCGCCGTGTCGACGCGCGCGTTCGTCGCGGAAGGCGAGGGCGCTCGCCGCGGCGGCGGACGACGCCTCGGTCCTCGATCGCCGGTCCCGGGCTGCGCTCCACGACGTCGAGCGGACGAAGGCGTCGGCGGCGCGGTGCGGGACGCTCGCGGCGGAGGCGGGACGGAAGATGTCGGCGGCGGCGAAGAAGAAGAAGGGCGCCGGCGCAAACGGGGGCGAATCCGACGCGTCGCTGGGTCTACAACCGTCCGAGATGTCCGCGGCGCGATCGTGCGCGTCCCTCGCCAGGGCCCTGATCGCTCGTGGTAGGGCCACCGCGTTGGCGGACGCCGAGGACGTCGCGTGGGTCGACGCCGTGGCCGACTACGACCTCGCGGCGGTCGCGTGGCCGTCGTACCAGGCGGAGGCGCGGTACCTCGGCGCGAGGGCCTACGCCAGGTTCGACCACCCCGGGGGGTTCGCGTCCACGCGCCAGGACAGCAACGAGACCTCGGGGGTGGACAGGCACGACAGGTTAGTTCACGCGAGACGACGCGCGGCGAACGCGGTGTCGTCGGATAGGACCGACCCGGATGCCAGGATCACGTTTGCGGATGTAGCCGCGCTCGTCGTGGAGGACGCCGACGCTCTGGAGCAGTACCGGTACGCGTCGGGGCTGCTTCCGCTCGCCGGGGAACGGTCCGCGGCGGTGGCGACGTCGAGGGCGGCGGCGTCGTCAGCGGTGGCGCACCAGCTCGCGACGTACCTGCGACAGATGGAGAAGTTCGAGTCGCTGGCGGAGAACAGAACCTTGGCGGCGAAGATGTCGGAGACGAGGACGGAGGCGGAGCGGCTCGGTAGGAAGAGGTCGTTCGAGGCGGCGGAGGATATCCTCGCCGCGCTGACGCAGAGGCCCACGCGGCGGAGGCACGCGGCGATGGCGGCCGCGGCGGTGGTATACAGCGCGTGGATGCGGGACCCGGTTGACGTGGTAGCCGCGGAGGCTGGACCGACGATTGGCGCCGAGTGCGACGACGACAGGCCGCCGACGGGCTGCTACGGGGTGATGCTCAACCACGCTCGGAACATGATGGAACTGGAGCTGTGGGAGCTGGCGAGGCAGGCTGCGCGCTACGCGGTCAAGGCCAAGGGGGAGAAGTGGAAGAAGAAGAAGGACGCGGGTGAGATTATCGCGGAGGCGGAGAGGAAGATGGAGGCGGCGGTGGGGTCGGGCAGGTCCGCCGCAGACGCGAGCGGCGGCGAGCGCTGGCGCGAAAAGATGCGGGAGCAGCTGCGCGCCTCGGGTGCGGAAAACCTGCACGCGGCGATCCACCAGGACCTCCACGACGAGCTGTGACGCGATGTTGTGACTCTGAGCTCTGAGCTCTCGATTGACGTCGTCGTAAGATCACTCATTGTCAAATCTATCGGCGATGTTGCGCGTACGTCTCGTCATCGCGCTCTCTTGAGTCTGGATCTCATCTCGTCCACCTCCGCCAGAGCGCACATCACGTCGGACCTCGGCAGGACCAGCTCCACGGCGTTGGAGCTCAGCAGGGCGTCGCGCAGGACCGCCGCGGCCCTGTCCCCGAGAGCCGGGCCCTCGGGAACTACTTGGCGCGTCCCCCCGTCCTTCTCCCCGTCCTTTGACTCGGCGTCGAAGTTGAGCGCCGATCCCGAATCGTCGAATAACGGGTTGCTGACTGGGGCGGGGAGCACATCTCGGACCCTTCGCGCGGTCAGCCTGGACGTCCCCTCGAACACGACCGTGCCCGGGGTGTCGTCGTCGTATCGGTATTCGCATCCGCCGTGTCGGTATTCGTCGTCGGCGTGGTCGGGGCTGTGACCGAACCGCGGTCGCTTCCTTTTCCCGACGTCGGCGACGGACGACGCTCGGGGCGACGGGAGGCACGCGCGTCGAGGGGGCCGGGCGCTCCCTCCCGTGCACTCCATGAGACCGCGGCTGAGTTCCTCGGCGAGCTCGCGTCTCTCCGGGGCGAACGCGTACACCGAAGTGACGGTCGATCGGCTCACGTCGTGGCCCTTGGTCGCGTTGAGCCCGCGGTCCTCGACGGCTGCGAGGCTCGGGCCCGAATCGGCGGGCGCGAGCTCCGTGGTGGTGAAGCGGAGGCGGTCCATGATCGCCGCGCCGTCGATCTTCTGCACCGGGGAGTCCTTGGAGACGGACAGGCGCACGACGGGGGCGGTGGGACGCGCGAGGCTGAGCGGGGGAGGGTCCTCGGCCGATACCAGGACCAGGTCGCCGCCACTTTTTGTCTTGGCGCGCTTCTTCTTCTCGTCGCGCGCGCGTGGCCCGTCCATGTGAAGGGGCTTAACCCACAGCGAGCCCGCCTCCTCCCCGTCATCGTCCTCGTCATCTTCCGGATCCGCGACGGAAGGGAGGGTGAGGACGAGCCCCGCCCAGTCCATGGAGGCGTCCTCGCTATCGCCGCATATGAGAACCACGCCAACCTCGGTCGAACTCGGGTCCAGAGGGAAGTGTCGCGAGAGATCGGCCACGAGCGCGCGACGCATCGCGTCGAGATTCGGCGTCGCCGCCGCGTCGTTCCAGAGGGGACGCGGCGCCACCGCATGATCGGCGGGCGCGGGAGTCACCCCAGCCGGACCAAGCCTTGGCCTCCGAGGCTTGACCAAGGTGGGGGGCGTTTCGCTGCTCATGACTTTGAACGACGCCGCGAGGGGTGAGATGATGGACACCGCGGTGATGGCAACTGTCGACGCTAATCGTTGTTTCGTTTTTACAACTCAACTGCTCAACTCGGTGAGTGTGAATAATAGTAGCTCGGGGCACTCGCCAGCCCCTCCTTTCAGTCTTTGTCCTCGCCGGTTCACCCGATGCCAAACCTGCTGAACAGCCCCTCCGCCACGGCCGGGGGCGGGTGCTGCAGCGCGTGTCCGATCTCTAAGTGCTGCGCCTTGCTCCAGCCCATGTAGGTGATGAGGTGGTCTATGAAGAACACCGCCACGGTGAGGGGCACCGCGAGGCCGATCCACGTGCCAACCAAAAAATTCTTAAAGTTGACGCTGGACAGCGCGAGCATGTAGTTCACCGCCGGCGCCATGAAGAAAATAAGCCTCAGCACCACAACCGTCTTGACCGGAAATTCGTCCAGCTTGCTCATCAGCCGCTGTACCCACGCCCACTCCACGTTCGCCAGCGCCTGCCCACCGATCCTCCTCACCACCAGGAAGGACACCGAACACGAGAGCGGCGCCATGATCAGCGCCATGATCCAACCCCTGAGGTGCCCCCAGCACAGCACCCCCGCGGTGATGAACACCAAGCCCGGCAGGTGGAGCAGCTCCGCGAGGCCGAAACCGACGATGTAAACCACGATGCCCAGATACCCAGCGTCGTCGATCGCCGTGTGCACCTGCGTGAGTTGAAAGGGGCGAGGGAATTTAGGAATAATAAATTATCGGCACGATCTGGGGATCGGCGGGGGGCGCGGGGTGTCGGAACGAGTGTGTAAGCACGACCCGCGGTTGGTCCGATGCCGGAACGTGCGCGCACCTTGACCGGATCGATGTCCGGAAGCCCCTTCTTGGCGATTAGCGCCGCGACCCCCGCGACCGCGCCCAGGAATAGGAGCCCGACAAGGATGTGCAGTCGGCTCCGAGTCTTCCCCTTCAGCCTCTTGCCGTGCTGGAGGTTCGCGAAGGTCACCTCCATGTTTGTCGCCGCACCCTTGGTCTTGTCCGCCATCTCGACCGTGATAGTTTCGCGTTGCAACGAGCGCGCGCAAGGGTCGAACCCACCGCGCCGCTGCTCGGCGCGCTTTGCAGTGAGCGTCCGGCCGGAAGGGATGGATTGATTCTTGACGTGGCCCCAGCAAGTTTCGTTGGCAAACTCCGAGGACGGGAGCCAAACTTTGTCGGCTGTCGGGAGGGGGTGGAGACACAACGCCGCTCGCCGGCGCCTCGACGCGAAAGATGGCGGTTGCGAGCGAGGAGCGGTGGGAGGCTGAGCTCTCAAATCGATACTCCGACTCCGAGGATGAGGACGCGCCCGCTCGGGCCGCCCAGGCCGCACCCGACGCGGCCGCCGCCGCCGACGACCCGATGGAGGTCGCCTCGCCCGATGCCAACGGAGGCGCAGAGGACAACGAGCCCGGCGAGCGAGGCTGGAGCTCACGCATGGACGAGTTCGAGGACGACGACGGGCAAGGGGAGGAGGATGACGACGACTACTACGACGAGGATGACGACGACGACGACATCATGAACGCGCTCGAGTCGCTGGACATGCGCGAGAACCTCGCGGCGAGGGGCGCGCACATCGGGGGCGGCGGTCTCGCCACCACCGGGCACAGGCCCAACGCCAACGGAGGCGCGGGAAACCACGGCAGGAACCAGCCCACGAGCAGGGGGGCAAAGGGATCATCCAAGGGCGCGCACGCCAACATGCAGGCCAAGGGCAACCAGGCTGTCCAGCACAACATCGCGCACCTGGAGAAGAAGATTCGTCTGGACGGCTTCGGCGGCGGCGGCAACGTGGGCCAAAAGGTGGGCAACGCCATGAGGGAGTCCGAGCGTAAGGCTGGCAAATCGGGGAACATGGTCAAGGACAAGGCGGACAGGGCCACGGTGGAGCAGGCGCTCGATCCGCGCACGCGTCTCATCCTCTTCAAGATGCTGTCGCAAGGCGTCTTCGCCGAGATCAACGGGTGCATATCCACCGGGAAGGAGGCCAACGTCTACCACGCGGTGACCGAGGACGGAACCGACCTGGCCGTCAAGGTGTACAAGACGTCCATCCTGGTGTTCAAGGACAGGGACAGGTACGTCAGCGGGGACTGGAGGTGGAGGAACGGGTACTCTAAAAAGAACCCCCGGAAGATGGTCCAGACATGGGCGGAGAAGGAAATGCGAAACCTGATTCGTCTCCGCGAGGCCGGCCTGAGGGTGCCGGAGGTGAAGCTGCTGCGATCGCACGTGCTCGTGATGGGTTTCATCGGGGACGAGGGCGTGGCGGCGCCGAGGCTGAAGGACGCGGCTGGGCTCAGCGCCGGTAAGCGGGGCGAGCTGTTTCGCCAGCTGCTGGTCGACGTGCGGCGAATGTACCAGGACTGCAGGTTGGTGCACGCGGACTTCTCCGAGTACAACATACTCTACCACGACGGTAACGCGCATGTCATCGACGTCTCTCAGTCCGTCGACCTGGACCACCCGCGGTGCCTGGACTTTCTCCGCGAGGACCTCCTCCACCTCGGTCAGTTTTTTGCAAAGTCGGGCGTGGCGGTGCCCACGGTGAGGGAGATGTTCGACTTTGTCACCGACCCGGCCATCACCCCGGACAACATCGACGCGTGCCTCGAGGCTCTCAACGCCAGCGCGCTCGCGCGGGAGACCCGCCGCGGCCGCGGCGACGGCGGGGAGGGGGCATCGGAGGTTGGCGCCGATGGACAGAGGCTCGGCGTCGGAGTCGGGAACATTCACAAGCACGACGCGTCGGGCGCCGACGACCTCGTCGACGAGGTGTTCCAGCAGGCGTTCATCCCCAAGCGTCTCGACGAGGTGGACACGTTCGAGCGCGATCAGCGGCGGCTCAGGGCTGGACGAGGTACGAGCGAGGGGGTGTACTATCAGTCGATCACGGGCATGAAGGCTGATCTGAGCGGCGTGGAGACCACGCCCAAGATTCTGCGAGCCGCCGCCGAGAACTCGTTCGGGATGATGGCCACGACGGTCGCCAAGACCAAGGGTAAATCCATCCAGGTCATGGAGGTCGAGGACGAGGAAGGATCGGAGGAAGGTTCGGGAGAGGATTCCGAGTCTGAGTCTGAGTCTGAGTCTGAGCCGGAACTGGACGAGGACGGTAACCCCATTCGAAGGCGGCGAAGGAAGGAGCCCGTGGATAAGGACGCGCTCAAGGCTGCGAAGAAGGAGCACAAGGCGAAAGTGAAGGCGGAGGCTGCGGAGAAGAGGAAGACCAAGATCCCGAAGCACCTAAAGAAGAAGGCCACCGCCCGAAACAAGAAGAAATAGAGCCGACGTCTGGAATAAAAAAGGAATAATTGAGACTACATTGTATTTCCCGACACACTCTCACAGCTTTGACTTGCTCCGGGGCTTGCACGCCGCTTTGTAGTCCCGCGGGTCTCGCTCGTCCGCCATCGCCACGAACTTGTCCAGCGCGCACAGCCCGCCCCTGTGCGTCGGATCTTGCCCCGCGCAGCCCGGCAGAGGGAGAACCTCCCCGTTGAACAAGACCCTGACCATCTCGCCCCCCTCACCAACCCTGCCCAGCGCGCGGCTCGACCAGTGCAGCCTCCCCGAACCCCCGACCCTCCACGTCTCGACCACCACGGTGGAAGCGACGGGCGGCCACTCGCCCTGGAACGCCCCGAGCACGGCCAACAGCGCGATGATCGTCGAGTCGTGTCCGCTGTACACGCTCAACCGGGTGCGCGATCCATTTAACGCGAAAGCCGCGAGCTCGTCGGCCAACTCCCTCAGCAGCCTACCCCCGGTGAGACCCGCGCCCTCCGCGTTCGTCGCGCGGTTGATGTACCGAACCTCCGCCGCGCGTCGAATGAGCGCCACGTCGGCGCCGGTCACGCCCTCCGGCAGCGCGAGGCCGTGGTTAGCCCGCGCCTGGAGCGGCTCCCACACGGACGTGCACGACGGCGGGCGCGGGTCCCTCTCCAGGTGGGCCGGGAGCTCGCCTCGCGCCGCGGACGTCGGGACGGGCTCCACCTGCTGCTCGCCCACCGTGGACTCGCCCGCCGTGGAGTCAACGCCGCGGCTTTCCTCCGACGAGTCGACGAGGGGCTTCGCGCCCTCTTTGACGGCTCTGAGCTCGCGAAGCGCCTCCTCGCGCTGCCGCCTTCGCTTGTCCACGTTCCTCGCGTGCACCCTATCCCTCACCGCGGCCAGGGTCTTCCTGCCCCACGCCGCCTGCTCCGCCGCCTTCACCACCTCGTCGCCGTCGAGGGACTTCATCAGCTCGATCTGACGCTTGCAGCTCATGCCGGGGTTGGGAAACATCGACTCGTCCATCCGGTCTCTCACCTCGATGCGAAGCAACTCCCGACCCGGCGCGACTCCCGACGCTCCTGGAGTCGCGTTCCTGACGCCGTACAGGCCCTGCATCATCGCCTGCGCGGATTGCACCGTGCGCCTGGTGCTGGTGGACCTGATCTTCACGGCGTCCGTCGCGACAGCCTCCTCGAGCGTGGGTGGTAAGATGTCGATCCCGCCGCGCTCCACCAGCCACGCCCTGAGCGCGCGTCCCGTGTCCCTCATCTGCTCGACGCCCTTGGTGGTGAGCTGGCCGTGCCACGCCGCCTCCCGCTTGGCGTCGAGCAAGGTCGGGTTGGGCGGGTGGGGCGCCGCGGAGGCGGTCATCGACGCGCACGCCCTCTCGTCGGGCAGCAGATGGGCCCACTGCTCGCGCGTCTCCATCGGCAGCGGGTTAATGGACGTGCGGTCGCCGTGCCTCGTGAGGAGCTGGACGAAGGCGAGCCTCGCGTGCGGCCTAGCGCCGGGCGGGGGCGCCGTGAGGAACGGCACGGCCGCACCGCTCTCATCCGAGGATGACCCGGCGTCCGACGCCAGGGCGCTGGAGGCGGTGCACGTGGCTGCCGTCGCAGCGGCCGCCACGAGGCGCGCGCGAGAGGCGCTCATGCCCGCCGACCGTCGCGCTCTGACGACCCGAGCGATGCGCGATCTATCGACTCGACACCAACGCGTCGGGCGAGCGCTCCGTCGCCGCCTTTTTCGCCGACGAGTGCTGTGCGGGGGGTGTGCGCGAGAGTGATCGACACAGAACTCTCCGACAGGCTCCCGATGGTTCGAACGAGAACCCTGATTTTCCCAGAGTGAAGGCGCGCGCCCAGAGGAGGGGGCGACAAGAGGCCATGGACGAGCGAGCGCTCAAGTCATGGGTCAGCGATAAGCTCCATGACATCCTGGGCTTCGCCGAGGGAGCCCTCGCATCGTACGTCATCGCGCTGGGCAAGAAGGCGTCGGATGCGGGATCGCTGGCGTCGCAGCTGGCGTCGCAGGGATTGCCCGACGACGGCACGACGCGCTCCTTCGCCGCCGAGCTGATGTCGCGAGTTCCCAGGGCCGGCGGGGGCCCGAGCGCGTACAAGCGCGATGAGAGAGAGGCGGCGGATGTGGCCGCGCGGAACAGGTCCTACGCCATGTTGGACGACGAGGAGGACGACCACGTGCCCGCGCCCGCCGCGAAGGAGAAGGGCGGATCGTCCAAGGATGAGAAGCGGCGGGAGCGGCGCCTGCGCAAGGCCGGCGGCGACGACAGCGACGAGGACGAGGAGGCGATCGCCGCGAGGAAGCGCGCGAGGGAGACCACCGGGCGCGGGCGGCGATGGGAGGAGGGCGAGGGCGGCGACGAGGAGGACGAGGAGGCCAGGGAGCAGCGCCTGAGAGAGGAGGAGATGGAACGGGATCTCAAGGAGAAGGAGGAGTTCGAGGAGAGGCTCCGGCGCAGGGACGACGAGAAGACCAGGAAGCTCACCGAACGTAAGCTCACGCTGGAGGAACAGATGGAGTTGGAACGACGGGGTCTGAACAAGACGGAGGAGGAGCGCAACGCGATGATCCCCGACCTCAGAAAGTTTTCGAGGGAGGAGTACCTGAAGAAGCGAGAGGTGCAGAAGCTGGACGAGCTCAAGGGCATGATCGAGGACGAGGAGTACCTGTTCGACGGGGTGGACCTGACGGAGCAGGAGGTTAGGGACCACGAGTATCGCAAGAAGATCTACAAGCTCGCCATGGAGCAAGTGCGGGACGTGGACGCGATATTGGACGACAGGTACAAGATGCCGGACTCCTATGACGAGGGCGGAAAGCAGGGCGCGGACAAACGGTTCGAGGCCCTGACCGCGCGGTACAGGGACACGCAGGACGCGGACGATACCAACCCGTTCAAGGAGCAGGAGGAGTGGGAGTCGCACCAGATCACCATGTCCAAGGCGCAGTTTGGCGCGCTCGATAAGAAACCCGCGGGGAAGCAGTACGACTACGTCTTCGAGGATCAGATCGGATTCATCAAGGACGAGGTCATGGGGGGTATCGGCGACGTCAGTTCGTCGTCCAGCGATGACGAGACGGACGACGAGGACGGCAACAGGGTTAAGAAGGCGAAGCAGAGGCAAAAATCGGCGAGGGAGCTCGCGGAGGTGCGTCCACGGATTCGGTCCCGTCTTCCCATTCCCGTCGCTTGCTTTTCCGAAACCCTCGGGGGCTTTCTCTGGAGGAGCCGTGCCGTATCGCAACCGGCGGTTCCCCTCGTTCGCCACCCAATATTCGAACCACGCGCCGTCTTCCATGTGTTCCTGCATCCCTCGGGCGTTGCAGCTACATCCATAATCGAGCGCGACAGCTGTCCTATTCTTTCGAGCAACCGTCAAACCTTCTTCTCGCACCCGAAACCGACACAACTGACGTCGTCCCCGCACCGATCTTTTTCTACGCAGGCCAAGAAAGCGGAGGAGGCGCTGAGCGAGAGGGAGGCCATGGCTAAGGACCGAGCGTCCCTGCCCATTTACCCTTACAGGGAGGACTTGATCCAGGCTGTCGAGGATCACCAGGTTGTGGTCATCGTCGGCGAGACCGGGTCGGGCAAGACCACCCAGATCCCCCAGTACATGTGGGAGGCTGGCTTCGCCAAAGGGGACTCGAAGATCGGCTGTACGCAGCCGAGGAGGGTCGCGGCGATGTCCGTCAGCGCGCGCGTCGCCAATGAGGCTGGCGTGAAGCTCGGAAACGAGGTTGGCTACAGCATCCGTTTCGAGGACTGCACCAGCGAGAAGACCAAGCTCAAGTACATGACCGACGGTATGCTCCTTCGCGAGTTCCTGGGTGAACCCGACCTCGCGTCGTATTCGGTGATGATGGTGGACGAGGCGCACGAGCGCACGCTCCACACGGACGTGTTATTCGGCCTCGTCAAGGACATCGCCAGGTTCCGGCCCGACATCAAGCTCCTCATCTCGTCGGCGACGCTCGACGCGGAGAAGTTCTCCGAGTACTTCGACTTTGCGCCCATCTTTCGCATACCCGGTCGAAGGTACCCGGTGGACATCATGTACACCAAGCAGCCCGAGGCTGACTACCTCGACGCCGCGATCGTGACCGTGCTCCAGATCCACGTGACCCAGCCGCCGGGTGACATCCTGGTGTTCTGCACCGGCCAAGAGGAGATCGAGACGGCGGAGGAGATTCTCAAGCAGAGGATGAGGTCGATGGGGTCCAAGGTTCCCGAGCTGGCAGTCGCGCCCATCTACGCCTCGCTGCCCTCTGACCTGCAGGCCAAGATCTTCGAACCCCCGCCCGAGGGTGGCCGTAAGGTTGTGCTCGCGACGAACATCGCCGAGACGTCGCTGACCATCGACGGCATCAAATACGTCATCGACCCGGGATTTTGCAAGCAAAAGAGCTACAATCCCAGGACCGGCATGGAATCACTCATGGTGACCCCCACGTCGCAGGCGTCCGCGCTGCAACGCGCCGGTCGAGCGGGAAGGACTTCCGCGGGTAAGTGTTTCAGGCTGTACACGGCGTGGAGCTTCCAGAACGAGCTCGACCCCAACACGGTGCCGGAGATCCAGCGCACCAACCTCGGGAACGTGGTGCTCATGCTCAAGTCGCTCGGTATCAACGACCTGATGCACTTCGACTTCATGGACGCCCCACCGGCGGAGACGTTGCTCAGAGCTCTGGAGCAACTCTACGCCCTCGGGGCGCTGAACGATCGCGGCGAGCTGACCAAACTCGGGCGGAGGATGGCCGAGTTCCCCTTGGACCCGATGCTGAGCAAGACGCTGGTGGCGAGCGACAAGTACAAGTGCTCCGAGGAGGTGGCAACCATCTGCTGCATGCTGAGCAGCGGCAACACCATCTTTTACAGGCCCAAGGATAAGATCCAGCTGGCGGATCACGCGCACCAGGCGTTTCACATCGGCAACGTCGGGGACCACCTCGCGCTCCTCAACGTCTATAACCAGTGGGCGGACACCAACTACAGCACGCAATGGTGCTACGAGAACTTTGTGCAGGTTCGGTCCATGAAGCGCGCGAGGGACATCAGGGATCAGCTCCTGGGGCTGCTGGAGCGGGTCGAGATTGACCTGGTATCGGACAGAAACGCGCTCGATTCAATAAAAAAATGCATAACCGCGGGGTTCTTCTACCACACCGCCAAGCTGCAGAAGAACGGGAGCTACCGCACGGTGAAGAACCCGCAGACGGTGAACATACATCCCAGCAGCGGGCTGGCCAAGGAGCTTCCGCGGTGGGTCGTGTACTTTGAGCTGGTGTTCACGACCAAGGAGTACATGCGACAGGTGATTGAGATCGACCCCAAGTGGCTCATGGAGATTGCGCCGCACTACTACAAGAAGAAGGAGATCGAGGAGGGGATGATGAAGATGCCCAAGGCTGTCGGCAAGGCAGCGGGGGCGGATTAGGGATTAGGAGAGAGGACGCGCGCGACGCGACGGTTTAGTCATGAAAGAATCTGTTGATATAACTGAAGACCTGCGCGTTACTTCGAACTTGCTCATCTTCGCGCAGTCCTCGACACCACACCCTCTCTAAGCGCTGCAGTTGCTATAAAGAATATCGATGAAGCATGATGAATGCTTAGGCACCGATGGCCTTGATGGCGGAGGCGACGGAGAAGAGGGTGGGGGGAACGGCGAGGCACGCCGCGATGGTGGCGACGGCGACGCCGGCATCCTGGGCACCCTCGATCTTGCCGTTGAGCGCCTTGGTGACGGACATCTCCATGGCGGTGTCGATGGTACCGTCGATGGGCTTGACGATGAAGGGGATGGCGGCGAGGCCGGCGGCGGTGGGGATCGCCTTGGCGACGTCAGCGCCGAGGGAGGCGTCGAGGTGCGCGGCGGCGACAGCCACGGCGGTGGCGTTCACGACGCAGCGGATGAAGGATCCGGGCCAGAACACGGAGGCGAGCATCTGCCAGGTGAGGGTGTCGAGGGCGACGATGGCACCGCGCTTGGTCTTCTGGTCCTCGTCTGTTAAAAAATGCGGGGAGAGGACGGGTCAGTGATTCATTCAAATTCAGAGGGTTTTTTCTTCTCAAGTTGAAGCTGGGCGCCAAAAAAAACAAGATGCCAAAAAGCCTCAGGCGGGCGCGGGTCTCGGGGGGGGGACGCACCGGGCTCGACGCCGGCGGCGCGCTTGCCCTT
>Ga0181573_10003129_pt1 | contig 14874 bp, 12 predicted proteins | sample 101ome_25_FD_148643 | JGI IMG/M metagenome (GOLD analysis project Ga0181573, IMG submission 148643) | Coastal salt marsh microbial communities from the Groves Creek Marsh, Skidaway Island, Georgia - 101409BT metaG (spades assembly) | ecosystem: Environmental > Aquatic > Marine > Intertidal zone...
CCCCGTGGGAGGAGACTTTCAAGATTTCAAAGGAGATCTACCCACCGGGTCGCAGAACTCCTGGTTGAGGCCGTACGCGAGCTTGTTGATGCGCGCGGTGATCTTGTCGAAGTGCACGGGCTCCTGGCGCCCGTCGCGCTTCACTACGTACATGGCCATTGCGAAACTTTAGGTGGTCGCTCCCGCCGAACGAGGACGGCGCCGGACACGAATGGCTTCTCGGCATCTCCTCGGCTCGTTTGAAAACGAAACTCGAACGATGTGAAAAAAACCGTTGAATTTCAATCCACACTGAACGCCACACGGAAACGGCGGAATACCGCTTTTTTAACCCCTATTGCACGTGGCGAGTGCACGGGCTTTTCACCAACTCACGTGGCCGGAAAAAGCGCGACGCGTCACCACGCACGCCAAGCCAGCCGGTTGGGTATTCCAAATCACTAGCTAGCTGCCGCGTCGCCTGCGGTCGAGCGTCGCGCGGCGGGCTCAGGGGGTTGCGACGACGGTTCGCCGCTCGGCTCGGCGGTGACCATGGACGAAGAGTTCCTGCGCGAATTCGCGGGCAAGTCCGAGCTCACCTCGGCGCTGAAGACGGTGCGCACCGCCGGCGGGGGAGGCGTCCACGGAGACGAGGCCGCGTCGGGGCGCGACGATGGAGAGATCCCGGGCGGGCTCGCGGGCGCCGCGAGGGGGGACGCGTCCATCGGGCGCGTCGGTCCCGCGGGTGCGCATCCATCGGCCGCCGCGTCGCGAGTCACGGGCGTCGTCGTCGTCGCGGCGGACGGGGACGGGGAGGATGGCGACGAGGACGGGAGCCCGGCGCACGCGGCGGCGTTGGAGCGCGACAGAGCCGCGGCCGCGCGACTCGGCGGGGTCGGTGGGGCGGGGCACGCGCGGTCGAGTCCGGGAAGGGGATCCCCGTTCCCGTCGAACGACCCGGTCGACGGGCCGGAGTCCCCGTCGCAGCTGTCGAATCACGCGGGGGGCCCGGGCGTCACGCTCAACCAGTCACCGTCAGATCTCTCCAACCAGCCGGCGGCGTCCACGTCACCCGGCGCCGGCGCCAACTCGCTCGGTCTGTCCAGGCGGAACACCCACGGCGGATCGTCGTTCACGCTCGCGGCGGAGGATAACCCCACGCCCCAGTCCGTCCCTCCCCCAACCTTCGGCGACCAGGGTAACATCGGCGAGAAGCACGTGTTGGTCATGGTGGGGTTACCGGCGCGGGGCAAGACGCACATGGCGAAGCGATTGTGCCAGTACCTCCGGTTCTTCCACGGCGCCAGGACGCAGGTGTTCAACGTCGGGTCGTACAGACGCAAGATGATGGGTAAGACCAAGGCGGACAGCGAGTTCTTCCGGGGCAACGGCGAGAACGACGCGCTGCGAAAGTCCTTCGCCAGAGCCGCGCTGAAGGATCTGGTTGATTTTTTGTTCCAGGAGGACTTGGGTTCGAACTTGGAGCAGCGGGCGTCGGACAGCGGGAGGGTCGCCATCTTCGACGCGACGAACACCACGAAGGAACGCAGGGAGTGGATTCGATCGCAACTCGACGGTCTGCCCCTGAAGCTGCTGTTCATCGAGTCGGTGTGCACGGACCCGGACATCATCGACAGAAACATCTGGCACGTCAAGGTGAACAACGAGGACTACACGACCGAGGCGGACAAGAAACGCGCGTACGACGATTTCAAGAAGCGGATAGAGAACTACGAGGCCGTGTACCAGCCCATAGACGAGGAGCACCTGTCCTTCATCAAGCTCATAAACTGCGGGAAGAAGGTGGAGATCAACAACATCCACGGCTTCCTCTGCGGCCGCATCGTGCAGTTTCTGACGAACATGCACGCCACGCACCAGACGATATACCTCACCAGGCACGGTCAGAGCGAGTACAACTACCAGGGAAAGATCGGAGGCGACTCCGGCTTGTCCATGATGGGCGAGAAGTACGCGCTCGCGCTCGCCGAGTACTGCGTCGATCACCTCACGAGAGACCCGACCACGGGCGAACCGCGGCCGTGCCGGCTGTGGACGTCGAGTCTACAGCGAACCATATTAACCGCGAGACACATCCCGCACCCCAAGGTCAAACCCGTCGCGTGCACCGGGTTCAGCACGACCAAGCACGAGAGGAACAAGGACTGGATCCAGATGTCCCCTCGGGTGTTGAGGAACCTGGACGAGATATACGCGGGCGTGTGCGACGGGATGACGTACGACGAGATCGAGGCCAACTACCCCGAGGAGTTTGCGCTGCGAAACGAGAACAAGCTGGGGTACCGGTACCCGCGCGGGGAGTCTTACCTGGACGTGATATCCCGTTTGGACCCGCTGATACAGGAGCTCGAATCGTACCAAGAGCCCGTGCTCATCGTCGGTCACCAGGGCGTGCTGCGCCTCATCTACGCGTACTTCACCGGCGTGGACCGAACGGAAGGTGAGTTTTATTTTTTATTTTCGTATGGGCAATTAGTATGACATCGTGTTTTGTTCACAGCTTGCAACGCCTCCATACCGCTCAACACGGTGATAAAGTTGACCCCAAAGACGCACGACTGCGACGAGGAGAGGGAGGTTTTGTACGTGCCGACGAGGGAAGACTTGGGGGCGATCGTGGAAGGGGACGAGAGGGGCGGGGGTGTGTCACCGACGGCGGTGGACGGGACCAACGGGATCAACCCCTTCGCCGCCAACCCGGAGCCGCCGAGCTATTGATTAACACTTCTTGGTGCGTCGAGTGTAACACACTTATGATGGTTGGTTGCTCTTGTATTTTTGACCAAATTGATGAATGGCGCCAAACGGAGTCGCGCCAAACGGAAAACGTGACTGCTGACGCGCTGAGAAAGCAGTTTGGGAGAACCTCGAAGACTCCAATAAGCGTCACTTATCCAATAATCCAATAAATCCCAAAGGTTTCCCCGCTGTCCAGTCACGAAGGATTTCCACCAATCAACAACTCGCCCGTTCTGCCCTTTCCACCTCTCCGCTGCTCGCTGAGCGCGCGTGTTGTCGGTCCCACGAAGAAGGTTCCCGCCGGTCGCGCCAGCGTTCGGCGGCGCTTCAGAGCCGGTCGCGCATCCAGAACGCCGCGCGCACATCGCGTGCGTCGCGTCGACTCCTTCGTGGGTCCAAAACCCGCGTCCGTTCGCCCACCGGCGCCTCGACCCGCGCATCACCGCGCGTCTCCGGCGGACCGCACCGCACCGCGTTGGAAAATTCACCAACTCGGACCACCACCCATCGCGCGGCACTCCTCACTCGGAAAGGCCGGCGTTCGACGGCACGCGACGCCCGCGATGAGCCGCTGAACGTGTTCGCGACGCATCGACTGGAGCGTGGAGCATGACCGGCGTAGACCACTCCGGTAGCGGATCGACCTCGGCGTCGGACTCGCCGTCTTCCCCGATGGAAGCCCCACCGATGTCGACGGACCCGGCGGCCATGCCAACCCCTCTCATGTCCAGGCAAGGGCGCGAGAAGCAGCGGTACACGCAAGACTCCCAGAGGCTCGTGGCCGGGTAGGTGACCCCTTCGCATCGTCGTCACCCTTCGCGTCGATCGCGGTCATTTCGCCCATTTTGCCCATACGCGGCGACGTCCGTCCTCGCGAAACCCCGCGCCCCATTGGGAGGTTCCACGCCCATTTTGGTTGTGACCTAAAACGAAGATGGAGGGAGCCCTTCATTCTACATTCTGATTCGCGTCCTCCTCCTCGTCGTCGTTTTTATTCGTCTCCATCCGCGAACACTCACCGACTCTCCACGCACGACTCACCGACGCACTCCCAATCGTCTCAGGTGCATACCGGTCAGGGATAACCCACTCGTCAAGGGCGGCGTCGAGGTGTGCATGGTGAGCAACAGGCACAACGACGGGTTGATCTTCCCAAAGGGCGGCTGGGAGACGGACGAGACCGCCGAGGAAGCCGCGGCGCGTGAGTCGATGGAAGAGGCTGGGGTCAAGGGCGAGACGTGCACGTACGTCGGAGAGTTTTCGTTCAAATCGCGCAAGAAGGCGTTGAAAGTGGATGGGGACGGAAAGAACGGGGTTTCAAAGAAGGCGACGTGCGTGGCGCGGGTCTTCGTCATGAACGTCACGGAGGAGATGGCGGAGTGGCCGGAGCAGGCGACGCGGACGCGAACGTGGCTTCCGGCGATGGACGCCATCGAGCAGTGCAAGCACGACTGGATGAGGGACGCGCTGCGCGCGTGGGCGTCCACGATGCCGGGCTTGGAAACTGCCGGGTGACGTGACATGGGTTATCATAGGTGGGATGGGATGTTTTCGTGTACAACGTGTAGCAGTCTGCTGTGAGTACAATAAAATGCTGAAATGAAAATACCACCGCAAACGCCAAACACGAACCGAGTTTTCGACTCGGTCCTTGTCGGTTTCCGTGGAAAATCAGAGACGAATCACGACACCGCCGCCGCGGTTACACGTTACACACCTTGAGTTAATCCTTGAGTTATAAATCAAGCCCGGAATTTTCACGAACGGAGGAGAGCAACGGGGCCGCGGGGAGTAACCGCTTTTCCGCTCCCGCGACGCCCGGCGGCACACGCGAGCGCGTCGCACCGGGCGCCTTAATTCGGGAAACGCGCGAAAGACCGCGTTCCTACGGTTCGTCGGGGGCGCGAGAGTCCCGTGCACGACCGCGAACTGCCTCTGGGAGGTTCCGACGCGTGGGTCGTGCCGGTCGTGAATCGGCACCGGGGGGCGAGAGATGAGTTACCACGCGGCCCGCGCGTTGCTGGCGGACGAGGCGTCGAGCAGTGCCGCGGGGATGGGACTGGTGAACGTCTCCATCGAGGAATCGTATCAGGTCAACGAAGACGCCTTCCACGACAGGATCATCAAGGTGAGAGGATACCCCGGCCAGCCCAACGTCTGCGCCTCCGATGGCACGCGCGTCTTTCCGCTCACAGATTTTCCCGGACGCGGCCTCCCGACGCTCGCTCACTCGCGCTCACCTCTCCCTTTCCAAAACCCCTCGTTCCACCCCGATCGCGCAGGAGGTCACCGCGGATGAGTCGCACGAGCTCGTCGCCGCCTTCTCCATGACGGTCATGCTCACCATCCTCCTCCTCGTCATCATCCTCGGCGCGACAATCAAGCACTACAACATAACGTGGCTCCACCAATCCGGCGCCGCGCTGCTTTTGGGCACCATCGTCGGGTTCGTGGTGTGGTACGTGCGACGGGACCCGATGTATCAAGACAACGGCACGGGTGAATCGCAGCGGATGACGAGCTTCGTGGAGTGGATCATGTTCGACACCGAGTTTTTCTTCCTCGTGTTGCTCCCCCCCGTCATCTTCGAGTCCGGGTACACCCTGAACCCGGAGACTCTGTTTCGAAACTTCGACGCCATCTCGGTGTTTGCCTTTCTCGGGACGTTCGTGTCCACACTCGTCGTGGGGTTCATCATGTACGGCGCCGGGATGGCGGGACTGGCGTACCGGTACACCCTACGGGACGCGATGCTCTTCGGATCGCTGATCTCGTCCACCGATCCGGTGACGACGCTGAGCATCTTCAACGACATGGGACTGGACCCGGACATACACGCGGTGGTGCTCGGTGAATCGCTGCTGAACGACGCCATCTCGATCGTGCTGTTCGAGGCGCTCTTCATGTTCGGTCGGGAGAAGGCGAGGGCGACGACGCAGATGGCATACGGGGCGATGGACACGTCAATGCCGAGCACCCTGGGCGTCGATTCGCTCGGTACTACTGAAAATTCGGAACTGGCGACGGCGGTGAGCGCCGCGATGGGGGCGCACGGCGGGAGTTACGCGCCCGTGGACGACGCGAGTTACGCGTCGTCCGGCGTCGCCACGGAGGTTGCGTTCACCGAGCTCGCCATCACCACCTTCAGCTCGTTCATCGGAGTCTTCTTCAGCTCGCTGCTCATCGGCGGCGCAGTCGGCGCGTGCAGCGCCATGCTTCACAAGTACATCTCCATAACGGGCGATTGGGACGAGGGCTGGGTCATCGACTCCGCGTTGGTGCTGATGTTTCCGTATCTGGCGTACACGATCGCGGAGTCGGCCAACTTGAGCGGGATCGTGGCGGTGCTCTTCTGCGGGATGGTGATGGGTCGATACACTCGACAGAACCTGGACAAGGCTCCCCGGATGGTCACCATGTGCTTCTTCAAGCTGGTGGCGTTCCTGTCCGAGACGTTCGTGTTCATCTACATGGGGAGCAGCATGTGCACGATATCTCTCACGCACCTCGTCACCGCGGTCATCTCTTTATTCGCCATTTTCATCGGCAGAGTCGCCAACGTCTTCCCCGGGTCGTACTTGTTAAACGCCACTCTACGACCCACCGAGGAGTACGGCAGGCTGAGCCAAAACACGCAGATGTGCCTGTGGTACTGCGGCTTGAGGGGCGCGGTGGCGTACGCGCTGGCGATGAAGGCGGCGGCGACGTTGGGTGAACCGGGCCAGGCGATGCTCTCATCGACGCTGTTCGTCGTGATGTTCACCGTGCTCTTCATGGGGGGTAGCACCACTTACGTCTTGCAAAAGCTGGGCATCATCGACCACGCGCCGAGGTTCGGACCCGGGGGGCTCGCGAACCGAGGGAGAGGAATTAACTCGGGCGGCGACAAGGGAGGAGGCAGGGGACGAGGAGTGGGCAAGGATGGACCCGACGGTTCCCTCGGGAAAGGGATGGCGGGCATCGCCGGGAACCCGATGTCCCCGCCGAGGCCGAGCAACAAAAAGAATTGGACAAACGACGCGGCTCCCGGGGACCACGCGGGTTTACCCGTGCACGGCGCCGACACGTCCACGCCGTTACTCTCGGAGAGCGAACAGGCGGCGGATCGACGCGAGCGAAGGCACAGGCGCGGCGGCGCGTACAGGGCGCTGAGACAGTTTGACTTTAAGTACCTGCAGCCGCTCCTGCTGGCGACGCCGATGAAGCGGCTGCCGCGGGAGGAGCGCCCCGGGCGTAAGGGCGAGTCGGGGTCGGGAGCCGGAAGGGGGGAGGGGTACGGGAGCGGCGGAAGCAGCGGGCGGGGTTCGCCGGAGCGACCCGAGGGAAAAGGTTTGAGCCGCGACGCGTCGCACGGCGACTTGCCCGCCGAGGTTTTCTCACCGGCGAGTCACCACCACAAACCGGCTGATTTCGTTCCCAACATTCCCGGGTCGTCTTCCCGGGCGACGGAGGCGGAGCGTTCCTACCGCGTGTTCGCCGCGGGTCGGGAGGCGCACACAAACGGTGGGGCGAATAGACACAGGGTCAACGCGGACGGAACCCCGATGTGGGGCACCGACGAGGTCTGACCGACGACGATCGACTGACATTTTTTAAACATCAAGAAAGACTCGTGACTTTTTACACATCCATCTTACGAGCGCGGCGGTACTCGCCCAACCTCCTCGTTCCTCATACGAACCCAACCTCCTCGTTCCTCAGGCCGTTGCCGAAGTAGAGGTTCCCGATCGTGTTCGTGTTCGCCGAGTAGTACGCGAAGAAGCCCGGGTACGCGAACGACCTCAGCGTCGCGACTCGTTTGAACGAGTCCCACACCAGACCCCACGTCCCGGGCGCCGACTTGCCGAGGTTCCCCGTCGGCGCCACGTACGACGACAGCTGGTCGGGGTACCTGACGAAGAAACCGGGCTTGGCGACGTAGTTACCGGCGACGTCGGTGACGTACATGCCGTCGGGCGCGCACGCCGTCTCGGCGTTGATGGCGTTGATCATTGCCGCCATCCTTTGCAACTCGGTGAGCGTGTGCTCGATCGGGTCGGGCGCGGCGGGGGGCGGCGGGGGATCCTCGCCCTCCGGGACGGGATCCGGGTCCGGCGTGGGCGGCTGCTCCACCACGGTGTACTCGTGCGCCGGGTCACCCGTGAGCCATCGCTTGCCTGGGGATGTGACGTGTGCATAAGAGCGTTCGACGGTCAGCGGTGGGCATGAAATGAAACGATGACGGGTGGAAAAGTATCGTCCCGCCCCTCACATGTGAGTGAGACGAGGAGGGGAAAAATTTGGGATGGGCGGGTTTCCAAATTCAGCTCGGGGCGATCCGCGCGGCGGGTGACGCGCCGCGCGGGGGTTCGGACGCGAGCGTCGCGCCCGTGTTCGCGCGACGATGCCATCCAACGGGTGCACGCCATCTAAACGCACCGTCGATCAGCCCGCACAGCTCGCCCAGCTTGCCGTCCACCGGCTCCAGATCCAGCCACTCCGCGCAGTCGGTGCTGTAGTAAAACTTATTCCCCGGGTTGACGATGACCTTGCCATCCACCCTCTTCGTCCCGTTGTACGCGCGAGCGACGTAGTAGTCCCGGCCGCTCGACGTGGTGAACTTGCCCCACAGCAGGAACGCCTGCACGCCGAGCTCCCTCGCCTTGAGCGTGAGCGAGGTGTCGAGCGCGGCCCTCGCCTCGGTGGGGAGCACCACGCCGCACGGCGCGAGCGCGTCCAGGGTGAGGAGCGGATTCTGGTTCATGGACGCCGCCCCCATGCTGACGCGCGTTTCCGTCTGTTCCGTGTGTCACTCGCCTAAACCGCGTCGCGAACCCACGCGCTGTGTGAGGCGAAGAAAGCGGTGGCGCGCGCTCCGAGCCCGGATGTGGTCGCGACCCGTCTCTCCCTCGGACGGCACGCGCGCGGAGCCAAATGGAACGAAGAGACTGCCGAGCTTGAGCCATTTCGGGCACCAAAATTTTTTCGGCTCTAGTCTCGGGAAAGTGTGACACACCGCAGCTGTCAAGGCATCAGATCAGGCCACGTCCTCGACGGTCGCCATGCTGAGCTAAAGCGCGGCGACCATCGCCCACCGTCCTGAGCCTCATCAACACGATATTTGAAATGGACGATATCCGGCTGGACCCAGCAGGGAGTGGGGGTGAGTTTGGTCACGTCAAGCTCAACAAGAAGGGAAGCTTCAAGGATTTTTACAAGGTTGGCTCGATTTTAGGCGAGGGCGCTTTCGGGGTGGTGCGCTTGGTCACGTGCAAATCGGATCGTTCCAAATGGGCCGTCAAGGTGATCGAAAAGAGTAAAGTCGATCCTGGTGACCACTCGCTGCAAACTGAAATCGATATTTTGTGTCGTGTCAAGCAACCGAACTGCATCTGCTTGAGAGAATGGTTCGATGAGCCAACCCGAGTACTTCTGGTGATGGAGCTCGTCACGGGTGGCACCTTACTGGACCACATAGTCAACAGTGGACATTTCAACGAAGAAGTTGGACGCACGATTTTTCGTGATCTAGCTACGGGGTTAGAATACCTGCATGCTCATGGGATCGCTCATCGGGACTTGAAGCCTGAGAACTTCATGCTCAGCTCCAAGTCTCCCGACGCGAGCGTCAAACTGGCAGATTACGGTCTGTCGAAAATTCTCGTGGACCCAGCCGGAGGTAACGAAAGGACCGTGTGCGGAACTCCGAGCTACGTTGCCCCAGAAATATTGCGGTGCATGACGGGAAAAGAAGAAACCTACAACGCAATCACCGCCGATGCGTGGTCTCTCGGTGTTAATCTCTTCATCATTCTCAGCGGGTACCCGCCGTTTTGGCGACACGAAGCAAATCAGAAGAAGTTGTTCGACGCCATAGGTCGCAACGATTGGTCGTTTGATCAAACCTGCTGGAAAGACATCAGCGTCGATGCCAAAAGTTTGATAAAAGGTTTGATGGAACCGGACGTTGAAAAACGGTACACCGTGAAGCAGGCGCTGCAGCACAAATGGTGTGCGGAGACGGCGAGCGATAAAGCTCTGCCCGAAACGCTCGCAAATCTATCAGAGTTTACAAACAGGTTCAAAAAAGCAGGACTGGCCGTGCTGTTCAAAACTCGTTTGAACCGCCTGGTTGCCGGGCTCAAGAACACCGGTAAAAGATTCATCGAATCACCCCGAGGTCACCCTTGATTAATTGACTTTTATAAATAGGTACACATCACACAAACGTCTTAAACGCCCCCTCCGCAATCTCGAGGTTTATCGGCGTCGTGACGTCCACCTCGCCGTCGATGCCCACGAGATCAGCGCTGTCGCTCGCCTCGAGCGTCGCCTTTTTCACTTTCACGTAACACACGGACGGATCACGCACGTGCGATCCGCCTTTCTTGACAGCCTCGAAGAGACCCACCGTCTTTAGCACGCCGCACTTTTTCACCGCGATTAAATCGAAAGCGCCGTCGTCGAGTTTAGCGAGGGGAGTGAATGGGAAACCTCTGCCGCTGCATCGCGTGTTTTGCGCGAACATCATCAAGTAGTCCTCGTTAGCCTCCGAACTATCCGAGACGTGCGTCACACTCGACGAGGTCACCTCGCCATCGTGAGCTGCCAAGTTGGCGTAGTTGAGCTTGTTCTTCATGATGTGAAAGAACCCCGCGACGTCGTAGCGGATGGCTCCGAGCCACCGCATGTTCTCCGCGGTGGCCGCCGCGTCCCGCGCCATGCCCCAGGTCACGCAGTTGATGGAGTAGGTCATTCCGTTCGGGTGTTCGACCTTCACGGCGTCCACGGCGTGCGCGCGGCCTCTGGCGATGGCGTCAAAGACGTCGGCGACGGTTCGTTGACCCAAGTCCCTGGCGTAGTTGTTCCCGGTGCCGCAGGGAAACGCGAAGATCGGAACCTGACTGGAACCGCCCGGCGAGTCACCGCTCCTCGCGATCATGCCGCACACGCCCTCGCGAAACGTTCCGTCGCCGCCCATGACGCCGACCGCGTCGATGTTGTCGAAATTGGCGTCGCGCACGAGTTCCTCGCAGTGCCCCTCTCGCTCTGTGCGAACCTCCACGAGCTCCAAGCCCCGAGCCTCGGCGAGGTCTCGAATCTCGCGGAGGTCGCGCTTACCCTTTCCGTCCTCGCATTTTTTCCCGTGGACCACCACCATGATCGTCTGTGTAGAGGAGGGAAAAAGAGCGTGAGTCGTCGTTCGTGTGAAGCACTCGTGTCCGAGGCGCAAGCGCGAGGAGGTTCGTTCCATTGGGGTGATTCCTCTTTGGCTACACGCGCCGTACCTTGATCGATAGCTTTTCCGTGGTGATTGGCTTACTCAGGCACTTCGTCTTCGCCTCCTTGATCTCGTCTTCGCTCGGCCTCAGGGCGGGGACACCCGTGAGCGCGTCGAAGCCTCCGGATCGTCCGTTCATCTTGTTCTTCCTGCGCGTCAGGCCGCAGAATGACATGAAAATCACCGCGACGATGAGGTTGGCCGCTCCGGGTTTCGGGAAGCCGGCGTGCATACAATATCCGACCCAACCGAGCTCCCACGATATCGAAGGGAAATCGCCTAGCTAGCCAGCCAGTGTGCGAGGTCGACGGGCGATGATCGCGCGTGTACTTGTTCGCGCCCAACGAACGAAGAGTGAATCTTCCTCTCAAGTAAGGTTATCGTCTCGTTCACCGGTTATCGTCTGACGTGGCTGCTCGACCCATTTTGCCCATAGGAAGGAAATCGTTTGCCGTTGGCGCCGCGGCCGCTTGAAATCGGAGCGACAGACGTTTCCGTTTTCGTCGGCACAGACGAGGACGCCCCCTCTTCCCCGGTCGCACGGCGGCGGTCGACGGGTATCGTCCGCATGTCGTCGGCGCCGGACAAGGCCCGGAGGATGGAGCAGTGGCGCGCGTCCCGCCACCTCACGCACGCGGCCAACCCCTTCCGCGATGCCCCGGACGACGCCGCCTCCATCCTCACCGCCGCGGCCGTCGTCCCAACCACCCCCGGCGATGGGGCGAGCCACCGACCGCGGACGCCCCCGGAGACACCGGCCACGCCGTACGAGCTGTTCGACGTCGAACCCCCCATCGGGCTCGGTCACATGCCGTGGGACTCCGCGGGCGGCGGCCAGCGCGAGGCGACCACCCCGGGGGACTCGTCCACCTCGTCGGGAAGCGCGTCGCCCCCATCCACGTCGGAAGACTCGGCGGAACCGCGGGATGGACGGCTGGGTCGTTCCGGCGCGCGCCGCCGCCCGCCGCCGTCCCCGGCGCCCACCCTGCTCTTCGACGAACCGGCTCCCTGTGCGCATCCCGACGATCGATCGGGCGGCGCCCGGGGTACTACGCAGCTGGACGCGTCATCCGCGCATCATCGTCACCATCCGTCGGGGAGGGTGCGTGTCTCGGTCAGGATCCGGCCACCCACGCCTACGGAGCTGGTCTCAGCTCAGAATCGTGGCGCGTACAGGCCCGCCGTTGAACCCGCGCCCGAGCAATCGCGAGTGCTCGTGCGCGGACGGATCCCGATCACCGGACACGGCTGTGCAACCGAGAACGCAGCTGTGCACAAAGAGATGCGATTCGACGCGGTTTTCGCGGAGACGGCGTCGCAAAAAAGGGTGTACGAGGAAGCCGCGTCCGCGGTGGTGGAGGGCGTGCTTCGCGGGTACAACGGAACGGTGTTGGCGTACGGTCAGACGGGCACGGGGAAGACGTACACGATGTCGGGACCCCTACACCCGGAGGCGTCGGAGTCCTCCCGACTGGAAAACCAAAACCAAAACCAAAACCCGTTCGTCCCGACGCAAAAAGCCTTCGGAGGATGCGCGGGCGAGGACCGCGGAGTGGTGGCCAGGGCGCTCGAGCGCATCCTGCGCGTCTGCGCCGCCGACGGCGCGCATAACTCCCAGGTGAGTGGTGACCCCCACTTCTTCTGCGCGCTCTTCCGATTGATTCTTCCGAAGGGCTCGCGCGTCAAAATTACAAACGTTTCTGACGTACCCGATGACACCATCGTCCTCTCACCATTTGCAGGTTACGTTGCAGTACGTGCAGGTGTACCTCGACGCCGCGTACGACCTTCTCGCCACGTCCGCCCGCGACGCCGCCAAGCCCCTGGAGGTGCGCGAGGACCCGTCCACCGGCGAGGTGTGCGCGGTTGGGGCGAGAACCGCGGAGGTGACGAGTTTAGCGAGCGCGATGCGAACGCTGCGGGACGGCGAACGGTGCGTTTATCATTTGTTATTTTGGTAGCTATATACGGGCGATTGGACTGAGCGATTCGTGTCTCGTTCGCAGGAATCGAGCGGTGGCGAACCACTTACTCAACGCGGCGTCGTCGAGGTCGCACGCGTTGCTGTCCGTGACGGTCCGGCGGAAAGTGGGTCGAGTAGGTCGAGGCGCCGAGGGCTCCGAGACGACGACGAACGCATCGACGAACGCATCGACGATGAACGCATCAAACGCACCGACGAACGATCGCAGGGTGAGGGTACTGAAGGGTAAGCTGCTTCTGGTGGACCTCGCCGGGAGCGAACGGGTCGGGAAGAGCGGGGCGGAGGGCCAGACGTTCGACGAGGCCATCGCGATTAACCTCCACCTGCACGCGCTCGGCAAGTGCATCGCCGCGCTCGCCTCCAACGCCGACGTACCGGTGACCGGGAAGGCGTCCAACGGGGGGGTCCCTGGGGGGTCCCCTTCGCCAAACTTGTCGCCAAACTTGCACGTTCCGTACAGGGAGTCGAAGCTGACGCGTTTGCTGAAGGACTCGCTGGGGGGAACCGCGATGACGTCTCTGATCGTCACCGCGGCGCCCGGGGCGGAGCACCTCTCGGAGACGGTCGCGGCGCTCACCTTCGGCCAACGCGCGCTCAAGGTGACCAACTCGCTCGTGGTGAAGCAGGAGGTGGATTACCGCTTGAGCGCGAGGAGGTTGCAGGAGGAGGTGGACGCGTTGACTGCGCGGCTGGAGCAGTGCGAGGTTGAGCTCGCGGCCAAGACGGCGTTGGTAAATCGTCGAAAGGCGCACGCGCACATCGACGACCAGGAAAATGAGCCGCCTAATACGCCGAACCCCGGCGGAATCGATCCCTCGACCTCCGGGTTCGCCGACGGCGCGCTTACCGACTCGGCGACGCAGCACGACGCGCCGAGTACCGATCCCGCCGTCCGGCTCAGCGTCAACGTCGACCCAATCGCCGCGCTCGACCTGGTGGGACGCGAGGAGCTCGAAACGCTCGAGAAGGAACTCGCGACGTGTAAACGAACCCTGGCGCAAAGGGAAGACGAGCTCGTTCGACTCGTCACCGCCAAGGAAGCGTCGGACGCGAGATGCGACGCGCTTCGGCTCGAGCTCGATTCCGAGGCTCAAAACTCGCTCCTGCAAAGACGCGCCGTGGAGGCCAAGTACCGAACAGAGCGCGCCGAACTCGAACGCCGGTGGGAGGAGGACGAGAGCGACAGGCTCGCACGGGAAGACCGGTGGAGACTCGAGGTGGACAGCGTCCGGAACGAGAGGGACGAGCTCGTGGACGCCGCGCTCGCGGAGCGAAACCGGTGGTGCGTTTATTTTTTATTTTCGTATGCATGGGCAATTAGTTTGACATCGTGTTTTATTTGTTCACAGGGACGCCGAGATGGCGGCGGAACGGACCAAAATCGCGGCGGAACGAGCCGCGTGGGAGGCGGAACGCGCCGCGCTCGTCTCCGCCGCGGAGGCTGCGGCGTGTGAATCCGAGGCGGCGTCCGCGCGGGCCGCGGCGGCGTTGGCCGAGGTGGCACAAAGAACCGCGTGGGAGACGGATCGAACGAAATTAATCGCCGAGCTCGACGCGGACAGAGCCGCGTTCGCCGCGGCGCACGTCGCGGAGTTGGCGGAACTCCGGCGCACGCACGCCGAGGACGTGGCGGCGCTTCGGGTTAAACTCGAGCGCGCGGAACGGTCGCTGGACGCCGCGGATGTGAGACGCGCCGAGGAGCTCGAGGCGTTACGAGTTAAACTCGACGAACGTGCGCGCGATTCAATCGCGACGAAAGACTCGGAACTGTCGGAGCTGGCGGCTCGCGCCGAGGATGAAAAGGCGCGGCTCCGCGCGTCCCTCGCGGACGTCGTCGCCCAATCGGAGCACGCTGTGAACGACGCGGTCCAATCCGCGTATAACACGTGGC
>Ga0181573_10003131_pt1 | contig 14869 bp, 9 predicted proteins | sample 101ome_25_FD_148643 | JGI IMG/M metagenome (GOLD analysis project Ga0181573, IMG submission 148643) | Coastal salt marsh microbial communities from the Groves Creek Marsh, Skidaway Island, Georgia - 101409BT metaG (spades assembly) | ecosystem: Environmental > Aquatic > Marine > Intertidal zone...
ATCCTTCGTCGCCGGGATGTCTCCTCCCTCGGCGTCCGCCATCTCGACGTCGCCCTCGGTTTGCTTCTTGCCGCGGCTGCTGCGCCGTTTGGGGGTGGCGGGCTTGGGCGTCGAAAGAGGCGGCGGAGACGGCTCTCCGCCCGCGAGATCGACGAGCGATTGCTTGGACGGGTTGGAGTCGTCCAGGGAGGCGAGGAGGAAGTCCACCAGCTTCTGCGCGGTGAGCTTCTTACGCCACGCCATCGTCTGCGGGAGGGGGGAATTCGGCGTCAGGAGGGAGTTCTATCGGCGTCAGGCGGCGCGTCGCGCGGGGGATCTGGGCTCGGGAGAGGCGCGCGAGATCTGGCAGATCTGGCAGATAAAGCCGTTTGCGGGACGGGATGGGCGCGCGCGTCTCACCTGTCGGAGCACCTTGGCGACGAATCGAGGCTCACCCTTGGAAGCGGCCGACTTCTCGAGCAGCGCGACGTTCTCGAACAGCTGCGGATCGGGTGAGCGGGATCGGTTCGAGGTCAGTCGTCGGGGTTCAACTCGCGTCGTTTCAATCGGTGCGGGCCCGGGGGCTGGAAAAAGGGCGGATCTGGGTGACGCACCACTTCGAGGACGTCGAGCGCCTTGACCGGCTCGTCCTTCTTCTCCTCCTCCTTCGTCTCCTTTTTCTTGTCCCCGTCCTTCATCTCGACGTCGGCACCCATGGCGACCCTTCGTCGACTCTCTTGGCGCCTGCGCGACTGGCGCTCCCAAGGATCGCTGTTTGAACCTAGCTCTGCTGGTGTCGACCACACCGAGCCCAAAATCAGGAAACAGGAAAAAGGGCGGAGCGTTTCACCTCGGGGCGAACAACGGGGGCGCGCGGGACCGTGAGGTCGCGGGATGGGAGGTCTCGACTCCGCCGAGGAGGCGGACGCGTTCTTCGCATCGTTCCCCGAGGATCCGGCGTTCGCGCCCAGCGTGGAACGCCTCAAGACTTTCCTGCAGCGCGTGGGCGTCGATACCCCAATCGCGCTCGTGACCTCGGGCGGCACCACCGCGCCGCTGGAGCGAACCGCGGTGCGGTTCGTCGACAACTTCAGCAGCGGATCCCGCGGCGCCGCGAGCGCCGAGTACCTGCTCCGGGCGGGGTACGCCGTCGTCTTCCTCCATCGCGAGGGTTCGCTGCGACCCTTCGACCGCAAGATCCCCGACGCCGCGAGGTGGTTCTACGACAGCCTCGTCTCCGCCTACGATGCGAACGGGATTCCCCCACCGCGCGGCCTCGACTGGCACGGCAACAGCATCCTCGACATGCTCCAGACGTCCACCGCCAATCTGGATAGGCCCGGGGTGTGCGCGGAATCCCTCGCGCGTGAGGCGCTGCGAGGGAAGATAGACCTGGGGGGCCACTTCGACATGATCAACCGGGGAACCTTACTCGCGGTGCCGTTCACCACCTTGTTCCAATACCTCAACCTGCTCAGGGCTCTGTGCACGGAGATGAGCTCGGTGCCGAAGCCGCGGCGGGTCATGGTGTACCTGGCGGCGGCGGTGTCGGATTTTTACGTCCCCTGGGAGAGGCTACCGACGCACAAGATTCAGAGCAGAGAGGCTGGCGACGCGGGTCCGAGCAACTTACCCGGCATCGACGCTACTAACGACGGCGGCGTCGTCATCCGGCTCGCGCAGACTCCGAAGATGCTGGGGCACGTGCGGTCGGCGTGGTGCCCGAACGCGTTCGTCGTCGGGTTCAAGCTGGAGACGGACCCGGACATACTCCTGGAGAAGGCCAATAGAAGTCTGGCCAAGTACCGGATGCATCTGGTTGTGGCGAACGAGATGCACAGGCGGAAAGACAGGGTCGCGCTGGTGGAACCCGAGGGGAAATCGACGTGGGTGAACCGGCCTACTGATATGGCGGACATAGAGGAGCTTCTGATCGGGGAGCTGGCGCGGCGCCACGCGAAGTTCGTGGAAGAGCGTTCCGACGGTAAGAGTTGACGCGCCGTCGTTGCGTACGCTATGATCTAACGCGTAGTCAAAACAAAACACTCGTCTCATCGTGTCGCTCTCGCTCAGATCATCGCCCTCGAGAGCGCCGCGCGCGTCACGTCCTCGGGGCGCAGCAGCAGGCCGCAAAATCCGCAACCCGGCCACCTATCCCCGCGGGGGTACCCTCGCCCGCACCCTTCGCACGACAGCGGCTCGAACCCTCCGAACTTCTCCGGTTCCCCGGATAAGAGCGACTTCGCGAGCTGCGACGCTCGAGCGCCCCCGGTTGAATGCATCTCGCCCGCGGCGGACTCCAACGCCCGCGCCCCGCCCGCGCCCGCGTGCTTCGCCGCGGCCCTGACGTCCCACAGCGAGACGCCCGGGTCGGGCGCGAGGAACGGGAGGCGCCGCGCGGCGCACGCGACGGAGAGCGACTCGTCGTCGTCGGCGTCGTCGTCGTCGAGTTTTCCCGCGGCTCGGAAATCCGCCGCAGTTGCAGTTTTGTCGGAAATCGCGGATCTGACGCGAGCCGCCGCCAGCGCCGCGGGCGGCGCCACCGCGACGCGTCCCCGCCTCGCGCGCGACTGTATCATCGTCGCCCCGCTCGCGTACGTGCTGGACACGAATCCGGCGGCGGTCGCGACCAGAACGCCCGCGGGGGACGCGGCGAGGCCGGCGTACGACGAAACCGGGAGCTTCGCGCCGCCGCCGCCCGTTCCGTTCAAATCCAAACCCGTCGACGCGACCGTCAAGTCCTCCACGCAGGCTTCCGTCAGCGTCCAGTCGTCGTGCCCCGCGCGCGGATCCGTGGGCACGGTGTACGCGACGGCGGCGCCGGTGGTGTGCATCGAGACGAGCCTGACCGCGGCGCAGTTCTCAATCTCGGGAGCCGCGCACCACGCCAGCCCGGACACCGGCTGGACGTGACACCTGGCGCTCCACGTCGCCTCCGCGGACGTGGAGTCGCGCGCGCCGAGGCGCCACGCGGCGACCGACCCCGAGGCCTTCCCCGCGGCGATCACCGGTCGCGCGTGCGCGCGTTTGTCCGAATCGATCTTGACCGAGTTGGCGACGGCGACGCGCGTCACGGCGTCCCCATCCGCCGGAGACAGCTCAGCGCCGGGCTCGAAGGGAACCGCGCGAGCCGCTCGCCTTCCCCGTCGTCCCTCGGTAGCCGCGGCGGCGAGGAGGGATTCGCGCGAGGCGGTGAACGTTCGAACGGATCCGTCCGAGCCGCCGACGACGAGCGCGAACCCCCCGCCCGGTGACTCACCGCCCGGTGACTCGCCGGGGAGCCGGAAGTCCCCGGTCCACGCCCGCGACGTCACCCACCCGTCGCACGCGCGAAAGCGGCCCATCGCCGCAGCGTCCACCGCGCCCCCGCCGTCCGCCATCGCCGCAGCGTCCACCGCGCCCCCGCCGTCCGCCGTCGCCGGCGTGGACCGAACGAGCCACAGGGTGACCGCGCCGGATTTGCACCCCACGGCCAGCACAGACGCGGGCGTCTCGTCGGCATCGCGATTGAGCCGCGGAGACCACGCGACGGAGAGCGCGGCGGCGGCGGCGGCGCGCCTCGCGGCGGCGGCGGCGCTCGCGGGGTCCGCGCTCGAGGCGGCGGTGATCGAAGCCCTGCGACCGCGCTGTCTCTTGGGATTGGGCTCGTCGTCGTCGTCGTCGTCGTCGTCGTCGTCGTCGTCGCTGGAAGAGGCGTTCGAGGCATCCGGGTCGTCCTCGTCGTCCTCGTCGGCGTCGGCGGCGTCGGCGAGGAGGGTTGACCTCGCCCTGGCGGCTCTCGCCCGCCTCACGATGGGCACGTCATCCTCGTCGTCGTTGTCGTCAGCCTGGACCCTAACCTCGCGGATCTCGTCCTGGTACCCGTTCCGCGTGGGCGCCTTGAGCTCCTTCCTGACCTTCTCCTGGTTTTTGTTCTCCACGCTCGGGGCGACGCGTGTCCAAACCAGCCTCTCAACCTCCTCCAGAAGCGGCTTGTCGTCGCCCTTGCGAAGGTGCGCATTCTTTGGATAGAGAGTCGTGATTCCCGCGCCCGCCCGTGCAGCCAGAAACGCGTCGCAGATTCGCAGCCCGATGTCCTTGAGCCCCGCGTTGCGCCTCGACATGTTCGCTTTGGACCAGTCGTTGACGGCGTCAAAGACGTCGTCGCCGATCTGCGCCGCCCCGAACACCGCCTCCACGGCTTTGGCCGGGGCTTCGTTCACGCCGTACCCGGCCGCGGCATTCTCCGCGGCGGCCTTGGCACTCGCGCGGATGCCGTTCGCGTAAGCCGCGGCGAAGTGCTCCCCCGCTTTCCTGCCTCTCCCCTTTCCGCCCGTCGCGCCGGCGGGTCGGTCGGCGATGGCCACGGGCCTCGCGTCGGGCAGCTCCTCCTTCTGCACAATCTCCGTCTCCTTCGGGATCGTCGCCTTCGCGACCGTCGGTTCGGGCTTTGGGGCCACGGGGTCCTCTTCCTCCTCCTTATCCTCCTCCTCCTTATCCTCGTCATCCTCTTCATCGTCCTCTTCTTCATCCTCGGGGAACGTAAAGTCCGACGTCTTGTACCCGGAGTAGTCAGAGTCGGTGGCTTTTCTCCACGCGCCGTGCGCGCACCCCTCGCCGATCCACGCCATCCTCGGCCTCGACCGGATCGTGCCCGGGGGCACGTTCGAGCGCTCGCCCTCCCCTCGCACCCCCAGCCTGATCGACGTGCCGCCCTTCTCGACGACTGCGGGAACCCAGCCCCCGCGTCGCGTCGTCGCCACCTCGGCTTCTCCCTCGACCCCATCCTTCGTTCCCCTCTGCGCGGGCCGCAGCTCGAACACGCCCGACGCGCCCTCGAACCCGAGGGCCTGCGACGGGAACTCGTGGCATCCCGCGTGGCAACTCGCGTCCCCGCCGTCGAGGCGCAGCGCCGGGAACTCGCCGTCGTTTTCGCAGACGAGCCAGACGCATCGCGGAGTCCCGCGAACGGGCTCGTCGAAACGGACCCTCACGCGAAAGTTGAACGCGGACACGAGCGACTGAACCGTCCCCGGGCGCCATCCACCCGCGGCACCCGAGTCGGCACCCGACGAGTCGGCACCCGACGACGCCCGACGCCGAACCTCCACCGCCGCGCCGACGCGGAGAGAATCCGCCGGGAACTTCGAAGAATCCTCGGTCGGCCAGCCGCCGCCGCCGCCGCTCGCGCCCTCGCCGCCGCCCGCCGCGGGCAGCGCCGTACGCCTCTCACCCCGCCCGCCGCCGCCGCCGCCGCCGCCGCCGTTGCCGTTGCCGCCGCCGTTGGCGACCGCCGGCAGCGCGAGCGGCGCCTCCCTCGCGCGGATGAGGAGCCGCGCATCCCGCGGCGACGGCGCTCTCGGCGCCGTCCCAAACGCGGATCGGTCGAACGCGTCGCCGCCGTCGTCCAGCCACCCCTCCGCCTCGGCGACGGACGCGAACATCTCCGAGACGTCGCACACCTTGGCCCAGTCCGCGTCGGACTCGGCGCGCGGCGGGGCGTGCACGGTGACGCGGTGCGCGGAGGATGCGATCGCGAGCAGGCACCCGCCGCCGAGGATGCCGGACGGCGACACAGCTGGCGGCGCGAGGCCGAGCGGGGACCACGCGAGGTCGCGCGCGACGACCTCAGGGCGATGGTTGGGGTGTATGACGACGCGCGTGGACAGGAGCGAGGTGGACCTGCGCGGGCGGGTCAGCTCGGGGAAAGGGACGCCTCCGTCGGCGTCGTCGCCGTGGTCGTCGGCGTCCTCGTCGTTTGCGTTAGCCGGCTTGGCGCGAGCGTCGTCGACGAGCGAGACGCATCCCGCGGGTCCGTCGATGTCGGCGGGGTTCTGTAGGGTTTGGCGGGGGCGGGGGGGACGTTCGGTGAGCGATTCGGGGGCCGGATGCGGGATCCAGGGGCTCGGCGGATCTGAGAATCCGAGGAGGCAAAAATGCAACAACGAGGGGGGACGCACCAGGATGCACACGCTCCTCTCCTGGCCGACCGCGATGAGGTTTTCGTGCGACCAAGCCACCGCGCCGGGGTACGGCGAAGGAGTCTCGCGAAGCACGCGCTCCCAGGGCATGATCGACCCTCACCCTCACCCCCGGGCAGCCTCCTCTGAGGCACGGGCTTTTTGAACTGGTGGAGTGGTTCTGAGAAGAGACGCAGACTGGCAGAAACCACAGCGCTCCACCTCCTCCGTGCGATTTCAGGAAACCCCGCCGTAGGGCACTCCGTGGCGCGCAGCAGCTGGTCAACGATCCACGATGGCGTCGATGATCAGAGCATGGATCAACTCCCCCACGGGCCCCAAGACGACGCACTTCTGGGGGCCCGTCGCCAACTGGGGCTTCGTCCTGGCGGGCCTCAACGACACGAAGAAACCCGAGGAGCAAATCAGCGGGCCGATGACCGGGGCGCTCACCGTCTACAGCGGTCTGTTCATGCGGTTCGCGTGGAGGGTGCAGCCCAGGAACTTCATCCTGCTCGCGTGTCACACGTGTAATGCCTCAGTCCAGGTGAGAGCCCTTTCCATCAACCCCGGCCCCCTCGTCGCGCCCCCGCCCGGCTCCGGACCTTAGGGATAGGCCGCCCCTCGAACGCGTGACGTCCCCTGCCGCGAATAAATCTCTCACCGCCTGGTCCGAACCCCTCTCTCCACCGCAGTTCTACAACCTCCAGCGCTGGTACAGATGGTCGTCCGTGCAGGAGCAGATCAACACGGGCGCGGCGGTGATCGAGCCGGCCAAGACTAAGTAAGGGACGGGGATTAGCGCACTAGCCGGGGGCCATAGAAGAGGCACCACACATAATCTTAGGCAATTTCTTCATGAGAGCATGCAACGAAGTTTTCTTAGAAGAGCACCGTCACTTCGAGCAGACGCCGACATGTCGTTCTTCGGGATAGAGGTGGCGCCGGGCGAGCCGGCGTACTTCCGCCCGGACGATGAGTGTCCGTGCGTGAGGATTAAGAGGGCTGCGCTCATAGTCCGCGGCGATACGATCGAGGACGGCGCGCGCGTGCTCGTCAAGTGCCGCATCGCGAAGGGTGCGTTATGCGCCGTTCATCTTGTCGCCCAACCACCTCGCCGGTCCCGGCTCCATCGACACACGGGCGCTGACCTCACATTTGACCCGACCCACAGGTCCGCCGCACGTGCTAGCATCCCTCATCCCAGGCCGACTGGAGAACGTCGAGCTCGACGTCACCTTCCTCGACGACACGCGCATCAGCGCGGAGGTGGCGCAGTCCGCCGCCGCCGCCGCCGCCGCGGAGAGGGCGTCGAAGAGGAGCAGGTCGACGCCCGTGACGTACGCGGTCCACCTCACGGGCAACGTGGAGGACGACTACGAAGTCACCAACGCGGGAGACGCGGGAGACGGCTCGGACGACGATCTCGAGACGCCCGGGTCGTCCGAGCCGGAGTCCAGCAGCGACGACGAATCCACCGACGACGAAGCCGCTCCGACGATGACGGACGGCTCGGACGGCTCGGACTCGGAGAGCTGGGGCAGCGGGAGTGACCTCGAGGACGAGGAGGACGAGGACTCGCCGGCAACGCGTGGTTTTTGCGATTCGGCGGCGACGGGCACCGCGAAACGGGAGGGCACACACCCGAACGAAGAGGAGGAGGCGGAGAGACGGAGAAGGGCGGCGGCGGCGGGCGCGGCCACCGGCGAGTGGGCCGAGCCGGATCCGAGCGATACGTCGGCGCTCGCGCGTTGGGACGCCGCGAACGGTGAGTGGGCGTACCACATACAGAACAGCGGCGCGCGGCAGCACCGGCGCTCGTCCAAGATGCCGGAGTTTAAGTGGACCGGGCCGTTGCGTCCGATGAAGGTGTCGCCCAAGCGGTCGGTGCCCAAGATCGGGTGGCTGTGCCCGCTCCCGGACTACGCGCGGACCGGCTGGCCGGAGGCTGAGTTCGCCTCGTCCCTGCAGCACAAGCTGGAGGTAAAAACGCCCGAGCAGCTGGCCAAGATGCGCGCGGCGTGTTCGCTCGGGCGGGCCGTCATGGATGCCGTCGCCGCCGCCATCAAACCCGGCGTCACCACCGACCAACTCGACAGGATATGCCACGCGATGACCCTGATGAACGGCGCGTACCCGTCCCCGAGGAACTACATGGGCTTCCCCAAGTCTCTGTGCACCTCCGTGAACGAGGTGGTGTGCCACGGGATCCCGGACGCTCGGCCCCTGGAGGATGGGGACATCGTCAACCTGGACATAACCGTGTGCCTGAACGGGTACCACGGAGACCTGAACGAGACGTACATGGTCGGAACCGGAAGTTCCGACCCGGAACGCGCCGCGAGGGCCAAGGCGCTGATGAAGTGCGCCCTGGAGTGCCTGGAACTCGCGATGGCGCGGTGTACGCCCGGCGCGCGGTTCAGGGACCTGGGCGAGGCGATACAGACGCACGCCAACGCGCGCGGGTACGGCGTGGTGAAGGACTTTTGCGGGCACGGCATCGGCGCCCTCTTTCACTGCGCCCCGAACGTCCCGCACTACGCCAAGAACAAGGCTGTCGGGGTGATGAAGCCCGGGATGACGTTCACGATCGAGCCGATGGTGAACGAGGGGACGCACAGGACGAAGCACTGGCCGGACGGGTGGACGGCGGTGACGGCGGATGGCGGGCGGAGCGCGCAGTACGAGCACACCATGGCGGTGACGGAAACCGGCCTGGACGTTCTCACGAAACGCACCGCAAACTCGCGCCCGTTCTACTGAGTATCGTCATAGACGTAGTGCTGGGTTAAGCGTTTAGCTAGCTATTAGTAGGCTCTTGGAAAAGAACACGACTCTGTTCGACCATTACAAGCGCGTTTCGCGGTCAACTGAGTCAGTTGAACAACACGACCTAAACGTAAAAATCAATTCATCTACTCGTCTCAACGCGGCGAGCCCTGGGCCACGTGAGGGTCTCCCAGGAGCGAGGACGTGTCCGAAGACGGCGCGATGTCGCTGCCCTGCGGCGACCCCATGCTGTCGCTGCGACCCTTCCCGGCGGAGCCCGGCCCGCCCTTCCAATTCCCGCCGCCGACTGGGTACCCGCCGTCGTCGTTGAGCAGCGGAGTCTTCTCATCCGCCCCCTTCGCCGGCATCCCGTGCTCCTCGTCGAACACGCCGGTCCCGCAGCAGCACTCGGACATCTCGCATATCTCGTACACCAGCAAGCTCACCTTGATCCCACCCGCGAGGCTGAAGAGAGCGCACGCGATGAAGTACGCCCCCGGGTCGTCGTCAAAGCAGAAGAAGACGCCACCCGCCGCGCAGATCCCGAGCATGATCTCCGCCCAGACCAGTATGCGCATGTTCTTGTCCCACGGCGACGGCGGGGGTTTTCCCACCGCCTCGTTATGCGCGCTGATGCACTCCCATCGTTCCACGAGGAACATCCCGACGCCGATGGGGAACATGAAGAAGGACACCGCCCAGATGATGTTCGCCCAGTTGCGCATCCACTCCCACTCTCGGTTCTCGTTCATGTCCGCGCCGAACATCGCGTGCAGCACCGTCGGCGAGTACATGAGCGAACCGACTATCCCCATCGCGAGACCGATCACGTTAAAGAGGGTACCGAAGAACTGGTACGCCGAGCTGTTGATGGTCATGTTCTCCTGTCCGCGGAGCTTGGATGCTTTATCCTTGCTGAGGCACTGCGGTAAGGCCATGCCGACGCCGCAGAGAACGTATCCCGCGGTGCAGAAGAAAGACGTCGGGTCCCAACCCTTCTGGAGGTACATCAGCGCACCCAGCGCGAACATAAGTAGGCCCATGTTAACCTGTGGTGGATGCGTACGAGGGGTTCGAGGGTCAGCGATCGTTCGATCGAGTGCGCACGGAGAGGTTGAAGGAATAAGATTCGAGAACGTGGTACGGTGCGGGGGTCATCGCGGCGCGCGGAGGGTGCGTGTGTGGGGGTACTCACGCTCAGCAGCAGGAAGATCCTCGTGGGATAGGAGTTATCGAAGGGATCATCGTCGTCGTAATTCTTCTTTCCGCGACTCATCGCTCCAACCCAGCCCCCCGTGGCTCACCCCAAACCCAGCCCGGGCTTGTAACACCAATTTCAGCGGGTTTCCTTTAAGATGTCCTTCACCCCCGGCGAGCCCGATCCTCCCGACGGCCCGGGAAGGTTCGGGTGTCACACCGACGCGGAGATTCGTGAGAAACTCGTATCGCCTGACAAAAATGCGCGGGGCACGTGGATGGTCCGCCTCCACGGCCGCGAAGGGAGCTATGTACATCGCGTCGGCGGGACATCTGAGAAGTACGACGTAGTGGAAATACAACCGACCATTTCCATTCACACGACTCAAGAAATAAACTCAAGAAGATGGTCGGACACCTGCGGCACAGCGGCGAACTTCGCGCACGAACAGAAAGAAACGAGGGGGCGGAGCGTATCCCGTTTTAGGCAAATTGGGGCGCACGGGACGCGACGATGGACGACCGGTCTCGTGAGACGGCGGTGGACGTCGTGCGCCGATGCCGCGAGGCGGGCATCGAGCTCGATCCCGTCCTCGCCGCGTACCACTGCGCGGCGCTCAGATACCAGGGCGTGCCGTGGGACGACGCGTTCACGCAGACGGCCGCCGAGCGCATCGTCGCGCCCAGGTCCAGGCTCGCGGTGGACACGATGGCCATGCAGGTCGCCGCGGACGAGATCCGCGCGACGATGACCGCCGCGATCGCCGCGGATCGCCGCGACCGTGAGGAACGCGCCGCCGCGTACGAGCGCGAGGTCCTCACCGTCGCCGCGTCCTTTCCCCGCATGACGCAGCGCGAGCAGGCTGACTTCATGGAGCATATGTGGAAAAACGTCTTCTTCCGGTACGTGTGCGTCAAAGGGGGGATGGAGAGCGCTCTGGGGATCAACGACGAGGTGGGACGGGAGGAAACGTTCGCGGCTTTCAAGTCGGTGTTTCCAAAGCACGAGACGACGCGGTTCCTGACCCAGACGGCGCCGGAGATCAGCGCGCAGCTTCGCGAGCTCGCGTCCGTCGTGCTGGGCATCCGAGTGTTCAACCGACGGACAGAGGAACTCGCGGGTTTAGGGGGGAACGGGCCGTCGCGAGGGAGCGGCCGAGTCCCGGACCCGGCGCCGGGGTACTTGAACCTCGGCGCGAAGATGCGAGAGGACCTCGCGGGCAGGGCGCACTCGGCGGCGAGGCTGTGCGCGCAGTACCGGTGCGTCTCGTCGCATCAGGCGCTTCGAAGGGACCCCGGGGATGAGTTGCTCGCGCGGCTCGCCGACGAGAACAACAACCGCGTCGCGTACTGGTCCATCATCCGCGCCCTCATCGAGGACAACGCGGAGGGTATCGAGCGCGTGGACGAGCTCGCGCGGAGGGTGCACGACGGGTGCGAGGAGGTTCGCGCGCTGATCGAAGACGCGGGCGAGGGTTTAGGCGAGGGTTTAGGCGACGGCGACGCAATCTCTCGCGGCGGCGTGCGTAGGGACGCGCTGTACCCGATCCTCGAGTCGGTGGGTGCTGACCACTCCGCGCTGTTGGACGAGGCGGCGGCTCAGGAGGTGATCCACGCGGTGAGCGCGCGCATGACGGACTTTTCGAAACCCTTCGAGACGTCGCTCACGAATGAGCTCCTCCACGAGGGCATCCGGGTCGAGAAGATGGCGAAGGAGCGGTACGGGCCGCACGCCGTCGTCGGGGTTCCAAAGGTGGACGAGTCCAAGGACGTCCCGAAGACGGTCGTGGAGCCGCACTTGAGTCGTAAGCTCGGCGAGTCCGGCGCGGAGATGACGCACGGAGGCGTGACCACCTTGGAGTACGGGGGATACGACGTGTTTGCGCTGTGCAAACGACGCGGCCTCGCGCTGCCCGCGTCGATGACGGCGCCCGACACCGCGGTTGTTTTCCAGGGCAAGACGTACGGATTCGCGGACGAATACGGCGCCAAGCAGTTCGCGTCGCAGCCGGCAAAGTACGTGCGCGCGATGCACGCGACGCTGTTTCGCATGCCGGAGCTGGTGCGGATCACCCACCCCTCGGGCGAGGCGACGGCGAGGGCGTTTCCGAATTTGGACGTCTCCAAGCTGGCGGCTGGGATGTCCGTCGCGTCGCCCACGGAGTTTGGCACGCAGACGGACACACACCCGGTGGAGCGTCACGTCGATAAGGACTACGAGTGGAACGAGTGGGCGCTGCGGCGACGGGCGCTGCACGCGGCCAACTTACTTCGCAAGGCGACGCACGGCTCGCAGACGAATTCGAGTCACTTCAGGCGGGAGAACACCACTCAGGTTTGGCTCCCGAAGAGGAACGAGACGCAGACCGTGGTGACCAAGGGGACGACGATGCCGCAGAAGAAGAGGTACATCGGCGGCGTGAGGGGCGCGCCGGACGTCAAGCTCAACGTGGTCAACGTGGAGCTGGACCTCGGCCAACCGTACGAGCACTAGCTAGCTGACAAGGCGCGACAAATCTAAAAATTTGCGAAGGTTTTTATCCTCACCTCGCGTCGGGCGATCCACCCCCGCCGAGACCCGACTTTCCCCTCTTCTTCCAGTGCTGATCCGCCGCCCTCGGCGACGACGAGCTCGTCGGGGACTCCTCGATCGAACCCAGCCGGAACCCCTCCACCGCCGCCGCCGTGCTCGGCGCCACCGTGTGAATGCGAAAGATCTCCCGCCCGCCTCTTCTCCTGCTCGTCTCCTCGCACCACGACATCTCCCGCACCGTCAGGTCCACGACGATGGGCGCGCGCATTCCCCGCTGCACTCTGTACAGACCGTGGTGCGTCACCAGCGCCTTGACGATCCGCCTGACCAGCACCAGCTTGGCGAGGCTCTGAAACGCGCGAAAGTCTAGCGGATGCTCCGGAGGGAACAGAATCGGGAAATTATTCACGAGGAAGTCGTGCTCCGCGGCTGTCGCGGGGGGTATGGTGATCACGCAACGCGGTTCCCTCTGGTCCAGCAGCACGCGCACCGTACCCTGAATCCCTTCGCTGAACCTCACCACGGCCTCCGCGTCTAACGACCCGGCGGAGTGCACGTCCAACGCCTCGAACAGGGCGTTGAATTTTTTCTGCACCTCGGGATGTTTCAACGTCTGGCGAACGTGCAGTCTGCCGGCGCTGTCGGGCCGGAAGGAGAGCGCGTCCAGCCACCACTCCCAGAGTTCCTTGCCCGCGCGCCTCTCCGCGCCCTCCAGGGAGCTCACCCCCGCGAGCCAAACCGGTAAGTCCTGGAAGATGAGGAGGATGACGCGTGAGGCGACGCGTGGAAAATGACGTCCGAGTCAGCATGCGTTACGGAGCAAGGGGCAGAGCGTGCACGAGAGGGGACGAGGGGAGCGGGTGCTTCGCAGGTGGAGGAGCGTCAGTATCGGGGTGAAATCGGGGCGGGCGCGCACCGGATCCTCGATGGTCCTCGCGTTAGGGTCCATCTCAGTCTTGGTGAGCCCGAGAGCTCGCGCGGAAAACCGGAGGACCGGAAGCAGTATGGACAGCATGGTTCTCAGCATCCATCTGCGAACCCTCGCCCGCAGTAGGGACCAAACCAGCAACGGGGACGTGAACAGAAGGCTCCATGCGACGTATGTGGTGACCCATCGCCCGCGGGGTCTCCAGCGGCTCCCCACCCCGTCCCCCATCGCTCGCTCGCCACGTGTAAAAAAGTGCCCAAGTTAGACGTTCTTTTCAGGGAGAAAGTCCGAGAAAGTCCGATAGGATCCGAGAAAGATCTGGGGCGCGGAGGAGGGCACCTGTGGACACCACGCGAGTCTCGGAGTGAGACGGTGGGCGATGTCGTCGACGTGGAACAAGCTCGTCAACCTCGTCATCCGCCCGCCTCGCGCGCAGTACGACCCGAACGAGCACCTCCCCGGGCCGAGATTCCGCATCGCTGGGGTCACTCATGTTCGACGCGACATCGACCTGGCGGGAGCCGACGGGCTGACGCTAAAGTGCAGCCACTACGAGCCCGAGGTGAGGGGCAATGACCCGCTGCCGTGCGTTATCTATCTCCACGGCAACTCGGGGTCCCGATGTGACGCCACGGAGGCCATACGTCTGCTCCTCCCCGCGCGCATCACCGTGTTCGCGGTGGACCTCGGGGGATCCGGCATGAGCGAGGGGGAATACGTGACGCTCGGCGTCAGGGAGACAAAGGACGTCGAGTGCATCGTCAACCACCTCAGGGACCAGGGGTTGACCTCCAAGATCGGCCTCTGGGGTACCAGCATGGGCGCGGTGACCGCCATCATGTACGCGAACCGCGACCCCTCCATCGCCGGCGTCGTCCTCGACTCGCCGTTTTCTTCGCTGCCCAAGCTCATGCTCGAGCTCGTCGCGCAGTTCACCAAGGGCAGTCGCGTGGGCGTGCCCAAGATGGCCGCGCGAATGGCGCTCTCCTTCGTCAGATCTTCCGTCAAATCGAGGGCAAAGTTCGACATCAACGACCTGGACCTGAAGAAGGTGGTCCCGTCCACGTTTTGCCCGGCGCTCTTCGCGCACGGGAAAGACGACGACTTCATACCGCCGCACCACAGCGAGACGCTGCACGAGCTGTACGCCGGGGATAAGAACTACATAGCCATCGACGGCGACCACAACTCGCCGAGACCGGCGTTCTTCTACGACAGCACGGTGATTTTCTTTTGCAACGTGCTGGACCCGCCGCCGACGAGCTACCAGGCGGGCGCGATGGGCCGGGGCAGCGCCAACGGACTCGGGCCGCCGGTCGGAGCGATCCGGGGACGCGATCCGGGCGTCCGGGACGTCGACCGACGGGGCTCACCGGCGCCCGTGGAGTTCGTCCGTCGCAGGCACGAGCCGCGGGAGACGCCGGAGGAGGACGATGGAGCCAGCGTGAGCGAGAACGTCGCGACGCTGGTGGCGATGGGATTCGACGAGGCTAAGGCGAGGGCGGCGCTGCGGCGAGGGGGCGG
>Ga0181573_10003135_pt1 | contig 14864 bp, 10 predicted proteins | sample 101ome_25_FD_148643 | JGI IMG/M metagenome (GOLD analysis project Ga0181573, IMG submission 148643) | Coastal salt marsh microbial communities from the Groves Creek Marsh, Skidaway Island, Georgia - 101409BT metaG (spades assembly) | ecosystem: Environmental > Aquatic > Marine > Intertidal zone...
CAAAGAGCAGCACTACCACGCCAACGGCCCGCGGCACTCAAAGGAAGCGAGCATGGCCAAATTGTTCGCCGGTGACACCGCCATGTGGGTGTCGGAGCGCGCCATCCAGGTGCTCGGCGGGTACGGTTACACAAAGGAGTTCCCCGTTGAGCGCTTCTTCCGTGACGCCAAAATCACCCAAATCTACGAGGGCACGCAAGAGGTTCAGCGCATTGTCATCGCTCGAGCCCTGAAGGATTGATCAGTGCTCCAGCGCCACCATGCGGCGTCGTGCCAACGACCAATCGCTTGGTCGCACCTTCATTGACACCTCTGTGCCCTTTTCCGGGTATGTTTCGGCCGTCTTCATCATGACTTCAATGAAGTGAGCACCTGCTTGCACCACCAACGTTTCGCTGTTTCGGTAACCCTCCGGCCCCAAAAGCGTGGTGGATGTTTCCGTCACCATGCCGTGAAGCAGCATCAATGGCGCCGCCTTGGCTGCTTCGATTGCTTCGCTGCGCAGTTTGCATTCGGCCAGGTGTTCAACCAAATCAGCAAGGGTGCCGGGTGGGGATGCGACGGGCGCTTCCACAACGGTCTCGGTGGTTTCGCTCAGGCTCGTTGACCGTTCCGGTTCAACGGCGATGACGGGTGCTGGCTCCAACACGGCACCGCGCACGTCGATCACCGAGGTGGCCAAGCGCACGTCCCCGTGCATCAAGTGCAGGGTGTAACGGTCGGCCTCGTCGGGCGTCAATTCCAAGTCGTCAAACGTCCCGCCGTCCATTTCAGAGGGAGGCACCGAGAGCCGCTCAACGTCCTGCGAACCGTCCTGTTCTACCACCAGCACGTAACCTTCGACGCGGCGAGAAAAGGACAACTTGACCGTGAGGGTTTCATCGACGCGGTGTGGGCCTTCAGGTTCAATCGAAATCGCACCGGTCAGCGGTGCTTCCGATGCGAAGAGGTCGTCGGGCACCTCCACGCCGAGGGCTGCCAGCAAGGCAAGCCATTCCCCAACGGCAATGCCGCTGTCGGGGGAAGCGCCCGCAAACGAGAACATCAGTTCCGTGACCCAATCCGGCGGTCGCTCGCCGGTCATGGTCCCGAGCAAATCGGCGAATTCGCTTCCAGAAATCAAACCGTTCTGGTCCTTGTCCATCCGGACGGTCAGTTCGAGGGGTGAGACGGCAGCGGAACTGACCCAGCCACGAAAGTTGTCCACCAGCAACTTTGCCATTCGGTTGCTTTGGGTGATCTTGTCCACGTTGGCGCCGATGGCTTGTGACCTCGCCAGAAAAATTTCTTTTTTGGGCAGCACGATGTTGGCGGCCATGCTCATTCCATCCAATGCGCGGTGATGAAGATACTCCCTGCTTCGGAGGGGAAGTTGGGCTGAGGCCATGCCGTTGACTCGCCGTGGAAAAACGGCAAGGTGTTCAAGACCGCTTCCACCTCGGCCGGCGAACTCAGCCCCCTCTCGATTTGCAACCGGTGCATCCACCCCTTCAACCGTCCCAAACGGGGCCCGCTGGGCAAGCCCGTTCGTTGCATCAACCAGCGGCCATCAACCAACGCCTCAACGGGCTCAAGGCTGTAGGGTGTGGCCGACCAGGCGTCCAAGTAGGCCTGAATCGCTGGGAGCGTTGTTTGGTCATGCAGGTTGTGGTGGAGTGCGAGACGGTGAAAGGTGGCGTGGTCCATGGCATCGGGCCCCATGGCGTGAGCAAAGACACGCAACGCGGGGGTGGTCGGGTTCGGGACCGCATGAAGGGTCTTGGCGAACCTCAGCGTGGCTTGAATCACGGCCTTGGGTGCGGTCAAACCATGGAGGACGGGATTGATGTCGTCGATGGCATGGTGGTGCATCAGCATCGCCAGCCGGTGGTGCAGACGCCAACCCTTCGCCTCAGGTTCATCGAGCATGGCGAAAAGGGTGGGTGGGACCGGACGCAAGCCTCGAACGACGTGGTGAAGGACACCGTCCTGTTGCATCTGAGCGAGGACAGAACCGGGCGAAGGGCCGAGGGCGATCTTGCGGAACTCAACCCATTTTCGTTCTACAGCGATCGCGTCCAAGCGAGAGCGAAGCAGCACCAATGCCTGGTGCAAGCCCTCGTCAATGGTCCAATCGTTCGCATTGTGGACGCCCCAAAACCGGTAGGCTCTCAAGATCCTCAAGGCATCTTCACTGCACCGTTCCATCGGGCGACCGACGGCGCGTATGTAACGGGCCTCCAGGTCCTTCACGCCCCCATGCGGGTCGTAGAGGCGACGCTCGAGGGGGTCCACCGCCATGCTGTTGATGGTGAAATCCCTTCGCTTGAGGTCCTCGCTCAATGAGGTGCCCCATGCGACGTTGGAGGGCCTCCGGCCGTCTTTGTACAACGATTCGGTGCGCAGGGTTGTCAGTTCATACACACCGCGATGGCCTTTGACGCTCACGGTGCCGTAGTCAACACCGGTGGCAATGGCTCGCTTGCCAAAGATGTCCATGGTGGCTTGGGGTGGACTGGTCGTGCACAGATCGATGTCGCCGCTGGATGCGCCCAACCAAGCATCGCGAACGCAGCCGCCCACCAACCACGCTCGGTGGCCGTGGGCCTGCAGGGTGGCGACGATTTCATGCACGTCGTCTGGAAGGCTGTTGAGCCACCCTTCCATGCTGGGGGTGAGGGCTTGGCCGGGAACGTCGGCCAGCGGGGCGGAAGGGGAGGCGCCGTTCGTCATGGTCATCCTCCAGTTAGTGGTGTGTCGGCCCCCTTGGTGAAAAAGGATTATGACGAACGGGCGTGAGCAGGCACGATGGAGTGGGGAGAGGACGAGGTTCAACTGGTGCCGTTGGCGTGGTTGAAAACCCACGAGGCCATCAAACCACGCAACAAGGACAAACTCTTCGAGATGACGAAACGGTGGAACGGGTACACGAAACCGCTCCTCGTCGACAAGCGAACGGGTGTCATTCTGGACGGTCACCACCGCTACCATGTCGGGGTTGAACTTGAGCTGAAACGTGTTCCCGCGGTGTGCGTTGATTACCTCTCGGACGATCGCATCACGGTGACGGCTTGGCCGGCATCGGGGCGCGAAACGCTCACCAAGGAAGACGTGATTCAAATGGGGTTGTCCGACGCTGTCTTTCCTCCAAAAACGAGCCGTCACGCCATCACGGACGACATGCCGCCGATTCACGTGCCGCTGGAGCGCTTGCTTCTGCTTCAGGACGATTGACGCGAAGCGATCCACGACCGCCATCGGTCGTTGCCTTTCCCGCTCAGGTTCGTGCCGTGTTGGGGCGGAGCACTCGGCGTGACGGTGACAACCCTGAGCACCCCTTCGTGAACGATGCTCAAAGAAGTCGGTTGGTCGGCTCGCCCTTGCAACAACTTGCTGAGGTGGGTGGCTGAAGCGACGCGCAGGCCATCCACGGCCACGATTTCATCGCCGACCTCCGCCAACAAACGCATCGGTGAACCGGCGTGGAAGGTCGTGATTCGGGTGAGGTGGCCGTTGTCATTCAAGCCAACGCCAAGCCAGGCAGCCTCCGGCTTCGGTTCGTGTTCAGGCGCCAATTTGAGTCGGAAGAACCGCATCGCCTTCTCGACGGGCGGTGGCTGGCGGTGCTTGACCAACCGGTCAAGGAACGGGCCCATGGAGGCGCCGCCTGGCGCCCGCTGGAGGGCGCGCCGCAGGTCGTTGTAATCCACGCCCAGTCCCCTCGGTGCGTCGGTGTCCATGGCGTGGTCAGCCACGACATCGGCCATCAGGTTGCAAGCGCCGTAAGTGTCGCCGTTTCGTCGTCGAAGTTCGGTGTCCAAGCACATCATGGCCAGTTCGCCTTCGAGGTAGTAGGAGATTTGACTTTCTCGTGTGTAAGGGCCGCTTCTATAGAGGTGTATCCACGCATCATGGCTGGATTCAGCCAGCGACTCCCTGTGGCATCCGTTGCACCGTGTATGACGGTTCATCTTTCGCAGGAAGTCCTTCCGCCAATCTGCTTCGGTCCATGCTCCCGACCGTACGCACATCATGTCGCCCAACCACGACGTCCCTCCTTCAAACCACCAAAGCAAATCCGTGTGACCTTCGCGTTGAAGGTCGTAATCCAAAAACGAAGTGGGTTTCAATCGCTTGACGTTCCACTGATGGAGGTATTCGTGCGAAAACAAACTCACGAGGTCGCGGTATTCGTCCTCGTGCCCTGGAAACAAACACGATCTCGGCATCATGGACGTTTGTGAGTTCATGTGCTCGAGTCCGCCACGGCCGGTATCCGTGAGCTGCAGGACGGTGAAGTAAGGCCCCCACGATGGCACGCCAAAGAGAGCGTGGTGTTCTCGAACAATCTTTTCCATGTCGTCCTGGAACACGGCCAGGCGTTCAGGATGCACGGCATGCCCACCGCTGTCCCAGATTTTCAGATGGTGAGGTCGGCCGTCGATGTCGCGTGTGATCATCGGGTTGCTGTTGACCTCCATGATGCTGTCCAGCAAGTGGTCCCGGTTGTTCGCAGCAAACACCCAACGGTGCCCGGCCTCGCCGTGGGTTGTGTCGTCCGTGGGCGTGAGCTGCGTGGCCGGTGTCCATGCGTTGGGGGCGACCAACGCCACGGTGTGCTGAAGGTGGCAACGGTCGAGATCAATGCCTTTCGTGGGCCAGAACCAGGTGAACGGTGGCATCATGTGGAGGTGCGAGGCATCGAGATGGTTGGACCGAACCGACAATTCACGGGCAAACAGGTCGTAAGCAAGATCAACACGCTTCGTGTTGGCCCGAAGATGCACCACCATCCCGTCCACATCCAACCGCTTCGAGGTCAGGGCCCGTCCGGATTGGTCGACGGCGGTGAAGTTGAACATGTGCTGGATGGGCTCTCGCATCATGTACGAACCCGGCACCCAACGAGGGAATTTGAGGTGAAGGTTACGCGAGGTGAACGGACCATCGATGGACACGCCCACCTCGAGGCGGTGCTCCGCACCGTTCATGGCGTTCAAGGTGAAGGTCATCCCGGAGGAACCAGAGGTCATGCATCCAGTTCGCTTGCGGCGGTTGATAGGTTCTCGCATGCCACCCGAAGCAGGGGGTGAAGGTCGTTGTTGAGCAGTTCTGCCACTGCGGTCCGAACCGTGGGGTCGTTGGCGCGACCGATCAAGCGTTCAAGCAGGATGGAGCGTTCGATCAGGGGCACTGCTTCCATGCCGACCAGCGACCATCGCAAAGCATCCTCTTCTTGGCCGCGGTGAAGCACCCACTTGGCGACCAAGTCGTGACCGTCGGCTTCGAACCACCGTTCGATGTGGAGGTCCTTCGATGAACGCACCGATTCGCGCAGGAGTTTGGCCAAGGCCTTACGGGCTTGTCCTGTGAGGGATGGAAGCAACTGCGCCAGCATCGTAGGATGGTGCTGTGCGACCCACCAAACCAGTTCGGGTGTTGGGGATGATGTGTTGAGGTGGGGTTCGATGGCCTTGGTGTTCACCGGACTTCCTGAGCGCAAAATGCCTTGCAACGCCAGGCGTTGCACGCTCTCGTGACGGTCGTTCAATCCGGACTCGAGCAGCTCACTGGGCAGATTGGTTCGAGTGAACAGTGTTCGGCGGACGACGACGTTCGGGTGCACGGCCAGTTCAGCATGAGCCGATTCGCCACCGTTCTTGATGAGCCATCTCGCGGCGTGCTGTTGCACAGCGGCATCGGCATCCGAAAGGAGTCGCCGTGCAGTGTCCATGGCCTCAATCCCAAACGATTCCAGCAGGTTGGCACCGGCCTGACGGACGCCAACGTCGCCGTGGTTGAGCAGAGGTTCGAGCGCTTCAACGCCGTGCAGCGGCGCCCATTTTCGATGTGCTTCCACGGCTTTCGCCACGAACCACGGATCGTCGTCGTTGAGCAGGGCGACGAACCCTTCCAGCGCCTCAGGTCGGTCGTGTTCGTACAAGTCTCGAATAGCCCGGCGACGGGTCCGGATGTCCCGGTGGGTCAAGCGTTGCATGGCTCGACCGAGATCGGTGGGCATGACGCAAGGAGAACGCCGCCCTTCAAAGCCCTGCTGACGTTCATCGAAGCTCGTACCACACCAAGGTCATGGCGATGGGCACGAGGAGCAGAAGGCGGCGATGCATGCGTTGAGTGGCGTCCAAGTGCTTGACGTAGGCTTCGGGCTTGACCTCGATCATCGAGCGTGTGCTTCGCAATCGATGGGGCGGTACGCTGTGCTCGAGATGGCTCAACACGGTCGGCCGCAGGGAAGGGGACCGGCTGTTGGGTTGCCCCCGCCCGACCACAAACCTGACCGGTTGATCACCGGCTGCTTGCAGGACGGTCGCCACGATGGCCAGTGGGTCCCGTGCATCGTGAAGGTCAACGCGCGTCGTTTCTCCGTCGCTTCTCACGTGACTCAACACACGCCACCGCCCCCGACCTTCGTTCAAGGGCTCCAAAGCGGCGCGTGTTTCTGGCAAACGGTCTTGGTGCAAGGTGACCGGTGCGGTGCGCCAGCCAAGGACAGGGCCAAGGCACACGGCGGTCACCAATGGCGTGATGCACAGCAGTTGGCCGACGAGCAGCAGGTCTTCCGAGCGAGTGAGGGCCGCCACCACCGCCATGGAGAAGCCAAGGAACACGCCGACCACGAATCCTGCTTGAACCCCCGTTACGAGTCCGATTCGCCGGACATCGGGTTGGTTCATGGTTGAATTTGAGGATGAGCGTGACTTCAAGGCTTTCCTCCACAGAAGGTCTTTACGGCTGAGTACCGTGATGTTGATGTGGAGCGAAACGGGTTGGCCGACCGTCACCGTGAGGCCCTCATCGGGCGTTGGGTCCTTGGGGTCTGTGGGTTTTTGTTTGCCTCGTTTTTCCTCGCACCATGGTCCCTTGAAACGGGCACGGTGAACCATCTTCAAGGCCGTGCCAACGCCATTGACTTCGCCACGTTGGACGGCTGGGGGTCGGCCGGCAACGATGCGACGAACATCTACGTGGACGACGAAGGCCAGTTGCACGCCACAGGCGAACTGGCGTGGGCCGGTTTGAATCCCTATGCGGCCTTCGTCTACGGTTTCGGTGACTTGAATTGCCACCAAAAGCATGAACGTTCGCTCGAAATCAACGGCAATCAAATGCCGGTGTGCACCCGTGACGTGGGCATTTTCTTCGGGTTGTTTGTTGGTGGTGCCGTGTTTCATCGCCGTGGTTGGAACCGTTGGACGGTCCGCGACACCTGCCTTTCCTTGCTACCTGAAGCATGGCTTCAGCCCGTATACGCCAGCAACCGGCGCACGCTGGTGTGGCTTGGTGTGGGCGTGTTGCTGTGCATGCCGCTCATCCTCGACGGCTTCCTCCAGCTCTTGACACCCTACGAATCCACCAACATCAAGCGGGTGCTGACCGGTGCGCCCTTTGGCTTTGGGTTGGGCATCCTCATGTGTTCCATGTTCGCTGCACGAGCGGACGCCTTCACTTCAGCGGGCGAAGTGCTGTTGCCGGGTTCGTCTCGATTTGTGCTGGCCCAGAGCGAGGTCAACGGTCAGGAATCGGAGTGATTCGGCGGGGACATGGACCACCACACGATCAGTTCCTCGGCCGTTTCTGGCAGCGGGCATCCTTCGTGGCCGCTTGAAAGAATGGCCAAGCGCTTGTTGATGTCACGAACCGCTTTCTGCAGCGGTGCGGACAAGGCCCGCCCTTCCTTCACTGCCAACACATCAGCCATCGCGTGTTCCCACGGGGCATCTGGATGGCTGCGACGCCAGGATGCCAACGCTGAGCGCAACGGCCAAACCGCAAGGGTAAGACGCGAGAAACCAAGTCGCTCGTCGCGGAGTTTGAACAGTTGTGCATCGGCGAACGGTACGTGATTTTGCTGCTTATGAATCCAGTTTTCGTTGAGCAACCACCGGACCAGCCGTTGAGTGTGGCGTTGAGTGACCGTGCGAACCGGGCCAAGTGAGGCGTACAGCCTCGGCACCTCAGATGAACCCACCATCAAGGAGAGGGTGCCGAGGACCGACCACACGGAGTGCGCCATCGGTGTGAGGGGGACATCGTTGGATTCTGCAGAATCCATGGGCCAATGAGCTTCTGCATCGGCCATCCAGTGCGCCGGTGAGGCGCCACCGAGCCAATCGGTGTGGATGGCGGTGCGTTCCTGGGGCGCACCCGGAAGCCGTTGTTGCTGCTTCACCTCGTGGACCAACCGGTTGAGGAGATGACGGTCCACTCGGTCCTTGTCGACGTTGAGCGGTGCAGGTTTACGATTGAAGAAACGGCGAAGTTCCTTTCGCAGTTTTCGTTTGAGTTCGTCCAAGCCACCCTCGTTCATGATGGGGCCAACCACATGGCACCGGTCAAAGGGCGGCGGTACACGCTGCTCGTCGCCAAAGAGGGCATGAAAGCCCTGTCGAATGGCGGTTTGGATCTCTTTGGTCTCGAAGTATTCCTGCTTTTCGGTGGTCATGCGCAAGGTGCCGCTGTTGATGCGCCGCATGGCCTTCGCTGGGTCGCAATCGATCCAGAACACGAGGTCTGGCACCATGGCCGCCGCATTCATGTTGGCCACTTCCTCAACGCCCAATGCTCCAACCACGCCCTGGTAAATGATGGACGAGTGGATGTTGCGGTCCGAAACCACGACCGTGCCTTGTTCAAGCAACGGTCGAATGAACGTGTGGGAATGGTCCAATCGGTCGGCTGCAAACAAGCCGGCTTCCTCCAGTGGCGTCTTGTTTCCCAGTTTCACCGAGGCCAAGGCCAACTTCCCCAGTTCGGAATGCCTTCGAGGCTCGTGGGTCATCACGACCTCAGGGAACGCGAAATCTTGCAACAATTCGCCGAGAATCCGGGCTGCTTCACCCTTTCCAGAGCCATCCCCGCCCTCCACGGTGATGAGGTACATGGGTCAGTCCTCTCTCATGTCATCGTAATCCGAACGAGCGAGCACGTTGATGATCATCCCGAACACAATCAGGGTGGGGCCAATGAGGATGAGGCCCCGGCTGAGCAACGCCACGCCTGCGAGGTATTGGGTTCGGCGATAACGTGCACCGCGTTTGGATTCGACGGCTGCTTGAACGCCTGCAAAGGCGGTGATCACGGTCAATCCGCCGATGGCGCTGGAGAGGCTCACGGCGTTGTCAAGGGTCCAACCGGTGGAGGCTGCTCCCTCCGATTCCTCTTGGACGCCCTCGCCGATTTTCATGGTCACGGGTCGCAGTTCCACACGGTCGGGCGTGAAGGTCCGCTCGACCGTTGTGTACCCCTCCGCTTCCACCACCAAGACATGCGGTCCACTGGCCATGTTTTCGAATGTAAAGTAGCCATCACGGTCGGTGACGGTGGTCTGCAACACTGCGTTGGAGGTCGCGTCTTGAAGCGCGATCGACACGTTTTCCAAGCCGCGTCCGTCCTCGTCCAAGACCAATCCAGTGATGTCAACGGAGGCGTCGTTGTCGAACAGCGAACTCTCGAGCAAATTCGTGGGGTTGCCCTGGAGGATGAGGACGCCGCTGATCATCCCGAGGATGCTGCCAACCAAAATGAGGGCCGCTGCTAAGTTTCGCCAGCGATCAATGTCACGGTCTTGCATCGCCAACCAATCATCGCCTTCATCACGTGCCTGCGGGGCCTCCACGGTGAGTGCAGAGGCTTGAACGACCAACTCCTCATCGGAAGGTTCGTTGCCTTCGAGGCGTGCTTGGACGCGTGCACGCAGGGCAGCCATCCGCTCTTCGCGTCCTTCGTCCAACTCAGGCCCCTCCGCACAAAGCCAGCCCGTGCGCGGATATGACCCCTTTCATCGCTGGGCGCGCCTTCAGGAGCGCTTCAAGAACCATTCAGCCACCCCGATGAGCCCCAAAATCAAGAGCAAGCCGGTGAGGCCAAGCGCCAGAAGGCCTGTGTTTCGTGGTGGAGCCGATGAGGTCTCGGTATCGGTTGGCGTTGGGTCGGGGTCGGTTGATTCGTGTTCCTCCAGCGGGTCGACATCGAGCAGTGCCCCTGTACGCAGCGCCACTTCGACCAAGCGGCCCACGTGTTCAAGCGATGCGGCGCTGACTTTGTCGGGTGTGTCTTCCATCGTGTGCCAGTGGGTGCCGAAGGTGCCTGTTTTGGGTTCGCCGTAGACCGGGTCCATCAGGTTCACGCTCGGGATGCCGAGGGCGTGCGGGTGGATGTGGTCGTCGAGCACGGCCGTGGTCACGTTGTATCGCATGATGTCTTGGCCGATGTCGCCGTTGCAGTCGGTTTGGTCGCCGACCATGCCGAGGGCGGCTCCAATGGCCAACAGGCGCTGCTTCAACGTCCGATTTCCCGGTTCGATGTCGTGAAGCTGGAGGTCGGCGTCGCCGACCATATCGAGCAAGAGGAACGATTCGATGCGTTCCACATCCTCACTCGTGAGGTTGTCCGCCCAGGCCGCTGCGCCTTCAGTGAAATTTTCGTTTTGGTCCTCGGCGTCGTTGAAGAACAGCACGAGGTCGTGTTCAAGGTTCAATTGGGGTGCAATGGTGATGAATTGAAGCAACACCGCAGTTCCGCTGGCGCCGTCGTTTGCTCCGGGCACGGGTTGGCTGCGGTTGGACGCATTCAAATCCTGGTCGGCGATGTTTCGTGAATCGTAGTGGGCGCCGAGCACAACAGCCGTTCGCGGTCCGGCAGCAGTGCCGTTGAGCGTCAAGATCACGTTGGTGAGGTTCATGCCGTGGCGCTCGTGAACCTGCAGTTCAGCCATCCATCCGTTGGCTTCAGCTGCTTCCAACATGATGGCGCGCAGCGCATGCGATGCGTTCGAGCCGGGCAGCCTTGGCCCGAGGTTAACTTGTTCGGCGATGGACCGATTGGCCGTTGACCCATTGAACAGAAGCGATGCAGATGCATCGCAGGCAGCATCCTCAAGGGTTGTTGGCGCCGGTTGTTGGCCGTGGGCCGAGCCCGAAGCGACCGCCAAACACGCCAGCAACAGCCAAGCTCGAAGGGCGGGGCGCGACATCATCATGACGCCCGAACCACGGACTCTTAAATACCTCCGTGGCCGACGGAGAAATGGGAATCCGTCGCTTGATTCTCACGGTGAATCGCATGTCGGAACGACGCTCCACTTCGGCCATGCTGTTGACCCTCCTCATGGTGCTCATGGCATGGGCGCCGTTTGCTGGGTCGGCCATGGCATCGGCAGAGGACAACTCCGAGGACCCCTACGCCGGTGAAATCGGTGAAATCATTGGTGATTTGGACGACTTTGACCCGGTCATGGGGGCGGCTTACCTCTTCATCCACGAGGAGGAGCCCGTGGTGTCGGCGACCGGCTTCATGCGTCAAGCATGGATTGACGAAGGACGGCCCGGCGTTGAGGACATGACCCACTCGCCCACCACCACGGGTCGGGCTGCGAGGGCCTGCACGCCTCACACCGTTGGTGACACACTGTCGTCCAACACGGCCGACGGGACGAAGAGCGTTTACGTAGCCAAAACGACCAATTCGGTTGCGTTTTTGGTTGAATCCGGACGAACGCTGTCCTCCACCGTGCTCAACAACCTTGCCAGCACGTGGGACTCAACCATTTATCCCACCATGACGACATACTACGGCAAGGATTACCTTGACGGGCGCGGCCTCGCTCCGCCCGATGTTGACAACAACTGCCAGGTTCAGATCGTGATCTACCAAATGGACGGCGCCTACGGCACGGGGGGCTACTTCGCACCTTCGTACGCCTCCTCCCGCGAAGCCGTGTTCGTGGACTTTGCTGACATCACCTTGTCGTGGGGCAAATCCATCCTCGCCCACGAGCTGCAGCACCTGCTGCACAACGCGCTCGATCCGTACGAAAACCTCTGGATCGATGAAGGCAACGCCGACGTTGCGATCTACCTCTGCTTTGGGGCTGATTCAACACTCGTCAGCCACGTGAACGCGTGGACCGGGAGCCCCGAACAATCCGTGCGTTGGTGGAACCAACGCATCGCCGATTACGGCGCCGGGTACATGTTCACCATGTACCTTGCCGAACACCTCGGCGGCGGTCCTGCCGTTCGTCAGCTGGTGCAGGACACCGCAACGGGCGGCTTGGGCGTGGAGAACCTGGCCCTGTCGCCCCAAGCCGGTCAAGTGGGTCTGCTCGGTCGAACCATGGGCGAGATTTTCGCCAACTTCAGCATCGCCGCCACCCTGGATTCCGACCAGGGCATCTACGGGTACCCCAACCTCGACCTGAACCCCGTCTGCACGGGCGGGGCCTTCTGCACGGCCCAACCCACGGAAACCAACAGCAATTGGCTCGCGCCGTGGTCCTCCACCGGCAACCCGGTTGAAGGATGGGGCCTTCGTTCCTTCAAGTTCACGCCCGGTGGCGCTGCACCCGCACCGTTGACCATTCGTGCGACCGGGTCGGTCTCGCAGTTTGACGGCGTCGTGGTGAGCAAGGCCACCTCGGACGGGTTGTGGTCGGCCACCGACCTTGACTTCACCAACAACGTGGCCACCGCCCTCGTTCCAGGATTTGGCAACCTCACCGATGAGGTGTGGGTCATCACCTGGTACGCCAGTTCAGTGGCGGACTGCGATTACACCTCCTGCGGCCCTTCCTACCCGACCGGAAGCATCGATGTCGAGGCGGCTCGCATCACTTCGCCTGCGACGCTGTCGCTGAACACCACCACCCTTTCCGACCGGGACGGCGATGCCATCGACGACACCGTGATGCTGAGTTACGGCGTGCTCTCGAATGCGTTCTTCGAAGACCTTGACGTTCAAATCATCGTCACCGACAGCAACGGCCAGCAGGTGGACGTGCTGACCGATCGTGTCGCAGCAGGCGGCGGCCAGGAGGTCAACGGCCAAGTGTATTTCACGGCCCCACAAGCCGGTCAGTACACCTTCGACTTCGTCATGAAAGACATGCTTGGCGACACGGTGGACGGCGCCACGAGCGCACCACAACTGTTGGGCAACATGAAGCCGGTCGCCAACGGAACGGTGGCCACGCCCGAGGTGCAAACCTGGGAGAACATCCAATTCAACGGCGGTGGCTTCGATGCATGGGGTTTGTCCTTGGACAACAACACCCTGCCGTACCTTGATCTACCGACGGCGTACGCTTGGTCCTTCGGAGACAACGGTTCCTCCAACCTCAAGTCCCCGTTGCGCTCCTACGCCGATGTGGGCTCCTTCAACGCCACGCTTCGGGTCATGGATCAGGGCGGGACATGGTCCGACACGGACGTTCACGTCATCAACATCTCCGACGATTCGGCGCCCGTTCCCATCATCACGGTCAACAACGTGGTTGTGGAGGACGAACTGAATTTGTTGACCAATCAACGCATCCTGTTTTCGGCGGGTCGAACGTCCGACAACGTGCCGACCGAGCACCTGAGTTTCACATGGGATTGGGGCGACGGTTCATCCGACACCGGCGTAGGAGTGTACGCTCAACAGCATGAATGGGGCGAAATCGACGGTGAAAACGTCACCTACACCCTCGTGCTGAATGTTTCGGACGGCATCAACACAGGCACCAAGGAAGTGCTGGTGACCATCAACAACCGCATTCCCGTTCAGGTGTTCAGCGACAATCTGGTCACCCAAACCTACACCTCGTTGGTGATGCCGGACGTGTTTGAAGACACTGACGGCGAACTGGTCGCTTACGAATGGTTGTTCGCCGATGGCGTCCGACTTGGTTCCGGCGTGCCCGCCCGAGGCGATGACTTCTCCACTGTGAGTGGATCAAGCGCCAACCCGATTCTTGCATGGGACACGCCCGGTAACAAATCCGTGACCTTGACCGTCACGGACGATGACGGGAGTCAGCGGACCGCCGTGTTGAACGTCGTGGTCATGAATCAGCTCCCGTTTGCGGCCTTTGAGGTTCGAACCTCCTCAGCACTCGGCTCCAGCGACATCGATTTCAGAGCGGAGGACGGCCAGGTGGATGAAGCCTACATCTTCGATGGCCGAATGAGCATGGACCCCGACGGCTTGATCGGTGACGACTCGGACATTGCGGTGTGGAATTGGTCCTTCTCCGACGGGACCTATGGCGACCGGCCACAGGTCACGCACACCTTCGCCACACCGGGCGAACACACGGTGACCCTCGTTGTGTTTGATGCAGCGGGCGAGGCGAGTTACCCGCGCACCATGACGGTCCGCATTGCCAACCCGTTGCCCATCGTCCAGGTGCGAATCCTCGATGGATGGATCAACGGGACCCTTGTGACCAGCGAAACGGCGTTGCCCGATGGCACTGCACCCGATGCATGGTCGCACACGTTCACCGACGATGGTTCGGTCGTGACGGTGCCCGGTCGGATGGTGTTTTTCGATTCGTCCGGGACCCGGGACGGCGACCGTCAATTCGAGGGTCGCTATGTCCCCTTTGAATCGGCTTCCAATGAATGGAACGGCCTGGTTGAATACACGTGGGACTTTGGTGATGCGACGCCGCTCAACCACGAAGCACATCCAAGGCATGCCTACGTGCTCCCCGGCACGTACACCGTGACGCTGACGGTGCGCGACGCCTTTGGGACGGGCGATGTCACACGCGCTTCGTTTGAGATCATCGTCGACCATCCCCCGATGATCAACGACCTGTTCCTTCCCGAGAACGTCTTCGCCGGTGTGTCCTCATCGTACGATGCGAACATCACCGACCGTGAATTCGGGAGTGAATTGGAAATCTATCGCGACCTGGACGTTGACGATGGCTCCATCGAAGAGCGCGACGAGCGCATCCTGACCGACTACACCGTTCGCTGGGACTTCGACATCGAAGCCGATGAAGATGCAGACGGTGATGCCGAGAACGATTGGGTTGCACCGACCGCCGGGTCGATGGAGCGTACCATTCACGTCTACGAAACACCCGGCTACTA
>Ga0181573_10003136_pt1 | contig 14859 bp, 8 predicted proteins | sample 101ome_25_FD_148643 | JGI IMG/M metagenome (GOLD analysis project Ga0181573, IMG submission 148643) | Coastal salt marsh microbial communities from the Groves Creek Marsh, Skidaway Island, Georgia - 101409BT metaG (spades assembly) | ecosystem: Environmental > Aquatic > Marine > Intertidal zone...
CCCGCCTCCGGCTCGTCGTCTTTTTTGTCGCGAGGTTCTTTCTTGTCGTCGTCCCCCGTCTCGGGCTCGTCGTGCTTGGTCCGAAACATGTCCTCGATCTCCTGCGGCGTCATCAGGTGCGGGAGGATCTTGCTGTCCCTCGGGGTGACGCACATGTCGCCCTTGAGGCGCCTGTTTTTCGGCGCGCGCTTGGTCTCCGCGTGCTCCTTGGCGCGAACCTTTTGGAACTGTCGCATGACGCTGAGCGAGAGGTCGCGGTTCACCACCTGCGCCTTGTTGTAGAAGACGTCGTTCTCCCTCTGCAGGATGCGCGCCTTGCCCTCCTGAAGGACGGTGAACCCCTCGGGGGGGTCCAGCGTCTTCTCGTTCGGCGTGAGCGTCATGAGCGCGCGCGCGTCGGTGACGAGAGCGGACGCGATGTGTCTCACGCGGTGGTGCACCGAGGCGCCGCCGCCGCCGACGTGCGATGCGTGCGGTGGGGGAAGACCGGGTGCGAACTTGACACCGCGGTGGATGAACGCGCCGAGCGGGCCGAGGGCGCGTCGGGCGATGGTGCCGTGTGCGTTGGCGCGGGCCGGCCGACGATGCGAGGTCGTCGAGGGGCGGGGCGCTGGCGATGAGTGGTGTCGGCGGCGAAGGAGACGGAGCACGGGAAAGGAAACCGGGGGGGGGGGAAATGAGCGCCGACTTCTGTGACTGGTTTCCACACGACCAAATGTATTTCATACACCAAATAGGATGTATCGAACATGAAACACGGTTAGAAAACGGAAAAGCACGGAGCATGATTCTTTTTTTACGAAGGTACAAAACACGAGAGGTGAAAAGGGGCACACGCGCTCGGGGCTGAGACACACACGCAGCTCGCCCGGGTCTCCCCGCGGCGCGCGACCGGTGCCGGCACCCATCGAGGCTCCCACACGTCTCGTCGCGCCCCGGATCCGTCGTCCCGCGCGAAACCCGCGTCTCCAAACCCGAGATCGCGCGCTCGCCTCGTGGCCGTTGAAAACGGAGTGACGCGCCGTGGCACGCGTCTTTTGGGGAGCATCCGTTCGTTGGAACCATGGGGGGGAACGTGCGGTACGCGGCGTTCGCGCGCCTCTCCGACGGCCTCACCCTCGCGTCGTTCAAGGGCAAAGGCGCCACTAACGCCGTCACCGAGACTGCGCACAAGGTGCTCCGCTCGGGCAACCTCAAGCCGAACGGGCAGCTGACCGTCACCGTGGACCGCACCATCGGCACCCTCCACCTCGCGGCGGGTGACGGCGACGTCCTCGCGGTGATCACGGCGCCGGACTACCCGCGCCGCAGCGCGTTCAAGCTCCTCGACGAGATCCGCGAGATGGTGCGCGCGGGGTGTCGCGCCGAGGACGTCGGCGCGGCGACGCGCGAGGGCGAGCTGCAGTCGGCCGTGCCCACGCTGGCGTCGACGTGCAGGCGGTACGAAGATCTGGGCGAGGTGGACAAGCTGACGGCGGTGTCGCTGCAGGTGGAGGAGGTCAAGGCGACGATGGAGGGCAACATAAACAAGATGCTGGACAACGCGGAGACGGTGGGCGCCGTGGAGGACAAGGCGGAGGCGCTGAGGGACGGCGCGCAGCAGTTCCAGCGGCGGAGCGACAACATCAAGCGCGCCATGTGGTGGCGCCTGTTCAAGATCAAGTTGATATTCGGCCTGCTCTTCGTCGTGGTGCTGGGGTACATCTTCATACCGATCATCGTCAAGGCGTCGGAGGACTCGGAGAATAAGTGAGCGCGCGGGACGAGAGGAGAGTAACGACGAGGAAGGGGCCGCGCCGGGGTAGTCGGTTGTTTGTACCTACGAAGTTGAAGAGGGTGACATTTCGTTCCTCGGAAACCAGAGACGCCTCTGCGATGAACGTGGTGGTGCACCGCGCCACATCGAGGATGCGCGCGTTCAGGAACGCCGCGCTCGCGGCCGCGAGGGCGGCGAGCCTCGCGTCATCCGCGCCCGGGTACCACCCCGTACCGACGATCCCTCGAGGCGGGTTCGCGTCGTCGTCGAAAGCGGCGCCGCGGCGCGCGCGGGATCCGCCGCGCACCGCGTCCATCGCGGGTGACGCGACGCGAGAGTACCTCGTCAAGCTCCCCGCCGAGGAGATGGCGGCGGGTTTGGACGAGGCGCAAAGCGGCGTGCGCGCGCGGCTCATCACCTTAACCTCCGTCGGCGCCGCCGTGTACCTAGGATACTACATCTTCCCCCTCGTCGGTGCGCCCGCCCGCCCTCCCAACGTCCGCAACCTCCCCAACCTAAATCGATCCATCCGACGAACGACGTTCCATCCATTCATACGCCCGAGTCCCACCCGCTACCACGGTGGTGATCCTCCATCTCTGAATGACCCACCCTCCATCTCCATCTCCCAGGCGGCGGCACCGCATCCAGCGCGACGCAGATGCTGCGGTCCAAGGACGTCCTGTTCCAGCGCGCGGGCGTGACGAGGCTTCGCGCGGTGCTCGCATCCCCCGGCGGAGGCGCTCACGTCGCCGAAGCGGTGTCGAGTTTAGGCTGCGCCGAGGCGCTGGTTCGCGTCGCGAGCGCGTTTAGGGACGAATCGGGCGCACGAAAGAAGACGTGGGGGCTGAGTGGCGGGTGGGGGCGGAGACGGGGTGCCGAGGGGGGTGCCGAGGGGGGTGCCGAAGAGGGTGCCGCGAGGGCGTCGAGGAGGGTGGCGAGGAGGGACGTCGCGAGGGACGCCGGCGAAACGCTCGAGTCGCTCGCGGCGAATGCCGTCGTCGCTCGCGCCATGAACGCCCGACCTCACCTCGTGGCTCTGTTGCGTGACGCGTCGATGGACGGGGGTCTGGACGAGGCGGTACGCGAGAGCGCGCGGCGGGCGCACGCCTCGTTGGCGGCGGCGGCGGAGACGGAGGGGGACGCGTAAGTGTTAGCGCCTTCGACGATAGTCTTGTTATCATTCTTTTGGAACCTTTTGCCAAAAATACCAAACCGCGACGGCCAGACGAAGCCGACGTACGTCCGTCCGCCGCTCGCTCGCACGAATCAACGACACGAGTCAACAACACAATCCATTCATCCCTCACGCTCCATTTCGCCCCTCTCCTCACTGGGCGTCGCATATGGCCTTGAGCTGCGTGAGGCGCCGCTGCGCCTCCATTCGTCCGCTGGCGTGCGCCAGGAGCTGCTCAAACTCCTCCTTGGAGCTCGTCTGCGACGCCTGCGCCACGTGCTTCTCCCACGCCTCGTCCTGCTCCGCCATGCCGTCCAGCATCATCTGCAGCGAGCCCTTCAGGTCGTCCGGTGCGACGCTTCCCTTGGCGTAGGCGTCGTCCACCGCCGCCTTGACCCGTGCGCCCTCGACGAAGGGGTCGATGGTCATGAGCTCGTCGATGAGCCTGACCGCGGGAGTGGCGTCGAGCTGCTGGAGCGTCTGGGTCAACAGCAGGATGACGTTCTCCAGGGTCTTGAGCACCTCCGGGGCCTCGGCAGTCTCCTTGCACTTCTCGTAGACGCTGTACGCCGCGCCCAGGACGCCCGGGGTGAGCCGCCCGCTCACCGCAGCCTCCCGCACCTGCGCCTGGACCACGGACCAGTCCCCGCCGCCGACGATGGCGTTGAACGTGACGAAATCGTCGGGCTGGGGCTCATCCGGCTGCGTGACGCGTCGCACGACGGACCTGCCGCGCGTGCGGGTGCGCGGGGCGTTGAACCGCCGGGACGAGGGGAACCGGGACGACGGCCGGGCGGCGGCGACGGTCGCCGACATGTTCCGCGCGCGCGTGTGTGTCTGGGGAAAAAGCGAACAGCCCGTTATCCTCGTCGGCATATAAAGCGGTTCGTGATTGGTGGAAATTCGAATGATTCGAATACAAGGTGCAACAGACGAGAGGCCGACATCATCACTCGGCGCCGCCCCCCGCGCCGTCCCCGCCCTCCTCCACCCCCGACCCGTCTCCCCTGAGGGACCGCAGGTACGCCGCCCTCTTACTCCGCGCCGTCTCGTTCACCCCCACCCTCGTCCCCTCCCTCCACGACCTGAACTCCGCCCGCTTCGCCGTCAATCGCTCGGGCCTCGCGTCGGCACCCGCGGCTCTCGCCTCCACGTACGCCGCTAACCTCGCCTTGCTCGCCTCGATCTGCTCCCTCAGGTGCGCCTCGCGAGCCTCGTACGTCGCCATGGAGATGACCTTTCGCTCGCCATCGCCGCGAAGCACCCGGCGATGGCGCGCGGGGTCCAGCTCGATCACGGGCGGACCGGGCGGGGGCTCGTCGCCGGCGTCGGCACCCGCGGCGGCGGATTCGTCCTCGGCGTTGTCGGCGGGTTCGAGGGGCTTGGCGCCCGCGTGCGTCGCGATGTCGCCGGAGAGCTCCCGGTACGCCGGCGCCAAAGGCGGGGCATTCTCGGCATTCTCGCGGACGTACTCGCGGGCGCGCAGCTCCGCGACGCGCTTGGCGTACGCCTCCTCCGCCTTGGACTTGCGAGCGCCATCCGCCGCGTTCCACTGCGAGAGCGTCTGGTCGAAATAATTCTCGCGAGCGGCGTCCGCGGTCCACTCCGCCGCCTTTGAATCCGAGGCGTAGGACGTGAACTTCCACCGCATGTCGCTCGGTATGTCGCCGTTGGGCTGCACGTCGAACGCGCACCTCGGGTTGTCGAGCTTGACCTCCAGGACGAGGTACTTGCCGTTCTCCGTGGGTTCAAAGGCCATGGCGGGGACGGTGAGCATCGTGTACGCGTTCCAGGCGTGAAGCTCGACACCCCTCAGGTGGCCCTTGTGACCGCCGCGCAGGTACTCCGCCTGTTTGTCCTCCCACCCGTCCTCCGGGTCCGTGAGCGTCACCCTGAACCCGGCGGGAAGGTCCGATTCGAAGTGCAGCGCGAGCACGACCCTGGCTTTGATCGCCACCCGAACGCGGCAGACGAGGTGCGAGTAATTGGGACGGTACTCGCCGTCGAACCTCGCGGGGTCGCCGATGGGTTGATCGTCGAAGGACGCGAGCGGGACGTCGCACAGCGCGCTGAGCCGCCACGGGCCGCTCGGCACCGGCGTGAGCGCCTTGGAATAGGCCATGACGGTGTACCCGTGCTCGTTCGGTTCGAAGGTTTTCGGGGGAGCCGCGCCCGCGACAAAGTGCGTCGTCTCGCCCGCTCCGTCGTTGTTCACCACGGCGAAGCGCGCGAACGGGGACATGGCGGGGTCCGGAACCTCCAACGCGGCGGCGACCGTCGTGGGCTTCTCCACCCTGAACACCCTCCGGAACCAGACGTGCCAGTCGCCCGCGGCCATCTCCGGGTAGGTACCCTCCGCCAGCGACGGCGCGGCGAGTTGTTTCTCCTCGAGCATCTTCGCCGGGTCGTCGAGGTCGAACGGCCGCTGCGACCGAACGTCCGCGGCGAAGTAGAAGCCCGGGTCGACGGAGAGCTGCAGGACGTGTCTGCCGCGCGGAAGACGAACCGTCGCGCTCTGCGAGGTGTTCGTGGCGAGCGTGAGGACGGTTCGCTGCGGCGCGCCCGTCTTGTACCAGTCGTAGTCGTGGAGCACCGCTTCGCACGTCGACGTGTCCACCTTGTCCTTGGGGGGTGACGGCAGCCGGACCTTGACCGCGGACACGCCCTTGAGCATCTCGAACGTCGTCTCGGGGGTGTCCAAGGACCTCGCGTTGGGGTAGATGACGTGGTCGAAGGTGAGCGCCTTGGGCTTGGGGTCCTCGAGGGGAGTCTCCTCCTTCTCGCCCTCTTCGCCCTCCGCCGCGTCCGCCTCGCTCTCCTCCTTGGGCGGCGGCCTCGGGCGCTTGGGTTCCATCGGGGGCAACCCCACGCACACGAGCGTGGGCACGGGAACCTCCGGTTTCTCCTCCTCCTCCTCGCCGTCGGCGGGGGGCTCGGGCTCGACGGGGTTTCCGTCCTCGTCGAGCTCCGGCGGCGGCGGAGCGTGAGCATCCTTAAACGCCTGCACACCCGCGGGGTCGAGGCACACGACCGGGCACAGGCCCTCCGCCTGGATAGCCGCCGCGGAGTCCGCGCCGGGATACTTCTCCGGGCTTCTCTCGGGCTCCCCTGCGTCGGGCTTTTCTTCCCCATCCGCCGACTCGGGCTCCGGTGGGTTTTCCCCGCCGGCGTCCGTTGCATCCGCCGCCGGCTCGGGCTCCGCCGGCTCGGGCTCCTCCGGGCTCCTCTGGGCCTGGATGGACGCCACCCTGTATATCGCCGGGTACCTCGCCGCCAGCGTCGCCGCGAGCTCGTCCGCGCCCGGACCGCAGAGCACCAGCGGCGCGGGCAAGGGCACCGGCGGGGGCGGCTCCGGCGGAGCCACCGTCAGCGTGATCGCCAGCCTCGTCGGCTCCGGGGAGTCCACGTGGATCATCTTCGCGCCGGGACCGAGGTCGTGCCTGTCCAGCCTCGCGTCGCGGTTCGCGTGCGCGAACACGTTCGTCCTGAACGCGACGGTGAAATCCTCCGCCGTCCGCGCAAAGTCCTCCACGTCGACCCAAACCGCGGGTCTCCTCGACTCGGGGTTTACCATCTCCGGTTCCCTCACCGACACGCAGCACCGCCTCTGGTACACGCACGCCTCGAGCACCTCGTACTCCAGCAGCGGCAGCGTGCGCGGGTCCGTGACGTGCCGCGTCTCGTGTTCGCGGTCCTCGAGGGTGACGAAGTCCTCCACCTTTTGGTACACGTCGTCGATGGCCTCGGCGCCGTCGAAAAAGTGCGCGGTGCGCGGGAAGAGCGACCTGACGGGCGCGTCGCTAAAGTCGTACTTGGCGAGCCTGTTCTTGACGTTATCCTCGTTGGCGTCGTCGTGCCTGATCGTCAGTCGCTGCGCAACCTCCTTGCCCTCCTCCAGCTCGTCGCACGGCGCGAACTCCTTGTGGAACACCCTGCCCGTGAGGGGATCGATGAGGCGGCCTCTGGTCCGGGCGAAAACCGTCTCGTGATCGACCTCGACGACGCAAACCTTATCCGGTTCGTGGCCGGCGTCGAGCAGCGCCTTGGCCTGGTAGTGGTTGTGGGGGAATCCGTCGAGGATCCACCCGCGCACCACGCAGTCGTCCCGCCCTAAACGGTCCTTCACCAGCGTCATCATGAAATCGTCGGGCACCGTCTTGGTGGAGTCGAGGTACCGTTTCGCCTCGATGCCCAACTCCGTGGGATTGTCGTACGCGGCATCCCTGAGCAAGGCGCCCGGGTAGACGTAGGGCACGTTCAGCGCCTTCGCGAGCCTCTGCGCGACGGTGCTCTTGCCCGACGCGGCGGCACCGACGACGGCGACGCGCGTGGGCATGTTCCCGTAGACGCGAACGGCGGGATCCCATCGCGCTCGACCGTAGCCCCACACCGTTCGCATCGGGACAGCCGCGGGGGCGGCCAGCGCGATCGCCTCCTTGAACCGCGCGTACCTCGCGCGGTGGGGTTCGTACGCCAGGACGTAGTCGAACGCTCGCTCGGGGACCGTGTCGGTCGTCGTTCCGTCCTTGGAGCATTGGACAATCTCGTTCGCGGCGGCGAGTTCGGCTTCGGCTTCCGCGATTCTCTCTGGAAAGGCATCCGGTTCCTCTCCGACGTCTGCGAGGTTCCGCTCGTGCTCCCGCGCGTCGCCACGCGGGTGCTCGAAGAAGACGAAGAGGGCGTCGAGCCCGGCGGCGCGCATGGCGGCCGCCCCCGCGGCGTCCGTCTCGAGCACGGGCATCTTCCCCGAGACGCTCAGTCTCTTCACCTCGGCGAAGGGCGTCCCGTACTCGACGGTTATTGGGGGATTGCCGACGTCCTCGTCGACCCACTCGCCGTAACCGACGATGACCTCGGTGCGTTCCAGGAACTTGCCCTCCTCGGCCTCCGCCGCGAAAGTGTCCTCGTCGACGAACCTGTAGTGGACGCCGTCGATCTCCCCGGGCTCGGGCTCGCGGGTGGTGGTCGCCAGCGGGAAGCCAAACGAGTCGGGAAATTCTTTGAGCAAAGCCTCGAAGACCTCCTCCTTCCTCGACCCCAGCGGGCCGGAGATGACCAGGGGCTTGGGCGGTGGGACCAGTAGCTTGGGGTGGATCCTGGCGATCGCCGTCTTGAGGTCGCCGTACGCGAGTTCCGGGGCGTCGTCGAGAGAGACGATGACGTCGGTGAAGAGACCGTCGGCGTCGCAACCCGTCATCTGCCGCGAGATTTTGTCCAGACGTTCGGCCATCTCCTCCTTCTGCTCGTCGGTGAGCTCGGGAGGCTCGTCCGGGAGCTTGACCTCGTCCTCGTCGCCGCCATCGGCGTCGCCATCGGCCTCGGCGGCGTCTTCCCCCTCCGGCGGCGGCGGCGGCGTCTCCTTGATCTTGCGAATCCTCGCCTCCAGCCCGTCGACGCTCGAGGGCGTGACGAGGCAAAACGCCCCCCGCGGGTACACCTCGCGCAGTCGCGTCACACCCTGGACGTCTACGACGATGACGGGGACCTTGTTCGCGTCGTGCGCCGCCTGAACCGCCTCGACGGGCGTACCGAAGAGCTCGCCGTCAATCTCGGCGTATTCCACGAATTTGCCGTCGGCGATGTCCGACTCGAACGACGCCCTGTCGACGTACTCGTAGTGCACGCCCGCCTGCTCGCCCTCCTTGGCGGCGCGCGTCGTCTTGCTGCAGACGTAAGCGAACCTGTGCGGGAACTCCTCGTCGAGCGCGCGGTATATTGTCTTTCTGCCGACGCCCGTGGGGCCGCAGAGGACGACGGGGACGATTGGTTTGCCCTCGTTGGGATCTCGCGGGGGGAGAACGTCGGGTCTCTCCTGGATGACGATGTCCTTGAGCCGCTCGTACGCGACATCCGGATCGTCGAGGCAGATGGTGCTCTGCCACAGCCCGGAATCGAGCCCGCGCTTCTTCTCAGCCTCCGCGGCGATCAACCGCTCCTCCAAGTCTCGGTCAGTCTCGGTGAAGTACTCGCGAAGCCGGCGCTCGTACTCCTCGGCCGTCGCCGGCCCGACGTAGATGGCCATCGTCTCGTCGCCGTACTTTTCCTTGATCTGGTCCGCCATCGCCGCGGTCGGCACGTCGCACACGCACAGGAGCTCCTTCTCCTTCGCCTCGTCCAGCGAAGCCTTCGTGATGGCGTACTTGTAAGTGCACGTCTCGTGCTTGTAGAGGTCCTTCCACGTGGTGGCGAACTCGCCAGCCCCCTCCATCTCGGTCCACTTTGTCTTGTCGACGTGGATCATGCCGTCGTCCTCGAACTCCGCCGGGTCGTCCTCCGCCGGGTAGTCGGGCCTCAGCGGCCTGGTGGTGACAATCTGCGGGCGGTGGAACACCTCGGGGAACTCCTCGAAGATCAGCCTCTGAAGCTCGGCTTTCTCCAGAAAGTTCGGGCCCACGAGGATGACCGGCTTGACGATCACCTTCTCCGTCTTGTTCGCCGGGATGACGTCGGAGTAGTCGAGGATGTGCGGGGGCAGACCGTACAGGCGGTTGCGCACAATCGGCGACAGCGTGGCGCAGCAAACCTTGAACTCGTAGTACAGATCGCCGGGGTCGTCGATGAGCAACAGCTTGTAGAAGGACTCTGCGCACTGAGGCGGGTGGACGATGCGCTTGGTGATGGGCGGCTTCTCCTTCGGCTCGGCACCCTCCTCGGCACCCTCCTCGGGTTCAGCCTCGCCCGCGTCGTCGGTCAAGCCCGGCGAGGCTAACACCAGCTGGTTCGCCGACTCGGTGAGCATCCGCTGAACGATCGATTCGTCCACCTTGAGCCGTTCCTTGATGCGCCGACGGAGAAGCTCCGGCGTGGAGGTGTCGACGTGGACGATGTACGCGTCCACCGCGGGGTTATCCCTCAGCTGCTCGCACCCGTCGACGTCGATGGTGAGAAACAGGAGCTTGCCGCCGGCGGCGACTTTGGAGACGGCGTCGATCGAGCTGCCGTACCTGTACCGCTTCACCTTTGCGCCGTCTGCGCCGTTGGCGTCTTGTCTGTGCACCCTGCTGGCCTCATCGCCGGTGAGGGGCACGAGCGGGAGCGTGGTCTCGACGTTGACGCCGCTCTCCAGCAACTTAGCCTTCTCCTCCAAATCTTCCCAGTACATCTTCTCCCCGCCTCGCGAGCCCTCCGCGAGGTCCACCACCTCATCGCGCGCGCGCCCGCCGAGCGCCGGGACGAAGTGGAAGTGCGTGCCGTCCACCTCGTGCGCGTGCGGCGGCCGCGTCGTGGTCGCCAGACCGTATCCGAACCGCTCCGGATACTCTTCGCAGAGTCGATCGACGAGCGCCTGCTTACCGACGCCCGCGGGTCCGCAGAGTGCGATGATCCGCGGCGGCGGGTGATCCGGCAGCCACCGTTCGCGGAGGTACACGGTGGGCAACGCGTTCTTGGCCTTGTGCTTTGCCCTCACGGGTGGGACCGCGTCGGTGAGCGCGTTCAGCAGCCTATCGTGAAGCGCGCCCTCGGCGTTGTTCACGCCGAAATTCTCCTTCGGCCAGCCGGTGAGCCAGGTCACCATCGGCACCCTGTGCGACCCCACGCGTGGTAACACGCCGTAGTGCTTCATCAGCTTGAGCGTCGCCTTGCACAGCAGCAGCGGCCACAGCTGTATGGGCCGAGCGCCAGGAAACGCCGCGCGGCCGAAGACGTCCACGGGCATCCTGTCGTCCACCCACACGCACCGCCATTGGTCGACGACCCACATTCGCACCGCGTACTTGCCGTTGGCGCTGACGGTAGGGTTCGGCGGGTTCTCCGGGTCGCTCCCGTCGTTGTCCTTGGGCCAGATGTTCTCCCACAAAAAGTCCCCGGCGTCGATCACGTCAGAGCGTTGGTTCACCAGTCGAAGAGCGTTCCACATCCACTCCGTCGCGGGATTGGCGCTGAAGAGGACGCTCTCCGAGACGAGCTCGCGTCGTTGCCGTTGCGGCGACGGGTCGTCCGGGTCCGCGTTCTCGTCGACCGGGGGTTCCTCGCCGTCCTCGGGGGGCGGGGGCGGGGGTTTCAGCAGGAGCATGGGCACGGCGGGCTGATCGTGCATGAAGAGCTCGGGGCGCTTCCAAGTCTCCACGTACATCGCGAGCGCCTCGGGGCACGCATCGCCGTCCTCGGCGTCGTAGAATTTGCCGTCGTCCTCGTCTGTCGTGGGGGACGGATCGGCGATGGTGAGATCGGGGGAAGGGCGGGCTTCGAGTTGGGGACGAGCGGGGATGCGGGGAAGCGCGAGACGCGGGGCGGGCGAGCGCCCACGGTCAAAAAAGATTCCAGATGGAGGCACGCACGGGCTGCGGGCTTCCCGTCGAGCTCGAGCTTGCCGAGCTCGTCCACGACGCGCTCCTCGTTCCACGGGGGGAACTTGCTCTCTATGTAGGAGGCCCCCGGGGCGACCGGATACGGGTTCTCCTCTTCCTCCGCCATGGCGCGCGAAGAGACCGCCCGTCTCTCCCTCCTGCGCCGGGTCCTCTGTCGGCCCTGCCCGTTGCTACATTTGGATCGGCGGAGCGGATCGGGACCGGGACCACCTGAAAATTGCTTCGTATGGGATTTGTGAGCGAGACCAAATAGAAATGAAAACCAAACAAGCAAACAGTCAAAAAATGACACATTTATGGTTTGAACACCTGCGGAAAATAACGCAAAAATTTTCGTGACGGAAACGCCTCCTCCCTTCGGAGGAGGACATCACAACGAGCTCTCACCACCCACCCCACACGATGAGCTGGGGAGCCAAGGGCGCGACGCGCCAGCTGAAGCTGTATCCTGATCCCGAGGTCAAGGCTAAGCCCGAGGTACGCGCCGATACCTCCAGAACCCGCGGCGATGATGCGCACCCGAGCTTCGCCCATCGGAGTTTTCCCGTCCCGAAAAAACATTTTGCTCCCCCTCTGCGCGCGCTCACCACGCGAACCCGTCCACGGCCTCCCGACGTCGCAGACCAAGGCATCGGGCGATTTCGAGAGGCTCCAGACCGTCAGCGCGGTGCAGTGGAACTCCTTCCGCGACACCGAGGTCAAGCGCCTGCTCAGACCGGGCATCGCCGACGGCGCCAACGCGCTCGCCGAGAACATGACCAAGGCGTCCGCCATCTCCGTGAACCTCGTCCCGCTCTCCGCGGAGGAGACCCAGGTGCTCGGCGACGGCCTTCGCAAGGCTAAGAAGATGTCAGTCATCCGTCTGAAGTGCGAGGCTCGCGCGGGAGGGCCGCCCGCGCGCCCGTCCACGCGCACGCTCAACCCCAAAACCGCCCCCAAGCCGACCGCCCTCGGAGACGAGAGGGTGTGCAAGAAACTCGGGTTGGCCATCGCCGCGCAGGTCAAGTCCTCGAAGACCCTGCTCGAGCTCGAGATCGGCGCGGACCTCGGGCCCGCGGGGATGGAACCCATCGGCAAGGCCATCGCCGCCAACACCAGCCTGCTCCGACTCTCCTTCGCCGACTCCGCCATGGGCGATTCGTCCTTTGCCGGCATCGTCGACGGCCTTCGCGCCAACGTCAACGTTAAGGAGCTCGACCTGAGCGGATGCGCCCTGACCGACGCCTCGGGCGAGGCGATCGGGTCCATCATGCGAGCGCACGCGTCCAGGCGCGCGGTGAGCGACTGGGAGGCTAACCTACGATGCTACCCGGGCTCGGCGTCGAGCAAAGACCTCGCGCGGGCGCAGGCGGAGGGCTCCGTCGGACCCGTCGGCGGTTTGCTCACCCTCAACCTGTCCTACAACTCCCTCACCACCGTCTCCGCCAAGGCGATGTGCGCGGCGCTCAAGTCCGACACGCGTTTACAGACCATCTCGCTCAAGTCCAACGGGATCGACGAGGACGGCGCCGCGAGATTCGGAGCCGCCATGCGCGAGCACCCGAGACTCGCCGCCATCGAGCTGCAGGGGGGCTCAAACGCCGACGGCGTCGCCCTCGGCATACTCCGCGTCGTTCACGGCAGCGAGGTGACCATGGACCACCCCGAGGAGCTCGACAAGCAGATCGTCAAGAAAGACGTCTTCATGGACATGGACTGCCCGCCGACGACGCCGCGCGCCAAGGCGAGGAGGGACGCGGAGATTGCCGCGAAGAAGGCGGCGGAACGAGCGGCGAGACCCCGAAGCGCGAAGGTATCCGCCACCGCCGCGGGCAGCGCGGGGTGGTACGAGGGCAGACGGGGTTGGTCCCCGGCGTCCGGCGTGGGCGCGGCGAAGTGGGAGCGGATCGGCGAGCACGCGTCCGCCGCCAAGGTTGCAGTGCTCACGCCGGGCGACGCATCCGCGGGAGTCGACCAGTCGCCGACCAGTCACCGGCTGACCAGTCGCCGGCCGGCGTCGGCGGCGCCGCGGGCGACGCGGCAGACCAAGGTGAGCCCGTGGGCCAAGCGCGGCCCGTCCGCCGCGACGCTTCGGGACAGGTCCAACCTCGACGAGGTGGAGGACGTTGGGGACGGCGACGAGAGGGCGCTCGTGGGCCGGCTCACTCGCGCTCTTCACTCGCTCGAGGGTAAAGTCTCGAGCGGGATGTCCGCGGATGAGCTTCGCGAGCAGGTGGCCGCCGCGGCGCGCGCGGCGCAGACCGCGGCGAAGGTGGCGGCGTCGCCGAGCGGTAGGTCGTCGAAGCAGATGCTCGCGAAGGTCAAGGCGGACCTCAAGGCTCTGGAGGAGATCGTCAGGTCGTGAGCGGGCGCGTCTGACGATGTCGAAAAAGAAGAACCTCGCGCGCAGAGTGGAAGAACCGCCGGGGATGGGGAACGGGGAACATAACCGAACGCGCGACCGCGTCGAGCAGGGAACGCTCCGCGGAGAGCCGATGATGTAATTAATGATGTGATCGAAAGTCAACTAGAAGCCGCGCGGCCGGCCCGTCTTTTTGCAGACGTTTCCCGCGACAATCGCCGCCCGCTCCTCCTCGCTCCCGACGCTCACCCTCGCGTAACCGACCGGCGGACACTGCCAAAACGTCGCGTCCGGTTCCTTCGTTCCCCTTCCCCTCAGCCACTCCTTCGCCGCGCGCACCGCGGAGACCACGGAGTCGTGACGCTCCCATCCGAGAACGTCCGGACCCCTCGCGTCGTCGGCGCCGACGACGAAAACCTTGCCAACCTTTTCCATGCCGTGCGCGGCCCAGGTGTACATGTAAAACCCGTGCACCGCGGCCGGGCCCAGACCCTCACGGTATATGTCGTTGAGCGCCTCGTCCGTCGCGAAGCGCTCCTGCTGCTCCTCGAAGCGCTCGGGGCCCAGCGGCGCGACAGCCTCCTCGAATATCGCCTTGTACGCGGTGTGCGTCGGCTCCGTCCACTGGTACGGCACCGGGTTGACCACGATCATCGCGCCACCCTGCCTGAGCAACGGGATACCCTCCACGTACATGTTGTAGTAATATCCCAGCGCGTAGGTGTTGACCAGCAGCGGGTTGAGGTAGGTGTCCTTGGTGTAAGGTCCGATGCACGTCGGCGCGAGGATGAGCACGTCCGCCTGCCCGTCCACGTCGACCACGGCGTCTTCGTAGTTGGCCTCCAAAGTTCGCGCGTGCACCGCCTCGGTCTCGCCGGCCACGCACTGAACCAAGCCGAACTGCCCGCGGACCAGCGGTCCCCAGAAGATCCAGAGCCGGAGCCAGTTGGGCAGGAACCTCAGGAAGAAGCAGGATATCCTCGCCATCGCCTTCTGTATCCAGTTCATTCGCCGGAATAAGATCTGGACCCACCGGAGATAAAATGGAAACCTGTTGTCGTCCAACACCGTCTCCACGTGAAACACGTCCGTGTGCTTCTGCATCACCTTGCCGATGCGGATGATGGACGCGTGCAGCGAAGATCGGGCCGGATCCATCAACGACCGAGTCTTCTTCAGCGTCTCCGAGTCGTGGTTGTATCTGAGAGTCGTGTAGTGCACGAGGCCCGTGGCGTAACTCTTGTACCCTCCGTCCATGGCGACGTAGTTACAGTTG
>Ga0181573_10003140_pt1 | contig 14844 bp, 10 predicted proteins | sample 101ome_25_FD_148643 | JGI IMG/M metagenome (GOLD analysis project Ga0181573, IMG submission 148643) | Coastal salt marsh microbial communities from the Groves Creek Marsh, Skidaway Island, Georgia - 101409BT metaG (spades assembly) | ecosystem: Environmental > Aquatic > Marine > Intertidal zone...
GGAGGGAGGGAGGTCGAGGCGAGGGTCCGACCGGTATCGACGCGATCGTCCGACCCCCAACCCTCTCCCTGACCCTAACCCTGACCCTGACCCTAACCCTGACCACTTCCCCGCCCCTCGTACCGCCAGTACACCTAGAGCGTGGGCGCCCCCTCCCCTCCTCCCTCAAGCGCCGACCGGCGGAGGCAGGTCGTCCCTCCAAACCGCCCCCAGCTCCGTCAGCTTGACGAAGGACGCGGCGAAGTCCCGGTAAAAGAGGGATTGGTCGGTGGCATAACCGTCGATCAAGGCGAGACACTCCGGGTCGTCCACAAGGGCGTGGTCGCTGGCGAGGCCGATCATGGCGTTCATGTCTCCCGGTCTCGTCCACGGCCGATCCTGCAACACCTTGTAGTAGTAGTTGTCGAAATCGGTGGGAGATCCGAACCCCTTGCCGCCGATGGTGTGCGATCCTGGGGGGGGGGGGGAAAAAGACGCCGTCGGCGTTGTCGGTCGTCGTCGTCGTTGTCGGTCGTCGTCGTCGTCGTCGGCGCCCCCCGCGGAGCCGCGCCCCCAGCAAACCGATCTCGCCGCTCAGGGCCACTAGGTCCCGCTTCGAAAGGCCCTTGGCGGCGAAGGCCGCGACCAGGTCGCCCACGCCGAGGTCCTCCCTGGGCAGCCGGTCGGTCGGGTCGACATCGATCGCGTCGGCCCGTCCGATGCGCACGGGTGCGCGGGGCCCCCCGCACACCTCGACGGCGTAGGCTCCCGCCAGCGCCACGGCGTCGGCAAAGGTGACGCGCCCCCCCCCCGCCGCCGTGCCCTCGAGTCGCGCCATAAAGTCTTCCAGCGTGCGGACTCCCTTCTTGAGTCCGGCGTTCTCGGGCCGCGCGAGCTCGAGCCGCACGCTGCCGTTGGCGCCCCCGTCGCGGGTTGACGGGCTCCACGTACCCGCGTCGTGGAACACGAGGCGCAGCGCCGCGGGAGCGCGGCCCCGGGGCAAGACGGCGTCGAGCGCTGCCTTGATCGCCGCGGCCTCGGCGGCCGACGGAAGCCGCGGCGAGGAGGAGACTGTGGCCGTCGCCGGGGCTGCTTCGACCAATCCCCCCGCCATTGAAAGACCAACAAGACGCAGCAGCGCCGATCGCCGACCGGGAACCGAGCCGGACGAAGCCGCGCAGGCGATGCGACGTCGCCGCCAGCCGCGCTGGCTGGCGGCGACAGGTGCACGGGGGGTCCAGACGGCCGTGCTGCTCATTTCTGAACGACGAGGTCGCGAGGGACGCCACGGAAAGACCGCGGACACCGCCGGGAGGGTTTGAAAACCGCGGCGCGGCGCATTTCCGGACGCTTCGACTGCCCTCCTGTTCCACGTCGGCGGTGGTGCCCTCCATGCGCCCCCGACCCCACCTCGTTCGCGTCACGTCACCGATCGCACTCATCGGTAGCCTCACACCGGCTCGATCCCGGTCAGGCGCTGCGCAAGGCCGCAGGATAAAAAAGAGAGTGCCAGCTCACCCCGTTCGCCTCCCCCGGCTTCCACCGGCCCGCTCCGTCCCCCTGCGACCCCCTTGTACCTCACGCCTGGCGTCTTCGGCCGTCACCGCCCGAACAGCCACCTTTCCTTCGCCCCGCACCGACAACTGCCCGCCGCTCGGCGAGGTCGCCCCCCTCGGTCCGGTCCGCCACCTCGCCGTCGCTCCGCCCTCTGCCCTCCCCTCGAGCCCCCATGGGCCTGTACGCGGCGTTCACCAAGGGAGCGGTCGTCGCGCCCGCGGACGCGGGAGATCCGAGCAACAAGCCGCTCTGGGGCGTCGCTGAGGACGTCGCGGAGAGAGACCACCCCCCGGGTAGCCGACCTGGCCTCGGTGTCCGGCCCCTACCGCCCCGCGCCGCCGTCGACCGTCTTCTGAGCTGCAACGGCGGCCCCCAAGGCGCTCGGCGCGTGGAAATAGTGGACTCGGACGGCCGCGAGGTCGCCTCGCTGGCGGCCGACGCCGACGGCTCCGCACGGCTGGCCCCGCCCGGCGCTGCGCCGTCGGTCCGCACGGCCGCCGTCGTCTTCGCCGGCGCCCTGTCGAACGAGGCCGAGCTGCGCCAGCTGTACCCGCCGGCTGCCGCCCTTTGCGACGAGATCGAGAGAGAGGGAGAGGGAGAGGAGTCGCCCTCCGCCCAGCTCCGCGGCGCCCGCCTCGTGCAGGCTCTCCTCGCCACGGGCTTCGCCGACGAGGACGGCGACGTCTCGGACCAGCCGGCCGCCGCGCTCGCCTCCTTCCGGGGGCGGTGGTGCTTTGGCGAGTGGTCGGGAGCGACGACTGACGGTCCCCTTCCCCACCCGGGCCGGCTCACGCACGAGGGGCTCGCGAGGACGATCTCACCGTGCGGCCCCTCCACCGTGACCCCCCCGCCTCGCTCCGTCCTCCCCGCGTCTCTTCGCCCCAGTCGCATACACCCCCGACACCGGGACCCTCCTCGCCGCGCGGTCGGGCGACGCCGCCCGCGGCGAGGACGCCGGTGACCGTCCCCCCACGCCCGCGGCCGTCGCCGACGGCACGCTCCTGTCGTGGGGCCTCGACGCCGACGAGGGCGCCGTCGAGTTCGCCGCCGCGCGGGCGGGTGCCCCCGCCGGGGCTGCCGAGGTCGTTGGCCACCTCAGCCCCTTTCCCCGCGGGTGCTTCTTCCTCTCGGTCCTCGAACCGGGCGCCCCCCGTGCGCCCATCCCGGGCGACGGCGAGGGCGACAGCGTCGTGGAGCGCTTTGACTCGTTCTTGGTGGTGGCCGACCGGGCCCCACGGGCCGTGGTGGAGACGGACGGACAGGGACATGTCACGCGCCTTGGGTTCCAGTCCAAGTCGGGTAGAGACCTCGCGGGAGCAGGCGCGTTGGCTGCGGGGGAGGCGGTCACCGAGGCGATGCCCGCGGCACCGGTCGAGGCCGTTCTTGCGGGACCGGTCGAGACCGAGGCCGCTCCGGTAGCAGCACCGGGAACCGAGTCCGCTCGGGCGGCTCCCACCGCCGAGGTGGCTCTGGCAGCCGAGGCCGAGGCCGTCAGGGACGAGCAGGCTGCGGGCGCTGTCGACGCCATTGCGGCTGCATCGCCCCCTGCGTCGGTGGCGGCTTCGGCCGAGGACGCGGGAGCCGCGCGCCCCGCCGACGCCGACACCGACGACGCCAACCCCCCCAACACCGAAGCGGGAGACCGCGCCGATGGTGCCGCCGACGTCGACGCCGACCGCGCGGCGCCCGAGGAGAAGAAGGAAGAGGATGAGCCCCCCCGGAAAAAGCCCAAACTCGACGAGGAGACTGCGGTTGAGGACGACGTTCCGTTGGACAAGAAGGGTCTGATGCGCCTGAAGAAGGCGGAACTGCAAGAGCGATGCAGGGCCAAGGGCCTCGACGACGACGGCACCAAGGCTGTCCTGGTCGACCGACTCCTGGAATCGTAAGAGGGCTTGGGTCGAACGAGTCTGCTGTTCGCACCTTCTCGCCCCGCCCTCCCTCCCTCAGAGAGCCGCCGCCGCCGCCAGGACGAGGGCCGAGGCGACGACGCCCACAGCCGCGAGGGCCGCTGGGGGGGCGCCGCTCGGGCTATCGTCGCCCTGGGACCGCGCGGCGAAGATCTTCGACCCGGTCGCGTCGAAGGGGTTTGCTGGCCCGTCGTCGGTCTCATCGAAGCAAGGGCACCAGAGGTCGTAATCGATGTCAAACGTCTGTCCATCGTATCGAACGGCGACGCTCTCCGTCCCGTCGCCACATGCGGACTCGACGGCGCGGCACTCGGCGGCCGAGCGCTCGACGCCCCCCGAGTAGCAGCCCACGGAGAAAGGCGCAAACTCCTTGACGTGGTAGTGGTAGAAGGAACCCGTCTCGCCCGTGGCGCCCGGGGGAGCCGGGGCGGGACCGACGTGACCGCCGCACGCGTCGAGGCCAGTCTCGTCGTCCCCGCCTGCTCCCTTTCGGCCATAGATCGGACGACCATCGAGCATGATGCCGACCATGGTCGAGTGACCTGTCGAGTCTGGAGACGGAGGGGGGGGAGCAAGGGGGAGTAAGGGGGTCGAGAGAAGGTGGAGAGAAGGTGGAGAGGGGGTCGATACAGGTGGGCGGGGGATGAGAGCAGCGGCGACTCACCGGCGCCCTCCAGGCAGTCGAAGCTCACATGGACATGGTGGGGGTTGGCGTGGGCGCCGCAAGTGCCCGTAGCCCCCGGGAGGCCGGCGTCGAGCTCGTCCTCTCCGCACTGCTCGGCGAGGTGCGCGACGCACGTGCCCACGTCCCATCCCGCGTCGCACCCGTCGCCGGCCTGGTTATCGCAGCCCTGCCCCGGGGTGAAGCCTGCCTCGAACGGGCCGTAAATCAGCATGCCCCCCCCCGTCGCCACCTGGCTGCCCGTCGCTTCGAATGTCCCAGTATCGAGGCCCGTCTGTTTGGCGTTGAGGGTGACACCCACAGTGCCCAACAGCGGCGCAGCGCGAAGGGACGAGGACCCGAAGGCTGGGTCGGGAATCGTGAAGGCCTGGCACGTCGGCGTCGGAGTGGCAAGGGGGGAGGGGAGGCTCGTGCCGTCGTACGCGTTGCAACTATTATTGATGATGGTCCCGCTGAAGACGCCATCCCTCATCACGAGTTTATCACCCGCCACGAAAGCGCTGCTTCCATCGACCGCGCACGTCGTCACGTCGGGGCACGCCGTCTGCGGGGGGGCAACGGTCAGAGGGCGGGCGTTGGCCGGGCGGGGCAAACACGACGGTGTTTTGGCGGGCGAAGCCGACGGTGTTTTTTCGGTCGTTCGTTCTGCGCAGGACTTTCCGAGGTCGTCACTCCGCTGGCGCGTGTGAAGTCTGGGATGGTCCCACCGCCGCCGCCGTTAGGGGGGCCCATCCTTTGCTGCAGCGACAGCGCGTCGGCCACGTTGGTCGCCGCGCCAGCGACAAGGCCCAGAGTCGCCGCAACGCGGGCCACGGTCTCGGAGCGACGCCTCGGCATACCAAATGATTGGTCGGTTCCGCGAGCCTGGTCGCGAGCGACAGAGTGTGACGTGGAGGACAGTCTTGACGGGAATTTCAAAACGACTCGGGGGCCATCGTTCTAGGCCGCCACCGTTTCCTTCCTCCACCGCTTTCGAACTTCTCTCCCGGTGCGCGGCGCCGAATGTTCGAGAGCGCTGCCACTCGCTGCGGTTCCTCATCGGTGCTCCCCGCGTCGCTGGCCCGTCGCCTCCCTTTGGCGAGGCCGCCGTCCAAGTCGCCGCTTACCTGACAGCATGTCTAAGCGCCTTCCCACCGGCCCCCCCAGCGCGGCGCCGCGGCGCAAGCACCACGCCTCGGACCGCATCGAGACGACGACACGCGGCACGCTAGCGTCGGTGCTGTCGTCCATCGACGACGGCAAGGGGCGGTCCGCCGACGCCAGGCGCCTCGACGCCGCGACCCCGTTCCTCGACGCCGTGCGCAATCTGGTCGCCCGCGTGGCCCGGCTGCCCCGCACCCGCGGCGGAACCGACGCGGCCGACCCGCGCGCCATTTCGCCGCGCCGCGCCGCCGTGCTCGTCCTCCTGGCGCCCGGGCCCCACGGTGAGGCCAGGGTCGTCGTCACGGTGCGCTCGTCGGCGCTGCGGCACCACCCGGGCGAATGTGCGCTGCCGGGCGGCAAGCGTGACCCCGCAGATGCGTCCGACGCGGCGACTGCGCTGCGCGAGGCCCAAGAAGAAATCGGGGTCGACGGAAGGGCGTTCAGGGTGCTCGGCACGCTGCCCCCGCTGGCGAGTGTCGCGGGAAAGTGGGAGGGACAGAGGGCCGCCCTGCGCCGCCCCGCACCTCCTATATCCCTGTGGTCGACGAGTCTCACCCGCCCACCGTTTTCCTGCCCGCCACCGCCCCCGCAGCTGTCGCACGGCGGACTCCACGTGACGCCAGTGCTCGCCGCGCTCGTCGCGGACCCCGCCTCGTGCGCCGTGGTGATCGATCCGAGCGAGGTGGCGTCGGTCTTCAGCCTACCCCTGAGCACCTTTGCGCGCCCCGTCCGCGGCCGGCACCGGGCCCAGGACTTGCCAGGCCACTGGCCCCCGCTCGCCTGGTCGCTCCGTCTCCACTCGTTCGATGTCGTGGGGGTACCGCGCCTGCCGCCCCTGTCAGTTGGCAACGGGAGCTCCTCTCCGGAGGCGCCCGTCTGGGGACTGACCGCATATCTTCTCATTCAAGTCGCCGCAGCCGCCTTCTCCGTCGGTCCATCGTTCGAGGCCCGTCCTCCCCGCAGCGGCCCCTTTCCCATCGACGCCGACCCAGACCGTCCTTACTGGCGCGTGGAGGCTGGTCCGGCGGAATCCAGCTTTCGCGCTCCTTGCTACTGGTCGGCGGAGAGGCAGGAGGGATGACGATAATGGGATGGACGAGGGGTCCCGCCCGATTCAAATGAATGCTGTTGGCAATTCTACATTAATCCTCTCCCCATCAATACCGAAGCCGTATCGAGCGAGGGAAGCGCGCAAGGCTTCGACCCGGGCGTCGTCCTCTCCCCGCGCCATAAAAGCCGCTACAGCGCCCCGGGCTCCCGACGCCCGGGCGGGCGAGAGGGGCGGGTTCAGCGGTCGGGGCCGCGGCGGTGGCGGTGGCGGTGGCGGAGCCGGGACAAACGCCGCCGGGGGCACGCCGACCTCGGCCTCCTCTGCGCGTGGCCACCACCACCAGAACAAGGACCCGCGGGCGATGGGCTGCGCAGCACCCGGGGAATTGCCGAGGTCCGAAGAACGAGGCGGGGCAGCCGGCTCCGGGTCCGGCTCTTGGTCCCCGCACGTCCCCTCGGCCGGCTCCTCCTCCTCCTCGGCGCCTTCCCCCCGTCCCCGATCCCCCGCTTCAAGGAGCCGCGCGACCAAACGAGCTACCTCGTCCGGGGTTAAAGAATTGTCGCCCAGAGCCGCGGTCGCCACGCGCGCCGCCAGCCGCGCTGCCGCCGCCTCTCCTTCGAGCTCCTCGGCGACAACGATGGCGGCCGCTGCGGCGCTGTGGTCCCCACCGTAGTTGGCCTCGGACGCCCGTCGACCGTGGGCCTCGTACAACAAGGGCCAAAGAGCGTGGTCGAGGCGTCGTGCCACCCGAGCGACGGCGGCCGAGGGTAGTCGCGCAACGAGGGCGCGAGCGATGGGGGCGGCCGGGGACGCGGGCCGGGTTGGCTTTGGCGGGGCCAGGAGGCCGCCCCGGCCGCAACCAGGCGCTGTCACCATACGCGCCAGGAGTTCCTCGAGAACGGCGTCCCTGCCCCCCGGAGTGCCGTGAGCCCAGGCGGCGGCATCCCGCAGAGCGGCGTCGACCGCCGCGCCAGCGTCAAAGGGGCCGCGCGCGGGCAGCAGGGGGCGGGGGGCCAACCCCACAGACCCCTCAGTGGCCCCGTCCAGTCGCGCCAGGAGCGACGTCGTCCTCGTGTCCCGTCCGGCGCTGAAGCCGCCATCCGCCCTCCCTGACAACTCCAGCTTGAGGAAGAGGAGACTCGCGGCGAGGGGGCGCGGCACCACTTCTGTCCACGTGGGGGTGCGGGCGGCCAGCCTGTGGGGGGGGGTGGGGGTGCGAGATGGGGGCTGTGTGACATGCGGTGGCTTGGCAGCGTCGGTGCTCTGTCGCGTGATCGCCCGCCCCCCCCGGCCCTCCAACCCCCTCCCCCCAACCTTCTTTCGACTCGCCCGAGCCCTGGAAGAGCCAGCAGCGCGTCCCGCGGCGAAGTGGCCACCGGATCAGCCGCCGGGGGCCCGGCCGCGTCTGACGGTCTCCATTCATGCAATCCACGCGGCCCCAACACGAACCAACCCCCCGTGACGGGGCAACGGAGGGGTCCCCACGGAGCCACCGGGCCGCCTCCACCAGGTGCGAGGCTGCGGGGGCGGGGAGAGGGATATGAGGAGGTAGATAAGGAGAAGGTTAGATGAGGAGGAGGTAGGATGAAGAAGGGGGCTCGGGGGGACGCCTGCTGGTGCCTCGACGGCTAGAGGGGACTCAACAGGACGCGACGCGCGTCTGGCTCGCCTCAGCACGCGGCGTCGTCTCGGGTCCAGGAGTGACACCTGCCACACGTCCCCCGCCGGACTCGACACCGCCACGTGGGCAGGGGCGAGCGGAAGGGACCCCCCGTCGGTCGTGGGCCCCTCAACGAGGACAAGGTGCCGGGGAGCGTCGTCGTCGTCGTCGTCGCCGTCGCCGGCTCCGGCGCCGGCGCCCGTCGTCGCCGCCCCAGGGGTTGCCGCCGCCCCAAGGGGTCTCCCCCAGGGTAGTGGAACCCGCGCGCGAACAGATGGCAGCCAAGTCGCGTCGCCCGCTCCACCAGCCGCGTCCACCAGGAGGACCTCTCCCTGCCCCAACACAGCGAGGTGCCCTCCTCTCCTGCCCCGGCACGACGCGAGCGCGACGGCACGGGCGCCCAACCCCGCCTCAGCCGCCGACGATGCTGGCAGGTCTCGCGAAGCCTCAGGGTCGGGTCGGGCCCCGAGGTAGACTCGAAGACGCGGGGGGCGCGGATCGCCAGGGCCGTCGTCAAAAAGGACGGCCAGACGGTGGCCGTCAGGCCATCCGCGGATCCGGCTGTGGTGGTGGGCCGACCCTGGCACCGACCCCGCCGACCCCTCCCTGCCGACTCCGCCCCCCTTGACCGGCACCGGTGCCTCTCCGACCACCGCCAACGCCAGGGCGCGAAAGGACCGCTCGTGAGACGCGTCATGCGACAGACGCCACCGCCCCGACCGCACGCACAGCACAGCGACGCCTCGCTTCCCGGCGACGGCCACCAGGGCCGAGGCGCCCGTGGCGGCGGCGGCGGCCGTCGCCGGCGTTGGCGTTGCGGCGGCCGTTGTCGCCCCCCCCCCACCCTCTCGAAGCTCGGGCCCCATCGCGGCCAGCCGTAGAGGCCAATGATCGGCGAGATATCCCGCTGGCGCCCTCGGCTGCAGCAACCGACCGCGGTGGAGGAGGGCGACAGAGTCGTCCCCCAACAACAGTCCTGCCCCTCCCCCGCCCCCCCCCGCGGCACGCGCCAGAGGCACCTCGGGGGCCAGCCCCCCCCGGCCGGCGAAGATGGCGCCTCGGGACGTGAAACCGGCAGCGGTGCATCCCCCTGCCACGGCGCGTCCCAGAAGGGCGACACGTGCCCCGCCCCACCGCGGCAGCCACACGGCGGCGGCGCCGGACCGGTGGGCCACGGCCAGGGCCTCCCCCCGGGGGCACCAAGCAAGCGCCGCCACGGGACCCGCGTCTTCTTCGTCTCTCAGAAGGGTTGGGGTACCCCGGTGGCCCCGCCATGTCACCACCACATCGCCCCGCGCCGTGCCCGCGGCGCGCGCTAGGCCGCGGGGATGGGGGGGCGCCCGGGCGACAACGGCGGCGCCGGCGTCGGCGTCAGGGGCCGTGCCGGGGGTCCGGGGGGGGGACAGAGGATCGGGGGAGACGCCCACGCCCCCGACGCCCACCTCGTCGTCGGCCCCGTCGAGGGGCCGCGCGTGGAGGCCCCGCAGAAAGCGCACCCAAGGAGGCCATGTCCCCTCCCCCCAGGCAAGACCGCGGGCTCTCCCGCGGTCATCCACGACAAGGAGACGCCCCGGGCGGCGAGGTGGGGGGGGTGGGGCGCCGCCGCCTCCCTCGGCTCCCCGTCCGGCCTCGGTGACGTCCCAGGCCCCCCCTGCCGCGCCGTCGTCCACGGGTCCGCTCCCACCCAACAGCCACGCCAGTCCCCAGGACTCCCACCCGGACCCGGGCGCAGAGGCGGACCGAGGCGCCGAGCTGGAGGGTCGGTTCCCCTCGTTGTCCTCGTCGTCGTCGGCATCGGCGTCAGCTCGGCCGGGCGTCCACGCATCGACGAGCCGCACCCCTGGCGGCGGGCGCCACCGGGCGAGCCGCCGCCGGGTTCGCCCTCCGGACCATAGCTCGATCCCGCCCTTCATGGCCACCACCAGCGCGGCATCGGGGGCCCCACCGGAGAGGTACAACACGTCTGCGGTGGAGGGGGGGGGGGGGGGGGGGGGGGGGGGGCGGGGGGGGGGGGGGGGGGGGGGGGGGGGGGGGGCGAGGGTCGGGCACGGGCGCAGGCGCGGCGACGGCGTGGGCTCGAGCGGGCGTGGGGCCGAGAACGAGGCCGCGTCCTCCGTGAACGCTTTCTATGCGCATCGCGTCGTACACGCATCCTGACGGATGGCGCGATCCCGTCAGGCTCAACGTCGGTCTCGCTCGCCCCGGTCATTCTCCGGCAGGCCCCGGCCGACGACCAGAACGCGGGAAGCGCCCGACGGGAACAACGCGACGCCTTGACGACCACGCTCGCACCGCGCCACCCCCCGTCGACAGAGATGGCGAGGGCGGCGGTAGGTGGGGGGTAGGGGTGGGGGGATCGAGCATATCCCGGTGCGCCCTCGTCCACTCGACGCTCCGACGGAACGAGGCGCCTGGCCGCGCCTGTCGCTGCCGGCGTCGGAGCTCTCCTGCACCCATCCCCCGGTGGTAGCGCCATTCGGCGGCCGAGGCCTCGGCCTCGGTGCCGAAGCGTAGCGTCCGAGGGCAAGCCAGTCCTCCCGGTGCAGTCCGCCTCCACGGGGACCCCGGGCCTCAGCGGGCCACGCCGGCGGGCGACGCGATGGACGCCGCGCAATGCCTTTTGCCGCCGCCCGTCTGCGTGGGCCCCGCGGTTTTGCGCAGCGCCGCCCACGCTCCCGCCGCGGCCATCGTCTGGGCGTCGCCCGAGGCCGAGCTAGTGGTGCGATGGTCGCCGGAAGGTCTGGCAAGACGAGGGGGCGAGAGCGCTGCCGCCGCCGCCTCTTTGCGCCCCGCCCATGGCGGTGCGACACCTTTCGTCTCCCCCCGCCGCGCTTCTCCTCGACCGCAGGCCGACTCGTGCGATCCAGAGAGCTCCGGTCTCGCAGTTCTGCCGATCGTCCCTGACGAGGACAGCCCCGGCAACGGCGAGCCCGGCACGCCAAGGCCCCGCCCCGCCCTCGTCGCCGTTGGGGCCCTCGCCCTCGCGGCCGTCGCCCTCGACGACGGCAGGATCTTTGGGGTCCGTCTGGCCCCCCTGCTGGCCTTGGCGCCCCGGTCGACGGCCGCCGCAGAGGCCGTAACCGTCATCGCACCCTTTCTCGTCCGCGGCCCTGGCCCCCCCCTGTCGGCGATGAGCTGGACGGGCGATGGAGCGGGCCTCCTGGCGGCGACGGCGGCGGGCGCCGTGGCGATGCTCGCGCCGCCCGCCACCAACGCCCGGGACTCGACCGCGCCGTGGGTTCCCCTCTGGATCCACGATCTCGCCCCGCCCCGGCCCCTCGACGTGCTGGCGGCGGGGCCGCGGCCCTGGGCTCCCGCCTGCGCCCTCGCATCGGGCGTTGGGCCCGAGGTGCCCATTCTCGTGCCACGGAGGCCGCCTCCGGGCAGCCCTGTCCCGTCTGACGCACCACCCGAGCGCGCTCTGCGCCTTCTTCTGCGGTCATCGGCTCCAGTGCTGGGCGCAGCGTGGAGCCCCGGCCCTGTCGACGACCCCTCGTTGCGCGACGGATGGGACGACGACGACGAGGGGCCGACGACATCGTCCGCGGGGGGGGCTGGGGCCGCGTCCTCCTACTCCTCCTCCACGGCGCCCCGCGACCCCCTCCGGCACTACGGGCGCGGGTCCGCGGCCCTCCTGACCTGGTCAAGCCGGGGGGAGGTGCGGGTATGGGTCCGGGTTCCGGCGGTGCCGTGTGCTTCAGGGGCGGGGGCGGGGGCGTCCTCTCCCTCCTCCACCTGCCCCCCCCCCCCCCCCCCCCCCCCCCCCCCCCCCCCCCCCCCCCTCTCGCCCCCCCCCCCCCCCCCCCCCCCCCCCCCCCCCCCTCCGCCCCCCCCCCGCCCCCCCCTTTGACTTTTGCGTCGCCCTGTCCCTCGATCCTAGTCGACACGTGCCAAGGGACTGCCCCCCCCCCCGGGACTGCCGCACGGGGTGGGTATTACCACTCGAGGCGGGGCGGTTGCCTGGGCCCCAGGACGTTTGGTGGATTGCCACGGTCTGCCCTCCCCAGGTCGCTCCCCCCGGTGGGGCCTCGCTGTGCCCGTCGTCGTCGACCTCGCACGTGCTCTTGTGGGCGGTCCAGGGCCTGTCGCACGGCGGTCTACCCCCCTCGGAGCAGCAGCAGCAGCGTGGAGGATCCGGCCGCCCCGCCGGACCGGGCGGAGCCCCGTCTACCCCGCGCCCCCTACCCGTGGCCCCACCCCCCCCCCCCCCGGCGCCCCCCCCCCCCCCCCCCGGGCGGCCTTTTGGGGACGTTACGCATTGTGCCCCCTTCGTGGCCACCCCGGGGGAAAAGAGGGCGGGGGACCGCTCGAGGTGACGCTCGGGTCGCGTCCCACGCTCGAGGGCGCAACGATGGTCACGCGACCGGGCGGGAGGGGTTTGACAGCGTGGACATGGACGCTGGATCCGGCGGCGGCGCCCGTCCCTGCCGACGACGGGGTCCCCTCGCGGCCGGCCGCCCCGCCGCGAGTGCATCAGAGTGGTGCGCATGGAGCGCCTGTGTGTGCGATCGCCGTAGGGGCCGATGCCGCTCTGTTGTCGGTTGACGCCGAAGGACACGCTGTTGTCGTCGGAGGCGTTGCGGACACCGCCGAGCGGGCCCCGGGGGGGACCAGTTCGGCTCCGTCGGCTGTAGCCGCAGCGGGTCCGGGGAGGTGGGCTGCCGTTTTTCGGGGGTCGACGGAGATCTGGGGGACCAACGAGGCGGGTCGGCTCGCCGCGGTCGAGCGATCCGTCGTCGAGGGAGTGGAGAAGGAGGAGGTCTCTCCCTCGTCGTCGTCCAGTCCGGCCATCGTCGCGGGGTGGTGCCGCCGGTCGGGCCGTCTGGTCGCAGCCTCCTCGTCCGTGCCCCGCGTCCTGGTGTGGCAGCCCGGGTCCCCCACCGGCGCCTGCCCCGCCCCCATCTGGCGCCCCGTCGCGGGCCCGTCCGACGCCGCATCGCACCCCGCCATCGCCCTCTGGGGCGCCCAGCACGGGGATTGGGTTCTGTTTTACTCGACCCCTGATAGGACCATCTGGGCTGCCCCGGTCGACGTTGACGCATCCCCGTCCGTCGCTGCCCAACCTGCCCTCGCCATCTCCGGAGTGTCCGTTGTGGCGCTTGCCGCGCACCCCCGATGGCCCCTCGTCGCCGCGGCTCTCGTTGAGCCCGGGGGGAGGGGCGTGCGGGTGACGGTGCTGGCGGCATCGCCCTCCTCCCGAGGAGGGGGGAAGGGCGGATCCCCCCCCACCCTCCGTCTTCGCCCCCTTGGGGCCACCGCCCTGCCCGATTACAGCCCTGCCACTCCCGTGCGTCTTGCCTGGTCCAACGACGATGCCGTCGCGGCCGCCCACGGCCTTCGCGTCGACTGCTTCGGAGTGGGGCCGGGGGGAGCTCTCGAGTGGCGCAGCACGGGCCGAGTCACCGGGGGGGCGGCCGCCTGCCTCGCGGGGGGGCCCTGCGGATTTGTCGTTGGGGGCTCGGCTGGGGGCGTGGCCGTCGTCAATGCCGCGATGGACGATGCGTCTGCGGGATCGTCGTTGATCTCCATCGCCGACGCTCATCCCCCCAGGGCTGTCGCAGTCGCCCTCAGTGTAGCCGGACCGGGTGCCGCTGCAGTCCTCCTCCGCCGCGCCGCTGCGGCCGTCACTGCAGTAGTTGTCGATCCCGACGGAGCCACTGCTGCAGACAATGCTGACCCCGACGCCGACCCCGACGACCCTCTTGCGGGGCTTGATCTCTCGCTGCGTATCGACCGCATCCCCGGCCTGGCCGGAGTTGTTGAGGACGATGCCGCCGCCGGCGCTGACGGCGACACCGCCGGGCAAGTTGGCGCCGACGCCAACACCACCGCCGCTGCCGCCCTCCGGCAGTGGACGACCGTCCTGCTCGACCAGGCGCACACGGTCGACTGGGCAGGGGGGGTGATCGGGACCGCTGCTCAGGTGGAGGCGTCGTTGACAGAGACGACCTTGGCGTCAGGGCAGCTGAACATGTCTGAATTTGCCGGATTTGGCTTCGGAGGAGCCCCCGACGCGGGTGCGGCGCACGCCGCCGTTGCTCTGTTGCCGGTGTCGGCCGCTACCCCGTCGGGGGGGGGGGGGCGCCCTCTCTTGACCGTCCATCCCCGTGCCCCCCCCGCTCATCCTCTAGCCAAGTGGACGGGCGCTGACACGTGGCGTCTCTGCCGCCAACTCCGGCAAGCGGGGCTGGTAGCGGGGCCCGCCCTGGGGTCGCTCCGGCCAGGCGGCGGGGCCGAGGCTGGGGCCTGTCGCGGTGCGTCCCTCCTCCGTGCGACTGCTGACGATGCTGGCAACCACGACGACCACGGCGGGGCTGGAGCCGTGCACCGACCGTCCGCTTCTCGCGCCGCCGCCGCCGGACTCGACGCAATGTGGGCGGGTCGTCTTCTGACGGCGGCGCGGCTCGTGGCGCGGGCGACTGACGATGACCCGATGGGCAGCGCACTTGACGGCCCTGCCCGCTCAGCGGCCGCCGCCGTTCGCATTGCTGCCGCTGGATTTGCGGGAGGAGGGACAAGGGCCACTGGGGCATCGTCTCCGTCCTGGTTGGAGACAAGGCTCGGCCTGCTGCCCGGGCTGTCGACGCGAACCCTGCTAGCAGCACGGCGGACGCGGTCGGCGGGAGCCCTCGCCGACGCCGTTCTCTCAGTGGCCGCCGATGCCGCTGCCGACGCCGCCGCTGCTGCCACTGGGCCCGTCCGCGACTATTTCGCGCGGCCGGGACGAGGCGCTGTCGTCCCCTCCTGGGACGGAGGCGGCCCCGACCCCTTCCCCGAGGACCCCCCCGCCCCCGCTACCCCCGGTGCGGCTTCAGCCTTGGTCGCTGCCACCCCCCCCACCCCGGCCACCGCCGCCCCCTCA